>Ga0209400_1000813_pt1 | contig 27093 bp, 28 predicted proteins | sample M_130807_EF_Meta_FD_187313 | JGI IMG/M metagenome (GOLD analysis project Ga0209400, IMG submission 187313) | Freshwater microbial communities from Lake Montjoie, Canada to study carbon cycling - M_130807_EF_MetaG (SPAdes) (version 2) | ecosystem: Environmental > Aquatic > Freshwater > Lake... | reverse complement strand
GATCAATTTTGTGATGCCTGCTGGCTAGAGGATGGGTTATCCAAGAACTCTCTGAGTGCTTATCGAAGAGATCTCACTCTGTTTGCAAACTGGTTAGAGTTGGATAGTGAGCGCACTAAAAGTGTTTATCAGGTTATTGAGGCTGACTTAACAGCCTATATGGCCAGCAAGCGTGATGACAAGGCAAGTACGGCCAATCGGCGTTTAACGGTATTTAAGCGTTTTTATCGGTACGCATTGCGCCAACACTTGGTAGAGCAAGATCCTTGCTTGAAGTTGCGAGCAGCGAAGCAGGCCCAACGCTTCCCAAAGGTTTTGAGTGAGGAGCAAATCACAACACTCCTAAATACACCCGATACCGCTGAGGCTCTGGGTTTACGCGATCGCACCATGCTCGAGTTGATGTACGCCAGCGGTTTGCGTGTTTCTGAAATCGTTTCTTTAAAAACCGTAGCATTGGGCTTGAACGAAGGAGTGGTTCGTGTGGTTAACGGTAAGGGGGGTAAGGAGCGCCTAGTGCCGTTCGGAGCAGAAGCAGGTGAGTGGTTGCGCCGCTATTTACAAGAGGCAAGACACGTTCTCTTAGAAGGCAAAACCTGTCAAGAGGTCTTTGTAGGGCGACATACGGGATCTGGCCTTACGCGCCAAGCCTTTTGGTCGATTATTAAACGCTATGCCCAATTGGCCGATATCAAAGTTGCTCTATCGCCACATACCTTGCGTCATGCATTTGCTACTCATTTACTAAACCATGGTGCAGATCTAAGGGTCGTACAACTCCTTCTTGGGCATGCCGACATCTCAACCACCCAGATCTATACCCATGTGGCTCGCGAGCGTCTCAAATCGATTCATGCGCAACACCATCCTCGCGGTGCTTAGTTAAATCGGCTAGTATTTCTGTATGAATAACGCATTGCAGTATTTTTGGTTAATACCCTTGGCTTATTTACTAGGCTCAGTCTCCTTTGCGGTTGTGGTCAGTAAAGCGATGGGTCTACCAGACCCCTACACCCATGGCTCTAAAAATCCGGGGGCCACTAATGTTTTGCGAACGGGTAATAAAGTGGCCGCCGCTCTTACGCTTTTTGGTGATGCTGCCAAAGGATGGGTGGCCGTGACCATTGCGCGCGCAGTGCTGGGCGACCCCATAGGTTCTGATAACAATCTCATGTTGGGTCTAGTAGCGATCGCGGTCTTTTTGGGGCATCTATACCCAATCTTCTATCGCTTTAAGGGTGGCAAGGGGGTTGCTACAGCCGCTGGCATCTTGTTTGCGATTAGTTGGGTGTTGGGCTTGGCAACCTTAGGAACGTGGTTGATTGTGGCGTTTTTCATGCGCTACTCTTCCTTAGCGGCTCTAAGCGCTGCTGCGTTTGCACCGCTGTATTTCACATTTCTCTTTGGCCTTCAACCGATGGGCTTGGCGATTTTGGTGATGAGCCTATTATTGATTTATCGGCATCGCAGTAATATTCGTAATCTCATGAACGGAACTGAAACACGTTTAGCTAAAAAAGGTAAGACCTCATGACCATTGCGATCGTCTGTGTGATTCTGGCTGGGTTCTTACCGATTGTGGCAGCAGGGATTGCTAAGTTTGGGCCGCTGGAGCAAAACGCACCCGATGCTTTTGACAACAATAACCCTCGTCAGTGGCTTGCAAGACAGACTGGCCTGCGCGCGCGAGCAAATGCTGCCCAAGCCAATACTTTTGAGTCCTTACCGTTTTTCTATGCAGCCGTTGCGCTTGCTATCTCCTTGGATGCTCCAAAGGCAAACCTTGATCTATTGGCAATCGTCTATCTTTTGGCCCGCATTGCTTACATTATTTGCTACATCTTCGATTGGCCCAATACCCGCACTTTTGTTTGGTTGATTGGCCTCATAGCGATCATGGCGATCTTCTTTCAGATCTAAGAGCATACTTAACATATCTAATTGCCAATTTAATCAACTATGCCAAAGATCAAAGCTACCAAGCAGCCCGCTCCTAAGAAGCCTAGACCTAAGTCTGCCTCCCCCAGAAAAGCACCCAGCAAATCAGGTGCTCGGGTGAGTAAAAAAAGTGACGACGGAGTACCTCTATCGCAAGTGATCCGCCAACGCATTACGGCGAGCAAGGCACGCTTTCATGCAAACGATAATATTGCAGAGTTCATTGAGCCTGGAGAGGTCGATGGCCTAGTTCAAGAGGTTGCGCAAAAGTTACAAGGCGTATTAGAGAGCCTAGTGATAGATACGAAGAGTGATCACAATACCCGCGGTACCGCCCTTCGGGTAGCCAAGATGTATATCAACGAGGTCTTTCATGGCCGCTACACACCACAACCTAGCCTAACTAAGTTTCCTAACATTAGCCATCTAAATGAGCTGATGATCATTGGCCCGATTGCGGTCAAAAGTGCTTGTTCTCATCACCTCTGCCCCATTATGGGAAGAGTATGGATCGGGGTCTTGCCTGATAAGCAAACTGCACTCATTGGTTTATCCAAATATGCTCGCATTACCGAGTGGGTGATGTGTCGTCCACAGATCCAAGAAGAAGCAGTGGTGGAGTTAGCCAATATCTTGGAACAGAAGATGAAGCCAACAGGCTTGGCTCTCGTGATGGAAGCAGATCACTTTTGCATGCAATGGCGTGGCGTGAAAGATCTCAACTCCAAGATGGTCAATAGCGTCATGCGCGGATCGTTTTTGAAGGACGCCAATCTCAGACGAGAGTTTTTAGCTTTGATGGATAAGAACTAAGGTAAGTAGTTAAGCGATGACCTGACTTGGCGCCTTGGTTGGGTGTATGTCAAACCGGATTTGAGAATCATTCTCATTTAAAAGAGTAATTGAATCAATTACTTATAAGACCACTCTAGAAAAATTGATTTGTGTTTTAAGATTCGGACTGCTGTTTTGTACATAACGGAGAATCCATGAAAAACACACGTCGTCAGTTTTTAATTATGTCTGCTGCTGGTGCAGCAACCCTCTCACTTAATAACTTGGCACAAGCACAAGCCATGGTTGCCGAGACAGATCCTCAAGCACAAGCCTTGGGTTACAAAGCCGACACCACCAAGGTAGATGCCAAGAAATATCCTAAGCACGCTGCTGCTCAGCGTTGCGACAACTGTGCACTCTGGCAAGCCAAAGGCGCAGCTGCTGCTGGTGGTTGCAGCTTGTTTGCTGGTAAGCAAGTCGCTGCTGCTGGATGGTGCTCTGCTTGGGCAAAGAAGGCTGGTTAAGCTCTTTAAGCTTACGGAGCCTGGCTTCGTAGAAACAAAAAAGCGCTCCGAGGAGCGCTTTTCTTTTACCTAACTATAAATCGATTAGGAATTTGCTAAGTGAGCTTCTAAGGTCTTGGTGAACTTGTTAGCGTGGCTGCGTTCAGCCTTTGCCAAGGTCTCAAACCAATCGGCGATCTCGTCAAAACCTTCTTCACGAGCTGTTTTTGCCATACCAGGGTACATATCCGTGTACTCATGGGTCTCACCAGCGATCGCCGCTTGCAGAGCTTCTGCAACGGTCTTAGCAGGCATACCAGTACCTGGCTCGCCAGCACCACCAGTGATCAAATACTCCATATGACCATGCGCGTGACCGGTTTCACCTTCAGCGGTGGAACGAAATACCGCAGCAACATCGTTCGCGCCAGCAATATCAGCCTGGTTTGCGAAATACAAATAGCGGCGATTTGCTTGGGACTCACCCGCAAATGCTTCTTTTAAAGACTGTTCAGTCTTCGTACCTTTTACAGACTTAGCCATAAAAACTCCTTAAAAATTAACATGTTATAAATCAAGAGGCGGTAAACAATCAATACATTTGCTTACCAATCCACAGCTCTATTATCAGAAATTTTGATGACGGTTTAATCGTATTTTTGTATAGATCTAATAGGAAAAAACTAGCGATTTTGTTAATAGATAGTTAAAGTTAATCAATTTAACCAATAGACCCCTCAACTTAGCATCTTTAGGCAGGACGAAATTGCTTAAAGAATAAGCAATAAAACTAGAAATTCAGATGATCCCAGAGTGTTTTGAACACGGATAGAGGCTTTAGAGCTCGAAGGCAATAAAATAGCGATGAGGTTGATTAGAAACACTTTGAGTGGTTAAACCAGTCAGGAAAAAGGATGGATGCCGAGCAACTGTATAACAAGCTGCAAGTAAATCTTCAGAGCAAGCTCTTGGCAAAACCAACCATCCGTATTGCCGGGCTTGCGATTGGCGGTGCTTGGATTGCTGAGCGCTTGGCGAGCGATTTGGGTTTGCCACAGTACGGCGTAATTAATGTAGCTTTTCATCGGGATGACTATGCTGAGAAGGGTCTAGCCGCAATGCGCTCGGCTGAAGGCAAGGCAACCCACCTGCCATTTGAAGTCACGGGCGCTCACATTGTCTTAATTGATGACGTGCTCTTTACTGGCAGAACTGTGCGCGCTGCCCTAAATGAATTATTTGATTTTGGTAGGCCCGCCAGTGTTGAGTTAATGGTCTTGGCTGATCGGGGTAAGCGTGAGTTACCAATCGCCGCTGACTTTGTAGGTGAGCATGTCAGTCTGCCCGATTCGCAAATACTTGCCTTGGAAAAGGTTTCTCAAGGCGGTACTGAAACATTTCGCTTTGTTCGTGAGGAGCGAGTATGAGTATTCAGCCCAAAGAAACCAATAAGATCTGTCAGACCAATAGTGCGGGAGAACTGACTCATCTTCTGACACTAGAGGGAATGCCAAAAGAGCAGATCCTACATATTTTGGATACAGCGCAGCAGTTTGTGAGCGTGACCGATCCCGCACGTGAAGTAAAAAAAGTACCACTGCTTCGGGGTAAAAGTGTCTTTAATCTCTTTTTTGAGAACTCTACGCGCACGCGTACCACCTTTGAAATCGCCGCTAAACGTTTATCGGCCGATGTGATTAATTTAGATATCTCGACTTCATCCACTACAAAAGGCGAGAGCCTCATCGATACGATTGATAATTTGATTGCGATGCAGGCCGATATTTTTGTGGTGCGCCACAGCGTGTCGCGCGCACCCATTGCAATTGCGAACCATGTGCCACCGTATGTGCATGTGATTAATGCGGGCGATGGCAGCCACCAGCATCCGACGCAGGGTTTGCTCGATATGTTCACCATGCGTCACTTTAAGCAAGACTTCACAAAGTTGAAGGTGGCGATTGTGGGGGATATTGTTCATAGTCGCGTAGCCAAATCTAATATTCATGCACTCACTGCACTCGGCTGCACCGATATTCGGGTAATTGGACCGGAGAGTTTGTTGCCCAATGACTTAGATCTATTGGGTGTGAAGGTCTTTCATAGCATGGAAGAGGGTTTGCGTGGTGTAGATGTGGTGATGACCTTGCGTATTCAAAAAGAACGTATGGAGGCTGGCAAGGTACCTGAAGGGGCAGCTTTTTTTGCCCAGTTTGGTCTAACCCCCGAGCGTTTAACCCTCGCTAAACCCGATGCCATTGTGATGCACCCAGGCCCCATGAACCGCGGCGTAGAAATTGACTCTTCAGTCGCCGATGGCGCACAATCGGTGATCCTCAAGCAAGTCACCTTTGGAATTGCGGTGCGTATGGCAGTGATGTCCATTGTGGCAGGCAATTAAAATTAAGCGATTTAAATAGAGGTGACCATACAAATTCCCCAGATCACGAGCAAGAAGCGCTGGCTAATTCTGTCCCATGCATTCAATATGGACGGGAGGGCAGCGAGTCTCACGATCACCGATAAGATTCCCTATTTTCTTGAGGCAGGGGTTCGGCCGATTGTCTTAAGCGCCATCACCGGATTGAAGGACACACGTTTTACCCATCAGCAATTTTTGGCATGGGGCCCATCGGCCTTTCGCTTTGATTTTCGCCATTGGATTGCCAATCAATATGGGCGCGGATTTTTCTATAAACTAACGACAAGCACTGTCTCCATACTTTTAGCCCCCTTCATTGCCATTGAAAAATTATTACTGGGCTATTCCAGTCATTGGTCGTGGGCAATCCCCGCATTTTTGCGTGGCTATTGGTTAATTAAGTCAGGCAAGGTTGATATGATCTACTCGATTGGTGGTGCTTGGTCTGCTCATCTCGCGGGTGTGTGGCTAAAAAAAGTAACTGGCATCCCACTCATTTCTGAAGTACATGACCCGATGGTGATTCGTGAGAGCCCAGAAGATTTAGGGATCCAAAAACCCAAAAATCGCGATGCGCGCTTTCGGTATTACTTAGAGCAACAGTTATGCAAATACTCCGATTATGTATGGTGGTTTACGGATGGGGCGTTATATCACGCGAAGGTACGAAATCCTAACCTTGATACCCCAGGCAATGCACGAGGTTTTGTAGTTATGCCTGGCGCTAATCCCCCCGTTACTGCAGATCGTGCCTCGCACCACTACCGTAAGTATTTAAATCTATGTCATTTTGGCTCCTTAGCCAATGATCGATCCCTCTCCATGATTTTGAAGGCAGCACATACCCTAATTGCAAAATATCCAGAGGCCCGTCAAATCATTAAAGTGCATGCCTACGGCGCCCCCTTGGATTCCTTAACCCTCGATGCGATCAAACACTATGGATACACGGATCTTTTAGTTGCCCACGGTCGGCTCGAGCGCGATCCCTTAACTGGTCAATCGGGGCGCGAGCGCGTGGCGCAAAAGATGCAAGAAGCCGATGTGCTCATTCTTTTGCACGGATGTGATGAGTGGTGCTCCGAATACATACCCTCGAAGTTCTACGATTATCTTTGGGCAGGTCGCCCCATTTGGGCGATCACGCATCGCAATCCAAAGATTGATCAGATGTTGCAAGAGCGTGGGTCTTATCTGAGCATCGATGGCGATGAGACGGGCATTGCTAAAACGCTGGAGCACATTTGGCTCGATTGGAAGCAGCGCCAACTCATTACCCCCATGTACGATCCGATTGGGGTCGATCAGGCCGTTGCCCAGATCCTAAGGCACGTTCAGCCCCACTTAGATTCAATGGAGGTTATTGGTGCATGATTTAGTCCTCTATTGCAAATCCTACCGCAATGATTTTTTACGCCTTAAGCGTTTACTCGCTTCCATCGACCGCTTTAATGCTGATGGACTACCTTTTTATATTTCCACTCCAATCGCGGATCATGAATTACTAATCCAGATAGTAGGGCAAGAGGGATATCACTGGGTTGCCGATGAGGAGATAGTTCGAGCCAACGCTCAAGCTGATTTTGCCGCATATCAAGCTATGCCAGGCGGTCTCTCCCAACAAATCATCAAATCGGAGTTTTGGCGCCTAGGACTCACTGAAAACTATTTGTGCTTGGATTCAGATAGCCTCTTTATTCGACCCTTTTATCGCCCAGATTTTATGGCAGTAGATGGCAATCCTTATACGGTATTGCATCAAAATAAAGAGTTGTTACAGCTGGCTACTGACCGCGGGCATTTACGGGTGGAGAGGGATTTACGCGTAGAGGCCGAGCGTGTAAAAGCTTTATTTGCACGAGTTGGTCCTAATTTCTATTGTGCCCCCGCCCCCTTTATTTGGTCCGCCAAGGTTTGGCAATCTTTGGATCAAGGGTATTTACAACCAAACGACATCAGTTTGTGGAAATTGATCAGCCCAGCGCATCCAGAAACCTTAATTTATGCTGAGGCGCTCCTTAAATATCGAGCCATTCCTCTTATTGCGATTGAGCCTTTATTTCGGACCTATCACTTTGATTGGCACTATTATTTGATGAAACGACTGGGCGAAACAGAAGAAAAGCTGAGACAAAATTACCTCGGCGTCATCTATCAATCAGCTTGGGAGTTTGAGTTAAATTTAGGCCAATTACAAAAATCTACTGCCTCCCGGTTGATTAAACACTTAAAACGTTTTTGCCGGTATTTACAGAGTTTTATTTAATGGCACAATCCGCATCAAAACCTTTGATTAGTGTTTTAATGCCTGCTTTTAATGTGGAGCATTATGTTAGTTCGGCAATTGAAAGCGTATTAAAGCAGTCACTTACTAATTTTGAATTAATTATTTTAGATGACGGCTCAAGTGACGGTACGGCCAAAATTATCGATACGTATTCTGACTCTCGGCTGACTAAAATCTTTCTACAGGAAAATAAAGGTTTAGTTAACGCCAGAAATACTTTAGTTGGTATGGCGCGCGGTGAATATATCGCCTTTCTAGATTCCGATGATTTGGCTGATCCATATCGGCTGGAGTTGCAGTTAAAGTACCTGCAAAATAATCGGCTTGATCTATGTGGTACTGACCACCTGGTTTTGCATCAAAGTTCTGGAAAGATTAAACGCTCTAAACAGCGCCATTCCGATGCCGATATTCGAGCGATGATTTCAGTTTGCAGCCCGCTTTGCAATCCCTCTGTCATGGGACGTGCTGATATATTCAAAAACACACCTTATTTGACTGTAGGTAATGATGGAGCTGAAGATTATTTGATGTGGGTCAACTTAGCGCTGGCTGGTTGTAAGTTCGGTAATGTTCCAAGAAATCTGATTACTTACCGTGCTCATGAACAACAGATCAGCAAAGTTCAGAATACAAAAGCGAATAATATTTTTGAAGGATATAGAAAGCATTACATTAAAGCCCTAGGAATTCATGAAAAGCTTCTACCTAGAAAATTGCCTTGGCTTAATAGGCTGAAGATTGGACCCCGTTTTTTATTTGATTTAAACAAAGCTATTCCAAGAATTTCTTTCGGGGCGAATTATCAAATTTACTCTCGATATCAGTTCAGAGGTAACGGTTTATGGACGCCATTAACTCGCCTAGAGCGCGCGTTGGTGGCAGCGTTTGTAACAATTCTTAGTGGGCTTACTAACGCTATACGTTAGATTTTTTGCCAATGTTGCGGCAGCAAGTCATCCCAATTTTTATTGCGATCAGTTGCCCAGTACCTTGGCGCAATTACCAGAGGCACTTTGCTATTACTTAACCATGCACCCCACCAGCTAAGAGAGCTGTTTGCGATTAAATGTTTTTGGCATTGACTCATTAAAAAGAGTTCTTGTACAGGGGCATTCTCCTCGTCAATACTTTCAACAAAGTAGATATTATCTTGGCGGGGTAGATGATCTTTGGCCCATTTCAGATCATCCGAGAACACAAAAAAATGTGTATTTGGGTCGGTTGCCAGAAGTAGATTAAAACCTTTTTGGTAGTAATCCAACCCAAGAAATCCATGAATTTTTGCTGCAACTGGGAGATGAAGATAATCACCCCTGCGAACATGAACCATGGCGGACGGGCGGCTCAGTATTTTCTCAAGATACCCTTGATAGTGATCGGATAGAGCGTTCGCAGGTCTAATCTCCTTAATTAGCAAGTCCCGTATCGCGTTAAAGTAATGATAAGACTGCCAGTAGCCCATTAGATAAATATCTTGGCTAGTGTAGGGTTTGAAAGTATTTAGATCTGAATTAAAGCGAAATGGGCGATCTTTTGAAATATAGGGGTTAAGCGGCAGAAATCGTTGTGCAATTCTTCGCCATCTTTTTGGTGATTGGATGGTCTGACCATGGTTTGTTAATTCATAGTCAATTCTCAGCTCGGGTAATAAAAAGTGCCTTGGTGTTACATCCTCCCAGTGATGACTAAACCAGCTAATATCGAGTTGCAAATCACGCTTTAGACGAATGCTTAGAGCTTTTGCAGTGGCGTACTGAAAAAGCTGATTTCCAAGACCGCCTTGGATTTGAACCGTTATATTCATATTCGTATAATTAAAACACTAGAGGAAATGCTGTTCATCATTTCCAGTTTTTAACTCTCACCAGTTTACTGAATAATGGGAAAATTATGATCATAGGTAGTATTTATGGGTGGGAGAATGGTCAAGATGATATTTTTGATGTTTTGAGCTATCGAAACCGTGACGATTGTTTGGAGCCAATGCATTTACTCAACACGTTGGCTCGCAAGAATGGTATTGAGCTTCACACAGAGGATGTTAATCGGAATCAAGGCACTATTCCAGATTTTTCCCTTTATGTTGAATCTGTCGATTTTGTTCCCTTTGTGGCAAAAAAGAATTACCTCATTTTGTATGAAACCCCTTTGACGGTACCTAAAAATACTGACTGCAAATATTTAAACCAGTTTGATACTATTTTTACTTGGAATAAAGGGCTCTTTGAAAATGGAATCAGAGATGATTCAGGAATCAATATTTCTCATGATCGATTTGTAAAAATCTTTAATCCAAATCCAATTCCAAAAGAGTGCACCACTGATTTTCGATTTCCTTCATATGAAGACCGTCTCGATTTTTGTTGTTTAATCGGCAGCAACCGGCATGCATCTGTATTTGATGAGCGTGAGCTTTATTCCGAAAGGGTGAAGGCTATTAAGTGGTTTGAAAACAATGCAATTGGTGACTTTAAGCTTTATGGCAATGGCTGGAAAGTCCCTCAAAAACGTCTGGGCAATCTTGGGAAATTACGCTACCGTATAGATAAGATCACCCCCTTTTTGCTGGGCAGACCTACTTTTCCAAGTTATCAAGGTCCAGCAACAACAAAATATGAGGTTTTAAGAAAAACAAAGTTTTCTATTTGCTTTGAAAATGTCCGTGATATTGATGGCTATATCACTGAAAAAATATTTGATTGTTTTTTTGCTGGATGTGTTCCGATCTATTGGGGGGATGCGAACATTAAAAAAGCCATTCCCAAAGAGTGTTTTATCGATTTTCGTGAATTTTCATCGTATATGGACCTATATAAGTATATGAAATCAATTACACCAAACCAATTTAATCATTATCAGCAGGCCATTAGGGCTTTTTTACAAAGCGAGCAGTTTTCGCCGTTTACCTCACAAAATTTTGCCGGTATCGTAGTGGAAAAAATCAAACAAGATTTTTCCATTAGATAGGCTAGGCGAGGCCCGACTTCGATGAAAGATGGAACATAAAGGCAGTAGAAATGACAAGGAATTTATTTTTTACCCACCTATGCGAATTGAGAATAACTTTGACCGACAGCTCTGTTGACTTGGCCAATTAAAAGGGTTATGTATTCATTCGTGTTGGTGGGTTAAGGTTGGCCTCAATCCTGCTTTAATAGTATGGCTTTAATTAAATTGGGGTCATATTTTGACCAGGCATGTATACCAAATGGCAACCGACCTTTGCAAATTTTCTGGCATTTATCAGGATGCGTTTCCCATGCAAACAGAATTGCTTTTTCAGGTGGAGCAATCAAAAAATGAGGGTCTACTTTTGGGACAAGATAGCTCCAAAACACATCACAATGGTCTTTGTATAAAGCTGCAGCATTCGCTAGTTTTCCTTGCCGACCCATTGCAAATAATGCATTTTTCAAATGGGTTATTTTACCTCGAAGACCGCGTATCAAATCCCTAGTAATCATTGCATAGGTATACCAACGCGGATTTCTTAGGAACAAATTATTGACTGTGCTGACCTTGATCAGCGAGAGTCCAAAGTTTCCAGTGGCTTTTAGGGTGAGATCATCTTTTCTATTCAAGTTAAACCACGGTGCGCCAATGTAGTCAAAGTTCTGGTCGCACCAGAAAAGCAATTCATTTTTGAGAACGATTGCATCAGGTTCATGGATCAGAATATGAGTGTAACGATTCAGAGCATTAAAAATAAATGGAGAAATCATTAGTTTGTTGTACGCAGAAATGCTACCCATCCATTCAGGCGATACGGTTAGAGATTGCAGTCTGGGGAATATCGTTTCATATTTGCTGATTTTCATCCCCGATGGATGTAGCATGAAAATAGGAAAGTCTCCTAAAATTTTTTGGCACTGAAGTAAAGCAACTGTCTCCTCTGGAGTGGGCTCAGGTTTATGGCATGGTATGACGATTACCGGATTTGACATGGTTTCTGGAGATTTGCCGAGACGTGGAAAAGTATTATCTAAATTACAATGATTCTATAGATATTTATGAGAGTCGAACATGATTCTAGTAACTGGCGGTGCAGGATTTATTGGCGCGAACTTCGTCCTCAATTGGTTAAAAGACCTAAAGGCTGAAGGTATTATCAATTTGGACAAATTAACCTATGCCGGTAATTTAGACACGCTTGCTTCTGTAAAGAACGATTCCCGTCACCTTTTTATTCAGGGTGATATTGGCGATCGCAATCTGGTGGCAAGACTTCTCCAAGAGCATCAACCCCGAGCGATTGTTAACTTTGCCGCCGAGAGCCATGTCGATCGTTCAATTCATGGGCCGGCAGACTTTATTGACACAAATATTGTGGGCACTTTCAATCTGCTCGAGTGCGCAAGAGAGTATTGGAATAGGATTCAAGACACGCAAAAAAGTAATTTTCGCTTTCACCACATCTCCACCGACGAGGTGTATGGCTCGCTATCGCCGACAGCCCCTGCATTTACGGAAACCCACCCCTATGAGCCCAATAGCCCCTATTCTGCTTCCAAAGCAGCATCCGACCATTTAGTGCGCGCCTGGTTTCATACCTATGGATTTCCAGTCGTAACCACTAATTGTTCGAATAACTATGGACAGTATCATTTTCCAGAAAAGCTCATTCCCTTGGTGATTCTCAATGCGATCAACGGTAAGCAATTACCCATATACGGCGATGGTCAACAAGTACGTGATTGGCTCTACGTGGGCGATCACTGCTCAGCAATTCGGGCGGTGCTCGCTAAAGGTACACTTGGAGAGACATACAACATTGGCGGCTGGAATGAGAAAACCAATCTCGCGGTCGTACAAACTATTTGTCAGATTTTGGATAAGTTAAGACCGAGAATCGATGGAAAGTCTTATGCCCAGCAAATCACCTTTGTTAAAGATCGCCCCGGCCACGATCGGCGTTACGCGATTGATGCGTCTAAGATTGAGCGTGAGCTTGGTTGGCGACCTGCTGAAACCTTTGATACGGGTATAAAAAAAACCATACAGTGGTATCTTGATAACCCTATCTGGATTGAGGGAGTGGTGAGTGGCTCTTATCGCGATTGGCTACAAAAGCAATATAGCTAAGACTAATTGATTCGTATACTCAGATGAACATTCTTGTTTTTGGTAAAGATGGCCAATTAGGCAAAGCCTTTCAAAACGTCTTTGAGGCTCAAAAACTTAGCGCATTGCACAATATTCAGTATCTGGGTCGTGCTCAATGTGACCTAAGCGATGAACATGCGCTCACTGTATTCTTGCAGCAAGCTAAACCAAAGCTAATCATCAATGCGGCTGCTTACACCGCAGTTGATCAAGCAGAAACCGAAGTGGAGCTAACCTATGCCATTAACGCCAAGGCTCCTGCCATCATGGCGCGCTATGCACTTGAAGAGGGCGTGACCTTGTTGCATTACTCTACCGATTATGTGTTTGATGGCAGTAAAGCAACACCTTACCTCGAAGGCGATATGCGCAATCCCTTGGGAATCTATGGCAAAAGTAAGGCGGCTGGTGAGGTGGCTATTGAGAGTACGTTTCGTGGCAATCGCAAGCCGCAGGCTCAATTTGCTATTTTGCGAACCAGTTGGGTCTATGGCGATGGGGAAAACTTCATTCGCACCATTTTGCGTTTAGCTAAAGAGCACAAAACTCTCAAAGTTATTGCCAATCAATATGGTGTGCCCACAAGTGCACTCTGGCTAGCCAGCATTAGCTTAGCCTTAGTGCTTGATGAGAATCATCAACTGCGATCATTTCCGTCGGGGATTTACCATGCTGTGCCCCAAGGAGAAACGACCTGGCATACCTTAGCGTGTTATGCGGTCCAGGTCGCCATCGATGCAGGCGAAGCCCTAAAACTACGCCCCGATCAGATTAAGCCAATCCCCGCTTTCGAGTACCCATTACCAGCACCGCGACCGATGAACTCGCGTATGGCAAGATCTACTTTGGATGCTCTCATGAACCAGATACTAAAAGGCAACGATGTGACAAAATTGCAGCAATGGCAACAGCCGTGGCAAGAGCCAGTAGCACACTATGTTCAAGACCTAGTTCTTCACAAAGGCATCTAACCAGTTTTTAAAGGTATTAATCCGATGACAGCAAGTTCGACTAATCCCATGAAACGTAAGGGCATTATTTTGGCCGGGGGATCGGGTACGCGTTTGTATCCAGTGACTCAAGCGGTTTCCAAGCAACTGATGCCGGTGTATGACAAGCCGATGGTGTATTACCCCTTAACGACCCTTATGCTCGCAGGTATTCGGGATATTTTATTGATTTCAACCCCGCACGATACACCGCGCTTTACCGACTTGCTTGGTGATGGCTCGCAGTGGGGTCTGAATATCAGCTACTGCGTGCAGCCATCGCCCGATGGTCTTGCACAAGCCTTTATTTTCGGTAAATCGTTTGTGGGTAATCAACCGAGCGCTTTGGTATTGGGTGACAATATCTTTTATGGCCATGAGCTCGTAGAGCAGCTCCAACGTGCGAATACACAGCCAGATGGTGCAACAGTATTTGCCTATCATGTCAATGATCCAGAGCGTTATGGCGTCGTGGAGTTTGATCAAGAGTGCAAAGCCATCTCGATTGAAGAAAAACCAACAAAGCCGCGCAGCAGTTATGCCGTAACGGGGTTATATTTTTACGATCATCAGGTTTGTGATATCGCCGCCTCGATTAAACCTAGTGCAAGGGGCGAGCTTGAGATTACCGATGTCAATCGTGCTTATCTCAATAACCAAGCATTAAGCGTGGAGATCATGGGGCGTGGCTATGCCTGGCTCGATACGGGCACACACGATTCCTTACTCGATGCCGCAGGCTTTATCGCTACTTTACAAAAACGCCAGGGCCTCATGGTGGCTTGTCCCGAAGAGATCGCTTACCGACAGGGTTGGATTAGTAGAGAAATGGTGGAGAAGATAGCTAGCCAACTCAGCAAAAACAGTTATGGCCAATATTTAATAAAAATGCTCCATCAACTAAACACCAGTGCACAAACAATTGGTTTATCTGCGAAAGCAAAGTAATGGCGATGGATTCAAATGCTAAATTGCAGGTAAAGCCCACCGCAATTCCTGGGGTGTTGATTTTGGAGCCTAAGGTCTTTGGGGATCAGCGTGGTTGGTTTGCCGAAGCCTTTAATGGCAAAGATTTTGCAAACGCAACTGGCCTTAAAGTCGAGTTTGTGCAAGATAACCATTCTTTTTCACGGCAGTGGACCTTGCGGGGGCTCCATTATCAGCTTAAACATACCCAAGGGAAATTGGTGCGGGTAGTTGCCGGATCAGTCTTTGACGTCGCTGTGGACTTACGAAAAAACTCCCCTACCCTCGGTCAATGGGTTGGAGAGATTCTAAGTGCCGAAAACCACCGACAACTCTGGATTCCACCTGGCTTTGCCCATGGCTTTTTTGTATTGTCGGGCACCGCAGAGTTTTTATACAAAACGACTAATTACTACGACCCGCACAGCGAAGTCTGCTTGGCGTGGTGTGACCCAACGGTAGGGATTGATTGGCCAATTCCAGCAGGGATTGAGGTTTCGCTGAACGCCAAAGACGCTGCCGGACTAGCTTGGGATCGGGCACCGAAGTTTTAGTGACCCCGACTTATTGGTTCTAAAACCAATTGGCTTACAAACAATACGATAATGTGGGTATGACTCATCCACGTCAAACCCAATCGTCTGAATTTGCCGAAGTAGAGAAAGTTGATCTGATTAATTCGACCTCTACAGGATCCAAAGCGCCAAAAATTTTATTGGTGAAGCTCTCATCTTTGGGTGATGTACTGCATAACCTACCCATCGTCTGGGATTTACGCAAACGCCTACCCAACGCTCAAATTGATTGGATTGTGGAAGAGGCTTATATGCCTTTATTGGCACCCCTGCAAACCACAGAAAACTTTAGAGGCATTGATCGAATCATTCCAGTAGCTTTTCGACGTTGGCGCAAAAGTCTTTTAAGTCTATCTACTTGGCGCGAGTTCCTCGCGATGCGCCAATTATTACAAGCGACAAGCTACGACGTAGTCCTAGAAACCCAAGGATTATTAAAGTCCGCTCTGGTGTGCGCTCTGGCAAAAAAAATGGATGCGGCCATTGTTGCTGGCTTAGGCAATGCAACCGAATACTCTGGATATGAAACAATCGCTAGAACGTTCTATACCCAATCGGTTCATGTACCAGTGAAGTGCCATGCGATTGACCGCTCACGCCAGGTAATGTGCTCCGCCTTTGATTGGCCACTCATCAATCGTGCAGATGAGCCACCGCGTTTTTACCCTACTGAATTCGTTAAGTATCTTCCAGCCTTATCAATTGAAGGCCTTAAAAAGACGACCGATGGCTCTGTGATGCCCTACATAGTGTGCTTTCATTCAACTGCTAGAGCTGCAAAGCGCTGGCCCAATGAATCGTGGGTGGATTTGGGTAAGGCTCTGGCTAATCACGGTTATCAATTGATTTTTCCATGGGGCAATGTAGCAGAGCGGAGAGAAAGCGAATCGATTGCTAGTCAAATACCAGGGGCGATTGTGCCAAGAGCTATATCGATTGAAGAGGCCTATGCACTGATTGTCAATGCAGCTTTAACCATAGGGGTTGATACAGGTTTAACCCACCTGGCTGCGGTTCTTGGTAAATCAACCGTAGAAATCTATTGTGACTCACCCCGTTGGAAAACGGAAGGGTACTGGTCTGAGAAAATCTCTAATCACGGTGATTTACAACTTCCACCGACTATTACAGAAGTACTTGATGCTTGCCAACAGCTCATTAGCAAGAGTTCCTAAGCAACCGTCAATTACAGCGACAGGATTCCGTTTAAAGCCCCAGTTGTTTTGCTTGTGCCGCGCACATCTTTTGGATCAAGCCATCAACATCGGTTGGCTTTGACCATTGGAGCAACTCAATCGCACGCTGTGGATTGCCAACACTGTTCTGAACTTCATTGGGACGGAAAAAAGAAGTATTGATCTCCACATACTTTTGCCAATCTAAATCAAAATACTCAAAGGCTTTGGCGACAAAATAGGTGAGGGACTCCATGCGGCCGGTAGCGATCACAAAATCATCGGGCGTCTCTTGTTGCATCATGAGCCACATGGCTTGCACATACTCCTAGGCACAGCCCCAATCGCGGCAAATATCCAAATTACCCAGCTGGATCTTTTGAATAAGCCCGGCTTTAATTTTGCTCGCACCCACAATAATTTTTTGGGTGACAAACCGCTCGGGTCTCAGGGGGGACTCATGGTTAAACAAGATGCCGGTATAGGCATAGAGGCCATAAGACTCCCGATAGCTATTAATAAGCCATTTAGCTGTTGATTTAGCGACTGCATAAGGACTGCGAGGTGCAAAGGGGGTAGATTCATTCGCAGGTATGGTGCCAGTGTCGCCAAAACATTCGCTAGATCCTGCGTTGTAAAAACGCACGGATTTCCCAAGTACCCGAATAACCTCTAGGATATTAAGAGTGCCAATCGCAATACTATCAATGGCTTCGACGGGTTGCTCAAAGGAGAGCCCAACCGAGGTTTGGCCAGCGAGATTGTAAATTTCATCCGGATCACAGACTTGAATAGCATGAAAGACACTACGAAAATCATTAATCGAGACGGAGATAAGCTTAACTTGTTCACGAATGCCAAGTGTATTGAGATTCTGAAACGAAGACGCCATCACATCGCGCGATGATCCGCTAACCGTATAGCCTTAAGCAAGAAGATGCTGGGCTAAGTAGGCGCCATCTTGGACAGTGATTACAATAATTAATGCATTTTTAGTCATAAAGTAGGAAATAAGTGACGAATTTGCCCTTGATCTGACTAGTTTACGCGGTAAATGTTGGGCAAAACCAGTTTTTGATGTTGCCGCAATTGGTCCTTTAAAATAAGCTTGCTACCTAAAATACTAAATGTTGTGACCAAATCCACCAAAATCTCCCCAATCTATCCAGTCATTTTATGTGGCGGTTCTGGGACACGCCTTTGGCCTTTGTCGCGCATAGGATTTCCTAAGCAATTTTTAATTCTCTCGGGTGATGATAGTCAGGAAAGTCTTTTCCAGAAAGCCATTATGAGGGTGCAAACGGCAATCGGGTCGGTCACCGATTTGGCTAGAGCATTCATTGTTACCAACGAAGAGCATCGTTTTTTAGCCCTAGACCAGTTGCGTGAGTTAAAAACTATTGAGGCAACCCTATTGCTCGAGCCAACGGGCCGTAATACTGCTCCCGCACTCACTTTGGCGGCGCTCTGTGCGATGGACGATGGCAATGATCCGATTCTATTCGTTACGCCAGCTGATCAAACCATCCAAGATCAACCTGCATTTGAAAAAGCGATGCAGGGTGCACTGCAGATTGCTCAATCGGGGGCGATCGCCATTTTGGGCATTACGCCAACGGCGCCAGAGATCGGTTATGGGTATATTGAGGCTCAGCCAACGGCTGATGGCGCGATGACGGTTAAGCGTTTTGTCGAAAAGCCCGATTTGGCCACTGCGACTCAATACGTAAATGATGGCGGATATTATTGGAATGCTGGCATGTTTGTCCTCAAAGCCAGCGTTTGGATTGCCGCCTTAAAAGAATTTCGTCCCGATATTTTGGAGGCGACCATTAAAGCGTGGCAAGGTAAAACGATCGATGCCAATGGCGATGCTTTTTTTATACGACCTGAAAAAAATTGCTTTAATGCCATCCCTTCGGAGTCGATTGATTATGCAGTCATTGAGAAATGCCCCGGTAGTTCATTTGCTATCCAGATGGTCCCATTAGAAGCCGGTTGGAACGACTTAGGTGCGTGGGATGCAGTCTGGCAAGTTGGCTCTCACGATGAACAGGGCAATGTCACCCGCGGGGATGTTGTCTTGGAGCAAACCACAAACTCGCTTATTTACTCGAGTCATCGTTTAGTGAGCACAGTGGGCGTGAATAACCTCGTGGTTGTGGAGACTGCGGATGCCGTGTTAGTGGCTGACCGAGCCAACAGTCAAGAAGTGAAGGCAATTATTAAAAGGTTAGAGCAAGATAGTCGTGACGAGAAAAATCTGCACCGCAAAGTTAGTCGACCTTGGGGCTGGTATGACAGCGTGGATGAGGGTGAGCGTTTTAAGGTAAAGCGAATTCAAGTCAAACCTGGCGCAAGTCTTTCCTTGCAGATGCACCATCACCGCGCGGAGCACTGGATTGTGGTCAAAGGGATTGCTGAAGTAACGAATGGCGAGAAGGTCATTCGACTAAAAGAAAATGAGAGTACTTATATCCCCCGAGGTGAAAAACACCGCTTATCCAATCCCGGCACCGAGCCTCTTGAAATCATTGAGGTCCAGTCCGGAAGCTATTTAGGTGAGGACGATATTGTGCGCTTTGAGGATATTTACAAAAGAACTTAATAAGTCCTTTCAAACCTTATAAGATCTATTAATATTTAACCGATACTGTTGCTTGAAAGGTGGTTATGGCAAAAGTTGTTCTTATTACCGGTATTACCGGTCAAGATGGTTCTTACCTCGCCGAGTTTTTATTAGAAAAAGGCTACGTAGTCCATGGAATTAAGCGCCGTGCTTCGCTATTTAATACCGAGCGAATTGATCATCTCTATCAAGATCTTCATGTCAATAATCCACATTTAATTTTGCACTACGGTGATTTAACTGATACCAGTAATTTGGTGCGCATTATTCAACAAACACAGCCTGATGAAATATATAATTTGGGCGCACAAAGTCATGTTGCCGTCTCATTTGAGTCTCCGGAATACACCGCAGATGTTGATGCTATTGGACCATTGCGTATTTTAGAAGCCATTCGCATTCTCGGTCTAGAAAAAAAGACACGCTTTTATCAAGCCTCGACCTCCGAACTTTATGGATTGGTGCAAGAAACCCCTCAAAAAGAAACCACCCCGTTTTATCCCAGAAGTCCCTATGCAGTGGCCAAACTCTATGCCTATTGGATTACGGTGAACTACCGAGAGGCCTATGGCATCTATGCTTGCAACGGCATTCTCTTTAACCATGAGTCTAAGCGTCGCGGCGAAACGTTTGTAACCCGCAAAGTGACCCGTGGCTTAGCCAATATTGCACAGGGTCTTGAAAAATGCCTCTACATGGGCAATATTGATGCCTTGCGTGACTGGGGGCATGCAAAAGATTATGTACGAATGCAGTGGCTGATGTTGCAACAGGAAAAGCCTGAGGATTTTGTGATTGCCTCGGGCGTGCAGTTTACTGTTCGTGAATTTATTGCCCGAAGCGCAATGCAACTAGGCATTACCTTAAAGTTTGAGGGTCATGCGGAGAACGAAACGGCAATCGTAGCGGCTATTAAGGGCGATAATGCTCCGGCATTAAAAGTCGGTGATATCATCTTGCGAATTGATCCTTACTATTATCGTCCCACTGAAGTCGAAACGCTCTTAGGGGATCCCGCAAAAGCAAAAGCAAAATTAGGCTGGGTGCCAGAGATTACATTAGATGAAATGATTACAGAAATGGTAGCTCATGATTTGGATAAGGCCAAACAACACGCCTTATTACTCCAGCACGGACACCCGGTGGCGGTTGGAAAAGAGAATTAATCGAATAATGACCCGAGATTTAAATCAAAAAATTTATGTGGCTGGGCATCGCGGTATGGTGGGTTCGGCGATTGTGCGCGAGCTTCAGCGCAAAGGCTATTCCAATTTAATTTATCGTACCCGTCAAGAGTTGGATGTAACCAATCAAGCTGCAGTACAACACTTTTTAGAAACCGAGAAGCCTGATCAAATTTATCTAGCAGCAGCAAAAGTCGGCGGTATCCATGCCAATAATACCTATCCGGCAGAATTCATTTATGACAATTTGATGGTGCAAAACAACGTGATCCATCAGGCATTTTTAAGTGGTGTGAAGAAATTGCTTTTTTTAGGCTCAAGTTGCATTTATCCTAAAATGGCACCCCAACCAATGAACGAAGATGCTCTGTTAACTGGCAAGCTTGAGCCCACCAATGAACCGTATGCAATTGCCAAGATTGCTGGCATCAAAATGTGTGAGAGTTATAACCGCCAATACGGAGTAAGCCATGGAATCGACTATCGCTCGGTGATGCCCACCAACTTATACGGCCCAGGGGATAATTACCACCCCGAAAATAGTCACGTTATTCCTGCATTAATTAGAAGATTTCATGAGGCAAAGCTTGCAAATGCACCTGAGGTGCTTATTTGGGGTACAGGAACGCCTAGGCGGGAATTTTTATATGTTGATGATATGGCTGCCGCATCTATTTTTGTGATGGGTTTAGATAAGGTAACGTATAACGCACAAACTGAACCAATGCAAAGTCACATTAATGTAGGTTTTGGCAGAGATATAACTATTAATGAATTGGCACATGCAGTTGCAAGGGCAACGGGGTATCAGGGAAATATTGATTTTGATTTTACAAAACCCGATGGTTCACCTCGAAAGTTAATAGACTCTTCAAGGTTAAATAAAATGGGCTGGCACCCAAAAGTAGCTCTAGAAGAAGGCTTGGCAATTGCTTATCAAGAATTTTTACAAGGCAATAAACGTGGTTAAGAAAATTGCCATTGTTATTCCTGTCTATAGAGAAGCTGGAAATCTACCTACTTTATACCAGCGACTAGAGTCAGTTACCAGTCAACTGCCCGAGTTTGCCTGCGAGTACATTTTTGTAAATGATGGAAGTCCTGATAACTCGTACCAAGTTTTGTTAGAGTTGGCGTCAGTGGATAAAAAAATTAAGGTCTTGGATCTCTCTAGAAACTTTGGCAAGGAAATTGCACTGACTGCTGGAGCGCATGAGGCGCTTGGTGTTGACGCGGTTATTTGTATTGATGCTGATCTTCAGCATCCTCCAGAATTAATTCCTGAGCTCCTAGAGCAGTGGAAGATGGGCGCAGAAATAGTTGTAACTATCCGAAAAAGTTCAGACCGAGAGCCACTGTTAAGAAAATGGGGCTCCAGCGCTTTTTATTGGATTATCAACAAGGTATGTAATTTTGAGATGGTGCCTAAAGCCACTGATTTCCGCTTGTACGACAAAAAAGTTGTGGAAGCGTTTCGCCATGCGACTGAGCGTGAAAGAATGTTTCGCGGCATTATGGATTGGATGGGTTTTCGGAGGGCATTTATTGAGTTTAATGCAAGCGCAAGACTGATAGGTGACGCCTCTTATTCGTATGGTAAGCTTTGGAAATTGGCTATCAATAGCATCACTGCGTTTTCTCTATGGCCTCTGAGGCTTACTGGTTATCTTGGAGTTTTAATCTCTGTATTAAGCGGCCTGTTGTTAACCTGGATGGTAGGTTGTTATATAGTTACTGGGGTATGGATCTATACGCCTCTTGCGATCGTAGTTGTAGCGAATACCTTTTTAATGGGCTTAGTTCTTGTTTCCCTGGGTTTGGTAGCGCTATACATTGGTACCATTCATACCGAAGTCATCAATCGACCTCTGTATTTAATACGAGAAAAGATTAATTTTGAGTAAATCGATGAAATCGCTGGGCTAACCATAGTGCGTTTTCTAGATCGACTTTTCCACTCAAAAGATCTTTCCCTCTTCGTACGAGGAGGATTTATTTTGACTTGCTCCAATGTTCTAGTAGGAATGCTGGGTTATCTATTTCAAATATATGTTGGCAGATTGCTCAGCCCGGAGCAGTTCGCTTTATTTAGTTCTTTAATCGCCCTTTATATGCTGTTGGGGTCTCCTCTCGCCTTTTTTAATATGTTGGTTGTGAAGAGAGTTTCAGCATTAAGAGCACTAGATCAACTAGGTAGTCTTAAGGCTGCATTTCAACGGTTTCAAAAGATACTTGTGATCCTGTCATTTTTTTTGATCTTGGTTGCATATGAGGCGCAAGATTTATTGTTTTTTTATATCAAGAGCGCATCTAAATCTGAAGTAATAGTACTCAGTATTCTTTTATCAGCGAATCTATTTTTTGTTGTTAATAATTCATTTCTGCAGGGCCTCCAAGCTTTTGTAAAGCAATCCTTAACTCATTTGCTTTTTGCGATTGGAAAATTAATATTTGGCGTTTTTTTCATAATCTCAGGCTGGGGTGTATTGGGAGCTCTACTAGGGGTGGCTGTGGCTACTGCAATGAGTGCACTACTAGGCTGTATTTTTATACACTCCTTTTTTAGAGGTCAAGCAGGCCATTCGTCGATCCAAGGTAATGCAGGCAATAACTCCAATAATGGAAGTATTTCCATTTTGGTGATGAGCATTGCTTTTGCCTTGATTACACAATTTGATATGATTTTAGTGAACTGGCTATATACCCCAGAAGAGGCAGGGATATATGCTGCGGCATCGGTGTTGGGAAAGGCTGTACTTTATATTCCCAGCGGATTAGTTATTGCGCTGTTTCCAATGGTTGTTGAAGGTTCTGTAAAAGAAACCCATACTGTTCATATTCTCAAGTTAGCCTTATTTACTACATTGGCAATGTGCGGAGTTTTGGCGGCCATTTATTTGTTTTTTGGAGCTCAACTGATTTCATTTATTTATGGCGATGCCTATATTGGCGCAGGGGATCTTCTAAGTTGGTATGGCCTTGCCATGCTTCCCTTGGCTCTGATTATTATTTTGGAGCACTATTTAATAGCACATGGAAGAGCCCTGTTTTCTTGGATCTTTTTAGCCATTTCTCCATTGCAGGCACTCGCAATTTACTTTTGGCACGATCGCCTTATGAATGTAGTGGTTTCAATTGCTTGCTGTGGAATAATTCTTCTAGTAATTGGAGTAATTTTCGTGGGAAAAGACATCTTCGCTAACAAAGTGGCGCAATTTAATTAACTCGCTATCTAATCTATTCTGTATAAAGAGATGAACTTATGAAGGCTGTAATTCTTGCTGGTGGTTTAGGAACTCGCATTACCGAGGAGACGCATCTAAAACCAAAGCCTATGATCGAAATTGGTGGAAAGCCAATTTTATGGCATATCATGAAGCTCTATTCAGCTCATGGTGTAAACGATTTCATCATTTGTTGCGGCTATCGTGGTTACGTTATCAAAGAGTACTTTGCAAATTATTTTTTACACATGTCAGATGTCACTTTTGATATAACAAAAAATAAAATGGAAGTGCACCATCAGTATGCTGAGCCTTGGAAGGTGACGCTTGTTGATACGGGTGAAAGCACAATGACTGGGGGTCGCCTAAAGAGGGTGGCAAGTTATTTGGACCCAAATGAACCATTTTGCTTCACCTATGGGGACGGCTTAAGTAATGTCAATATTGCCGACCTCATTGATTTTCATAAAAGCAAAGGGACTTTAGCGACTTTGACGGCAACTGATCCGCCTGCTCGATTTGGGGTTTTGGAAATTTCTAATGATTTCAAGATACATTCTTTTAAGGAAAAACCCCATTCTGAAGAGGCTTTGATCAATGGCGGCTTCTTTGTTTTATCACCTAAAGTGCTTGATCTTATTGATAGTGACGCAACAATTTGGGAGCGTGCGCCACTCGAAAAACTTTCAGCCGAGGGTCAATTGATGGCTTATAGACACGAAGGTTTTTGGCAGCCAATGGATACGCTGCGCGATAAGAACTACTTAGAAGAACTCTGGGCAACAGGCAACGCACCCTGGAAAGTTTGGTCATGAACCCGAAGTTTTGGGGTGGCAAGCGCGTATTCCTAACAGGACATACAGGCTTTAAGGGGAGTTGGCTGTCATTGTGGTTGCAAAGCTTGGGCGCAGAAACTACAGGCTACGCTCTAAACCCCAATACGCAGCCAAGCCTGTTTGAGATGGCTAAAGTTGCGGAGGGAATGAATTCTCGAATTGGGGATATTCGTAATTTGGGAGAGCTCCAATCAGAGATGCGGGCTGTAAAACCAGAAATCGTTCTCCATCTCGCCGCTCAGCCTCTTGTGCATTATTCCTACCATAACCCAATTGAAACGTATTCAACAAACGTTATGGGAACTGTTAATGTGCTTGAGGCCATCAGAAATACCCCGGGCGTCAAATCTGTAGTGATAGTTACAACCGACAAATGTTACGAAAATAGAGAGTGGGTTTGGCCTTATCGGGAGGATGAGGCGATGGGCGGGCATGACCCATATAGTAGCAGCAAGGGCTGCGCTGAGCTTGTTACTGCTGCCTACAGATCTTCATATTTCAATCCATCGGAATATAAGCAGCATGGCGTTGGTATTGCCACTGCGAGGGCTGGTAATGTGATTGGCGGGGGCGATTGGTCAAAAGATCGCCTAGTGCCTGACATTTTGAATGCCATTAATACAGGTGCTGCAGTAAAGGTACGCAATCCAAATGCCATACGCCCTTGGCAGCATGTGCTTGAACCGCTAAATGGCTATTTAACTCTTGCTGAGAAGTTATATGATGCGGGAGATCGTTTCTCGCAAGCTTGGAATTTTGGACCAGAGCTAAGAGATTGCTTGCCCGTCCAGGAAATTGCCACAAGATTAATTAATCTTTCGAAATCTAATTCAAAGCTAGAGTTGGTTGGCAGCGCTGATCAGCCACATGAAGCGGGCTTGCTGAAGTTGGATATTTCCAAGGCCTGTAATTTTTTGAAATGGCAACCAGTAATGGATATTGATTTGTCACTTAATTGGATTTGCGAGTGGAATAAATCCCATCAACATCATCTGGATTTGAGGGCCGCAACCCTAATACAAGTTGTCAAATTTCAAGAGTCTATTACTACCTTGTGAGTTTAGGAATTATGTCATCATTTAAAGTTGCCTTATTTGCTAATCATCGTCCTGGCTTGGAGCTTACCCAGTTTTTTGCGAACCAAGCCGTTGATCAGGTTGGAGCCCTCTATCTCACTGGAGAAAACCCAGAAAATGACGAAAGCATTATTAATGCTCTTTCGCCTCAATCGGATTTGATATTCAAGGGCCCAGAAATTATTAAAGAAGCTGACCATATCAAATGGTTTCAAGAGCAAAAATTTGACGCAATTATTTGTGTTTACTGGCCTTGGTTATTACGACCAGAAATTTACAAGGCCGCACCAGTTACTGTTAATTTTCATCCCGCCCTCCTTCCCATAAATCGAGGTTGGTTTCCGCACGTTCATAGTCTTATTGACGGAAGTAAGGCTGGCGTTACTATTCATCAGATTGAGGATGGCGCCGATACTGGGGCAATATGGGCTCAGAAGGAAATTAAAATTTTGCCTACTGAAACCGCTAAAGATATTTATGACCGCCTGCAAGATGAGATTGTTGAATTATTTGAGCTTAATTGGGGCAAGATAAAGTCTGGTGAAATTCAGCCTTTTTCTCAGGATGAGTCACAGGCTATTTATCATGCAAAAAAAGAAATAGAGTCACTTGATCCTATTGACCCAGATAGGATCTACAAGGCGAGAGACTTGATTAATTTGCTGAGAGCTAGATCATTCGGCACTAGAGGTTTTGCATACCTACAAGATGGTAATGAAAAAACATATTTAAAATTGAGTCTATCTAAATCATCTAAGTTTGATGATTGAAGTCAGGTGTTATTCAGTCCGCCTATTGAATTCAGGGTGCCCTGACTACCTACCATACCACAAACTTTCGCATCCAGGGCCTTTAGTTGGATTCTTGAAACGAGATCTGGTGATGTACAGGAAGATTCGAGTAGCCAGCTTCCAAATCCACCATCTACTAAGTGATCTTCAACTGTTACAACTTTGCTTGATTGATAAATTTGAGCAGGCTGTAAATGTTTGTACTTCATCCCCCAAAGCGGGGCGGACATTAATTGATAGTTCGAGAATTGTGAGCCTGAGTTAATCCAGGCATGAGCTAATGCAAGAGGGGCACCAGTTGATAAAAGGGTTAGTTTTGAGCCCTCATTTCTGGATGTTACTTGCAGCCATTTCCCTGGTTCAACATTGGGAACTTCCTTGTGAATGCATACTTCACCAGCCTTACCTAGTCTGAGATATGAGGGCTGAGGATTATTGATTAAATATCGCATACATGCCTTGACTTCCATTGGGTCGCCTGGGGCAGCAATCAGCATATTGGGCATTGTTCTGATTAATGCATAGTCTTGCACGGCATGGTGGGAATAACCTAAATTTCCATAAGCAAGACCGCCTCCTACGCTAACTACGGTTACTGGAAGTTGATGGTAGTCA
>Ga0209400_1000812_pt1 | contig 27102 bp, 25 predicted proteins | sample M_130807_EF_Meta_FD_187313 | JGI IMG/M metagenome (GOLD analysis project Ga0209400, IMG submission 187313) | Freshwater microbial communities from Lake Montjoie, Canada to study carbon cycling - M_130807_EF_MetaG (SPAdes) (version 2) | ecosystem: Environmental > Aquatic > Freshwater > Lake... | reverse complement strand
AGCGGCCGTGAACTTGATGTACTTGGCGTTGTTGATGATGGTGTTGGTGCCGAAGTCCGCGGTGCAGTAGGTGCCGAGGTCAAGCTCCGGATACGACTGGTCCACGGTCACCACGTTGAAGCCGGGTGCGCCCTGGATGACGTTGGCGGGCAGGCACGGATCCGTCGGCGGCGGGGCGTTGCCCACCACGCCGGAGATGTCCGCCGACAGGCGGGCCTTGTTCTCCGCGCCGGTGGCATCGGTGCCGAACCAGTACGGGCCGGTGTACGCGCCGGTGGAGCTGCGCAGCCAGAAGCGGTTGATGGACGCGCCCAGCGTGGGAGCCGCGGAGAAGAGGAACGTGTTGTTGGTGGTGGCCGTGCCGGCACCCGAGATCGTGCCGCCGATCCAGAAGCCGCCGAGACCGGCGTTCGAGGTGGTCTCGAGCGGGATGATGTTCGAGCCGAGCGCCGTGGTCACCGTCCACACCTGGCTGGCGGCGGCGGTGTCAGCCACGAAGTTGACGGTGCCCAGCGCAATGGGCGTGCCGAAGCCGAACGCCGCGCCGTCGAAGGTCATGGGGGTGACCTCCAGGTTGAGCGTGGCCGGCACCAGCTTGGTGGCACCCGCGGGGAGCAGGCGGTAGACGTAGAACTTGACCTGCTGGAGGTCCATTTCCGTTCCACCGTTGGTGGGCACGAAGTAGTTGCCCATGACGGTCGATCCCGCCACGGTGCCGCTCGGGCCCCAGTAGGCGCTGATCGTGCCGCTCGTGTAGATGGGCGTCTGCGCCGAGGCGGCGCAGGAAAGCGCAAACGCGCCGAAGGCGCCTGCGACGAGGGACTTCACGGTCTTCATCTTGCTACGTGCTCCTGTGGCGCAACCGGGATCGAGCCCATGCGCGTGGAATCACCGCCCGGATCAGCCGCGGCGGAAGCGGCGCCCCCCGCGAGGGCGGCTCTTGAGGGTACCCCCGGTGGGGCAAAGGTCAAATGCGAACTTCGCCAGTCCCCTTCACAATCTCTCCGATAACGGTCGCGCTCTCGCCCATCTTGGCAAACTTGGCGCAGACGGCATCGGCGAAGGCAGGCCGCACGATGACCGTGTAGCCGATGCCCATGTTGAAGACCCGGAACATCTCCTCGCGGGCCACGTTGCCGTGCTCCTGGAGGAAGGGGAAGATGGGGTTCGGGGTCCAGGCGGCGGGGTCCAGGACCGCGTCCACCTTGGGCCCCAGGGCCCGGGAGAGGTTTCCGGGCAGGCCGCCGCCGGTGATGTGGGCCATGCCGCTCACCACCTTCTTCTTGCGGTAGCCCGAAAGCAGCTTGATGACCGGCTTGGCGTAGATCCGGGTGGGCTCCAGGAGCACCTTCCAGAGCGGATCCGGGCCGAGTTCCGGGTAGACCCGGTCGAGGTCCAGGCCGGCGTCCTTCACGATGCGGCGTACCAGCGAGAATCCGTTCGAGTGCACGCCCGAGGCGCGCAGGCCGATGACCACGTCGCCCTTCTTGACGCGCGCGGCGTCCACCACGCGCTCGAGCTCCACGACGCCCACGCAGAAGCCGGCGATGTCGAAGTCACCGGGCTTGTAGATGTCGGGCATCTCCGCGCATTCGCCGCCGATGAGTGCACAGCCGGCGATCTCGCAGCCCTTGGCCACGCCCTCGATCATCTTGGCGGTGGCCTCCGGATCCAGCTTGGAGAGGCCCAGGTAATCGAGGAAGAAGAGCGGCTCGGCCCCCTGCACGATGAGGTCGTTGACGTTCATCGCCACGCAGTCGATGCCCACGGTGTCGTAGATCCTGCGCTCGGCGGCCAGGATCACCTTGGTACCCACGCCGTCGGTGCAGCCCACCAGCACCGGATCGCGATAGTTGCGCTTGAAGAGCTTCTGGTTGAAGTCCAGGCGGAACATGCCGGCGAAGGCGCCGTGCTGCCCCATCACGCGCGGGCCGTGGGTGCGCTTCAGGACGCCCTTGATGCGGTCGACCACCTCGTCGCCGGCGTCGATGTCGACTCCGGAGTCCTTGTAGGTGAGCGGGCGGCGGGGCGTGGCGGCGGGCGTCGAAGCGGTGGCGACGTCAGGCATAGGAAGGTCATCGTAGCGCAGCAACGTTCAGGCGCCCCTGCAGCCAACGTCCCCGAAATCATGCCGTTTTCGAAGGCTCCGAGGATTCCGGCGGCTGCACGAACGCAATCAGCGCCAGGGCCGGCACCCCCGAGAGCATGGCCACCCCCAGGAACAGCGGATAGTCCAGCTCGGCCGCCAGCACTCCGCCGAACTTGCCGGCGAGCGCATTGCCTGCCGCCATCAGCGCGGTGAGGAGCGCGTACTGCGTGGCGGTGTAGCGGCGGTCGCAGATCTTCATGAGGAACGCCACGAACCCGCTCGTCACCATGCCGATCACCACGTTCTCCACGCCGATCACCGGGATCAGCGGCCAGATGGGCGGCGCAACGGCGGGCACGGCCTTCACCGTGGCGCCGTAGGCAAGCGCAAGCATCAGGAACCCCACGATGCTCACGCAGTGCGCAATGCCGAAGGCCCAGAGGCAGCGGACCAGTCCGAAGCGCGCCACCATCCATCCGCCCGCCGCCGCGCCGACGATGGTCATGCCGAAGCCGAACACCTGGTTCACGCCGCCGATCGCTTCGCTCGAGTAGCCGAGCCCGTTCATGAGGAGCGGCGTGGTGATGGCGCCCGCCATCTGGTCCGGCAGCTTGAAGAGGAGCACGAAGCACGCCAGCAGCAGGGAGCGCGGGCCCCAGACCTGCCAGAACTGGCCAAGCGGGCGCACCACCGCATCGCGCAGGCCGGGGCGCGCACCGGCGTTCTGGGCGGGTTCGCGCGCCTGCAGCGTGGCGAAGATTCCAAGCAGCATGGCCGCGGACGCTGCCATGCATGCCACGGTCCAGGAGACCGTTCCGGCCGCCAGCATGACGCCGCCGCCGAGGGCCACGAACGCCACGCGGTAGCCGGAAACGAACATGCTGGCACCGGCACCCAGCTGCTCCGGCTCCAGGCACTCGGCGCGGAACGCGTCACCCACGATGTCCTGCGTGGCGGAGAAGAACGCGGCGAGGAGGAGGAGGAGCAGGAAGACGCCGTTGTGCGCGTCCGCGTCCGGCGCATCGGGCGCAAGCGGGCCCCAGAGCGAGAGCGCGAGCAACGCTGCCATGGCAAGCACCTGCGAGGCCAGCAGCCACGAGCGCCGGCGGCCGAGCCGGCCAAGGAGCGGCAGTTGCACGCTGTCCACGAGCGGCGCCCACGCGAACTTGAACGCGTACGGAAGCGTCCACGCCGACAGCGCGCCGATGGCCGCCACGTCCCAGTGCGCCGCGGAGGTCCACGCCTGCGCCACCTTGGTGACCATGACGTTGGGGAGGCCGCCCGCGAAGCCGAGCGCAAGCAGCACCAGCATGGTGCGGTTGACGTAGAGCGCGGCGAACGACGGACGCTTCGCGAGGAGTGGGTTGCCGAGGGGCCGGTCCGTGGCCATGCGGGGAAGGCTACAGAGACGCCACGTGCCGGCGGCGCGCGATCAGGCGCGACCACGGCACACGGAAGGGGCGCAGTCGGTCACCGTGATCAACCGACAAAAAGAGAAGAACCCCGGCCTTGCGGCCGGGGTCCAGTTGGAGCGAAATGAGTCTCAGTCCGGATGGACTCAGGCGCGACGACGACGCGCACCGGCCAGGCCCGCGACGCCGAGGAGCGCGAGCGCGCCCGGGGCCGGGGAGGAGGTGACCTGGATGTTGTCGTAGTAGCCCGTGGTTCCGCCCTGCGCAGCGGTGCCGCTGTTGACGGAGCCGATCAGGTCGAGCTCGTCCACCGCGGTGCCGGCGGCAGCGCCGTCCACGTAGAACAGGGTGAAGGTGACGCCGCCGTTGGTGGAGTAGCCACCCTGGAAGCGGCCGGTGACCATGTCGAACGTGCAGGCCAGCGTGACCCAGGTGTTGCGGGCCAGAATGCCGCTGGTGCCGGTGCTGAAGGAGTAGTTGCCGACGGTGCCCGCGTTGTTGTAGCTGCCGACAATGTAGAGCTGGCCGGTGTTGTTCTGCACGGTCACGCCGGACAGGATCTTGGCGCCGGAGGCGTCGTACATGTAGGCGCCGTAACGGTTGGTGCTCGTAGCCGAGCCGCCGACGTAGAAGTCATAGGTGCACGCGATCAGCGTCTCGCCGGCCGGACGGCTGGCGTTGTGGATGTCGTCGGTCCACGCAAAGCGGGTGGCGTTGTTGCCGGTGGCGGTGGTGCCAGCCGTGGTCGCGAGGACCTGGCCGTGCGTGCCGCCCGAGGCGGGGTCGTTGGCGATCGTCCAGTTGGCCGATCCACCGAGACCCGTGGTGTACGTGTACCAGCCACCCTGGCCGGCGGTGGTGCCGGTCGAGTCAGTCGCGAGGGCACCCAGCGTGAAGCCGGAGCTGGCGTTGAAGTTGGTGGACTGCAGGACCGTGTCCGCGGAAGCGGAGGCGGCGACCAGTGCGACGGTAGCGGAAGCGAAGAAGACGGACTTCATTTCTAGGGACTCCAACGAAAGGGGAAAGGGAATTGGGAAACCAGATGCAGCCAGCGCAACTGCCAGGGAGGGCAGATGCGGGGTCCCTATTTCTCTCTCTCGCTGGATCCAGAAGATCCGGAAGGAACATGCCGCCAATTTGGAGGGGTGCAAGTGCGGAACCTGAACACGGCGCAAAATTGTGTTCAGACCGGGGCGCGATAAAGCGGCGCCCGGGCGCCGAAAGCGGCGGAAATAGCCATTTGTGGGTGAAAACGGCGGAAACAACGCGCGCGCGCCGCCGCCCGCGGGCCCATGATTATGAAGAGAGCCGCGTCCAAAAATCACGCCGATCCGTGTGAAATTCAGCCCCGTTCAGAGCATCCAGTTCAGAGCAGCCGGTTCAGAGCTTCAGGCCGGCAGCCATCGCAGAACCAAGCTCCGCCGGGCTTTCCGCCACCACCAGGCCACAGGCCCGGAGCGCGTCCATCTTGGACTGCGCGGTGTCGTCGGCGCCGCCGATGATGGCGCCGGCGTGGCCCATGCGGCGCCCTGGAGGAGCGGTGCGGCCGGCGATGAAGGCGACCACGGGCTTGTGCGGCATGTTCGCCTGGATCCACTTGCCGGCGTCCACCTCGTCGGTGCCGCCGATCTCGCCGATCATGATGACGCCGTCCGTGTCCTGATCGGCGGCGAACATCTCGAGCACATCGATGAAGTTCAGGCCCTTGACCGGGTCTCCGCCGATGCCCACGCAGGTGGACTGGCCGATGCCCCGCTCGCTGGTCTGCCAGACAGCCTCATAGGTCAGGGTGCCCGAGCGGCTGACGATGCCCACGGCCTTGCGGGTGGAGGCATCGAGGCGGTGGGTGTGGATGTAGCCCGGCATGATGCCGATCTTGCATCCACCTTCATAGCGGCCGGGGGTGCCGGTCTTGCGGCCCGGGGTCATGACGCCGGGGCAGTTGGGGCCCACCAGGACGGATTCCGGATAACCAGCCAGCTGGGCGCGGACGCGCACCATGTCCTGGACGGGAATGCCCTCGGTGATGGCCACGATGGTCTTGACGCCCGCATCGGCCGCTTCCAGGATGGCGTCGCCGGCGAACGGCGGCGGCACGAAGATCATGCTGGCGGTGGCGCCGGTGGACTTCACGGCCTGGGCCACGGTGTCGAAGATCGGCAGGCCGTTGGCGTCCTTCTGTCCGCCCTTGCCCGGAGTGGTACCGCCCACCATGCGCGTCCCGTAGTCGAAGCAGCCCTTCGTGTGGAAGGCGCCCGAGGTGCCGGTGATGCCCTGGCAGATGACCGAAGTGTTGCCGTCGATGAGGATTGCCATGGAGTTTGTGCGGTGCGTTGGTGCGTGGCGCCGAAGCCCGGCGCAGGGCGGGCGAGGATAGCCGATGCCGCTACGATCGGTGGACGATGGGAGCATCCACGCAGGACGGAACCCACCGCGCCATCGCGGACTCAATGGCGGCCCACCCGGCCACGGCACGGATCGGCGGCCCGGCGGTCCTGGACCATGCCTCCGCGGCCCGGCTGCTGGCCGCCATGCGCGAGATCGCCTTCCCGGGGTTCCATCCGGTGGCCCATGCCGCGGTCCATGAGGACGCCGAGACCTTCGTGGCCGAACGCGTCCGCGCCCTGCGCGCCGGGCTGGTGCAGTGCATTGCCGCCGCGGCGCGCGCCGTGGATTCGAGCGCCGGCATCGACGAAGAGCGCATGGCAGACGAAGTGGTGACACGGATCCCGGCCATCCGCGAGCTGCTGGCAGCGGACGTGCAGGCCGCGTTCCGCGGCGACCCGGCGGCGCGCACCGTGGCGGAGGTGATCCTCTGCTACCCCGGCATTGCGGCCATGACGGCGCACCGCTTTGCGCACGAGCTGTGGATCCGCGAGGTGCCCATCCTGCCGCGGATGCTCTCGGAGCTCGCGCATTCCACCACGGGCATCGACATCCATCCGGGCGCGCGCATCGGCCGCGGCGTGTTCATCGACCACGGCACCGGCGTCGTGATCGGCGAGACGTGCGAGATCGGCGACGGCTGCCGCATCTACCAGGGCGTGACGCTCGGCGCCAAGAAGTTCGAGCGCGACGCGGACGGCTCGCTGCGCAAGGGCACGAAGCGGCATCCCACGCTGGGTGCGCGCGTCACGGTCTATGCGGGTGCCACCATCCTGGGCGGGGACACCGTGATCGGCGACGGCTCGGTGGTGGCGGGCGGCGTGTTCGTCACGCAGAGCGTGCCGCCCGGGCACCTGGTGGCCAACCAGAAGGCGCAGGTGCGCGTGCTGCCGCACGGCGAGGACCCGGCGTGAACAGCCGGATCGGCGTTCGCGGCCTCTCGGCGATGGCGCTGGTGCTGGCCTTCGTGACGGTGCTGCTGGCAGTGCCGGCCACCATGCCCGTGAGCCTGGCGCGCGATGCGACGCCGGGCATCGATCCGTCCACGCTCTATTCGCGCGTGCACTTCATCGGGGCAAGCGCCACCGCGGGCTTCGGCGTGCGTGCTCCGCTGGCGCGCGGGCGGCAGGGCCGGCTCGAGCAGATGACGCTTGCGAACGTGGCGCTGAATGCGCGCGTTGCGGCGGGCGCGGTGACGGGCGATGCCACCGCACTGTTCTTTGCCAACCCCATCCCCGTAGGCACCGCGCAGGTGGACGGCGCGCTGGCGGAGAACCCGAAGGCAACGCTGGTGGTGGCCGACGACTTCCTCTTCTGGTTCTGCTACGGCGCACTCGGCGCGGACCGCACGCCCATCAAGGACGAGGCGCAGCGTCTCAAGCTCCTCGACAAGGGACTCGAGCAGCTCGACCGCGTGGTGGCGGCCGGCATTCCGCTGGTGGTGGGCGACCTGCCCGACATGCAGGCCGCCGTGGGCAAGATGCTCACGCCCAAGCAGATGCCCCGCAAGGAAACGCTGGCGAAGGCCAACGAGCGCATCCGCACGTGGGCACAGGACAAGCCGCGCGTGGCGGTGATGCCGCTCTCCAAGCTGTTGGTCGAACTGCGCTCCGGCAAGCCGTTCGAGGCCGGTCGCCGCAGCTGGAGCGTGGAGACCGACGGCGACCTCCTGCAGCGCGACGAACTGCACCCCACGTTCGCCGGCAGCGTTGCGCTGGTGGCGCGCACGGAACAGGCCGCCAACGAGCGATTCCTGGGGGTGCGCCAGCCGAATGCACCCGGTGCGCCAACCGCGTTCGAGCATGACCCGGCGAAGGTTGTTGCGCGGCTGCGCGAGGCCATTGGCGGCAGCGAGCGTGTTGGCGAGAAGTCCGGCAGGAACACGACCGAGTGACGGCGCGCTGCGCAGGGCGATCAGCCGGGGCCGAGGAGCTCGGCGAGCTTGCGCTTGCCCTCGGGATCCGGCGCACGCATGATCAATTCATTGATCCACTCGGCGGCGGCCACCTTGCCGTCGAGTGAGCGCACGGCGGAAAGGATGGCCTTGGCGTCCATGTCGAGGCGCGGACCGCGCAGGTTGGCCTTGAGGAGCGACACCACCGCCGGGTCGCGCACGGTGGCAAGGTCGAGTGCCCAGAGCTGCCACAGCATGTCGAGCTCCTCGGCGGTGGGCTCCTTGGCCATGGCGAATGCGTCCGTGAAATCGGCGCGCGTACCGGCGCGGAAGAGCGGGCCGAGCGCCGTGCGTGCCACGGCGTCCGCGGCACCCTTGGCCTTGGCGATCTTCCAGAGCTGCGCCGCCACCGCGTCGTCGCCGGTGAGCAGCAGGTCATGCATGGCGGTGCCGATGGCTTCGCGCAGTGCGGCGGGATCGGCGGTCTTCACGCGCTCGAGCGCGGCGCGGGCGGAGGCGCGGACGTCGGTTTCGCCGGGCGCGATGGCAGGCGCCGGGTCGCGACCGGGCAGCATGGCGATGGTCTTCGGTGCGGGCACCGTCATCAGCGGGTCACCGACCGTGGCGATGCGCCACACCTGCGGGATGGTGTCGCCTTCCCACTGGCGGCCGGCGATCAGGAACGGGCAGTAGCCGGCGATGCGCTGGATGAGGATCGAAGGCGGCACGAACGCCGGCAGGTACGGTTCGTGCACCGAGCCGACGTAGGCGTAGACGCCGTGGTCGAGCCAGCGGCCGCCGACCGTGTAGCCGGAATCGGGCTGCTGCAGCGAGAAGCTGTGGTTCATGGCAAGCGCGAGCGGCTTGCGCAGGACGGGGATGTCGGTGGACGGGGCGATGCTGTTGGGCTCTGCCTCGAAGTAGTCGGGGTTGCCGCTCGAATTCATGAACAGGATGTCCGCGGAGATCCCCTTGGGAAGGAGCGAGCGCCACGAGGCCATGGTGCCGTCTTCGCCGTCCCAGCGCTTGCTGGTGAAGCCCTGCTCCGCCAGGATCGGCGCGCCCTTCTCGAAGGAGAACGCCGACCACATGTTGCCCGTGCGCTTCGAGTAGCCGTCGAACATCCACGCGTCCGTGCGGTGCAGGAAGAGCGAGCACATGGCCATCGAGGCCGCGCGCTCGCGGCTTCCGAAGATCTGCGCGGCGAAGGCCCAGCGCGATCCGTCCTGGTTGCGGCACAGCGCATCGGTGACGGAGAGCGGACCGGTTTCCTTGGGAAGCTGCGGATTGCGACCGCCGGGCGGCGAAGGAAGGTCCACGCGCAGCGCCGCGTTGCGGCAGAGCGTGAAGGTGTCCAAGTCATCGCCCAGGCGATCCCAGCGCAGGCCGCAGGAGGCGAAGACGTTGCGCACGGCCACGTCCAGCACGGTGAACGCGGACGCACCGAGGACATCGTTGGCGCCGGAACCCGCAGGCTCCTCGATCCACACGAGCGGTTCGCCGCGGCCGGCCGCAAGGGCAAGCGCGGCGGTCCATGCGGGGTCCTTCACGGAGGCCGCCACGATGCCCGCAGGAACCAGGCCGATGCCGCGCATGGCGCCGATGGAACCGGTGCTCGCGTCGCCGCCCCAGCTCCTGGCGATGGCCAGGTCCACCGCGGCACGGAACGCGGCCTCGTCGGCGGGCGCAAGTACGGGCGCGCGGCGGATCACCTGGGCAGGCTTGAACGCGCGGATGAAGCGCGGCGCGAAGGATTCGTCCTCGAAGAGCACGGGCCAGCGCGCCTTGGGCGTCCAGCGCGCGATCTCCGCGAGGTAGGTGCCGGCATCGGGCACGAGCACCACGCGATCGATGACGGGCAACTTGCTCTCGATGCCGATCGACCGCATGCCCAGGCGCGCGAACCACGGCAGCTTGTCCATGTCCTGGACCGGGTCGCGGGCAAGCGCGGCCGGCGCGGCAGGCGCGACGGGTGGCGCCGTGGGGGGCTGCACCGCGGGTGCCGGCGCAGCCGGTGGATTCTGGATCGACAGTGCAGCGACGAGCGCGAATGCAGCGGGCATGCACGCGATGATATGGATGCGCGCGTCAGGCCACCGTGGCGCGCCAGACGGCGGCAGCGATGAATGCGCCGAGTGCGGGGCCCACGATGGCGATCCACGCATCGCTCCAGTCGGTGCGGCCCTTGCCCGGGATGGGGAGCACGGCGTGGCAGATACGTCCGCCGATACCCAGCGCGGGGTGCAGCGCACTGCCGATGGCGCCGAAACCAAGGATCACGGCGGCGAACGCAAGCCCCGCCAGGAGCGATCCCTCTGCCGGGTTGGCCACCATGAAGGGCGGCATGGACGCGGGCAGCATGCCGGCGTCGGAGGCGTCAGCGTCCATGGGCACCGGCGCGCCGGCGGAGAGGCGCAGCAGCACCGAGAGAAGGATCGCCGAACCGAGCGTGCTCGAGAGCAGGTTCGAGAGCGGCGCGCGGATCGCGGGCACGCGATAGAGGACGCCCGCGGCAGTGCCCTCCGGCGCGCGCGCCCAGTGCGGGATGAATGCGGCCCACGCGAGTGCCATGCCAACCACCGTGCCGACGCCCTGCCCCGCCACGCGCGACCATGCGTCCGCGGTGCTGGTGCGCTCCACGCTCCACATGGCAAGCGTGAGCGCGGGATTGAGGTGCGTGTCCATACGCCGGTTCACGAAGTAGCCGAGCGCCAGTGCCGCACCCCAGCCGAGCGCGATGCCGAGCCAGCCCATCCCGGAGCCGTCGGAAGCGCTGCCCGCGGTGCGCGGGAGCCGCGCAGCGCACATGACCGCGGTGCCGATGGCTGCCAGGACCGCGGTGCCGAGGAACTCGCTTGCAAAGGGCGTCATGGCGCGGAGTCTAGGCCGTGGCGGCGGAGGAGGCTCTTCATGGCGGAATCGGAGCGGAACATCGCGCCATCGCAGTATTGACGCATGAGCGCGTTGAACTCCTCGCTCTCGCGCAGCAGATCTGCTGCACACGCATCCGTCAGCCGCTCGACGGCCAACGAGAGGAGCGCATAGCGAAGGTGATGGCAGGCATTGATCCCCTCGAAGTGAGCCTCATCGTCCGAAGTCTTGGCCTTGCCTGCGGCACGATCGGCGTTCGCACGGGTCGTGGTCTCGCGACGCTCGAGCTCCAGCGCCATGTTCTCGTTGGACGCCGCCACCCAGGCGTCGGCGGTGCGCGCCAGGCGGACGCGCGCGGCTTCGTCCTCCACGGGCAGGCGTCCGAGGAGGTTGGAGACCACCTTGAGGAACATCTCGTGGCCGAAGAGGACGTCGGGATAGCGGCGGCGGTTGACGGTGCCGCGGAATGCGAGCGCATCGTCGGGCGGGATGGCGGCGATGATCTCGTCGATGGCGGCGCGTTCCGAGGCGTCGACCGCGCGCCGTGCCGCGACCGACCGCAGCTGCTGTGCGACCACTTCCTCGCGGTAGGCGCGCATGATCCGGTCGAACGCGCTGCGGTTGGCGGGGTCGGCACGCTCCTGGTTCATGCGCGCACGCGCGCGGAGCTGGGCAAAGTGCGAGTCCATGATGATCCGACGGAACTCCGCGAGCTTGGCTTCGAGCTCCGGGCCACGCCGCAGTGCCACCGCGATGGCCGCCGCACGGGCGTCCGCGGAGAGCGCGGTTGCCAGGACCGCCGATGCCACGTTGACGCGGAGTCCGTCAAAGGTGGATTCGCCGGCAAAGAAGGACTCGCGTTCGCGGCGCTGCTCGCCGAGGCCGCGCGCCAGGCGCAGCATGGATGCGTCGTCGGGTCCGAGCCCGAGCGCCGCCACGAGCGCCGACACCGCTTCCGCATCGGCAGCGCGGGCGGCATCACGGGCGCGCGCAATGACGGACGGGATGCGGGAGGCACGCGCCTCGTCGAAGGCGAAGGGACCGCCGTCGTAGGTCAGCAACGGTGCGTCGAGCAACTCCTGCACCTCGCGCACGACCGGGAGCACCGACGTCTCCCATTGCGCGGCCGCGTGATCGAGGATCGGCTGGCACACGGCCAGCGCGTCGGCATCGAGACCGCGGTTCCGGAGCGCGGCGCGGAGCCAGTCGGCGTCAATCGGCAGGCCCACGATGGTCGGTTCGCCGGAATTCCCGAGGCCGAACGGATTCTCCTGCATCGCGGCTTCGTCGGCGGCATCCGGGGCGCGGTCGTCGAGCGTGAATCCGAGATCCTCCCACGACTCGGTGTCGTCGGCCACCTCGGGCAAGTCGCGCGCCGCGGCGATGGAGCCGTGCACGATCGACTCATCGTCGGGGTCGCGCAGGCAGCCCGAGGCACATGCCGCACACACGCGTCGCTCGAGCGCGGCCGACTCGGTGGCGAGCTGCTCCACCCACGCGCGGTAGGCCTGGGAACATCCATCGAGGCCCTCGTCGTCGGAATCCTGGGAATCGGCGTCGGAACCGTGCCGCAACGCTGCGGCCGCCGCGCGGATCGCGGCGTCGCCGGTGCGGAGGAAGAGCTCCGGCCACTCCCGGCGCCAGGTCGGGAGCGCCGCACGCAGGCATGCGGCACAGGCCGGATCGATCCCGGGCTGGCACATCGAGACGATGATGCCCATCGCGGCGGGGCGCATGCTGCCGACAGCGCGGGTGATCGCGAGCCTCGCCTCCGGTCCCACGGCATCGACCGCGGCATGCAGGGACTTCCACTGCGCCTCGTGCAACGCGGCCCGGGCCCGCTGCTTGGGCCGAGCGCGGATCCGCTCGGTCTGCTCGAAGGCCGCCATGATGCGATCATCCGATGCGGCCTGCGCGGCATCGACGGGGTGCGTGGGAGTGGAAGTCGACGCGGAGTCGGGCGCGGCGACGGAATCGCCGGTCTCCGCGCGTTCCTGGCGGCGGAGGTTGATGGCCATCCAATCCGCCGTCGTCAGGAGGTCCAGGCCGCTTGACACCCAGAAGGCACGCTCGGCACGCTCGCCTGCCGCCGCAGCCTCCACCACCGCCGTGGCCGCGGCGATCCGCTCGTCGCGGGTGCGTTCGAGCGCCGCCAGCGCGGCCGCGCAATCCGCGGGCCGGCGTCGCAGGGCGTCGACGAGCAGCGTCTCCAGATGCGTGGTCTCGAAGGCGATGCCGGACGCCAGGGTCCGGGCCTGCGCCAACACTCGGCCCAGACGCCGTTCGCGCCGCACCGATTCAATGGCCGCCTGGCCTTCGGGCGACGATGCCTCGGCGAGCGAGGAGAGAAGCGCGGCTTCGAGCTGCTCCTCGACGTCCAGCGCATGGCGGTCGAGCGCCTTGCGCGCCGCGTACGAGTCGTCGGGCTCGTAGACGCGGTACCCACGCTGCTGCCCCGCGCGCTGCACGCGCGCCCGTTCGGGACCGATCGCATCGCACGCATCGCGCCAGGCCAGCGCGTAACGCTGCCACGCATCGAGCGCGCGTTCGCTGGGCACCGTTGCATGCGCGCGCTGCAGCGATTCCAGCATGTCCGCGGCCGGCCACAGGCCGATTTCGTCCGGGCCATGGTCGAGCCCCGCCCCGCCCGCGATCGCAGGCGAGGCGAGCGACAGAAACGCGGCAAGCGCCGCGACCATCATGCCTGCAAGGCACCGCAGCGACGCACGCATCCCGGAGTTGCGTGGACGCGCGGCCAGGTTCACATTGCGCTCCCGAGGCCCATCACGCGGCGCCAGGTGCTGATCTGCCCCAGGTGCATCTGCATGTGGCCGACGCACAGGAAGGTGATCGCGCCGCCCTTCTGCGGGAACATCTCCTTGAAGCGGCCCTCGGCGGGGTTCTCCTCGGCGAAGACGGAGTCCGGCGCGGTCTCGAGCGCCTTCGCCACTGCCTGGTAGCCGGCGGTGAAGTGCGCCATGATGGCGTCCTTGGACGGGTAGTCGCCCGGCTCGGCGGTGACGCCGGCCTTGAAGCGGTCATCCCAGCCCGCGGGGTTCGGGACGATCAGGTCCGCGCGGCCGAGCATGCCGAGCGCGCGATGCGGGTAGAGCGCCAGGTGCGCCATGTAGAAGGCGGGGCAGACCACGTCCTTCGCGGGGAAGTGCGCGAACTTGTCGGCGGGGATGGACTTGGTGAGGGCGTCGGCGTAGCCGAGGCCGATGTTCAGGCCGGAGAGGACGTAGTGGGCGTATGGCATGGGGCGCGATTGTAAATTCGTCCCGGTGCGCATGTTCCAATTTCCTCCGGAAATTGGAACATGCGCACCGGGACGAATTTCTTACTCCCCCACGCACCGGTCATAAACGCCCTGCGCGGCCACCATGTCCGTAGTTCCACGCACGATCGCGCGGCCGTCGGGGAACACGGACAGCTCGAACGAGCCTTCGAGCGCCCCCACCAGCAGGCCGTCCGCAATCGCAAATTTCCCGAGCGGCGCCAACCGCGACTGGAGCCGCACCAGGTCGATGCGCGCCGCCGCGGCCGGCCGCACCTGCACGGCGTTGCGGCCGCAGAGCACGGTGCATCGCCCGTCGGCCTCGTCTTCCAGGAAGTCGAACCGACGCGCACCGCAGCACGGGCAATCCGCGCGCCCCGCGCCGGCAAGCGGCATGCGCACCGTGCGGTTGTGCTTGAGATCCACCGACCAGAACGATCGATCGAGCAGATCCGTTCGCCCCGCCAGGAGCTTGATCGCCTGCCCCGCCGCGTGCGCGCCCACCACCGCCACCGCGGGGCCGAACACGCCCGCCGTGTCGCACGTCTCGCCCTCGCCCGCCGGCGGAACCTCCGGGAACACGCAGCGCAGGCACGGCGCATCGGCGCGCGCGATGCCGAGCGAATCGGCAACGCCCGCCAGCACCGGCATGGACGTTCCGCGCATGGCCACCGCACCGGCATGGATGAACGGCTTGCCCAGCTTCACTGCGGCGTCGTTCAGCAGGTAGCGCGTGCGGTAGTTGTCGAGGCCGTCCACCACCACGTCGCAATCGCGCACGAAGTCCTCGGCGTTCTCCGCCGAAAGATGCTCCACGCACGCATGGACGCGCAGCGCCGGATCGATGGCCAGCACGCGCCGCTTGGCGGCCTCGGCCTTGGGCACGCCGGCCCGCGCATCGGCATCCACGTAGAGCGACTGCCGCTGGAGGTTGGTGACTTCCACCACGTCGCGATCGACGAGCGTCAGCGTGCCCACGCCGGCACGCGCCAGCAGGTCCACCGCCGCACACCCGAGCGCACCGCACCCCACCACCAGCGCGCGCGAACCTGCCATCCGTTCCTGCGCGGCCACGCCGAACCCCGGCAGGATCATCTGCCGATGGTGCCGCGCGCGTGGATCAGGACGAGGATCGCTCATGACATCACGATAGGTGGACCGACGACGAGTACGAAGCGCCGCAAAAACACCGAAGCGTCGGCGCAGGGCCGACGCTTCGGGAAATCTCGGATCAGGCGGCGAGCGCTCGGCTCACCAGGCCACACTCACCACGCAAAGTGGGCGAACGCCTTGTTGGCGTCGGCCATGCGGTGGGTGTTTTCCTTGGTCGTCACGGCCTTGCCTTCGTTCTTGGCAGCGTCCATGAGTTCCTTGGCCAGGCGCAGGTGCATCGGACGGCCGCGCTCCTCGCGGATGGCCTCGATGATCCAGCGGAACGTCAGGCTCTGCTGACGGCGGCGGTTGAGCTGCATCGGCACCTGGTAGTTGGCGCCGCCGACGCGCTTGGAGCGCACTTCGACGACCGGACGAACGTTGTCGCAGGCCTTCTGGAACAGCTCGATGGCCGTCTTGGGGAGGGCCTCGCTCTTGTCCTTGTCCAGGCGCGACTGGATCTCATCGAACGCGTCGTACACCACGCGCGTGGCGGGACCCTTGCGGCCGCCGCGCATGATGCAGTTGATGAACTTGGAGACGACCTTGTCCTGGTAGCGGGGGTCGGGCTGGAGCTGCGTTTCGCTGGCGGTGAACTTCTTCGGCATCGGTGACTCCTCTGGCGATTCCGGCTCGTGCCGGTTTCTTCATCCCACCCGGGACGTCTGTCCGTGGGTGACTGGGCGGGATTACTCGCCGTGATGTGGTGAAACGGTGCACGGGAACATCCCGGCACCAAGGTGCATGCGATTACTTCTTCTTCGCGGCAGCGGCGGCCTTCTTCTTGACGCCGTACTGCGAGCGGCCCTTCTTGCGGCCTTCGACGCCGAGGCAGTCGAGGGTGCCGCGGACGATGTGGTAGCGAACGCCCGGCAGGTCACGCACGCGGCCGCCGCGCACGAGCACGATCGAGTGCTCCTGAAGGTTGTGGCCTTCGCCGCCGATGTAGGCGGTGACTTCCTTGCCGTTGGAGAGACGAACACGCGCCACCTTGCGGAGCGCCGAGTTCGGCTTCTTCGGGGTGACGGTCTTCACCTGGAGGCAGACGCCGCGCTTCTGCGGGCACGCGGCGAGGTCCTTGACCTTCGACTTCGCGTCCGGGGAGCGGCGGGGCTTGCGAACGAGCTGATTAATCGTGGGCATGGTGCTGCGTTGGTTCCGTTAGGGGGAAGGGGCAACGATAGCCGCAACGGCCGTTCGCCGCAACCCACCCATCGATGACAACCGATGTCCACTGCGCCAGTTATGAGCCACGCGAAGCGCCATGTACGCGCACGCTCGCCCCGGAGCGGCGCACCTGGTCGATGGCCGCCACGGCCAGTCGATCGCAGCGCTCGTTCTCCGGATGCTCGTTGTGGCCTCGAATCCACTGTGCGCGCACCCGCAGGCGCGAGCGATGCGCATCGAGCTGCTCCCACAGGTCGCGGTTCATGACCGGCGAGCGGTCGGCCTTGCGCCAGCCGCGCTTCTTCCAGCCATCCATCCACTCGTTCAGGCCCTTCACGCAGTATTCGCTGTCGGTGGTGACCACCACCGTCGAGCCGTCGGCAAGCTCATCGAGACCGCGGATCACCGCGGTCAGCTCCATGCGGTTGTTGGTAGTGGAAGGCTCTCCCCCGCTCTCCTCGCGCTCCGCGGCCCCGCCGCCACGCAGGATGAAGCCCCAACCGCCGGGACCAGGGTTTCCGGAGCACGCACCATCGGTGAACAATTCATAGGAGGACATCAGGTCCGCAAGATTACCGGAAACAGCGCTGCACTCCGACGATCGACAGCAACACTCTTGCACCTTCCCCATGGTTTCGGCTACGATCACCCCCCCTGCACTCCACCCACACCGGTGTGGAACGACGCAGGCATCAGCAAGAGGTCCAGAGCACATGCTTCCCGCATTCCGCACTTCCCCCGGCCGTACGCGTCGCCGTCGCGCCCACCAGGCGCTGAAGACCGCGCACACCGTCACCTGCCCGAACTGCGGCGCCACCAAGCGCCCGCACACCGCGTGCCGCGACTGCGGCTACGTGCGTCCCGGCCTGCAGCTGAAGGTTGCGCAGCCCGAGGCGTAAGCCTCGGAACCGCGCTCGAAACAGCTCATGCGCATCGCCGTCGATGTCATGGGGGGCGACAACGCCCCCGACCAGATCCTCAAGGGATGCATCCAGGCGATCCCGCTGCTTTCGCAGTCGGATCGCCTTGTCCTCCTTGGTGACGAGGGAACCATCCGCGATGGCCTCTCGGAGCGCGGCTTCGCGTCCGACGCCCGCGTCGAGATCGTGCCGACCACCGAGGTGATCGGCATGGACGAGCCTCCGGTGGAGGCGATGAAGGCGAAGAAGGATTCGTCCATCGTGGTGATGAACCAGATGGCATCCCCGCGCGCGGAGAACCGCGTGGACGTGGTGATCAGCGCCGGCAACACCGGCGCGTGCGTCGCCGCCAGCCAGTACTTCATGCGGCGCCTGCCCGGCGTGATCCGTCCCGGCATCTGCGTCACCATCCCCACGTTCAGCGGCCCGATCGTCCTCATCGACGTCGGCGCCAACATCGAGCCGAAGCCCAGCCACCTGGCGCAGTACGGCGTGATGGGCGACGTCTACGCGCGCGAGATCCTGGGCGTGAAGAACCCCCGCGTGGCGCTGATGAACGTCGGCGGCGAGGAACAGAAGGGCACGGACCTGATGCGCAACGCGCGCGACATGGTTCGCCAGTTCGAGAACCTGAACTTCACCGGCTTCGTCGAGGGCCGCGGCGTGTTCAACGGCGAGGCGGACGTGGTGATCACGGACGGCGTCGTGGGCAACGTCATGCTGAAGCTCGCCGAGGGCCTCTCGAGCGGCATCTTCAAGGCGCTCGCGCACGAGGTGCTGGCCACCGACCCCGAGCTGGTCATGCGCCTCGAGTCGGTCATCAAGAACCTCTACGCCAAGCACGACTACCACGAGTACGGCGGCGCGCCGCTCCTGGGCGTCAACGGCGTGTCGCTCATCAGCCACGGCTCCAGCAAGGACCGCACCATCAAGAACGCGATCCTCCGCGGCAAGGCATTCGCCGAGGCGAAGATCAACGAGAAAATCGTTGCGCGCTTGGCCACCGTCAAGCTCGTGGAGCAGGTCGAGGCATGAACGCGCCCTTCGGGCGTGGCGTGCGGATCGCGGGGACGGGGCGCGCGGTCCCGGCGTGCGTGGTCACCAACAAGGACCTCGAGAAGATCGTCGACACGAGCGACGAGTGGATCGCGCAGCGCACCGGCATCCGCGCGCGCCACAAGGCCAACGATTCCGAGACCGTCTTCTCGCTGGGGCGCGATGCCCTGCTGAAGGCGCTCGAGCGCTCGGGCGTGAAGGCCGAGGAACTCGACATGATCATCGTCGCGAGCGTCAGCGGCGAGATGATCTGCCCGTCCACCGCCGCCCGCATCAGCGAGGCCGTGGGCGCGGGCGAGGCGGCGGTCTTCGACCTTGCCGCCGCATGCAGCGGCTTCCTCTACGGCATGAACATGGCGGACACCATGATCCGCTGCGGCCGCGCCGAGAAGATCGCGGTCATCGGCGTCGAGGTGCTCACGCGCCTCGTCGACTGGGGCGATCGCTCCGTCTCGATCATCTTCGGCGACGGTGCCGGCGCCGCGGTGTTCGTGGCCGATGCCGATCCGAAGAAGGGCTGCCAGTACCAGGAGATGCACGGCGACGGCCGTCTCTGGCGCACGCTCTACCACCCCAAGCTCGACCGCGACGTTCCTGCGGGCGACGAAGCCAACCCGATCCGCCTCGGCCACCTGCGCATGCACGGCCGCGAGATCTACAAGTTCGCGGTGACTCGCTTCCAGGAAGCGATCCGCGACGCGCTGGAGCGCACCGGCCTGGCCGTGGGCGACGTGCAGCACTACATCTGCCACCAGTCGAACCAGCGAATCATCGAGAGCGCCATCGAGAAGCTGAAGCTTCCCGCCGAGCGCGTCTACATCAACATCGACCGCTACGGCAACACCAGCGCGGCGAGCATCCCGATCTGCCTCGACGAGCTGTTCGAGGCCGGCAGGATCGAGAGCGGGAAGCCCATCATCCTGGTTGCCTTCGGCGCCGGCGTGACGTGGGCCTCCTGCGTGTGGAATACCTGAACCGACACTCGCCGCACCGGGCATCACGCGGCTGCATGCCGCGAGCAACCAAAGGAGCATCCAATATGAGCAACGGCTTCGTCTTCCTCTGCCCCGGCCAGGGCGCGCAGGTTGTCGGCATGGGCCAGGCATGGGCCGAGCACAGCACCGCGGCGGCCAACATCTTCCGCACCGCGGACGAGGCCACCAGCCTCGGCGCGCGCCGCCTCAGCGAGTTCTGCTTCAGCGGACCGCAGGAAGAGCTCAACCGCACCGACGTCAGCCAGCCCGCGCTCTTCACCGCCGGCATCGCGTGCCACGCGGCGCTCATCGAGCAGCACCCCACCATCGTCACCGTGGCCACCAACGGCCTGTCGCTCGGCGAATACACCGCGCTCTGCATCGCCGGCGCATTCACCTTCGCGGACGGGCTGCGCCTGGTGTCCACGCGCGGCCGCCTCATGCAGCAGGCCGCCGAGGCTTCCAAGGGCGGCATGGTTGCGCTGATCGGCGCCGACGAGACGCAGGCGAACGAGCTGTGCGCCGCCGCCGCCAAGGGCGACGTGCTCGTGCCCGCCAACTTCAACGCCCCGGGGCAGATCGTGGTGTCGGGCTCCGTCGCCGCGTGCGACCGCGCCGTCGAAGTGGCCGGCACCATGGGCCTCCGCGCCGCCAAGCTGGCCGTGGCCGGCGCCTTCCACAGCCCCCTGATGGCCCCCGCGGCCGAGGGAATGGCCCGGGCACTCGAACACGTGGAACTCAAGCCACTGGCCGTGGATGTGTGGAGCAACGTGACCGGCGTGCGCCACCACCGGAACGACCCGGCCACCCTCAAGAAGCTCCTCGTGGAGCAGATCGTGTCCCCGGTACGATGGAGCCAGTCCTGCACGGACCTGATCGCCGCCATCACGGCCGCGGGAGGCGCAACCTTTCACGAGCTGGCGCCGAACACTGTGCTCAAGGGATTGATGCGACGAATCGACCGTTCGACAGAGGTGACCAGCCATGACCAACCACAACGAGACCATGCAACCCAGCCGACCGCGTGACGCCTTCTGCGTCGTCGCTCGCACGGCCGCGATGGCCGGACTGGCAGCCGCGCTGCTCGTCGCCCCCCTGACCGGATGCGGCCAGGAGGAGGAGGCGCCCGTTGCCGTCGCTCCGCCGCCGCCCCCGCCGCCACCGCCGCCTCCGGCTCCCACGGTGACGCCGATCGCGCAGCTCATGAAGGAGCTGGGCATCAGCGACAAGATCCGCCTGGCCGAGGACAAGGCTCCCGCCACCGATCCGGAGCGTGTTGCCGTCCTCAAGTTCTTCGACGGCTTCGCCAAGGCGAAGGCCGACGCGGTTCGCGGCGCCATGAGCCCCGAGGACGCCGCGGTGCTCGACGCCATGAAGGCCACCGGCTTCGAGAAGGCCTGCACCCCGATCACCCGCATCGACCTCACCACCACCAACCGCGAGGGCAAGTCCTACGTGATGGCGGTGTGCCGCGCCAACGGCGCCGTGGAGGCGCAGCTCTGGTCTTTCAAGGTTGACGGCGAAGGCAAGAAGGTCACGAGCCAGCAGTTCCAGAGCTACGTGCAGCCCATCGACATCATGGGCAAGATCAGCGGAACCAACCTGATCGCCGAGTGGATCAAGGTGGTGGATGCGGACCGCAAGGTCGCGTCCGAGCCCGACGAGGTGATCAAGCCGGCCGTGCGCGTGCAGGAGCAGGAGAAGCCCGAGGCATCCTCCGGCGGAGAGGAGTCCGGACCGATCGGAGCTCCGCCGATGCGCAACAAGCCGCCGCCGGGAGGCATCGAACCCCCAGGCAAGCGCCCCGGCAAGTGAGTCGAGGCACAGGCCGTGCAGCCGGACCGGATGACCCCGGTCCGGCTGCGTTTTTGGCGCGCCGTTACACTTCGCCCCCACTTACAGGAACCCCCAAGAAGGAGTGCTCGCATGGACAAGCGCGTCGCCATCGTCACCGGAGCCAGCCGCGGAATCGGCCGCGCCATCGCCAAGCGCCTTGCGAAGGATGGCCGCCACGTGGTGGCCGTTGCCCGCAACGCCGAGCAGCTCAAGTCCCTCGAGGCGGAGATCGCCGCGGACGGAGGCTCCTGCGAGCACCGCACCTGCGACCTCTCCGACGGCGCGGCGGTGCAGCGCCTGGTGGAGGAAGTTGCCGAGAAGCACGGCCGCCTGGACATCCTGGTCAACAACGCCGGCATCACCAAGGACGGCCTGCTGATGCGCATGTCCGACGCCGACTTCGACGAGGTGGTCAACGTCAACCTCCGCTCCGTCTTCATCGCCTGCCGCGCCGCCGCGCGCCCGATGCTCCGCGGCAAGTTCGGCCGCGTGGTCAACATCGGCAGCGTCAGCGGCGTGGAAGGCAACAAGGGCCAAGCCAACTATTCGGCCGCCAAGGCGGGCGTGATCGGCCTGACCAAGAGCGTGGCCAAGGAACTGGGCGCCAAGGGAATCACCGCCAACGTGGTGGCTCCCGGCTTCGTCGAGACCGACATGACCTCCTTCCTGGGCCCCGAGGACAAGAAGAAGGTCTGCGAGCACATCACCGTGGGCCGCCTGGGCATTCCCGAGGACATTGCCGCGGCGGTGTCCTACCTGTCCGCCGACGATGCCGGCTACGTCACCGGCCAGGTGCTGGTGGTCGACGGCGGCCTTCCCATGTGAACCGACGGGTACGCCGCCACACGCAAATTGTGTGGCTGCAAGCCCCGCCGTGGCCGATGTTTCCGGCCACGGGATCGCGGATCCCACCCCGCCGGACTCCCAAAGGATCCGCTATATTCCCCCACTTCACCCAGGGGCCGGAAACCTCCGGCCGCCCGCAACCCTCTCAAAGGAGAGCGCAGTGACCAAGGATGAGATTGAGCCGCAGGTGATTGTCGTCGTCGCCGAGAAGCTTTCGGCGGACAAGGACAAGATCAACCGCAACACCAACTTCACCAGCGACCTCAACGCTGACAGCCTGGACCTGGTGGAGCTGGTCATGGAGCTCGAAGAGCGCTTCGACATCCAGATTCCGGATGACCAGACCAGCAAGATCCTGACCGTCGGCAACGCGGTCGACTTCATTCACGACCAGATGCAGGCCAAGGGCACGAAGTGACCCTGGGCCGGGCCCGCTGAGACCCCTGCGCTCCGGCCCCACCCCCTTCGCGGGTGGGGGGCCGGAGCGCATTTCTTCCCCGGATACCCCACTCCACTCCCATGCGGACGATCACCCTCCGACGCGTCGTCATCACCGGCCTCGGTGCCGTCACCGACGTCGGGAACACCGTGCCCGAGTTCTGGAAGTCGCTCGTGGAGGGCCGATCAGGCATCGGCCCGATCAAGAGCTTCACGCCCACTCCCGAGTGGAGCGTCACGTTCGCGGGTGAAGTCCGGAACCTGGAGCCCGAGAAGCGCATCGACCCCAAGTCGATCAGCCGCATGGACCGCTTCAGCGTGTTCGGGATGTGCGCCGCGGAGGAAGCCGTCGCAGACAGCGGCATGGACTTCTCGCAGGGCGACCCCTACCGCTACGGCGTGGCCATCGGCTCCGGCATCGGCGGCATCGACACCATCGAGCAGGGCCTGCGCAAGCTGTTCGACAAGGGACCGCGCTCGGTGAGCCCGTTCGTGGTGCCGAAGCTCATGGTCAACGCGCTTGCGGGCAACGTGAGCATCCGCTTCGGCCTCAAGGGCGCGAACATCGCCACTGCCACCGCCTGCGCCACCGGAAGCCATGCCATCGGCGCGGCGTTCCACATGATCCAGCGCGGCGATGCCGACGTGATCGTCGCCGGCGGCAGCGAAGGCGCCGTGACCCCGCTCTGCGTGGGCAGCTTCGCGGCCATGAAGGCCCTCAGTACCCGCAACGACGACCCCATGCGCGCCAGCCGTCCGTTCGACCGCGACCGCGACGGCTTCGTCCTCGCCGAAGGCGCGGGCATCGTGGTGATGGAGGAGCTCGAGCACGCCAGGAAGCGCGGCGCGCGCATCTACGCGGAGCTGATGGGCTTCGGCGTCACCGGCGATGCGTCGCACATCGCGGCGCCCGATGCCGAGGGCCGCGGCGCCCAGAAGGCGATGGAATTCGCGCTGAAGGATGCCGAGGTGAACGCCTCGGACATCCGCTACATCAACGCACACGGCACCAGCACCCCGCTCGGCGACAAGGCCGAGGTCATGGCGGTCAAGTCGCTCTTCGGCGCGCACGCGTCGAAGCTCGCGATGTCGAGCACCAAGAGCGTCACCGGGCACACGCTCGGCGGCGCCGGCGCCATCGAGACCGTGGCCACCGTCAAGGCGATCGTCGAGGGCATCCTGCCCCCGACCATCAACCTGGAGAACCCCGACGAGGGCTTCGACCTGAACTTCGTGGCCAACACCGCCCAGGAAGCGAAGTTCGACTTCGCCATCAACAACTCGTTCGGCTTCGGCGGCCACAACACCTCGATGGTGCTCGGCCGCTACCGCGGCTGAGCGGGTATCACGGACGAGCTGGGCTGGCTAACCCCCGCCCCGGCTTCGGTGCCATCGCCCGAGCGAATCCGTTACGCCGCGCCACGCGAATCCCACGTCGATGGACCCCCTCGCGCGCCAGCACGCCTCCGAACTCGACCAGCTGCGCCGCGGCCTGGCCGACCTGGCGGTGGACGCGCATTTCGACGGCGATCCCACCATGGACGAGCGTTACGGTCCGGGCGGACGGCGCATCTGGAAGACCGAGGCCGCATCGCGGTTGGCACAGCTTGTCGAGGCCATGGCCTGCGACCGACCGCAGCTCTACGGCGGGCATGCCGCGTCGTCGGTGTCGGCACTTCGCGCGCGCCACGTGCCGGAGGATGACGTCCGCAACCACCTGGCGTCGATCGCCGCCGCCCTGGATGCGGAGTTGCCAGCGCCGGTGAAGGAACGCGCACGGCGATTCACGGCCGCCGCGAACGAGGCGGTGGCAAGCACCTGCGCGGAAGAGCCCGGGCTGCTGGCCGAGCGATCGCGGGACGCCACGCTGGCGCGCCTCTACCTGCTGAACCTCCTGCAGCGCGACCCGGACGAGGCGACCAAGCTCGCCATGGACGCGCTGCGCGGCGGCATGACGCTCTCGGCCATCTATGAACAGATCGTGTCGCCGGCGCTCGCGGAAGTGGGCCGGATGTGGCACGTGCAGGAGGCATCGATCGCCGACGAGCACTTCTGCACCGCCGCCACGCGGACGATCGTTGCCCAGTTGCGCGCCGCCACGGATGCGAAGCCCGCCGATGGACGGCGCGCCATCTGCTTCGCGGTGGGCGGGGACATGCATGACCTCGTCATCCGGATGGCGTCGGACCTGCTGGAAATCGACGGCTGGAAGGTGGAATTCCTCGGCGCGGACATGCCGAGCTCCGAGATCGTGATGACGATCGAGGCCGCGTCCGCCGACCCGGCAAGCAGGGTCCACCTGGTGGTGGCGGGCGCAGGCACGAACCTCTCGATCCGTTCGATGATGGAGCTGGCAAGCGCGCTCAAGGCCTCGCCGGAGTGCGCAGGAGTGTCGCTCCTGGTGGGCGGACGACCGTTCGCGCTCGACCCCGGACTGGCCGCCGCCATCGGTGCCGACGCGAGCGTGCGCCGCCTCAGCGAAGTGGTCGACGCGGCCGCGCGCCTGGTCCCGGTGCCGCGCGCCCCGACGCATCGGTGACGGGCGGCAGGTCCGCCTGCGACGTGGTGAACGAGACACCGGGAAGCGAGCGCGCGAGTCGCTGTGCGAGGATCGGCATGTAGCCGCGCTCCGTCTGCGTGTGGCCCGGGAGCACCAGCGTCACGCCCGCCGCCATGGCGGCAAGGTGGTCGTGGTGACGCGCCTCGCCGGTGACGAGGAGCGTGGCGCCGCGCGCCGCGGCCTCGGGCAGGAACGACGCTCCCGCACCCGGGCAGAGCGCGATGCGCGCATGGCGCGCGCCTTCGGTGCCCGGCGCGCAGGCGCAGTCGATGCGGCGCGTGCCGAGATGGCGACGCAGGCGCGCGGCGATCTCGCGCACGGTGGCGGGCGCGCGCAGCGTCAGCAGGCGGCCGGCGCCTTCGTCGAGCGAGGGGCGCGCGGAAAGCGCGTGGATCTCGAATGCCGGTTCTTCGTACGGATGCACCGCGCGCAGCGCAGCCACGGCCCACGGCAGGCGCTCGGCGGAGGTGACGGTCTCGATGCGTTCCTCACGGACTTCCTCGAGCTTGCCGCGTGTGCCGACCGCCGGGTCAGAGCCCGGCCCGCCGCGGAACGTGCCGGTGACGTCGCCGCGCGTGGAGCAGTGGTCATAGTTGCCGATGGCACCGGCGCCCGCCTGGGCGAGCGCCTCGCGCATGCGCGCGGAGGCCTCGGCGGGAACGAACACCACCAGCTTAAACGCCTCGCCCTTCGGAAGCGTTGACGCGGGACGGAGCGGCTCGAATCCGGCGCTCAAGGCGATGGCCTCGGCACCGCCCGCGATGCCCTCGGCGAGCCAGTCGTTGACGCCGCCCTTCACGGCATCGAGCGCAGTGTGCGGCGAGAGCAGCGCAATGCCGGCCTGCGCGGCGTCGAGGAGGGTGCGCTGCTTCGGATCGTCCGAGGACAGGCGCTTCAGCGCGTCGAAGATGGGCGGGTGGTAGCTGACCACGGCGTCGACGCGCAGCGCGAGCGCCTCCTCGAGCACCGCGGCGGTCCAGTCGACGGCCACCAGCACGCGGCCGCACGGCGCGGCGCGGTCGCCGAGGAGGAGGCCCACGTTGTCCCAGGACTCTGCCAGCCGGGCGGGCGCCACGCCCTCCATTGCCTGGGCGAGCGCCCCGATGGTGGAAGGCTTGCCGGAGGCCGTGCGGGCCTCGCGACGGGTGCGGGGCGAAGGAGCCTGCGGACGGGGGCGACGTGCGGGCTGGCGGGCCATGAATGGCAAGAGTAGCGTTCAATCGTCCGGAAACCCCTTGACGGGGTCCTCCGGATACCGCACCCTTCACCACAGCAGTGCGGACCGCACGGATGCGGCCCGAAGGCGCCGGCCCCTTGGCCGGACAGCACCCGAGGGGCCCCAGGCCCCGACATCCAGAGGATCGCGCGTTGACCAGTCACACCGCCCGCGACGCGTCCGAGGCCCGAAGCACCCAGCAGTCCGCCGCCCAGGGAGCGACGGCAACGAAGAAGCATTTCGTGCTCGACACGAACGTGCTGCTCCACAACCCGCAGTCGATCTTCAAGTTCGAGGAGCACGAGGTCGTCATCCCGCTGACGGTGATCGAGGAGCTGGACAAGTTCAAGAAGAACAACGACGAGACGGGCCGCAACTCGCGCCAGGTCATTCGCTCGCTGGACAAGCTGCGGAGCTTCGGGCACCTCTTCGAGGGCGTCCGCTGGAACGAGCAGGGAGGCATGATCCGCGTGGCACGCGTGGAGCCGATGACCGGCGAGCGCGGGCTGGAGCTCGACAAGAACGACAACCTGATCCTGAGCGTGGCCGCCGGGCTGAAGGCGCGCGGGCTGCGCACCATCTTCATCACCAAGGACATCAACGCGCGCGTCAAGTGCGATGCGCTGGGCATCTCCTGCGAGGACTTCGAGGCCGACCGCGTGGATGCGGACTGGCTGCACTCGGGGTACTGCACGGTGCAGGTGACGAACGACCTGATCGACTCGCTCTACCAGGAGCGACAGCTCCCGCGCACGGCGCTCGCCGGGCTCGATGCCCGCACGCCGGACGGCGAGAAGCTCGACGTGGAATCGCTGGTGCCGAACCAGTTCGTGATCCTGGTGGACCGGACCGACCCGGGCCACACGGGCCTGGCGCGGGTGCTCGGCAACACCGGCCACCTCATCCCCGTCACCGGGCCGCGCAAGCCGGTCTACGGCGTGATGGCACGCAACGTGCAGCAGACGATGGCGCTCGACCTGCTGCTCGACGACGATGTCAAGCTGGTCAC
>Ga0209400_1000811_pt1 | contig 27111 bp, 24 predicted proteins | sample M_130807_EF_Meta_FD_187313 | JGI IMG/M metagenome (GOLD analysis project Ga0209400, IMG submission 187313) | Freshwater microbial communities from Lake Montjoie, Canada to study carbon cycling - M_130807_EF_MetaG (SPAdes) (version 2) | ecosystem: Environmental > Aquatic > Freshwater > Lake... | reverse complement strand
CTCGAAAGTTGCCGATGGCGCGCAGTCTGTCATTCTGAAACAAGTTACCTTTGGGATTGCAGTGCGTATGGCCGTGATGTCGATTGTGGCGGGTAATTAGAGATCAAGCAGACATCTAACATCTATTTTGATGGAATTGAAAAAATTTGATTAATTTGTTTTTCGAATTCGACCTGTTCTTGAGAAATTGTTTCTCGATATTCTGAAAATTCAGCAGAGCATTTTTCAAAGTCGTTAAAAATTAAACTCACCTTTTCTTTAAAGGTATCCAAAAATGACTTTACTTGAGGGTCAATCTTGTAGGAAGAGGGAATATTGACATCTAGGTAATTGCTTGCTGATCCATGCAATCCAGTAATAACACAGCATCCATGAATTGCAGCCTCTCTTGGCAGCCTGTCTTTCCCGGGGTGATGACCAAAATCAATATACAGCTTTGATCCTAAAAACTTATTAGCAAGCTCTTCACGATTAAAACCACTGAGAGGAAAAAAATGCCAGTTAGGAAAATAGGAAATAAGTAAGTCGACTACTTTTTTTCCTTTATGGGGGTTGTATAGAATCGTATTCGAACGAGTTGCTTTTGAGCATTTCTCCTGAAGGCTTTGAAGGTAATTGTGTGATGTGTAAATTGGAATCGGATCGGACAAAAGCTGCCCATTAATGCCATTAGATTTTAAGTAATCTAGAGCATAGTTGCTTTGGGCATAGTGCTTTAATTTGCTCAGTGACTTCATGCCGCCAATCGGTCTTAGCCCTTTAGCAACATTTTTAAGATAGCGTAATTTATCGCGCCATGCGTAGCCATAACGAACACAGGTGTAGTTGTTTACTGACATCCACCAGATAGCAGCTTTAGCATGACGGAGTTTTAAGGCATAGGTTGTAACTATTTCAGGGAAAATAAATAATTCATCCTTAATATCTCGATACTTAATTATTGGCACTTGATATTTAATATAGGGTTTCGGTGTTTCAAATTCCTTGGAAAATGGAAAATAAACAACTGCTGCATTGTGACCGAGACGAATTAAGTCAGAGGCAAGCTGATGGATGGCTTCGGGACCGGCTGTCATGGCATTACCTGGGCAAGCAATTAACACTGTTCGATACAAGGAATGCATCCTATACTCTTAATAATGAAAAATAATATATTCAATTATGCTCTTATTAAAACTCTGCAAAAAATTTTCTAATCAATCCGGTTTTATTTACACTTCAGTTTATTTTCTATAATTGATTTAATGCTTAATGCAGATTTAATTTTTTTTACCGACTCCTCCATGAATATCGGTGGGCAAGAGTTGCAAGCATTGCAGCAAATGCATTCACTCAATCATGTTGGTTTTGAGTGTATTTTACTTTGCAAGCCGCATAGTGCCATTTCCAAAAGGGCAAGAGATCAAGGAATCACACTTCATGAAATTCCTTTTCGAAATGCATTTCATATACCTAGTTTTAGACAAATCTTACGAACTATTCGTGAAAAAAAGCCTACAGCAATTATTTGCCATGGGAGTCACGATGCTTTAATTTGTGCATTTGCTGCAAAGTGGATCTCTCTTTTTTTTGCGGTACACATAGCTGTTTATCGTGTCAAAACTTTTCAACACGGCCATCCCCTTTCGTTTGCTTATAATTACCTCTTTACCAAAACCTTGACGCCAAGCTCGTATTTGCGTTCACTCTTTTTGGTAAACCCAATGATTAATCCCCATAAGATCAATGTACTTTATCCAGGGATTGATTTTTCTAGATTGGGTAATTCGGGTGATTCATTGCCCAATCATGCTCTAGAGTGGCTTGCATCGCATCCGGGCCCCGTAATTGCTCACGGTGCCATCCTGCGCGGTGAAAAAGGCCACAGCGTTATTTTGAAAGCACTAGTGGAAGTGAAAAAAAAATTCCCAACGATTCGTTACTTGATGGCAGGTGAAGGCCAAGAGCGGGCATTTCTCGAAAAGGAAATTAAGGAACTGGGCCTTGAAAACAATGCGTATTTAATTGGCATTTTGCAAGACATTGCCCCACTTTTAAAAGTAAGCACAATTGCCGTCTTGCCTTCACTGATTGAGCCTTTGGGGATGTTTCAAATTGAGGCCCAATATTTAAAGGTACCCACTATTGCAAGTCGTGCTGGCGGTATTCCTGAGACGATTTTGCATCAAGAAACAGGCCTGATGGTGGAGCCGGGGAATGTGAGTGCATGGGTAAAAGCTATTTGTTGGATGCTTGAGAACCCAACTGAAGCAAAGTGCTTAGGCGAAAAAGGTAAAGCATTTGTCACCACTAAATTTTCGCGAGAAAGCAATACAGCTCAATTGATTGAGCTCATTAAACATTAATACTGAACTGGTATTACTGGCTCAGTATTAAATCCAAACAAATTGACCGTGTTCTCTTAAACCATGAACGGACATATCGTATTGCTTGACTTCAGAATTTCTAGAGCTAATTTGCTGTTGTTTTGCTTGGTATTTACTGATTTTTCGGGTTAGCCAACTCTGATTGAGTAATTTGTAGTTATAACGATTTGCTAGGCCATCCTTTTGGTTGAGGCCCCGCTCAAGCTTCATTGCAGATTGTGTAATGGAGCCAAAGTGATGTAGCCATGATGACCCCGTGATTGCAGTCTGAATTTTTGCTTTTTTGAGTTCATGAAAAAAGAGGGTGTCTTCGTAACCCAACAGCTTAGGCACTGGCTGGAAGTACCCAACATCTCTCCAAACCGATTCATGAATAGCTAAGCACACTGCATGTTTGCTGGATAAGCGGTTTGCACTTTTCATTTTTTGGCTTGCTTTAAGGCTAAATGAGTCAAAATCGTAATCTAGAGGCCCCTCGATTAGAGCAGGGCTAATCACCTTTAGATTGAGATTTTCTGCGGTTTGAATGAGGTTTTCAATCCAGTGGGTCGAGACTAGTACATCATTATTCATGATGATGCTCCACTCGGACTGCAATGCTAAAGCCCCCTGATTCCATGCAGTGCCGCAACCTAGGTTGTGCTGATTAAAAATTCGCCCACCAAGAAGCAGAGTGCTTAAGTAATCGCGAGTTTTGTCAGTAGACTGGTTATCCACTACGACCAGTCGATCTAATGGGATGCCATGCGCAATCATACTTTCAATACATTTTTTCGTGTATTCAACCGAGTTATGGCAGGCAAAGGTGAGACTGTACTTGGCGGGATCCATGGACTTAAGTATAAGTCAGAGATTAAAGGCAGTTGCCTGCTTATTTGAGCCATAATGGTTCTGTTTTGAATCCATGATGCAAAAAATATGATTCTTGTTACCGGCGGCGCAGGTTTTATTGGCGCGAACTTCGTCCTTGATTGGCTAAGGGAGCCAAAAGCCGAAGGCGTTATCAATTTAGACAAATTAACCTATGCTGGTAATCTAGCTACTTTAGATTCTCTGAAGAGTGACTCTCGACATGTATTTGTTCATGGTGATATTCGCGATCAGGAACTCGTGACTCGTCTGCTACGTGAATATCAACCTCGAGCGATTGTGAACTTCGCTGCTGAGAGCCATGTTGATCGGTCAATTCATGGTCCAGCGGAGTTTATAGAAACCAATGTTATTGGCACCTTTCATTTACTCGAGTGTGCACGTGCTTATTGGAAAGACCTTCCAGGGAGCCAGCAAAAGAACTTTCGTTTTCATCATGTTTCAACCGATGAGGTATATGGATCGCTCTCGGTAGAGGCTCCCGCCTTTACAGAAACACATTCTTATGAGCCCAATAGTCCTTATTCAGCATCGAAGGCTGCCTCCGATCATTTAGTTCGGGCTTGGTTTCATACCTATGACTTCCCGGTAGTGACGACCAATTGCTCGAATAACTATGGACCTTATCATTTTCCAGAAAAACTTATTCCACTGGTGATTTTGAATGCCATCAATAACAAGCCCTTACCCATTTATGGGGACGGTCAGCAGGTCCGCGATTGGCTCTATGTAGGCGATCATTGTTCAGCAATCCGCGCTGTCCTTGCCAAAGGTAGGCTTGGCCAAACCTATAACATCGGTGGTTGCAATGAAAAAACTAATATTAATGTGGTCAAAACCATTTGCCAGATTTTGAATGATATCGAACCTAGACCAGACGGCAAGTCGTACACCGAGCAAATTATTTTCGTAAAAGATCGTCCTGGCCATGACCGCCGCTACGCGATTGATGCTAGCAAAATCGAGCGGGAGCTTGGCTGGCGCCCCGCCGAAACCTTTGATACGGGTATCCGAAAAACCGTGCAGTGGTATCTGGATAACCCAATCTGGGTTGAGGGTGTTGTGAGTGGTTCGTATCGCGATTGGCTAAAAAAGCAATACAGTTAAGTCTAATTTAGATACCTTGCCTAGATGAACATCCTCATATTTGGTAAAGATGGCCAACTGGGCAAGGCCTTTAAAGAAGTCTTAGGATCTAAAAATTTAGAGATGCAAAATCACATTCAGTATGTCGGTCGTGCTCAATGTGATTTGAGCAATGAAGGTGCAATTACTGTGCTTTTACAACATACCAAACCAAGCTTGATTATTAATTGCGCCGCCTACACAGCGGTTGATCGGGCAGAAAGCGAAGTGGATTTAGCATTTGCCATCAATACCAAGGCCCCCGAAACCATGGCGCGCTATGCACAAGAGCGGGGTGCTACGTTTTTACATTACTCAACGGATTATGTTTTTGATGGAACTAAAGTTGGCCAGTACAAAGAGACTGATCAGCGAAATCCACTCGGTATCTATGGCAAAAGTAAGGCAGCAGGTGAAGAGGCGATTGAGAATGTGTTTAAGTATCAACACAACATGCAAGCAAAATTTGCGATTTTGCGAACAAGTTGGGTCTATGGGGATGGAGGGAACTTCATTCGTACCATTTTGTGTTTAGCCAAAGAGCGTAAAACCCTCAAAGTCATTGCGGATCAGTATGGCGTGCCAAGTAGCGCAAGATGGTTGGCAGAGGTCAGTCTTGCCTTGGTACTCGATGAAAATAATCAAATCAGGCAATTCCCTTCCGGGATTTACCATGCGGTACCTTCTGGAGAAACGACTTGGCATGCCTTAGCCTGTTACGTGGTTCAGGTTGCAATTGATGCTGGTGCAGAGCTGAAGTTGAACACCGCTGGAATTGAGGCAATTAGTGCTGCTGATTACCCATTACCAGCTCCTAGGCCAATGAACTCTCGCATGGCAACAAGCGCCTTACAAGCCCTACTAGGAAAAGCTGAGGGTAGCTCAGGTCTTATGCCAAAATTACATCAGTTACAGCAGTCTTGGCAGCGGCAAGTGACGGCTTATGTTCAAGACTTAGTTCTGCGCAAGTTCATTTAAATCAGGCGTTTAGAGGCATTTATCCCATGGTAGCAAATTCAATGAATCGTAAGGGAATCATTTTGGCAGGGGGCTCCGGCACGCGTTTGTATCCAGTAACCCAAGCTGTCTCTAAACAGCTCATGCCAGTGTATGACAAACCGATGGTGTATTACCCCTTAACGACATTAATGCTGGCAGGCATTCGAGATATCTTGCTAATCTCAACTCCACGTGACACGCCACGCTTTATGGAGTTACTCGGTGATGGGTCCCAGTGGGGATTAAATTTAGAGTACTGCGTGCAACCCTCACCTGATGGCTTGGCACAAGCCTTTATCTTAGGGAAGTCCTTTCTTGGCAATCAGCCAAGCGCATTGGTACTGGGCGATAATATTTTTTATGGTCATGAACTGGTAGACCAACTTCAAAGCGCAAATGATCGAACCACAGGCGCAACTGTATTTGTTTATCACGTAAATGACCCTGAGCGCTATGGCGTGGTGGAGTTTGATAAAGACTTCAAGGCGCTCTCGATTGAAGAAAAACCCTCAAAACCTCGTAGTAGCTATGCAGTAACGGGGCTTTATTTTTACGATAATCAGGTTTGTGAGTTTGCAGCATCGCTTGAACCCAGCGTTAGGGGTGAGCTTGAAATTACTGATGTGAACCGTGCCTACCTGAGCAAAAACGAACTCAATGTAGAAATTATGGGTCGTGGGTTTGCATGGCTTGATACTGGCACACACGATTCACTTCTGGATGCAGCGGGTTTTATTGCTACCTTGCAAAAGCGCCAGGGGTTGATGGTGGCTTGCCCTGAAGAGATTGCTTACCGTCATGGCTGGATTAGTGCCGAGACTGTTCAAAAAGTAGCAACCCAATTGAGTAAAAATAGTTATGGGCAATATTTGCATAAAGTACTTAATGAACTTAATACTGGCAGAGAGCCGATGTAATGCCTTTGGATACTAATGTTAAATTGCAGGTAGTACCAACTGCTATTGCGGATGTGCTCATTTTAAAGCCCAAAGTCTTTGGTGATTCGCGCGGTTGGTTTATGGAATCCTTTAATGTGGCAGATTTTGCCAAGGCAACAATGCTAGATGTTGTATTTGTGCAAGACAATCATTCATTCTCACGCCAGTGGACCTTGCGGGGTCTGCATTATCAATTCAAACACACTCAAGGGAAGTTGGTACGGGTAATCGCGGGTTCGGTATTTGATGTGGCTGTGGATTTAAGAAAAGACTCCGCTACTTTTGGTCAATGGGTCGGCGAGGTTCTTAGCGCTGAAAATCAACATCAGCTGTGGATTCCGCCTGGCTTTGCCCATGGTTTTTTAGTCCTTTCAGAGACGGCCGAGTTTTTATATAAAACCACTGATTACTATGACCCCAAGAGTGAAGCCTGTTTATCGTGGTCTGACCCAACGGTGGGAATTGATTGGCCGATTCCGTCAGGTAAAGAGGCTTTACTAAACAGCAAGGATGTTGCTGGACTCCCGTGGAATCAGATACCGAAGTTTTAGTTTCCAACCATACCTGGGCCTGGATAATGGCGGATCGCAATTCGTTCTGAGCCATTTGGTATGTTTGCAAACAATACGATAATGTGAGCATGACTAGCCAATGTCAAAACCAATCCTCTAAATTAGTGCAGGCAACTAAAGCTCAGATAGCTCAAACACCAAAAATATTATTGGTGAAGCTTTCCTCCTTAGGCGACATACTCCACAATTTGCCGATTGTCTGGGATTTACGTAAGCGTTTACCGAATGCCCAAATTGATTGGATTGTGGAAGAGGCTTATATGCATTTACTAGAGCCTCTGAAATCCACATCTAACTTTAAAGGGATTGATCACATTATTCCAGTAGCCTTTCGCCGTTGGCGCAAAAATCTATTGAGTCTTCGCGCCTGGCGTGAGTTTTTTGTGATGCGCCAACTGTTACAAGCGACAACCTACGATGTTGTTCTGGAAACCCAAGGATTATTGAAGTCCGCTCTGGTGTGTGCCCTTGCTAAAAAATCCGATGCGACCATCGTCGCTGGCTTGGGTAATGCAACCGAGTATTCAGGGTATGAGCCCATGGCTAGACTGTTTTACACTCAATCGGTTCATGTGCCGGTAAGGTGCCATGCGGTTGACCGCTCACGCCAAGTCATGTGCTCGGCATTTGATTGGCCACTCTTGAATCGTAAGGATGAGCCCCCACTTTTTTATCCTCCTACATTTATGCAACAGCTTCCAGTCTTGTCAATTAAAGGGCTTCAAAAGGCAGTAGATGGTTCTTTATTGCCTTACATTGTGTGTTTTCACTCGACGGCAAGGGCAGCAAAGCGCTGGCCCAATGAGCGCTGGGTAGAGCTTGGTAAAGAACTATCTTGTAGTGGCTATACATTGGTTTTCCCTTGGGGCAATGAAGTTGAGATGAATATCAGCACACTGATTGCGAGGCAGATACCTGGGGCGATGGTACCTAGGGCGTTTTCAATTGGTGAGCTTTATTCCCTCGTGGAGCATGCGGCTTTGACTATTGGGGTGGATACGGGCCTAACTCATTTATCCGCTGTATTGGATAAACCGACGGTGGAGATTTACTGTGATTCCCCCAGATGGAAGACCGAGGGCTATTGGAGTGCTAGGATCGTTAACTTAGGGGACTATAGGGCTATCCCACAGACAAATACGGTGCTAGAGTCTGTCAAGATGCTTATGATGAACCGGCATTAGATTGGTAGAGTGGTGCACGAGTTAGCAGCAGTAGGGAAAAAACCAAGAAACTAAATTCCCATTTCGGTTTAAAAGCATATAAATCAATTAGTTAAATACATTTACAATATCTATTTAATATAAATACTAATGAATATACCTACAAAATTAGAATTTACTATAAAGAGAAATCTTAAAGGTTTGAATGGCTCCTTTAATAAGCAATAGTGCCTCATCTTCGTTGGTGGTACCAGTCATCCTTTGTGGTGGCTCCGGTACGCGTTTATGGCCTTTGTCGCGCTCTAGTGTTCCAAAGCAATTTTTAGTCCTTTCTGGTGACGATTCGAACCTGAGCCTATTTCAGCAGGCAACTGCGCGCTTGAATACGCTTGGTAATTCACAAGTCACCTTAGGGCGAACTTTAATCGTGACTAATGAAGAGTATCGTTTTTTAGTTTTGGATCAATTGCGGGAGATCAAAGGCATTGAAGCAACATTGTTACTGGAACCAGTGGGTCGCAATACAGCCCCAGCGTTAAGCTTGGCAGCCTTGCAGGCTATCGACGCTCGAAGCCAAGAGAATCAATATCGTAGTTCAGTTTCAGATCCTATTTTGGTTATAACCCCAGCTGATCAAACAATCCAAAATCAAGCAGCTTTTGTAAAAGCATTACAAGACTGTGTTGCAGTAGTAGCGGCTGATGCAAGTAAAAAGACCATTGCCATTTTGGGCATCACACCAACTGCGCCAGAAACAGGTTATGGCTACATTCAGCGTAGTTTAGTTAAGGGGAAAAATAATGAATTCTCTGTATCAAGATTTGTTGAAAAACCCGATGCTAACAGTGCACAAACCTACTTAGAGGATGGGGATTATTTATGGAACAGCGGCATGTTTGTAATGCATGCAAGCTCTTGGCTTGCTGCTTTAGCGCAGTATCGTCCTGATATTGCCAACGCTGCTAAGTTGGCTTGGCAGTCTAAAGCCATCGATCAGTCAGAAAAGTTTACTTTTATACGAGCAGATAAAGCTTGCTTTGCGACTATTCCAAGTGAGTCAATTGATTATGCGGTGATTGAGAAATGTTCTATTGAAGCTGTTGCCGGCGATAGTAAAGATAACTTTATTTTAAAAATGGTTGAGCTTGATGCTGGCTGGAATGATCTTGGCTCTTGGAATGCAGTGTGGCAAGTCGGCAAACAAGATTCGCAGGGGAATGTAATGGTTGGTGATGTGCTTTTAACAGACACAAAAAATTCATTAGTGCACTCTGAGAGTCGTTTAGTGAGCGTGCTTGGTGTGGAAAACCTCATCATTGTAGAAACAGCTGACGCTATTTTGGTTACCAATCGGTCTGATAGTCAAGACTTAAAAAAAATTGTGCTTCAGTTAGATCAGAAAGATCGAGTGGAAAAAAATTTTCACCGTAAGGTATTAAGACCTTGGGGTTGGTATGACAGCGTTGATGAAGGTAAGCGCTTTAAAGTCAAGCGCATTCAAGTTCAGCCAGGAGCTAGTTTATCTTTGCAAATGCATCACCATCGTGCCGAGCATTGGGTTGTTGTTAAGGGTGTAGCTGAGATTCGAAATGGCGATGAAATAATAAGGCTCAGTGAAAATCAAAGTACTTATATACCTCAGGGTCAAAAACACCGCTTATCGAATCCTGGTAAAGAGCCATTGGAAATTATTGAGATTCAGTCGGGCTCGTATTTGGGTGAAGATGATATTGTTAGGTTTGATGATGTATATGGTCGACAACAAAGTGAAAAATAAATATGCAAAATAGCCAAAAAGTTGCCCTAATAACAGGCATTACCGGCCAAGACGGTTCTTATCTAGCAGAGTTTTTATTGGAAAAAGGGTATATCGTGCATGGCATTAAACGCCGCGCATCCTTATTTAATACCGAGCGGGTTGATCACTTGTATCAAGACCCGCATATTGATCATCGTAATTTTGTTTTGCACTATGGTGATTTATCGGACTCTAGTAATCTGACTCGTATCATTCAGCAAACGCAGCCTGACGAAATTTATAATCTTGGCGCACAGTCGCATGTTGCAGTTTCTTTTGAGTCGCCTGAGTATACGGCTGATGTAGATGCGATTGGTCCTTTGAGGATTTTGGAGGCCATCCGAATTTTAGGTTTAGAAAAAAAGTCACGTTTTTATCAAGCATCGACTTCTGAGCTTTATGGATTGGTACAAGAGACTCCCCAAAAGGAAACCACGCCGTTTTATCCACGTAGCCCTTATGCAGTAGCTAAGCTGTATGCATACTGGATCACAGTCAACTATCGTGAAGCGTATGGCATGTATGCCTGCAATGGAATTTTGTTTAACCACGAGTCTAAGCGCCGCGGAGAAACATTTGTTACGCGTAAAATTACAAGAGGCTTAGCTAATATTACCCAGGGCTTAGAGAAGTGTTTATATATGGGTAATATGGATGCGCTTCGGGATTGGGGTCATGCCAAAGACTATGTGCGAATGCAATGGCTGATGCTCCAGCAAAATGAGCCAGAGGATTTTGTCATTGCAACCGGCGTGCAATTTAGTGTGCGTGAATTTATTACGCGTAGCGCTAAAGAACTGGGCATCACCCTAAAATTTGAAGGTAAAGCGGAGCAAGAAAAAGGTATTGTTACTGCGATTAGTGGCGATAAGGCGCCTGCGCTTAAGGCAGGCGATGTGATTGTGCAGATCGATCCACGATATTACCGTCCGACTGAGGTTGAAACGCTATTGGGAAATCCGACAAAAGCGAAAGAAAAGCTTGGGTGGATTCCAGAAATCACTATTGATGAAATGATTGCTGAGATGGTATCCCATGATCTAGAGAGTGCTAAAAGTTTTGCCCTACTGCAAAAGCATGGATTTGATGTTGCTATCTCTCCCAGTATCTGACAATTTAATATTGTGAATATTTTAGTTACTGGTGGCGCGGGCTATATAGGTAGCCATACAGTTATTCAATTAATTGAAGATGGTCACTTCGTTGTCATCTACGATAATTTTTGTAACAGCGATGAATCTGTTGCCGATAGAATTGAGATAATCACTGGTACCAAGCCTACTGTAATAAGTGGAGATGTTTGTGATTTAAATAAGCTTGTAGAGGTTATTGCTAAGTTTGATATTGATGCCGTAATGCATTTTGCCGGTCTTAAATCCGTATCTGAATCCAGTGCTGAACCACTAAAGTACTACTTAAATAATGTATATGGAACTATGGCATTACTAGAGGCAATGCGTATTTCTGGCGTTTACATGCTGGTGTTTAGTTCAAGCGCTACAGTCTATGGATCACCTCAATATTTGCCTTATGATGAAAATCATCCAACAAATCCCATTAATCCCTATGGTCAAACTAAATTAGTGGTGGAGACTTTATTATCTAAATTAGCAGACAGTGATGATAGATGGCGTCTTATTGCATTGCGTTATTTTAATCCTATTGGCGCTCATCAATCTGGATCGCTCGGGGAGAATCCAAAGGGCTCCCCCAATAACTTAATGCCCTATTTATTGAGAGTAGCTTCTGGAGAAATGCCTTTCTTAAGTATTTATGGCAATGACCACCCAACGAAAGATGGAACAGGAGTTCGCGATTATATTCATGTTGCTGATTTAGCGGCTGGTCACGTTGAGGCTTTAAAATATGCATCTACACGTGCTGGCTACAAATTTTTTAACTTGGGTAGCGGGATACCTTATTCAGTTCTGGAGATAATTCAAACATTCGAACGGGTAAATGGAATTATTCTTCCATATAAGATTGTTGGTAGGCGAGAAGGAGATCTTCCAGAGTACTATGCATGCACTAGTATTGTTGAAAAAGAAATGGGTTGGAAAGCAACAGCTTCTTTGGAAAAAATGTGCGAAAGCAGTTGGAATTTCTATAAATCCATTCCATCCAAGGCGTAAATACATGTTGAGGTGCAGATAGATGGCGAATAAAGACTCCAAAATTTATGTTGCAGGCCATCGAGGCATGGTTGGATCAGCAATTGTGCGCAGCTTGCAGGCTAACGGGTTTACTAACATTGTCACTCGCACACATGCAGACATGGATTTAACAAATCAGGCTTCCGTCGCTAAATTTTTTTTAGAAGAACGTCCTGAGAAAGTTTATTTAGCAGCCGCTAGAGTTGGGGGTATTCACGCAAACAATACCTATCCAGGAGAATTTATTTATCAAAATTTGATGATTCAGGCAAATATAATTCATCAGTCCTTCGTTATGGGGGTAAAAAAACTATTATTTTTAGGATCAAGTTGTATTTACCCAAGATTAGCCAGTCAGCCGATGCAAGAAAGTGAATTACTCACCGGTAAACTTGAGCCAACAAATGAGCCATACGCGATAGCTAAAATTGCCGGCATAAAATTGTGCGAGAGTTACAATCGTCAATATGGTGAGAGTCATGGGATTGATTACAGATCTGTGATGCCAACAAATCTCTACGGCACCGGAGATAATTACCATCCTGAGAATAGCCATGTTATCCCAGCATTAATTAGAAGATTTCACGAGGCAAAAATTTTAAAAAACCCAAAAGTTATTATTTGGGGAACAGGAGCGCCTCGTCGAGAATTTCTTCATGTTGAAGATATGTCAGACGCATCGGTATTTCTTATGGAGCTGGATCAAAGAATATACAAGAGTCAAACGCAACTTATGGAAAGTCATCTGAATGTTGGATCCGGTTTTGATGTAACCATTGCTGATTTAGCTAAAAAAGTAAGTGATACTGTTGGCTACCAAGGAAAGATTGAGTTTGATACTTCAAGACCTGATGGCAGTCCCCAAAAGCTAATGAATTCAAGCAAATTAAACAGTTTGGGATGGGCAGCCAAAATTGATTTGGAGAATGGATTAAAAAAAACTTACGAAGAATTTTTGCACTCTTCCTCTGCGCTAATAAAGTCAGCTAATTATTCTGCTTTAGGTTAATTTAATTATGTGCGGCTTAACTGGAATATTTGCATATAAAGATAATGCCCCCTTGGTCCGGGAGGACGATTTAATGCGGATGAGAGATTCTATGCTCAAGAGAGGTCCTGATGGATCGGGCTTATGGATCTCAGAAGATAAACGGGTTGGATTGGCGCACAGAAGGCTTGCGATTATTGATTTATCCTCTAGTGGCTTGCAACCTATGATGTCTAGTTGTGGAAGGTACCAAATCGTATTTAATGGGGAAATATATAACTATAAAGAATTGCGCAAAAATTTAATTAAATCAGGCATTATTTTAAAAAGTAACTCTGATACTGAGGTAATTTTGGAATTATTTTCTAAAAATGGGTTGGAGACATTTGCCCTTCTTAGAGGTATGTTTGCTTTGGCAATCTGGGATATCCATGAGGATCGGTTAACTCTGGCAAGAGATTCCTTTGGAATGAAGCCTTTGTATATCTATGATGATGGAAAAATCTTTAGATTTTCATCACAGGTTAAGTCTTTGCTGGCTAGCAAGAATGTAACAAGAGAGATTAGTCCCGCAGGTTTGGTTGGTTATGCAATTTGGGGCCATGTACCAGAGCCATTCACAATCTATGAAAATATAGAAAATTTGGAACCAGGAACATGCTTGATCATCGATCGAAGGGGTAATAAAAGTAAAACTATTTTTCAAAATATTTGTAGCTTAATAATTAATGCCTCAAGAGAGTGGTTTAATTACTCTAACTTAGGCGAAGCAATTTCAGACTCAGTAAATCATCACTTAATTTCAGATGTGCCTGTAGGTATTTTTTTGTCTGCGGGCATTGACTCAGCGGTTATAGTTGCAAAGGCAGCAGAGCAAGGAAAAAAATTAAGAACAATCACATTGTCCTTTGAAGAGTACTCTGGAACCCAGCAGGATGAGGCAAAAATAGCAAAACAGATAGCCTCGTATTATGGATTTGAGCATCAGAATATAGTAATTTCCGAGTCTGATTTCAATAAGTATGCCTCCAGTTTCTATAATGATATGGATCAGCCCAGCAGCGATGGTCTTAATACTTGGTTGATTTCAAAGGTAGCGCAAGAGTCAGGTCTTAAGGTTGCCCTTTCAGGCTTGGGTGGAGATGAGTTATTTGGAGGCTATCCCTCATTTAGGCAAATACCATTGATGAATAAAGTAGCTGGTCCATTTATGGTTTATCCAAGTATAGGTAGATTCATTCGACAAGCATCCGCACCAATATTAGAGCGTTTTACATCAGTAAAGTATGCTGGAATTCTCGAATCCGGCGGTACTCCTTTTGGGGCATATCTACTTCGGCGGGCATCTTTAATGCCTTGGCAATTTAAGAAGATGCAAATGATGGATGTGTTGCTTAATAGGGAATTCATAAGCCGCGGATTGGAAAGAATAAATTATGCGTCCGAGTTGCATGAGGCAGAATTACGGCAAATTCTACAATTACGCGATTCGCGCATATTAGTCTCTTATCTTGAGTTAACACATTATATGCAAAGCCGCCTCTTACGCGATTCTGATTGGGCTAGCATGTCACACTCCCTTGAAATTAGAGTTCCTTTTGTTGATACCAAATTGCTATCTTATATTGCATCCTCGGCCAAAAGAGGTGTTCACTATACAAAGAGTGATTTGGCAAAAACGCCAAAAATGCCCCTACCTAGAGCCGTCATTAATAGAAAAAAAACTGGGTTTACCGTACCTGTGCAGGGGTGGGTTATGAAGTCTAATTACAAAAATATAGACAAAAGCCTTTTTAATTGGACTAAACACACTTATCGTGCTTACGTTAAATCTACATCGTGAAAGTCCTTTTACTAACTACTGAAGCTTTTGGGGGGGTTGGTGGAATAGCCCAATATAATCGCGATCTTGTAGTGGCGCTAAGCGAAAATAGTGAAGTAACTAGAATAGATGTAATTGCCAGGAAAGTATTCAGTCCTATTGAACAGGTGAGGTCAAAAGTTGAGATTTTAAATAGAGATTCGCTTGGAAAAATTAAATTTATATTCAAATGCTTAAAGAGTGCGCCCACAAATTATGATGTCATCATTTGTGGGCATATTAACTTGCTTAGTATTGGACTGATATTAAAAATAATTTGCAATTCACCAATTATTTTGTTGGCATATGGAATTGAAGTTTGGAGCTCAAATTCTATAAATAAAATATTTCTAAAACATATAAACTCAGTTTGGGTTATTAGTTGTTTTACAAAAAAGAGAATGAACTTATGGGCGGGATTGCCTGATGATGCCTATCAACTGCTCCCAAACGCAATAGATCTTAAAGACTATGGCGTGAGAGAGAAGCGAAAAGATTTGGTATCGCGCTATGGATTAAATAATAAAAAAGTCATGCTAACTCTTGGTAGAATAATTAGCTCGGAAAGATACAAGGGGCATGATGAACTCTTGGAATTGATGCCTGAATTAATTAAAGTGCACCCTGATCTTATTTACTTGGTAGCTGGCTCAGGTGATGATCAGGCGAGATTGCGCAAAAAAGCTAGTATGCTAGGTTTGGATGGGTGTGTCGTATTTACAGGATATGTGAATGAAAAGGAAAAGGCTGACATTATTAGATTGGCTGATGTATTTGCAATGCCAAGCTCTGGTGAGGGTTTTGGCTTTGTATTCTTAGAAGCATTAGCCTGTGGAATCCCAGTTGTTGGGAGCGCAACAGATGGCAGCAAAGAAGCGTTATTAGATGGAGTTTTAGGGGAGCTTGTCGTTCCAGCTGAGCGCGAATCCCTTAAAAATGCAATCTTAAAAATAATAAATCAAAAGAAAGCAATTCCTAAAGAATTGGACTATTTTTCTTTTGAAAATTTTTCTCTCAGAGTTAATAAATCACTGGCAACCCTTAGAAATATTGTATGAATGAAAAAAAAATAGCATTGATATGCGGTATCTCTGGTCAGGATGGTGCTTATTTGGCAAAACTCTTGCTGAGCAAAAATTACAATGTAATTGGTACGTCTAGAGATGCGCAGGCGTCTAATTTTACTAGCTTAGAAAAACTTGGCATTAAGAATAAAATTGCATATAAATCAATGGCATTAAATGACTTTAGAAGTGTCCTTCAGGTCTTGTCTCAAGTAAACCCTAATGAGGTGTATAACCTTGCAGGACAGTCATCTGTGAGCCTGTCATTTGAGCAGCCAGTGGAGGCACTGGAGTCAATTAGTATCGGAACAATTAATTTATTAGAGGCAATAAGATTTTTAAATAGAGATATTCGCTTCTACAATGCAGGTTCTGGCGAGTGTTTTGGTGATACAGGTAGTATACCTGCTAATGAAAATACGCAGTTTAAGCCAAGTAGCCCATACGCTGTAGCCAAATCAGCGGCTTACTGGCAGGTCTCAAGTTATCGGAATGCATATAACATGTTCGCATGTTCAGGGATTTTATTTAATCATGAGTCTTTACTGCGATCAGAGCGATTTGTAACCCAAAAAATCATTCAAGGAGTAAAAAGAATTCATGCTGGAATACAGTCTGAGTTAATACTTGGTAGGCTTGATATTCAGAGGGATTGGGGGTGGGCTCCGGAATACGTAATTCCAATGTGGCAAATGCTGCAGCAGGAATCCCCTCGGGATTATGTAATTGCAACAGGTAAAAGTTATACCCTAGAGCACTTTGTTAAAAAAGCATTTGAGAAAAGAGATTTAGACTGGAAAAAGTACGTACTGATTAATTCAGAAAATCTAAGGCCAGTTGACGCATTGATAAGCAGGGCTAATCCTTCTTTAGCTGAATCTCAATTGGGGTGGAGGGCTAGCATTCAGCTGGAGGATGTTATAGAAAGAATGATGAGTTCGGAAATATAAATACAAAGAAACAGAGTCAGGTACTAATTGAAGATCTTGCATGTTGTACCAACATACTACCCCGCGGTTCGCTATGGCGGCCCAATTTGGTCAGTTCAATCCCTGTGTAATGCCTTGGCAAAGAGGGGCCATATCGTTGATGTGGTTACAACTAATGTTGATGGGCATTTAAATCTAAATGTGGAAGTTAATAAACCTATAAAAATAGAAGAGGTTAATGTCTATTATTTCAAGGTTCCATTTTTAAGAAGGCTATTTTGGTCATATAGCATGACTAAATTTCTGTTAAAAAATATTGCTAATTATGATTTTGTGCATCTTCATTCTGCATTCCTATTGCCTACTACGATTGCGGCAAGAATAGCTAGTTTTAACAATATTCCATGGTGTGTTTCTCCAAGAGGTTCCATAGTGCCGGAGCTAATTGAGAAAAAAAGTTCATTTGCAAAAAAAATGGCATTAGCTGCTTATGAGAAAAAAACATTGGAAGGCGCAAGTTTTATTCATGCAACATCAGAAATTGAAAAAAATAAGATGCATGAAATGGGATTTAAATTGCCTCCCATCGTCGTAATTCCGAATGGTGTTGAGTTGTCAAAGTTAATCGATTGCAAAAATATCGAAAGTAATTTATTTGATGAATTCAGAGATAAAAACTTTCTCTTATATTTAGGCAGGATAAGTTGGAAAAAAAGACTAGACCTGATAATCAAGGCCCTAAAGTATTTACCAAATATAAATTTAGTTATAGCCGGTAATGATGAAGAAGGTCTGACTGAGAAATTAATTGGGTTGGCAAAAGATATAGGGGTTGAGTCCAACGTCTTCTTTTGTAAACCAGTTTATGGCCCAGAAAAAAATAAATTAATTGAGTTATCTAAGATGCTTATCTTAGTTTCAGAAAATGAGAATTTTGGGAATGTCGTGCTGGAAGCAATGATACAAAAAAAACCAGTCGCAGTCTCTAGTGGCGTTGGAATTTCACAATTAGTTGAAAAAGAAAATGCTGGAATTATCGTAAGTGAAGAACCAGAAAAAATGGCGAATAGCCTGAAAAAAATTATTAATAATTCTGAAGCACTGGCCTCTATGGGCGAAAATGGCGCTTTGACTGCTAAGAAATTTTCCTGGGATATGATCGCTCAAGAAATTGAGAGGTATTATGAATTGTGAAAATTTGGGGCAAAAAAAATGTCTAAAAAAAAATCAAAAATTGCTTGTTTGGTTTCCCACCCAATTCAATATCAGGTACCGCTTTATAGAAAAATTTCAGCCGAAGCAGACATAATTCTTGACGTACTTTTTATTAGTAGCATGTCAACAAGAGAATACGCTGATGAGGGATTTAATGCGTTAGTAAAGTGGGATATACCTTTGGAGGGTGGATATAAAGGATATTTTTTAGATAAATTTAGCAGTGGTTCACCAAACCCAAATTTTTTATTAATTCAAATTGGACTCTGGAGAATTCTTAAAAAAAATAATTATGAAGTGCTATGGATACATGGTTGGGGAAGTATTACATGCATTGCAGCGATTCTTTATGCCAAGCTATTGGGCATAAAAGTATTAATACGCGGTGAGTCTGGAACACATTTAAAAGAGCCTGGATTTTTTAAGCGTATAGGTCGAAAACTATTTATGACTTTTTTAAAATATAGCGTAAATGGATTCATGGCAATTGGATCCAGCAACTCAGACTATTACAAAATGTTTGGAATTGGTAATGAAAAAATTTCATTGGTTCCATATGCTGTAGACAATGAGTTTTTTCAAAAACAGGTATTAAATGCACAAAATTTTGTTGCAGAATATCGTAGATGTTTGGTTGATCCAGAAAAATTGATAATACTTTTTGCAAGTAAATTGGAGAAGAGGAAAAGGGCGGACCTTTTAATTCAAGCATTCCAAAATATGCTATCAAAATGGAAACTTGAATTAGCCCATCCTGAATTATTAATAATCGGGGATGGAGTAGAAATGCAAAATTTAAGAGCAATGGTAAAAGAATCATACAGATTCAATATTAAATTCTTGGGTTTTAAGAATCAAACAGAATTGCCAAATTACTATGCTTTAGCAGACATATTTGTTTTGCCATCTGAACAAGAGCCATGGGGCTTGGTAGTGAATGAGGTAATGAATGCAAACTGCGCCATTATTGTTAGTAGTGAGGTTGGTGCTTCCAAAGATCTAATTGAAAGTTATGAAACTGGAATGATCTTTAATGCTGGAAGTCTTGTAGATTTGGAAAAAAAACTTATGTTGCTATGTGAAAACCCTGTTCTTATAAGAAAAATTTCTAAGGGTGCACAAGATCGAATTAATAACTGGAGCTATAAGGAAGATATTGATGGGCTTCACAATGCTCTGAAGAAACTTAATTAAATTATCTACATCTAATAAAACTATGAAATTTTTTGATAAAAAAATAAGAACAATATATTTATGCGAGCATCTAATCAAGGGATCTCATGCAGACAATATTTCTCATGGTATCAAATATTACTCCCAATATTATGAAGAGTTTGATTATTCTCAAATCTATTTGAAGCACGGTAAACAATATTTTGAGCGACTAATACTGAATTCAGTCTGTGAAAATGATATAGATGTTTTAATTATAAATCTTGGTTCAGATGGAATTATTGATCCTCGGTTCCTGATAAAAATAAGGGAGCTATCTAATGTAAAAATTGTAATTATGTTTCCTGATAGTGAGCATAATTTTGAAGAGCAGGATCGGTACTATGCACAATGTGCAGATCTTTCATGGTTGCTTGGACCGGCAATGGTGAGTACATTTCAAGTCTATGGGTTTAATGTATTGGGCGAGATATGTTTAAATGAGAATATTTATACAAAGACTCCAGAAGATAGTGTTCTTGATATTGATGTTTCATTCGTGGGTGGACTTGATAGATCTAATAGAATAGAGTATTTAAATTTTCTAAAAGAGAATAATATCGAAGTTGTAACAGCTGGCAGTGGAGCGGGGTTGGGTTTTGTATCTGACGCTAAGAAGAATGAGATTATTAGAAGAAGTAAAATTCATTTAAATTTTACTGGGGTAGTAAATACATCAAAAAAAATATTTCAAAGAGTGCGGCAGAATAAAGCCAGAAACATTGAGGCTGCAATGCTTGGAACATTTGTATTGTCTGAAAATGCAAAAGGTCTAGATGAGGTTTTTGAAATTGGAAATGAGATTGATGTATTTGAAGATCGATTTGAGCTTTTAGAAAAAATTAAATACTATCTTATTAATGAAAATGAAAGAAAAAAAATGGCCAGCGATGCTTGCCTAAGAGCTCATAGGCAATATACAGCAAAGAGCACAGTCTCAAAGGTTCTAACTTCTCTTTATGAATCTCGGCCACAATCTATTACTAGTTATTTTGATAGAGATTTCAAAAAGTGGTTTGTTTCTAAAAGGATATATTATCTAGTTAAATTTGTATTGTGTTTAAAAATGGGTGCAGCATATGAAGAGTTGTTGTCAATAATCCAATACCGCTGCTTGACTTTTTCAAATTTTTATTACGATTTACCAAGAGCCTTTTATCATTCATTTAAAAAAAGTAATTACTAAAACTTGCTAGTTAATAATTGGAAGAAATTCCTTATTGATCCAATGAAACGTACAATGAAAAAATTGATAAAAAAAATGCCAATTATTGGCGGATTTATTACTTCACTTTATAACTGGATGTTTGCTCCCTTTAGAATTCAGCAAGAGATGGAGCTGTTAAATGATTCATTGCGGTTGAATCATTACTTAGTTCAGCGATCTATCGACATAAATCCGATAAATAGGTTTGCAGCAAAATGCTTCTCTCAGTCTGATGAGGATGGCATTGTTATCGAGATTCTTAGGAGAATTGATCTAATTCGCTCTCCCGGAGTTTTTATGGAGTTTGGCGTGGGGACTGGTGATGAGAATAATACTTTGTCACTATTGAATCTAGGATGGTCAGGCGTATGGGTTGGCAATGAGGCGCTTAAAGTTAATCATAAGTCTAATAAAAACTTTAGTTACCAAAAGAAATGGGTAACTGTTCAAAATATTAACGAAATTGCAACCGAAGGATTGAGAGCCATTAATCAGGTTGAGTATGATTTAATTTCCATGGATTTGGATGGGAATGATTATTATTTTGTTGATGCCTTGTTAGAAAATAACTTCTTGCCAAAGATATTTATTGTTGAATATAACGGAAAATTTCCGCCGCCTATGAAATTTAAAATGCCTTATGATGAAAAAAATATGTATCATGAAAATGACTACTATGGCGCCTCATTGCAAACATATAGTGATTTATTTGAAAAATATGATTACATGCTAGTTTGTTGTAATTTAATGACGGGTGTAAACGCATTTTTTGTGAAAAATAAATACGCTACTTATTTTAATGACGTACCTAAGAATATAAATGATTTATACGTTATTCCAAATTATCAACTTTTAAAAAAGTATGGCCATAAAAAATCAATTATGACTATAGAAGCAGCATGTTTTCAATAATCAGTATTTTGTCATATTAAAGTCGCTTCAAATGCAAGGGCGCACATTATTCCTTCGAATCAATTCTAAAGTGTGAATTATCTTGATCAATGATATAAATTGGGTTGTCACATGAGTTTTTATAAATTCTTGCAATATATACTGCAATAAACACAAATGAAAATGTGTAGAATGTACTATTCACTAGATCAACAAACGACTGAAAACTATATGATTTCTTAGTAAAGAAATCAAATAAATTTAACAATATAGTGCATACCCCTACATAGCCAATTAAACGTAACGGGAAAGTTGATGCAGTAAGAATACCGGCAATGGCGAATTGAGACATTCGTAAAAAATTGTAATGCGTTTTGCCAGCAGATCTTATGGATCGTCTATATGGAATTCCAACTCTCTTAAATCCAACATATCCAAAACTGCTTCTGACAAATGGAAAGCTCGACTTGCTTTTAACAACTTCAGCACGAAGTCGGTTAGAGATTAATGAAAATTCAGCCATATCATTAATAAATTCGGAATCTGCAATCAATCTTGTAATTCTGTAAAAGAGCTTCCTTGCAAAAGAAATAAGAAAAAATTCGGGTCGAGAAATTCTTTCACCATAGACGAGATCGTAGCCCTGTTCATACTTCAGAACAAAATCGCCCAACAACTCCGGTGGATCTTCACAGTCAACGTCAATAATAAAAAATGCGTCTCCAGATGAATTTGTTAGCCCAGAAAAAATTGAAGCTTGATATCCAAAATTACGTGAATGAGAAATTACCTCGACCCTATGATCTAGGGCAATAACTTTTTTGATTAGTTCAAGTGTAGTGTCAGAAGAGGCATTATTAATAAATAAAATTTTAAACTTGTATTTTGATGCAAGCTTGTTAAAGACATTCACACATCTCTTATAAAAAATCTCAACGCATTCCTCTTCATTGAAGACTGGGGTTATTAGGGTAATGGTTTTCATGTGTATTAGTCAGTTTTTTTGATCACCAATTGTATAATGGCGCCACGTTTGGCGATCCAGGAGGCTAGAGAAAAAATAATTGAAATTGGAATAAAAAATAATGAAAAGCTAACAATTAAAAATCTAATCAATCTGTTAAATCCTCTATTGTCGCTTGAGAGATAGCGTGTTAATAAATTTTTATAAGGTGATAGGGTGTTCAGTAGGCTTTCGATCCAGCCTATGGGATCATGTTCAAATGAAATATAACTTGTTTTTTCAATTGAAAATCCATTTCTTTCTAGCAGGATAGACAATGAATCCTTTGTGAAATGAAACAAATGTCTTGGTGGATCTAAATGAAACCAATTTTTATTAAATATAATTCTCTGATATGACGAAAAATTAGGAACAACAACAATCACTCTTCCAGATTTATTTAATAGATTATTGCATTTGCTAATGAAATAATCAGGGTTATCGAGATGTTCAAGAACATTAAAAAGTATTATTAGGTCATAGCGGTTCCCATCTGGTACTGTCTCTAAGGATTCAAAGATGGTTGCGTTTTTGCAATTTTCTTGGGCTTGCTTAGCAATTGTGGGGGTTCTCTCAATGCCTGACACTGACCACCCCAAATTTGATATAGCTTTCAACATAGACCCAGAACCACAACCAATTTCAAGGCATTTACCGTTAGTTATAGGGTTAAGATTTACCCATTTTTTTGCTTGTAAATTGTAAAAAGCATTGAGAAAGTAAGTTGTTAATTCCCCATACCCTCTGTAGTAGTTAGGATAATAGCTGTCTAAATTTGTAGGTATTGGATGGGTAAAGCATGATTGGCAAATGCCACATTGAAAAATATCAAAAAATTCCGAGCCAAGGGGATCCGGCGCACTTTTTATAACAGCATGATTATTGGTAGAGGAGTGGCAGCAAGGTGATGAAACTTGGCTCAAATTTATCGGCTTGTCAAATCTAGGGCTGTTCATAAATATAAATTACATGGAGAGATAGTTGGTAAGGAAAATATCTTAAATTTAGATTTTAAACGATCCACCTTTATTAAGGGATAAAATAAAAGTATGGATAAAAAGATTGAACAATGGAAGCACATTTTTTCAGGCCTTGCAATTTTGGCCGTTGTGCTTAGGGCTATTATATTTTTAGTGTTTCAATATCCAGCTCCGGTTGCAGATAGCTCAATTTTTGCTGCAGTTGCAATGTCTCAATGTCGTGGCGAGAACTACATCAGCCCATTGTATCAATACAATGGAGTTGATAACAGATACCTTTGGCATGCAATTGGTATGCCTTTTGTTATTTCTTTATTAAACCTCGGTTGTACTAATTTTGGTCAATTTTTTGCAATTACCGTAATTATGAGTGCAACATATATCCTGGGTTTGCTAATTACGTCTTTTCCAAAGGATATCTTTAAATCACTATTGTTCTGTACGATAGTGCTAGCTTTGCAAGTAAAATCCGAGTTTAGGCCGGAAACGTTAGCAATACCAATTATTTTGCTAACCCAGATGCTTCGAAATCGCGAAAATAAAAATTGGATCGTCTTATTATCTATATGCGCATGGATTCAGCCCACAGTTTTTTTAATGTACATCCTTTACATCGTAGCTACAGTAACGGTGAAAGATATTAAACATGCTTTTAGTGATGTAAAAATTTTGATTATATGTGCTTTACTAAATTTACTTATTGTCTATAGCTATCCTTATGAAATAATAGATCACATTTCAGTTTTGGCACATCAAGGTTCAAGTGTCTATTCAGAAAATATAGTGCTAAATGATTTTTATGTGTATTACATCAAGAGCAATTTTTTTCCATTTTTTGGAATATTATTTTTATTTTTGTTAACAATTTCAATTATTAACAACAAAAAATTAATTTTAATGCTACCTTTCTTATATTTTGTTGCCTTTTCACATTTTGCAACAATTTATACTGTCTACGCATTCTTTTTAGTTCTTTACATGGATGTTTTTAATGAAAATACTAAAAGCCATATATTGAATAAAGTGCAATTGGCAATTGGAGTAATGGCATTAATTGGACTTTATCAAGGAATTAGCAGGGATATATTCAGTTACTTTAAATATCATAGTAGTTATAACTTAGCTTATTCTTATTACAAAAATGAATTAGCTGGTAAGAGTATATGTTCCGTGCCCCAATATTTTTATATCTTCATGTCTAGTAGAGAGCTTATGAATGTCAAAAATAATACAAATAAACAAAACTGCATTTATATTCATGGCGCCAGTGGAACCGGTGGCATAGAGATAAATAAATCATGTAAGTTAGCGCCTGAAAGTCCTTCACATTCGACTACTTTATTATCTTATGGAAGTCGAATATTTAGGAGTGATTCAGGCTATTCTTACTTTATTTGCAGTGCTCCATAATGGACAGTTAAATTTATTTTTAATGCTCTAATAGCTAATTAATATATAAAACAGGAAAAGTAATGCATATTACGCTAGATAAAAAATTTGAATTCCTAGCGCCATTCAAAATGGATGAAATGATAAGAATAGGCGCCAATGGAGATGGTGGTTATGTATTACCGAAATCTATAATCCATCAATGTGATGCTTTGATTTCTTTGGGGGTATCAGCAGATTGGTCTTTTGATCAACATTTTTCTGAGCTTAATCCAAAAATATTTGTGCACGGATATGACTATAGTATATCGGGGTCTTTATTTAAAAAGAGCGCAATCAAAGGGGCTCTTAAATTTTTATTATTTCTTGGGTCGCTTAAGGAAGTTAGATATAGATTTGAACTTTATCAAGCCTATAAAAAATTTTTTTCGGGAAGGAATGTTCATTACGAAGAAAGGGTATTTAGTCGAAATTTTGAAAAATTTGATATCACTATCGACCAAATATTCAAGAGGGTTAGCGCAAAAAATTGTTTTCTAAAAGTAGATATTGAAGGTAGTGAATATAGAATTATTGACGATATATTGCGCCACTCGCAATATATTCCTGGAATGGCATTTGAATTTCATGAGACTGATCCATATAGAATTCAATTTGTAGAGTCAGTGCAGAAAATACAAAAGTATTACAAGATTGTTCACTTTCATATAAATAACTCAACGGGCATTGCAAGCGACGGACTGCCGGAAACTATCGAAATGACATTTATAAAAAATGAGTATTGCAATACCAATGAGAAAAATTATGAACTACCAATCGAAGGATTGGATTTTAAGAATGACTTGAAAAAAATAGATTATAAATTAAGTTTTGAAAAATAAAATCATTTAACACAGCCAATTTTAAGCTCAATTATTTTGCCGAAGTATCTATAGAAAAGTTTTAAATAGTTTGTTTTAATTCCATTGATACGACATGCTCGCATTATTTCTTTCTGTGTTTTAATTCTGTTCAGTAGATTCCTATTACTTAAACCCCCCGTGACCATCTTGGTGAAAATAAAGGGAGCGTGGTAATAATTAATTGAGTTATCTTTAAAAATTCTGGCCATAAACTCAAAGTCACCCGCGATCTTAAACTGCAGGTCGTAGTACCCATAGCGATGAAAAACGGAACTATCAAGAAAAAGACTGGTATGAGCGGGAATTATCCCGTAAGGTAATTTGCTTCGACTGAAATTTTTTGAAGAGTAGTATCTTGTGACTTGACCAATAGCATTTACATACTCAACATCACTAAATACAGCGTCATATTTATTTTGATTAAATATTTTTGCAATATCACTTACGATACATTTGTTTGCAAAGTAATCATCGCTATGCAGCATGCCAATGATCTTGCCTGATGCAAGCTTTATGCCCTTATTTAAGGCGTCATACATCCCACCGTCATCTTCACTAATAAAAATTGAATTTTTTGCTCTATTTTTATCAAGATACTCTTTGGTACCATCGGTCGAATTACCGTCTATGATGATGTGTTCAATATTGGGATAAGTTTGCTCATTAACACTATTAAGCATTCGGTCGATGAAATCGATTCGATTTCTAACAACCGAAATGATTGATATTTTCAAAGCAAAGTTCCTCGTGATATAAGCCATCTACCCATTACTAACAAGTCCATTTTTGTACGCAGAAAACAATCAAGCGCTTCATTTGGTGTACACACTATAGGCTCATTTTCGTTAAATGAGGTGTTTAAGAGCATGGGGATGCCTGTGATTTTCTTGAATTCTGAAATTAATTGATAGTAAGTGGGATTAGTATCATTAGATACGGTTTGCAATCTTCCTGAGCCGTCCACATGGGTCACGGCTGGTATTTGATTTCTTTTGGATTCTTGAATTTGGAATACTTGCATCATAAATGGAACATCTGCTGACTCTTCAAACCAATGCGAAACATCCTCAGAAAGGATGGATGGCGCAAATGGCCTAAAGGATTCACGCCTTTTAATTTTTTGATTTAATATATCCTTCATATTGTTGCGTCTTGGATCGCCAAGGATGGAGCGATTGCCTAGGGCACGAGGCCCCCATTCCATTTCATTCTGAAACCATCCAATAACCCTACCATTAGATATGGCGTTTGCAGTTATTTTAAAAACTTCACTCCAATCGTCTTCTAGATAGAAGTGCGCATTTTCGTTTAATAGGCGAGTTTTATTTGATATAAGGATGCTTTCAATTGTGGGTTCATCATATTTAGGGCCCCAATAGGAATGGCGCATTACAAATTTATTTGGAGCATCGCCGATTTTTTTTGAAACAACAAAGGCTGCACCAATTGCTCCGCCTGCGTCACCCGCAGCAGATTGGATATAAAC
>Ga0209400_1000810_pt1 | contig 27136 bp, 25 predicted proteins | sample M_130807_EF_Meta_FD_187313 | JGI IMG/M metagenome (GOLD analysis project Ga0209400, IMG submission 187313) | Freshwater microbial communities from Lake Montjoie, Canada to study carbon cycling - M_130807_EF_MetaG (SPAdes) (version 2) | ecosystem: Environmental > Aquatic > Freshwater > Lake... | reverse complement strand
CTGCTTATGCAGAACAATTACTTTCTGGCTTAGATAATTTAGGTTGGCCTGAACGCGTCAAAACGATGCAGCAAAATTGGATTGGTAAGAGTCGTGGTGTGCGGTTTGCGTTTAAGCACGAGATTGCCGATGCGCATGGCAACTTTGTTCAAGATGGTCAGCTGCATGTATTTACAACGCGTGCTGACACCATCATGGGCGTTACTTTCTGCGCTGTTGCAGCTGAACATCCATTGGCAACATTGGCGGCCAACAATAATCCTGAGCTAGCTGCATTTATTGAGAAATGCAAAACGGGTAGCGTGATCGAAGCTGATCTAGCTACTCAAGAAAAAGAAGGTATGTTCACCGGCCTGTATGTGAGACATCCATTGACTAACGAGTCGATACCCGTTTGGGTTGGTAATTATGTTTTGATGTCTTATGGCGATGGCGCTGTCATGGGTGTGCCCGCACACGATGAGCGCGACTTTGCATTTGCCCTCAAATATGACTTACCGATTAAGCAAGTGATTGCTTTGCGTACTCCATCAGATATGTTCAACACCAGCCACTGGCAAGATTGGTATGCCCAGAAGGATGATGTCGTTTGCCTCAATAGCGGTAAGTACGATGGACTATCTTATGAAGAGGCGGTGGATGCAGTAGCTCAAGATTTAGAGCAAATGGATATTGGTGAAATCAAAACCACTTACCGTTTACGCGATTGGGGTATCTCCCGTCAGCGTTACTGGGGAACACCGATTCCGATTATTCATTGTGGTGATGAGAGTAATCCTGGTTGTGGCGCAGTTCCAGTCCCTGAAGCGGATTTGCCAGTGGTGTTGCCCGAAGATTGCGTACCAGATGGTAGTGGTAATCCGCTGAATAAACGTGCCGACTTCCTCAATGTGAAGTGTCCAAAATGTGGCAAGCCTGCACGTCGCGAGACTGACACTATGGATACCTTTGTCGATTCTTCTTGGTATTTCATGCGCTATACCGGTCCAGATGCGAAGACCATGGTTGATGAGCGTAATGAATACTGGATGCCAATGGATCAGTACATTGGCGGCATTGAGCATGCGATTTTGCATTTACTCTATGCGCGCTTTTGGACCAAGGTCATGCGTGATCTCAATCTCATTACTTTTGATGAGCCATTTCAGAACTTGCTAACGCAAGGCATGGTACTCAATGAGACTTATTACTCTGAAGAGGCTTCTGGTAAAAAGACTTGGTTAAATCCCTTGGATGTAGAGCTCGAGCTCGATGACAAAGGTCGCCCTCAAAGCGCCAAGCTGAAAGGCGATACTTCTGGCGCACCAGTTATTATTGGTGGCGTTGAGAAGATGTCGAAGAGTAAAAATAATGGCGTTGATCCTCAAGCCTTGATTGATCAATACGGCGCTGATACTGCGCGTCTATTTGTGATGTTTGCTGCCCCTCCTGAGCAGCAGTTGGAGTGGTCTAGTGCTGGCGTAGAAGGCGCTTCCCGTTTCTTGCGCCGCGTATGGATGTATTCCAGTAGTCAGGCAGATGCAATGCGTTCTGCTAGTGAAGTCTTGCCAAATGATTTAAATGATGCTGAAAAAGAATTGCGTCGTGAAGTGCATACCATTCTGAAGCAGGCTAACTTTGACTATCAGCGTCGTCAGTACAACACCGTAGTTTCTGCGGCGATGAAAATGCTCAATGTCTTAGAGCCTGTGAAATTAGGTGACAAGACTGCAGTACGACCTGCTGTGTTGCGTGAGAGTCTAAGCATCTTGATTCGGGTACTTTACCCAGTCGTACCTCACTTGACCCATGCCCTCTGGAATGAGATTGGATGCCATCAATCTTTTGGCACCCTATTAGACGCACCATGGCCCCTTGTTGATGAAGCTGCGCTGATTCAGACTGAGTTGACCATCATGCTGCAAATTAATGGCAAGTTGCGTGGCGATATACGGGTACCTGCCGATGCCACTAAAGAGCAAATTGAGGTTTTGGCACTTCAAAGCGAGCCTGCTATGAAAGCATTAAGCGGCGCATCTCCTAAAAAGGTGATTGTGGTTCCTGGTCGCTTAATTAATATTGTTGCTTAGATCCTTGCAAATTACTTTGAATAGAAATTAAACATATGCGCGTAAATCACCTTAGACGTACCATGCTTGGGTTTCTGGCCTTAGCCCCAGTCAGTGGTTTAATTGCCTGTGGCTATCGTTTGCGTGGCATGGTGGATTTGCCCTTCAAAGTCATCGCAATTACTGGCAGCCCATCACCTCCCTTGAGAGCTGATTTACAGACAGCTATTTTGACGGGCACAGATGCTAAGGTAGCGATTAATCCTAAAGATGCTGATCTCATTCTAGATATCACTAACGATCTTAATGGTCGTGAGATCTTGGCCTACAACTCCAATGGTCAAGTCTCTGCCTATCGCTTAAATATTCGGGTCGGATTTAGGGCGTATGACAACACTGGGGCAGATGTTGTGCCTGAAGCTGAAATCTACATGACTCGTGATATGGACTTCTCGGTGTCTACCGTTTTGGCGACCGACGTCCAAATGCAGCAATTTTTATCTTTGATGCGCAGAGATCTTGCCGTACAAATTCTGCGGCGTGTTTCTGCATCTGCTCGAGCACCACAGGCTCGAAGATTTTAAAGAATGACGATCAAATCGCATGGTTAAGAGCGATGCCCTACAGCTTCATTTGAAGTCGCTCAATTCTGCGGCTTTATTAAAGCCTCTCTACATATTTAGCGGTGATGAGCCTCTCCTGATGATGGAAGCGATGGACCAATTGCGTGCCATTGCCAAAAAAATGGGTTACACCGATCGCGAAGTTTTATTACAAGAGCGCGGATTTGATTGGAGCGCTTTGTTAAGTGCTGGCCAAACCATGTCTTTATTTGGAGATAAGCGCTGGGTTGAGTTGCGCATACCAACAGGTAAGCCTGGGCGCGATGGTGCAGATGCGCTTAAGCAGTTCTCTGCCCAAATCGAGTCTCAGTCGGTAGGCTCTGAAGGCCCAGATACGATTTTTTGCATCATCCTGCCTAAGTTGGATGGCAAGACCAAAACCTCTGCTTGGTTTAGCGCCCTTGATGAAGCGGGCATGGCGATTCAATTGGATTCTTTGGATCGCGCCCAATTGCCGCAATGGATTTCGGGGCGTTTAAAGAAGCAGGGTCAAGAAGTGCAGTCGGGCCCAGACGGCCAACGCGCCTTAGCCTTTATTGCAGAGCAGGTAGAGGGTAATCTCATTGCTGCTCATCAAGAGATTCAGAAGTTGGGTTTGTTACATCCTCCAGGAGTATTAACTGAGGAGCAAATTCGTTCAGCAATTTTGAAAGTTGCTCGCTATAACGTCTTTGAGTTGACGGAAGCCATGTTAGCTGGTGATCTGCCTCGCCTCAATCGCATGCTAGATGGCCTTAAAGGCGAAGGTGAGCCTCTAGTCCTGATTCTGTGGAGCGTAACTGAAGAGCTTCGGATACTATCGAAACTGAAGGTGGCAAGTGATGCTGGGGAGTCTGTGCAAAACTTAATGCGCGCTAATCGTATCTGGGGTAATAAAGAGCGTTTATATCCTATGGCTCTAAAGCGAGTACAGCCCTTGAAGTTGCGCAGGGCAATGCAAGTGGCTGCAGGTTTAGATCGTCAGGCAAAGGGATTGCATGCAGCCGAGTTACCAGCAGATCCTTGGGATGGCTTGCGTTTGGTTGGTAATTTATTGCGCTAGATGGATCTAGGGTAAAGAAGCAGATTTAGATAAAAGAATATTATTTAGACATAGCAAAGATATGAGTAACTCAGCAAATTCCATTCAGCAGATGATGCAAGATATTGGCCGACGAGCTCGTCAGGCATCACGCGCAATGGCGCGGGCATCAAGCGAGCAGAAAAATCAGGCGCTATTGCATATTGCTAAGCTGGTTCGGGAGCGCTCTGAGGAGATTGCCCGAGTAAATGCACTTGATGTTGCTCGTGCAAAAACCAATGGTCAGGATGCAGCGTTTGTTGATCGTCTTACTATGACGCCAAAGACGATTGAATCCATGGCCTTGGGTTTGGAGCAAATTGTTTCTTTGGAAGATCCGATTGGCAAAATAACGCCATTGCAAAAACAGGCCTCTGGTATTGAGCTCGGCCAAATGCGAGTACCACTTGGTGTGATCGGTATTATTTATGAGTCTCGTCCCAATGTGACGATTGACGCAGCCGCGCTTTGCTTGAAGTCAGGCAATGCTGTCATTTTGCGCGGTGGTTCAGAGGCGATTGATTCAAATACCTTGTTGGCGCAATTGATTCAAGAGGGCTTGGACGCTGCTAATTTACCGATGGATGCGGTCCAGGTTGTGAGCACGACAGATCGTGCTGCTGTTGGTGAAATGATCACCATGACCCAATATATTGATGTGATCGTGCCACGCGGTGGCAAGAGTTTGATTGCCCGCTTGATGGCGGAAGCGCGCGTGCCAATGATTAAGCATTTGGATGGTATCTGTCATATCTATATTGATGCTGATGCGGATGTCGCAATGGCAATTAAGGTTTGCGATAACGCGAAGACTCAGCGCTATGCACCTTGCAATGCAATGGAAACACTCTTGGTCAATAAAACCATTGCACCTCAAGTGTTACCAGCGCTTTGTAAGATCTACCAAGATAAGGGTGTGGAGTTGCGCGTAGATGACCAAACCAGAAATACGCTTGAGGCAGCGGGTTTTAAAGACCTAGTTAATGCCACTGAAGAAGATTGGCAAACAGAATATTTAGCACCGATTTTGTCGATTAAGACTGTTGCAGATATGGATGAGGCAATGGGCCATATTGAGCAATATGGCAGTAAGCACACTGATGCCATCATTACCAATAATCAATCGCAAGCCAATCGTTTCTTGCGTGAAGTCGATAGTGCCAGCGTCATGGTCAATGCTAGTACCCGTTTTGCAGATGGCTTTGAGTATGGTCTAGGCGCAGAGATTGGCATCTCGAATGACAAGTTACATGCACGGGGTCCTGTAGGTCTAGATGGTCTGACTTCTCTCAAATACATCGTCATGGGTCATGGCGAGATTCGTACTTAAATACCTGCTTAATCTAGCCTCATAACAGAACGGAAGTGATTCATCATGGGTAATGCATATTTATGGACCAAGACTTTTCACATTGTCTTGATTGCCTCTTGGTTTGCTGGTTTGTTTTATCTCCCACGTATCTTTGTGAACTTGGCTGATGAAAAAAATCCCGAGGTCTATGCACGCCTTCTTGGTATGGCTAATCGTTTATTTCGATTTATGACCATATTAGCGGTACCTGCTGTATTGCTGGGCCTTGCTTTGTGGTTGCATTTCAAAATAGGCGCTGGTGAGGTATGGATGCATGCCAAGATGTTCTTTGTACTTTTAGTGATTGGCTATCACCATGCATGTTGGGGATTGCTCAAAAAGTTCCGCAATGGTGTTAATACCCATTCAGGAGTTTGGTATCGTTGGTTTAACGAAGCTCCAGTCCTCCTTCTGTTGATCGTGACAGCTTTGGTAGTCATTAAGCCTTAATTTGTTATTTCACCCCTTTTAGATTGCTAGCATCATGAGATTTTTTGTTGTTTGTCCAGGTGGACTAGAAGTGCCTCTTGCACAAGAGCTAGCAAGTATTGCGCAGCGCCCTGAATGTAAAGCTTTGGGTGCTTGGGTGATTGATCCTACGCCTACGAGTCCTAAGGGTGGAGTAGGTTTGGCGGCACCAATATCGGCCGCTATGGCATTGAACTTGCATTCACGGATTGCGAGTCGAGTCTTGTTGCAGATGGCGGAATCGCCATATCGCCAAGAAGAAGATTTGTATAAGTTGGCTAGTGGTTTAGCTTGGGAAGAATGGTTTTCTTCTAAACAAACTCTGCGTGTTGATGTCACGGCGCATCGCTCCCCACTCAAGAGTTTGAATTTCGCGACCCTGAAGATTAAGGATGCGATTGTTGATCGCCTCCGTGATGTGACTGGTGATCGTCCCAGTATCGATACGGCATTTCCGGATGTACGAGTACAGGCTCATCTCACAGCAACTCATGCCACGATTTATTTGGATACTTCTGGTGAGGCTTTATTCAAACGCGGCTGGCGTGATGAAAAGGGTGATGCGCCTTTAAAAGAAAATCTTGCAGCAGGTATCTTGTCGATTACCGGCTGGAAGCCTTCGCAAACTTTATTTGATCCAATGTGCGGTAGTGGCACCTTTTTGATTGAGGCCGCTCAAATAGCTTTGGCTATTCCGCCGGGCGCGATTCGGGCAGGGATGTATGGTGATGATGCTAAGCCGAGTCGCTTGGCCTATCGCCCATTAGTAACTTCTGCTCATGGCTTTGGGTTTGTACGACTCAAGCCATTTAATGAGGCTTCCGAACAAAAGCGCTGGGTCTCTCTGAAAGATACTGCACATGCTGAGATGATGGAAAAGCGCAAGCAATACCCAGATTCAGAGTCACTGGGCATTAGTGGTGGCGACATTAATGAGCGCTTGGTAGCCATGTTTAAAGGTAACTGGCAACGGGCTCAGTTGCCGGGGTTGCCATTAACGCGCCAAATTGATGCTTTAGCAAGTAGGCCACCAGCAAATGCTCAACAGTGTGTGATGTTATTGAACCCCCCTTATGGTGAGCGCTTGGTGATAAAGGGTGGACGTGGCCAAGATCGCGCTGCGGGTGGCGATATGGAGCAGGACTCCTATGAGCAAGCTGAAGAGCCAGAAGATCGCTATGCCTTTAATTTAGAAACAGGTCGTCAGAGCGCTAAACGCTCTAGCCGTGAGTCTCTCAAAAAATTACAAGCTCAGGAAGAACAGGATCCTAAGTTCGTTGAGTTCTTAAGGCAGTTTGGCCAGCATCTCAAGGATGTTTTTGGTGGCTGGAATATCTTTGTATTGACAGCAGATATGGCCTTGCCAGGGCAGTTGCGTATCAAGGAGTCTAAGCGCACCCCTTTGTTTAATGGCCCCCTAGAATGCAGATTGTTTAAGTTTGAGATGCATCAAAAACGTGATGTTGCATCCGATTTAAAATAAAAGGATAGATAAGGAAGACGGTAATGGAATTTAAAACATATATGTGCTTAATTTGCGGTTGGGTTTATGACGAAGCTGCTGGTTTACCTGAAGAGGGTATTGCGCCAGGCACGCTTTGGAAAGACGTACCCATGAACTGGACCTGTCCTGAGTGTGGTGCACGCAAAGAAGACTTTGAAATGATGGCGATCTAATCGATCAATTTAATTAGGCAATATTTAAATTCATTAGCTAAATCGGGAAAAAGTATCTTGGGAAAAAATGACATCTTATTTGAGCGCGCACAAAAAACAATTCCTGGGGGTGTGAATTCTCCAGTACGCGCTTTTCGTCAAGTAGGTGGTACACCGCGTTTTGTTGCTAAAGCTAAAGGCCCTTATTTCTGGGATGCTGAAGGTACGCGCTACATTGATTTGATCATGTCTTGGGGCCCTATGATTGCGGGCCATGCGAATCCAGAAGTAGTTGAAGCGGTTAAGCAGGCTGCAGAAACTAGCTTTAGCTACGGTGCTCCTACCGAAGGCGAAATTGAGTTAGCAGAACGTATCTGCCAGTTGGTTCCTAGTATTAAGCAAGTACGAATGGTATCGAGTGGAACCGAAGCCACTATGAGCGCCCTGCGTCTTGCGCGTGGTTATACCGGTCGTGATCTTATTATTAAGTTTGAGGGTTGCTATCACGGTCATGCTGACAGTCTTTTGGTAAAAGCGGGCTCTGGTCTCTTGACCTTTGCAGACTCTACTCAAAATGCACCTTCTTCTGGCGGCGTTCCTAATGATCTAGTGAAGCACACTTTGGTATTGCCATACAACGATGTAACAGCCCTGAAGGAAGTGTTTGCAAAGCAGGGCAATCAGGTTGCAGCGGTGATTATTGAGCCGTTTGCTGGCAATATGAATCTCATTAAGCCCTCAGCAGAATTTTTATCGACACTGCGCCAGTTGACGAGTCAGCATGGCAGTGTATTAATTTACGACGAAGTCATGACGGGCTTTAGGGTTGCTTTGGGTGGCGCACAATCTTTGCAGGGCATTACTCCCGACCTGACTTGTCTTGGTAAGGTCATGGGCGGCGGTATGCCAATGGCTGCTTTTGGCGGTAAAAAAGAAATCATGTCTAAGTTAGCACCGCTAGGTAATGTCTACCAAGCGGGTACCTTATCCGGTAATCCAGTGGCGGTAGCAGCAGGATTGAAGACGTTAGAGATTATTTCTCGAGAAGGTTTCTTCGACTGCCTGACTGGGCAAACTGAAAAGCTCATGGCTGGGTTCAAGCTTGCGGCAGATGAAGCGGGCGTACCTTTTGCAGTAGACAGTGTTGGCGGGATGTTCGGCTTTTACTTTGCCAATGAAGTCCCAACTTCTTTTGAGGCAGTGACCAAAACCGACATCGAAGCGTTTAAGAAATTCTTCCACTTGATGCTGGATCAAGGGGTGTATTTAGCCCCATCTGCGTATGAAGCTGGATTTACCTCCATTACTCACGACAATGCAGTTTTAGAAGAGATCATCACTGCTGCGAGAACTGCATTTAAGAAGTTATAAGAAACTATAAGAGGCGGAGTCAAAATTACATTCTGAGTGGATGGTCATAGCCAGCCACTTGAATGATTTCTAGCTTCTTGCTGGACTTACCTGACTCTGGAACTTCCATAGCGGTCAATTTTCCACCCCAGACGCAGCCTGTATCGAGGCCAATCACATTTCCATGCTGGAGCAGCCCTAGAGTTGACCAGTGTCCAAAGTAAATCAGGGAGTCTTGCGTTTTTCTTTTGGGTGTTTTGAACCAAGGGATATAACCCTTCGGACCATCTTCGAAACCTTCTTTACTTTCAAACTCCATGATGCCAGTGGGAGTGCAAAAACGAATTCGGGTTAGCGCGTTGGTGATGACGCGCAAACGCTCATACCCCTTTAGGGAGTTACTCCACTTATTTGGGGTGTTGCCATACATATTCATTAAGAAATCTTTATAGGATTTTTTACGAAGCGCTTTTTCTACTTCTTGTGCACACTCAATTGTTTGCTGCAGGTCCCATTGTGGTAGAACTCCGGCATGAACAGTGAGTACTTTTCCATTACTTAGGGCCATTGGCCTATGGCGTAGCCAATGCATTAACTCGGCTCTATCAGGCGCATCTAGAATGGGTTGTACGGTATCTAGTCCTTTAGTTTTTCGGATGCCGGCATCCACTGCAAGCAAATGGAGATCGTGATTTCCGAGAATGCATTCAATGCGTTCCTCTTCTTGTAATTTCTTGAGGTAGCGTAGGGTGCCTAATGAGTCGGGACCTCTATTTACGAGGTCACCCAAAAAAATTATCTTAGATTGAGTAGGGAGCTTTTTGACAAGCACCTTCAAAGAGGGCGCGCAGCCCTGAATATCACCTACGGCATAGATCTTGCTCATACCCTATCTTAAAGCGGAAAGTGTCCGAGCCCTCAACAAGTTAATCGGATGCAGTTTCTGGACTAACCTTTTTGACGATGCTGTAACGCACTAAGGTCTTTTTGCGTGCCTCATCATGATTAACAACCGGCAGAGGATAGTCGCGCCCTAAAAGAATGCCAGCCGCTTCTAACTCGATATGTCCAGCTTCCCAAGGTGCATGAATTGATTTCTTGGAGAGCTTATCAAGTTTAGGCAAGTAGCGACGGATAAATTTTCCCTCGGGATCAAACTTCTGGGATTGGGTAATGGGGTTAAAGATACGAAAGTAGGGCTGCGCATCGCATCCTGAAGAAGAGGCCCATTGCCATCCACCATTATTAGAAGACAGCTCAAAGTCATTGAGGTGTTTTGCGAAGTACATTTCACCCCAGCGCCAATCAATTCCTAAATCTTTAGTAAGAAAACTGGCAACCACCATGCGTAGGCGATTGTGCATATAGCCACTTTGGTTGAGTTGGCACATAGCGGCATCTACTAAGGGGTAGCCTGTTTTGCCATCACACCAAGCTTTAAATAATTTCTTGGCAGTAGCACCGCTTTCCCACTCGATATTGTCATAGTCTGGTTTGAAGGCTGCACCCTCAGCAAGACGTGGATGATTGGCTAGAATCATGAAATAAAAATCACGCCAGATGAGTTCGCTTAACCAAATCGTCGCACCCATACTGCCAGCAAGCATCCGGCGATGGGCTTCGCGAACTAAGCCTCGAATCGAGAGCATGCCAAAGCGAAGGTGTGTGGAGAGATAGCTCACACCTTTGATGGCAGGGAAGTCTCGGCCGATTTGGTATTGATCAATGCGGTGAAGAAAATCCTCCAGGAAACTCTGGCCACCTTGAGATCCTGGCGGGAGATAAGTTTCAATCCCAGTCGAGCTAAAGCCCATCGACTCAAGCGATGGAAAGCTTGTCTCTAATGATTTAGGGATAGCGGCTAACTGGCCTTTTTTAGGATCGCAGTCATAAGCGGCAATATCTTTTTCTTGCAGCGTCTTGAGCCAATTATTCTTGTAGGGCGTAAAGATGGAGAACACCGTATTGGAATTGGTGAGAATTTCTTTCTTCTCAAATATCACTTGATCTTTGAAAGTCTCCAAGTCAATACCAAGTTTTTCTAGTGATCTGGCAACAGAGGCGTCGCGGGAAATGGCTGTTGGCTCATAGTCATGATTGGTGTACACGGTATTGACACCCAAAGTCTCGGCAATCTTCGGAATACACGTAGTGGACTTACCAAACTGAACAATGAGTCCGCCGCCTTGTTTACGTAGTTGCTTGTCAATTTGCTTTAAACCTTGCCATATAAAGTCTACGCGGCGATCACGTTTGAGGCCACTTGTATCTAGATCTTCGGACTTTAGTGGATCTAGAATTTCGGTATCGAAGATAAATGCTAGCCAAATCTGAGCATTATTTTTCAGGGCGTGATGAAGGGCGGCATTGTCATATAGACGTAAATCACGGCGGAGCCAAACGAGAGCTTTTTTCATAGGCAACATCTTATGGCTTATTGTCTAAAAGTGCTTGAATATGCGGGAATTTCTGTAAAATCAAACCTTATATGAACTCGGCTAAAAAAGCCCCCGTGGGTCAAGCTGCAGCACCCACCCAAACTTCCCCAGCTTCCGCTGCTGGGTCCTCAATTGCTTATTCCGCTGATCATCTAGCAAACCAATTCCTCCTGGCGATGCCCGGGATGGTCGATCCCAATTTTGCAGGTTCAGTTATCTATCTTTTTGAGCATACCGAACGGGGTGCAATGGGCTTGGTGATCAATCGCCCGACCGAACTCGATATGGGTGCTTTATTTGAAAAAATTGAGGTCAAGCTGGAGGCTGAGCCAGTATCTGAGCAACCAGTCTATTTTGGTGGTCCAGTGCAAATCGAGCGTGGTTTTGTCTTGCACGAACCCACCACCGAGGTGGCTTATAGTTCTTCCTTAGCCGTTCCAGGCGGTTTGACTATGACTACATCTAAAGATGTGCTTGAGGCAGTGGCAACAGGTTCTGGACCCAGCAAGTTCTTAATGACCTTAGGTTATGCGGGCTGGAGTGCTGGCCAGCTTGAGGAGGAAATTACCCTCAATGGCTGGATCAATGTTCCCTTGTCCCAGCAGCAAATGGTTGAGATTATTTTTAATACACCCTCTAGCCAGCGCTATGAGCGGACGATGAGTCTGTTGGGGTTTGATCCCTCCCACCTATCTGGCGAGGCAGGGCATGCCTGAGAGCATCAGTAAGCGCGCAGAGTTGACGGTCATGGCTTTTGACTTTGGGACGCGGCGTATTGGTGTTGCTGTCGGAAATACCCTCACTTGCCTGGGACAGCCAATTAAAACTATTGCAGAGTCATCTAGTGATGCTGCATTCAGAGTCATTGAGGGGCTTTTGAAAGAGTGGCAGCCCAATTGTCTAGTCGTTGGATTACCTTGTCACCCTAACGGTGCCGAGCATGAAATGAGTGCTAAGGCCCGCCGTTTTGGTAATCAGCTGCAGGGGCGCTTTCATTTGCCGGTGGAGTGGGTGGATGAGCGGTATACCTCGGCTGTTTTAGAAGGAAGCTCAGACATGCGAGACAATTTGGATGCGCAGTCTGCAGCCTTAATTTTGGAGCAGTATTTTCTTGAGAAGAATTGGATTAGTTGAGATGAATGCAGAACAGTCCTACCTAAAATTACTGGGCACATTGCGTCAGCGTAAAGACGTTGGCGATGTATTTGAGTTGGCTGGTCTTGCCATGGGCGGTGCTTGGATTGCCGAGCGCTTAGCTACAGATTTAAATCTTCCCCACTTTGGCGTAATTAATATGGCGTTTCATCGAGATGACTATGCAGAGAAGGGCATGACAGCGCTTCGCACCGCTAGTACGATGTCTACCCATCTTCCTTTTGAGGTGAATGGCGCAAATGTCATTTTGATTGATGACGTATTACTTACCGGTCGTACGGTTCGTGCAGCGCTCAATGAGTTATTTGATTTTGGTAGACCAGCGCAAGTGGAGTTGATGGTTTTGGTTGATCGTGAGAGCCGTGAGTTGCCGATCTCAGCTGATTTTGTAGGGGAGCTAGTTTGCGTGCCAGAGAATCAAGTATTGGTTTTAGAAAAAGATGATGCTGGCAAGTTCAGCTTCCAATTAGAGGAGCGCGCAGCATGAGCGGAATGAATGATTTAGTAAATGCCCCATTAAATCAATTTAATGCTGCCGGTGAGTTAACTCACTTGCTAACTTTAGAGGGTTTACCAAAAGAGCAAATCCTCCACATTCTTGATACCGCACAGCAATTTGTCAGTGTTACAGATCCTGCCCGAGAAGTGAAAAAAGTTCCACTTCTGCGTGGCAAGAGTGTCTTCAATTTGTTCTTTGAAAACTCCACACGTACTCGTACTACCTTTGAGATTGCTGCTAAACGTTTGTCAGCAGATGTCATTAATTTAGATATCTCTACATCTTCTACCGCAAAAGGCGAAAGTCTTTTGGACACGATTGATAACTTAGTGGCTATGCAGGCAGATATTTTTGTAGTGCGACATAGCGTCTCTAAGGCGCCGATTGAAATCGCTCAGCATGTGCCTGCGCATGTCCACGTAGTCAATGCCGGTGATGGTAGTCACCAGCATCCTACTCAAGGCTTGTTAGACATGTATACGATGCGTCACTTCAAGAAAGACTTTAGTGGTTTGAAGGTTGCTATCGTAGGCGACATTGTGCATAGCCGTGTAGCGAAATCTAATATCTGCGCTTTGAGAACCTTGGGTTGTACGGATATCCGTGCGATTGGCCCCGAGAGTCTGTTGCCAAGCGATATGGATATGCTGGGGGTCAAGGTATTCCACAGCATAGAAGAGGGCTTAAAAGGTGTTGATGTAGTTATGACCTTGCGCATTCAGAAAGAGCGCATGGAAGCAGGTCAAGTCCCAGAAGGCGATGCTTTCTTCAAACAATACGGCTTAACGCCTAGCCGTTTAGCTTTGGCAAAATCAGACGCCATCGTAATGCATCCCGGCCCCATGAATCGTGGTGTAGAGATAGATTCAGTAGTAGCGGATGGCCCCCAGTCAGTCATCCTAAACCAAGTCACATTTGGTATTGCGGTGCGGATGGCCGTGATGTCGATTGTGGCGGGGAATTAACTGCTTAAGAAATAATCCGAAATTTGCTGCTTAAAGATTCTTGGCTCATCTTGCAGCCATTTTCTATACGTAGCAAAATCCGCATAGTGTTTAGGGAAGTTCTCCATCACATCGTTAGCAAGCTCACCAAATGCCTCAACAAAGTTTTGAGCATTACTATCAAATTTGTACTGTGATGGGACAGGCAGATCAATTGCGTTTCCAGCTGAACCTAATTTTCCGGTGATAAGGCAGCATCCATGCATTGCTGCTTCGCGTGGCATGCGATCTCTGCCAGGATGGTGACCAAAATCAATATAGAGTTTTGCGCTGTAAAGCTTTTCTGAGAGCTGGTCTCGGTTCAAGCCCTTGAGTGGTAGAAATTGCCACTGAGGATAGCGAGCAATTAATTGTTGAGTAACTTTCCATCCCTTGGTTGGGTTATACAAAATAATATTTTGCTTATGGTCAATTTTGTCTAGATATTTGTCTGTTAGGAAATCTTCATTGATTGAATCAATCAATGGAATTGGGTCAATGCCGCAGGACTTCAGATATTGAGTGGAGTGCTCTGTCTGCGAAAAATGCAAAAGACTCTTAAGATTTTTTGCGCCACCCCAAGGCCTGCGTCCTTGAAGTACTCTTTTGAAGTAGCGGACACGATCATGAAGTGGCCAGATATGACGACGCTCTAAGAAATTCTCTAAAGATAACCACCATAGTGCTGCTTGTGCACGCTTTACCTTGAGGGCAAGCATAGGATCTACTTCTGGGAAGATGATTAAGTTGTCGGCTATATCTTCATAGGGAGCTGACTGCGTTTGATAGCGCTCGTAAGGTGTAGGTGGCTTGGCTGATTTGGAGAAAGGGAGATAGCACATGTAAGCTGGTAGGCCTAGGCTGTTCATATGGGCGGTTAGCTGATGAAGTGCTTCCGGGCCACCAGTAACGGCCCCCGCTGGGCAAACTACCAATATTTTTTTAAATTTATGCATCTAGAGTTCAGTAATTCTCAGTTGATATTGTTTATAAACTCTGGGCGCCCAATTGACTGTAGAAGCGCCAAGTATCTTCACACATTCTTTCAATGCCATGCTTTGCTTGCCAGCCCAGGATGGTTTTAGCCAAGTCTGAATTTGCATAATACTCTGCCAAATCTCCCGATCTTCGCTCTACAAGATCGTATGGAATTTTTTTGCCGCTGACTTTTTCAAAGGTGGCAATCATTTCAAGAACGCTATAGGGCTTGCCGGTTCCTAGGTTGACTGTAATCGCCCCTGGATTGCACTCTAAGTAACCCAATGCCAGTACATGTCCCATAGCTAAGTCGTCAACGTGAATATAGTCTCTAAGGCCAGTGCCATCTGGAGTGGGGTAATCGCTTCCGAATACCTTCAAGCGCGGCAAAACGCCTAAGGCAATTTGTCCAACATAGGGCATTAGATTATTCGGAGTTCCAACAGGATTTTCTCCAATTAATCCTGATGAGTGCGCTCCTACGGGATTGAAGTAGCGCAAACAGGCCACTTTCAGGCCAGGATTGGCTTTTGCGCTATCCCTGAGTATTCCTTCGACCATGAGTTTTGTACGGCCATAGACATTAATGGGGGCAGTAGGCATATCCTCTTTGTATTGCGTAGACTCTGGTTCCCCATATACGGTTGCAGAAGAGGAGAATACAAAGGTATCTACTTTGGCTTTGAGCATTTCTTCTAGAAGGGCAATGCTACCGGCCACATTATTGTCGTAATACTTCAGGGGTTGGCTTTGGGACTCACCAACCGCCTTGAGCCCTGCAAAATGAATCACCCCTGAAATTGAGTGATTCTTAAAGATTTTGGATAGCGAATTCCGGTCTAGGATGTCCGCTTGATAGAAGATTGGGGCTTTAGAGCTAATCTTCTGGATGCTATTTAGGGTTATTAATTTGCTATTACAAAGATTATCCAGAATGACCACTTGATAACCGCTCTCTTGGAGGGCCACCACAGTATGTGAGCCTATATATCCTGCGCCACCAGTAACCAGAATTGTCTTCATATTTTTCGTGATAGTAAAAGTCAAGGTGCTGCAAAGTTCCTAATGGTATTCTCTGTGAAATACATCCTCGGTGGAGCCGAAAATACACTATTTAATGGATATTTCTATAAATGATAATCCCCTGCAGATGATGCTTGCATCAAAACCCTAAGATACTCATGAAGAATAGATTAAATCTCGCCCATGCCAATCTAGATTGGTTTGTAATTTTTTGTATTTTTATGTTCCCAGTGACGTTTATGACTGTTCGTCATGGCGTGCATGTTTCTTTATTCGCTCTTGCACTTCTCGCTGTGTATCACTTCTTGAGTGGAAAATCACCTAGGATGCAGTTGAATTACCCGCTCGATGCTGTAATTTTTCTGACATTTTCGGGGTTGTTTATAGCGGTATTGCTGTCTCAGGTATTCCGTGGGGCCATACACTTTGCGGCATTTGATGGCCCATCTCGTCTTTTAACTGCGGGAGTGGTCTTCTTATTTATCAGGCATCTTAATATTCCATACATCAAAGTTTTGAGCATTGCTATTCCGGTCGGATTGATTTGTGTATTTTTAAGTGTGCAATTAAACCCAGGTGCGTATTGGGGGGAGCGTTATGCGACTTATTTTGTTGACCCCAATACTTTAGGATCCCAAACCTTCATTCTTGGCCTCCTATCCTTTCTGATGATTGGATGGGGTAGAAAAAAATCTACGGCAATAATCGCATTGCAAGTGCTTGGTGGCTTGCTTGCCCTATATATTTCTGTTGGCTCTGGCTCACGCGGCGGCTGGCTAACTGCCCCCTTTATTCTTTTAGTTATTTTATTTCTGAGATTGGGGGATATTGCACATGCTAGCCAATCTCAAAAGCAGAAAATGTGGCTACAAACAATTGCAGTTTGTATTTCTATCTTCATAGTATTTTCAATGGGATTTTATTTTTCAGAGAAGCTATCTAGTCGAATCATTAGCGGTTATTTTGAAATCCTCAATTGGATTAGTGGTGCAAATTTAGATGGTTCTGCTGGTATTCGTCTCAGTATGTGGAAGATTTCGCTGCAGCTTGCAATGCAACATTTATGGTTTGGCTATGGTGAGGTAGGTATTGGCAATCTACTTTCCGGAAGTTATCTGGATGTCCCTGCAAATAAAATAGCAATTCATGATATGACTGTTGCCGGACCTCATAGCGATATTCTGAGCAAGCTAGTATCCACAGGCCTCTTTGGATTGGTCGCTTATTTAAGTCTCTTGCTTGTACCATTTTCTATTTTTTGGAAGCATCGCAACGCACTGGATTTCAACGTAAAGCAGGCAGCTAGAATTGGTCTTTTTTATATCACTGGGGTATTTATTGCCGGGCTATCTAATGAGCAATTGTCCCTTAAGTACTTGTGTACGTTTTATGGTCTGATGATTGCTGTACTACTGGCGCAGGTACTGCATAAGTCTTCAACAGTCCGGATTAATTCAGATTCGTCAGTCTCATGAGTGAGGCGGGGTAAATTAAAGTGGGCTCGAATATGGGGGATGCAAAAGTCGTTCTATTTTCTGACTCATCTATCAATATTGGTGGGCAAGAGTTGCAGGCATTGCAACAAATGCGCTCACTCAATGCCTGGGGCTATGAAACAATATTGTTGTGCAAGCCTAAGAGTGCAATTTCTGTTCGCGCTAGAGGCGATGGTATCGCAGTTCTAGAAATTCCTTTCAGAAACGCTTTTCATATACCGAGTCTGATGAAGCTGTTTGACTTGGTTAAGGTAAATACTCCAGTTGCCATGTTTTGTCATGGGAGTCATGACGCATTAATTTCTGCGCTAGTGGGTATGGCGCAAGCGCTTATTGGTCGCAAGCGTATTCCTGTTTTTCGAGTAAAAACCTTTCAACATGGTTATCCGCTATCTTTTGCTTATAACTATTTGTTTTCGGGAACGATCATCCCCAGCAGCTATTTACGTTCAAGATTTTTGGCTAACCCTGCTATCAAACCCCAGAAGCTTCAGGTTGTTTATCCAGGAATTGATTTTTCAGCACTGGATTACTTGACTGATCAGTTGCCAGATCATGTCTTGGATTGGCTAGATACTCATCCGGGCCCGGTAATATCCCATGGAGCGATTCTTCGGGGGGAAAAAGGGCATAGCACGATTTTGAAGGCTCTCATTGAGGTTAAAAAGGTAATTCCTAACGTACGCTATTTAATCGCTGGAGAAGGTCAGGATAAGCCACTACTAGAGATTGAGATTGCGGCGCTTGGTCTTGGTGAGAGCGTTCTGTTAACGGGGATATTAAAAAAGATAGCGCCATTGCTAAGAAGAAGTGATCTAGCTGTTTTACCTTCTGTAGTTGAGCCTCTGGGGATGTTTCAGATTGAGGCACAGTATTTAGAGGTACCGACAATTGCCAGTAGAGTGGGCGGCATTCCAGAAACGATGCTAGATCAAGAGACTGGTCTCATGATTGAGCCTGGCAATGTTGAAGAGTGGGCTAATGCCATCATTTGGATGTTGTCTAACCTAGAGCCTGCAAAGCAAATGGCAAAGGCAGGAAAGCAAATGGTTATTGAGAAGTTCTCTCTCAATGCTAATACCAAAAGCCTCATTAGCTTGCTTGAAAAAGCTTAATTAAATCCATTCAAAAGCATTATTTTTTCTGATCCCATGTATGGACATGCCGTGCTCTTTAACTTCATTTCGACATGCTTCTGCTTGGTGTTTTTTAGCTTGAATCTTGGCCAGCTTTCTTTGCATCCAGCTCTGATTTAGTAGTTTGTAGTTGTAGCGGTTAGTCAGCCCATCTTTTTCTGCGAGCCCTCTTTCTTGCTTCATGGCAGTTTGGGTAATCGAGCCAAAGTGATGCAACCAAGATGCACCAGTAATCGCAGTTTGAATATTCGACTTCTTGAGTTCATTAAAGAACAAGGTATCCTCATAGCCCAAGAGTTTCGGGATGGGCTGAAAATAACCCACATCCATCCACACCGATTTATGAATAGCAAGGCACACCGCATGCTTACTACCAAAGCGATGCACATCCTTCATTTCTGCTGTAGCTTTTAGATTGAATGCTTCAAAGTCATAGTCTAGTGGCCCTTCAATTAATGCTGGGCTAATGACTTTGAGATTATTGGATTCTGCAGCGTGAATGAGGTTCTCAATCCACAGGGGTGATACGAGAACATCATTATTCATGATGATGCTCCATTCGCTTTGTAGTGCGAGTGCCCCTTGATTCCAAGCAGTTCCACATCCTAGGTTAGTGGAGTTCAGGATTCTTCCACCCAATGGCAGTGTTTCAAGGTAATCGCGAGTCCCGTCAGTTGAGTAGTTATCCACTACAACGAGCCGATCTAAGGGGGTGCCATTCCTCACCATGCTATCAATGCACATTTTGGTGTATTCAACCGAGTTATAGCAGGCAAATGTCAGGCTGTATTTATTGGGATTCACGATTTAATGGGGACAATGTTTTGTTAAAATGGGCACATAAGCAATAGTTTTAGGTTTTATAGGTTTAGCCTCAATTGAAGAAAACCACTACTTGTCCTTATCGTATTACATTTTGTACTTCATTTATTGGTAAATCATGATTTTAATAACAGGTGGTGCCGGCTTTATTGGAAGCAATTTCGCTCTTGATTGGCTTGCCAATCCTAAGGCTGAAGGTGTTATTAATCTCGATAAGCTGACCTATGCCGGCAACCTGGCCAATTTAGCGACTCTGAAGGATGATCCCCGCCATATTTTTGTTCATGGGGACATTGGCGATAAAGAGTTGGTGGCTAGCTTATTAAAAGAGCATCAGCCTCGTGCCATTGTCAATTTTGCTGCTGAAAGCCATGTGGATCGATCAATTCATGGTCCGGCTGAATTTGTGCAAACCAATATTTTAGGCACCTTCAGCTTGCTCGAGTGTGCAAGAGCATATTGGAATGGCTTGGATGAGTCTTCTAAGAAAGCATTTCGCTTTCATCATGTCTCTACAGATGAGGTGTATGGATCTTTGTCATCCACCGATCCTGCTTTTACTGAAAAGAATGCTTACGAGCCCAATAGTCCTTATTCTGCATCTAAAGCAGCATCAGATCATTTAGTGCGCGCTTGGTTTCACACGTATGGTTTCCCAGTGGTTTCTACCAATTGCTCCAATAATTATGGCCCTTATCACTTCCCAGAGAAGTTGATCCCGTTGGTAATTCTCAATGCATTAAATAGCAAGCCATTGCCAATCTACGGTGATGGTCAGCAGATTCGGGATTGGCTTTATGTTGGTGACCATTGCTCTGCTATTCGTGAGGTGCTGGCCAAAGGCAATTTAGGCGAGACCTATAACATCGGGGGCTGGAATGAAAAAGCCAATATCGATGTCGTGAAAACAATCTGTACGATTTTGGATGAGCTAAAGCCGCGTCCTGGTAATAAGTCCTATGCAGAGCAAATTACTTTTGTTATCGACCGCCCTGGTCATGATCGCCGCTATGCGATTGATGCTGGCAAGGTTGAGCGCGAGTTAGGCTGGCGACCTGTGGAGACATTTGATACTGGGATTCGTAAGACAGTGCAGTGGTATTTGGATAATCCAGCCTGGGTAGAGGGTGTTGTTAGCGGCAGCTATCGTGACTGGTTACAGAAGCAGTACAGCTGAGCCGTATAAGCCCCCAATGAATATCCTGATATTTGGTAAAGATGGACAGTTAGGTAAAGCGTTTCAAGTTTTATTGGATTCGCTAATACCCACTTTGGTGGAGAAGACTAACATTCAATATGTTGGTCGCGCTGAATGTAATTTATCTGATGCCACTAAATTAAATTCTCTCTTAAATCAATCTCATCCTCAGTTAATTATTAATGCCTCAGCCTATACCGCTGTTGATAGGGCAGAGATTGAGCCAGAATTAGCATTTGCAGTGAATGCAACAGCTCCTGAGTTGATGGCTCAATATGCGGCGCAGCATGGAGCTACTTTTTTACATTACTCCACAGATTATGTTTTTGATGGCGAGAAGTATGGCTTTTATCTAGAGGATGACATGCGCAATCCTCTTGGTGTTTATGGCAAGAGTAAGGCAGCTGGAGAAGAAGCCATTGCTCAAGCATTTGCAACCAACTCCTCAGGAAGCGCTGGTCAATATGCAATTTTTAGAACGAGCTGGGTGTATGGAGATGGTGGTAATTTCATTCGTACAATTTTGCGTCTTGCAAAAGACAGGGATGAGTTGAAGGTGATTGCTGACCAGTATGGTGTTCCTACTAGCGCCCAGTGGCTTGCTCAAGTGAGTTTGGGTTTGGCAATGAATGCAAAAGGGCACCTGACCACATTTCCATCCGGCGTTTATCACGCTGTTCCAACTGGCGAGACAAGCTGGCATGGTTTAGCCTGCTGGGCTGTACAAGCTGCTTTAGATGCTGGAGCACCGTTGAGGATGCTTCCTCAAGCTATCAAGCCCATTCCAGCGGTGGAATACCCTTTGCCAGCCCCACGGCCCATGAATTCAAGGATGTCGACAGATAAGCTCCGGAAGGTCTCAGAGGGTCAGGGTGATATGTCAAAATTAGAACTATTAAATCAGCCCTGGGATGGGCTTGTTCGATCTTATGTCCGCAATTTGGCTAAAGATGGACTTATCTAGAAAGAGTGAGATGGCAGCAAGTCAGGCGAATCGCAAAGGCATTATTTTGGCAGGAGGTTCTGGCACTCGTTTGTATCCAGTAACTCAGGCTGTTTCTAAGCAGTTAATGCCTGTATATGACAAGCCGATGGTGTATTACCCATTAAGCACGCTGATGCTTGCAGGTATCCGAGATATTTTATTAATCTCTACACCTCACGATACCCCGCGATTTGCAGAGTTGCTTGGCGATGGCTCGCAATGGGGTTTAAATATTGAGTATTGCGTACAACCTTCCCCCGATGGTTTGGCGCAAGCATTTACCCTGGGAAAAAACTTTGTTGGCAACAACCCAAGTGCCTTGGTGTTGGGCGACAATATTTTTTATGGTCATGAGCTGGTAGATCAGCTAGATAGTGCTAATGCACGCACTAATGGCGCAACTGTTTTTGCTTATCACGTTACCGATCCAGAGCGCTATGGTGTGGTGCAATTTGATAAAGATTACAAGGCACTCTCTATTGAAGAGAAGCCACTGAAGCCAAGAAGTAGCTACGCAGTAACGGGGCTCTATTTTTACGATAATCAGGTATGTGATATCGCCGCCTCAATTAAGCCCAGTGCCCGCGGCGAGTTAGAGATTACGGATGTTAATCGTGCCTACTTAGAGAGGAATGAGCTCAGTGTAGAAATCATGGGCCGCGGTTTTGCTTGGTTGGATACTGGAACGCATGATTCATTATTAGATGCTGCAGGTTTTATTGCCACACTGCAAAAGCGCCAAGGCCTCATGGTGGCATGTCCTGAAGAGATTGCTTATCGTCAAGGTTGGATTAGTGCCGAAGATGTTCTTCAAGTTGCCGCTCAACTGAGCAAGAATAGCTATGGTCAATACCTGAGTAAGATTGTGAATGAACTCAATACCTCCGCCCAATCCGTTGCTTTATCTCACAAGAAGATGATTGGATGAGTGCAACGTCAAAGCTATTAGTTACGCCGACAGCCATTCATGATGTGCTGATTATTGAGCCCAAAGTATTCGGCGATGAACGCGGTTGGTTCACCGAATCTTTTAATGCTCAAGACTTCTCCATAGCCACAGGTTTGAACGTAGATTTTGTACAAGATAATCATTCCTTCTCTCGCCAATGGACTTTGCGTGGTTTACATTATCAACTAGAGCAGACTCAGGGTAAGTTAGTGCGTGTTGTAGCTGGTAGTGTGTTTGATGTTGCTGTTGACATCCGAAAAGATTCGCCAAGCTACGGTAAGTGGGTAGGCATTGAGTTAAGCGCTCAAAACCATAAGCAAATGTGGATTCCATCTGGCTTAGCACACGGTTTTTTGGTGTTATCTGAGACGGCCGAGTTTCTATACAAAGCTACTGATTACTATCGCCCCCAAAGTGAAGCCTGCTTGGCATGGAATGATCATAGTGTTGGTATCCAGTGGCCGCTACCTCAGGGCGTAGTCCCCAATATGAATGCTAAAGACTCGGCTGGCCTATCGTGGGATGCTGCCCCCAAGTTCTAATTAAATTTAGGTGCATTTTCAAAAGATAAGATAATGCCCGCATGAGTGCTTCTCCTAAAATCCTATTAGTAAAGCTATCCTCTCTCGGGGATGTTTTGCATAATTTACCGATTGTGTGGGATTTGCGTGCGCGCCTACAGGATGCTCAAATTGATTGGGTGGTAGAGGAGGCTTATGTCCACTTACTTGAGCCCTTATTGTCGCGTGATGGTTTTAGAGGGATTGATCGCATCATTCCTTTTGGACTTCGTCGCTGGAAGAAGAAACTGTTTGATTTATCTTCTTGGAAAGAATTGCTCTCTTTTAGAAAAACACTCCAATCTACTACTTACGATGTATTAATCGAAACCCAAGGCTTATTGAAGTCTGCCATTGTGTGCGCCTTGGCCAAGAAGAGTTCAGGATCAGTGGTTTCTGGCCTTGCCAATGCTACTGAGTTTTCAGGCTACGAGCCTCTTGCAAGAGTGTTCTATAACCAGTCAGTTCAAGTACCAACACACTGTCATGCAGTGGATCGCTCACGTTGGGTCACTTGCTCTGCCTTCGATTGGCCTTTGATAGAGCGAGTTAATGCGCCTCAGTTTTATCCCTCAGAGTATGTTGCAGGTATTCCAAAAAATGTCATCCCAGGCTTTAGGACTTCTTATATCTTGTGCTTTCATTCGACTGCTAGAGAGTCAAAGCGTTGGTCCAATAGTCATTGGATTGAATTTGGCAATGCGCTTTCTGCGCTTGGATATCAAGTCGTTTTTCCATGGGGCAGCGCTTCAGAAAAAATCATCAGTGAATTGCTTGCTGCGCAGATAGCCAACGCTTTTGTGCCGCCTGCGTTTTCTATTGAGGATGCATTTTCAGTAATCTCAGGGGCTGCTTTAACGGTTGGTGTTGATACCGGCTTAACGCATTTGGCGGCAGTGCTCGATAAACCTACAGTAGAAATTTATTGCGATTCACCACGCTGGAAAACTGAAGGCTATTGGTCTGAGCAAATTGCTAATGTGGGAGATATTCAGGATCCACCAAGCGTTCAAGAGGCTCTTGACGCATCCTTGAAGCTTCTAAAGTAAGTTCTCAGCGCAGTAAGGAATTAATAGAAATCAGATCTTCATCTGATAGTGCAGCTGCATGTGCTTTTAGTCTCATCGCATTGAGAATGGTGTTGTAGCGCGCCTGTTGCAGTTGTGAGCGGGTGGTAATCAGTGTGTCTAATGCAATGAGCACGTCAATATTAATCAAGGTCCCCACTTGAAATCCTAACTTGCTGGACTCTAGTGCGGAGTTAGATGACCGCTCTGCTGCTTCATAGGCTTTGACGCTAGCTAAGCCTCCGTAGAAGCCAGTAAATGCCGCTCTCGTATTTTGCGCTGCAGTGCGCCGAGCATTATCGTAGTTAGCTTTAGCTGCATCGAGCAGGGCTGCATTCTGGCGAATGACAGAGCTATTAAATCCTCCCGAAACCAGCGGGATGGTCATTTGTAGGGCAATAGTATTGTTGTAAATATTGGTGTTTGTAGGTGTGTAGCTATTAGCGCTTCCATTTGCCGTGTTATAGCCGGCTGTTCCCACGAAATTTACGGAGGGATAATTGAGTGCTTGCGAGCCTCGGTAAGTGCTCTCGGCAATACTGACAGACAGTTGACCAGCCAAGACATTAAAGTTTGCAGTTTCTGCTTGCTGGATCCAATCATCTAGAGTTTGGCCTTTTGGTAGTTGTGGGTTAACACTTTCCGCAATCGGAATACCGCTATCATCTTTATTTTTGGAGCGAGGATCTTTTAAAACCCCATCAATCTTCGCTTCTTTAATGAGTGGTCGTAGAGATCCTACTGGGCGCCCAGTGAGCTGCTCCAATACACCACGCTTAACCACTAAATCAGCTTGAGCACCAATCTCTTGGGAGTTGGCAAGATCTAAAGCTGCCTGTGCTGTATTGACATCAACAATGGTGGCTAGACCAGCATCAAATTTAGCTTGTGCGATCTCTAGTTGTTGCTTGATGAGACTTTTCTTATTGCGAAAAAGTTCTACGTTGTCTTGGCTGGTGAGTGCATCAAAGTACGCTTGTGAGACTCTCAAGATCAGATCTTGTTGCGCCAAATAAAAACGCATGTCTGCAATTTTTGTATTGAGGTCACCTTGCTTAGATGCCTCAAATGCCGCCACATTAAAAACGGGTTGTGTGAGAGTGACTGTATAACCCTTTTGATCAAAAACACGAGAGTTACCTGAATAGCTTGTTAAGGCCGAGCCATTGGTGGCATGTTGATAGTATCTAGTTCCAATGGGGGATGCGCTTGCTTGAGGTAGCAAAAGAGATAGGCCTTGCCAATAGAGCTCTTTGCTTGCCTGGTAATTAAAACGTGCCGCGTTAAGGACTGGATCACTAAATGCAGCCTCTTGATATAGACGAATGAGGTCTGAAGCCTGCCCGGCAGCGCTGGCTGCACCATTTCCATTGAGGTTTGAGGGTGCGGCAGAAGTCGGTATAGCCTGCTGTGGAACAATCACCATTTGAGGGGGTATATCTAGCCCAATTAAGGCTTGAGTACTCATTGGGGTGGGAAGCGATGGCTTGGCCCCATTGGCGGCCTGTGCAAAGGTATTGGTTGACGTCGCACTGAGTCCTAGTGCTTGGCATAGGATTAAGCCTAGGGTACTGAGTTGCGAGAGACAAAAACGGGGTGGGGTCATCTGATTTAGTTACTTTTTATATGCCATGAAGTTTAAGGCTTATTTGAGTAAAACGCCCTGATTGAACCCCATTTTGCCAAATCCTCTGCAAGGCTTCATCTATCTATAAAATCAAGGGTATGGATCTAATTTTGCTAGGTAAGGCATTAATACTGGGGGTTGTCGAGGGCTTGACAGAGTTTTTGCCAATCTCTAGCACTGGACATCTTATTTTGGTTGGTGATTTGCTCGACTTCAATGATGAGCGGGGAAAGGCCTTTGAGGTCATTATCCAGTTTGGTGCCATTTTGGCCGTGTGCTGGGAGTTCCGAGAAAAGCTCTGGAAGGTGGCATCTACTATCAAAACAAGTGCGATCTCTAGACGTTTTGTAATGAATCTATTGATTGCCTCGATCCCGGCGATGAGTCTAGCCTTCCTATTTGGTAAGTATATTAAGGCTGTATTGTTTGCCCCCATTCCGGTTGCTAGCGCTTTTATCGTCGGGGCGCTTGTCATCTTTTGGGCTGAAAAACGTCAGAAAACAGTCAGCGCGGGCAAAAACTCCATTCAGTCCGTAGATGAGCTCACTCCTTTGGATGCATTGAAGGTGGGCTTAGCCCAGTGCGCCGCTTTAATACCAGGAACTTCCCGCTCCGGAGCAACCATTATTGGTGGGATGTTATTTGGTTTACCACGCGCAGTAGCTACCGAGTTCTCATTCTTCTTGGCTATTCCGGTGATTGGCGGGGCTACGGCCTATGAGTTGCTGAAGCTTTGGAAGAGCCCCATCTCTTTGTCTGGGGACTTTACTTGGGCAATTGTTGTCGGCTTTATTGCTGCTTTTGTATCTGCTTTCATTTGCGTACGTTGGCTGATTCATTATGTTGCTGGACACAACTTCATCCCTTTTGCTTGGTATCGAATCATTTTTGGTGTACTGGTGTTATTAAGTGCATACACCGGTTTGGTTGCCTGGTCACTTTGAGATAGCTCTCATTAATATGAATAAAGATCGACTGGAAAACTAATGGATGTATCAATAGATGCAATCACAAATAATATTCAATTGGCTCTCGCCCCGGTATTTTTGTTGACTGCAGTTGCCACTTTGATTAATGCAATCTCTGCTCGCTTAGCTCGTTCAGTGGATCGTATGAGGGCTATTCAGCACCGCATTCAAGAGGGCGGCATTCAGGATCAAGTCATGCTGATCCATATGATGAAAGAGGCTAATGAAGCAAAGGTTCGAGGTCGTCTTTGTACTGCTGCAATTTTCTTTGTCGTATTAAGTGGCGTATTTATTTCACTTACCGTACTAGAACTATTCTTCTTTCAGGCTGGTGCAGTGCGATCATTACAGGCAACTTATGTCATTTGGACTTTCGTGCTCGGCCTGATCTCATTTATGACTTCGCTCTCTATCGTTTTAAGTGAAGTGGTTTATGCCTATCGTTCGGCTGGCTGGAATATGCCCTTTCCAAAATAAACCTTCTAAAGATAAGTATTTCGTGAACATCACAAGATCAGATCGTATTCGTTCGTTTGTCCTGCGTGCAGGCCGAACCACTGCCGGACAGCAACGCGCTATTGATGAACTCGGCCCCCAGTTTTTAATTCCGTTTCAGGAATCTGCTCTAGATCTGCAGCAAGCGTTTGATGGATCTTCGCGTCCCAAGATATTAGAAATCGGTTTTGGCATGGGTGA
>Ga0209400_1000806_pt1 | contig 27198 bp, 4 predicted proteins | sample M_130807_EF_Meta_FD_187313 | JGI IMG/M metagenome (GOLD analysis project Ga0209400, IMG submission 187313) | Freshwater microbial communities from Lake Montjoie, Canada to study carbon cycling - M_130807_EF_MetaG (SPAdes) (version 2) | ecosystem: Environmental > Aquatic > Freshwater > Lake... | reverse complement strand
CAAACCTTGCACACCTCCTGGATGGGCACGAAAGCCACTAACCATTTCATCAAAAATTAAAGCCACATCATGTTCTTTAGTCAGTGTACGCAGTTCGTGTAAAAATTCAAATGGCTGTAAATCTAAACGACGACTTTGAACTGGTTCTACTAAAACTGCCGCTAACTCATGGGCATGCTGTCTAATAATGTTTAGTGATTCAGCAGTGCCATAATCTAAAACTAAAATATCTTTAGCAACACTATTAGGTACTCCAGGAGCAACTGGCTCAGAAATAAACTCATTATTTAATCGTGTCGTTTTTGCTAATGTGCCATCAGCATGGCCATTGTATGCACCTTCAAAAATGACAATCTTATCTCTTTTGGTGGCAGCCCTAGCCAAACGCATAGCAATCATTACAGCTTCCGTTCCAGAATTTGTAAATCCAACACGCTCATGACCAGTTAACTCTGTAAAGAGTCGACTTATTTCACCCATATGCATCGAACGAGGTCCTAGCATGTAACCATTTTCAATTTCTTTTTCTAGAACCCCTTCTAAAAATGCGGGCTTGCTACCAAAAAGAAGAACACCAAAACCCATCGTTAAGTCAACATAATCATTTTCATCCACGTCTTTCATGTGAGACCCGGTAGATTCAATCCCGGATATTGGATATAAAATCTCTTTGGTAGAAAAACGAAAACCAATACTTGCACGACTATCAGCTAATTTTTTACGTGAATCTTGAGCTAAAGCTTTTGACTTTGGAGTTTTACTCTGAAACTTATCAATTAATTGGCTCATAAATGCCTCTTGTTTGATCGACAAGTTACTTTTTTGAGGAGTAATTGGAATATTAAGCGCCCGTAATGGGGATGATCGATCCTCATTTTTAGTAACTTGTTGAGGTACATTAGCTAATGGTGCAGATGAGCTTGTTGAAAAAGAAGGCCTAGTTGGTGAGCTCACTTGATTGGCTAAATTGATATTTTCAGTGTTTAAAGCAGTTTGTTGAGGGGATGCTAAGCTTGGCCCACTAGCTCCTTGCAAAAGAGTAATATGCTGAGCCATTAGCTGTGTTTGAGACATGATGATTTGGCTTAAAAGAGAAGCATTTTCATTCAAGTGCATTGCTGGAATTACTTGATTGGAATAGCTTGTTTGAATTACTGGTGTCTGTTGTACAGCAACTTGAGGCAATATTGGCGGTTGATTAGCTAGAGAACCAATCGGTGCTGGGTTTAAGTTCTCAATTGACTGCGTAGAATTGCCAACTACAGAAGTTACAGGATGATTTAAAACAGGTAACGGTTTGTGATGCTTACTCAAATATTCAGCGATTGCTTTGATAGAACTGATTTCTTCAAAAAATTGTCGAATTTCTATCTTTATTCCAAAATTATCTTCGATAACTCGCGCTCCAGAAAGAAGCACAAGGGAGTCGGCTCCCATTTCTAAAAAAGGAATATCAATATTTACGTTTTCGGGAGTGACTCGAAATAACTCAGCAAAAAGTACTACTAACTTGTTAAGAATATTTTTTTCAATTTCATTTGGAGTTAAAACATTAGATGGGGAATTAGTATTCATCATTTGAGTAGCTTCTTTGTTAGGAATCCAGTAAGTTTGTTTTTGAAAAGGGTAATGTGGTAAATCGATATGAAAAGTCGCAGCAGTAAAATCTATTTTTTTAAAATGAAAATCTTGGCCTTTAATGTAAAGCTCTGCAAGGCAATTAGATAACTGAACTGAATCAGATTTGTTTTGTTGCATAGTTACAAGCCAAGGAACACTATCCGCCAGTAATTTTCCAATATTTACTAAAGATGGATTGGGGCTAATCTCTAAAAACAAATCGACATTTTTAGAAGTAAACGACTCCATTGCTTTTGCAAATAAAACAGGCTCACGGTAATGTTTACGCCAATAGCTTGCATCTAAGGTTTTTGTAGGGCTGAGAATTAAACCAGAAACACATGAAATAAATTTAATTTGAGGTTTGTTATATGTAACTACTTTCGCAAGTATTTCGAATTCTTCAAGCATTGGCTCCATGAGCGATGAGTGGAATGCATGAGTTACGGGCAATAAATATGTCTCTAAAGACTCCTCTTTACATGTATTACATATTTTTCCAATGCTGGCCTCATCTCCTGAAATAACAATGTGGCTTGGCGCATTAATTGCGGCAATGTTTACTAAATTTTGATAAGGTTCAATCATATTTGCAACTTGATTGAAAGTTGCAAATATGACGGCCATTTGGCCCGATTTTTCTAGTTGATCAGTTAGCCGACCGCGATGAGCAACTAAATAAAGAGCGTCTTCAATTGAAATAACGCCAGCACAACAAGCAGCAGCGTACTCTCCCAAACTATATCCCAATACTGCAATTGGAGACACGCCAAAGGATTGCCACATACGCGCAAGTGCATATTGAATACTTAATAACGCCGGTTGTGCATATGCAGCTTTAATAATTAGGTCATGATTTTGACCTAAGTCTGATAAAAACAAGATTTCTAATAGTGACTTATCCATGAGGGGCTCAAGGATGCGAGCACAGTGATCAATCGCTTTCTTAAATTCACTTTGTTTATGATAAAGCTCCTTACCCATACCAAAATAAATAGAACCCTGCCCACCAAAAACAAAGGCAATTTGTAACTTATTATTTTTTGCAAGGGATGACCAATGTACGTTCGTTTTTTCTTCTTCAGTTAAAAAACATTTTATTTTTTCTTGAAATTCAGAAATAGATTGGGAGCATATTGCTAATCGATGATTGAAATGATCACGCGATTGATTAACATTTTTGCAAAAATTAGCGAATGAAACTGAACTATCTTCAAATTGATTTTGATAACTTTGCGCAAGCGCTTTAAGCGCTGGCATATTTTTTGCCGAGATGCCAATCATATGAAAAGTGTTTTCTTTTTCGAGAGTGTTGTAATCAACTTCACTCGTATTCGCCTCTTCAAGAATCAAATGGGCATTACTTCCACTAGCTCCAAATGCACTAAGAGAGGCATATCGAGGATGGCCATCTGAAATCCAAGGAGTTAACTCAGTCACTGGTTTAATATTTAAGTCTTGCCAAGCAATTTTTTTACTAAGATGTTGTAGGTGCAAACTTGGAGGTATTTCACGATGGCGAAGCGCTTGAATAATTTTTATAAGGCCCATTACTCCTGCAGCCGATTCAAGGTGGCCAATATTCGATTTAATCGAACCAACTAATAAGGCTCTTGACCGACCTCCTGCTTTTCCTAAAACTTGTCCAAGAGAGTTAGCCTCTATTGGATCTCCCAGTGCAGTACCTGTTCCATGCGCCTCAACATAATCAATCTGACTAGCTAAAATCTTCGCTTTATCTAAAGTCTGTGTAATTAATTTTTGCTGGGCCATGCCATTTGGCACTGTAAAACCACTGCTTGCTCCATCGTGGTTCGAACCTGTCGCTCGAATTATTCCCAAAACTCGATCACCACTTAAATTGACATCTGATAAACGTTTTAATATCACTACACCACATCCCTCACCACGAACATAACCATTGGCATCTTCGCTAAAAGTTTTACAGCGTCCATCTGCTGACATCATGCCAGCAGATGAAAGTGTTATGTTAAGTAAGGGAGATAGGATTAAATTCACCCCACCAGTAATTGCCACATCACAATCTTTTAATCGCAGAGAGTTACAAGCCTGATGGATGGCGGACAGAGAGGATGAACAGGCGGTATCAAGAGCAATACTTGGCCCATTCAGTCCTAAGGTATAGGAAATTCTCCCTGCACAGGCATTTAATGGAGTACCCGTATTGAAGTATGGATTGACCTCCATTTGCATTTGCGGAGATGCTTGGAGCAAACCATAGTCACTGGAAGTTACGCCAATAAAAACCCCCGTTAAACTCCCAAACAACGTGGAAGGTGGTATACCTGCATTTTCAAGAGCCTCCCAAGTTACCTCCAAAAGTAAACGTTGCTGAGGGTCCATCGACTCTGCTTCTCTGGCCGATATCTGAAAAAAAGATGCATCAAATTGATCAACGCCTTCAATAAAACCACCATGCATCGTATACGATTTACCAGGAGTACCAGGTCTAGGATCAAAATAGGATTTTGCATCCCACCGAGAAGCAGGAATCTCAGAAACTGCATCTTTACCAGATCGAATCAAATTCCACAGCTCATCAGGATTTTTAGCATCTGGTGCCCTACAGCCCATTCCAATAATGGCTATTGCCTCTGATTTGGATTGCTCTAACTGATTTAGCTGCCGACGAAGTAACTGTATTGTAGAGTACGCTTTTTGTAAGGCGCTCAGAGAAGAATCTGGTGTAGTCATTTATTATCCTTCAAAGAGTTCAACTCTAACCATTCGTTGTCAATGAGTTTACTGATCTCACTTTCTGAGAGCTGCTCTGATTCGTGAATAATTTGCAATGAATTTGAGTGAAAGCTAGTTGGGGTAGGTTCCAAAGCTTGCTTTGAATGAAGTTCTTGTTGCGGGTCTAAAAAAACTATATCTAATAAGTGATGTGCTAATAATTCAATTTTGGGGTAATCAAAAATAATAGATGGCGGCAACTTAATAGAAAAGCCTTTCTCAAGGAAAGCTTTTAAACGAAGTGCCATCAATGAATCCATACCCATATCAAAAAAACCACGCTTTGGATCGACTTCTTCTTTTTCAGAAAACTGCAATAAACTCCTTATTTGGGCTTGTAACTGCAAAACCAAATAGTCAAAACGATCCCAAACTGGGATGTTCTCAAGCTCTAAAAATAAAGATGGCCGAACATCAAAATTTTCAATTTTTTCTTGATCGATTAACAAATCAAAAATATTAATTTCACCACGGGTCGCGTATAAATTATTCAGTTGATTCCAATCAGCATCAACTATGCCAATCTGCGGAAATGCATTTGGCAAGAGTTCTTTTAATAATTTTATTGCTTCATCTGGCACTAATTCTCTGAGTCCACTGGCTTTAATTTTGTAACCGCCCTCTTGACTATACTGAACCATACCTTTATCTTGCCATGGCCCCCAATTAATAGACATTGATGGCAAATTCAAAGAATGTCGGTAGTTGCTAAAACCATCCATAAAGGAATTTGCAGCAGCATACGTGGCTAGTTCAGAGGATCCCACCAAAGCAGATATAGATGAAAACATAACGAAAAAGTCTAATTGCATTGATTGTGTAAATTGATGCAGCAGCCATGTACCATGAATTTTTGCTTGAAGTGTCTCAAATACTTGCTTTTCTTTAAGCTCAAGTGCTGGTTGTGAATGAATAATTCCAGCAGCATGAAAAAGGCCTTTCAACGGAAAATCTTGCTGAGATATTTTTTCAAAAGCTAGGCTCATATCTGACAAATTTGAGCAATCGCATAATAAAACAGTAATTTTGGGGCCACTTTTTTCTAAGGCTTCTATGTAAGTAAGGGTTTCTTTTTGAGGTGCACTTCTAGTCATTACAAAAATCTGATGCGCCCCATCTTGCACCAACATTTCTAAAATTTTTCTACCAATCGCACCTAATCCACCCGTGATGAGATAAGAAGCTGATTTTTGAAAAGTAGCGTTTTGTCTTGTCGAAAGCTGGGTCCTTTGTATACGCCCCACATAACGCGCACCATTTTGAAAACGCAGTTGATCTTCATGAACTGGATTTTGTAACTCGAGAATAAATTCGTTAAGTTGGAGTAGGTCTAATTCAACGAGACCACCTTTAAGTTGAGGACACTCCAAAAATAAAGACCTACAAAATCCGTTGAGGACACTCGAAAAAGGAATTGAAAATAGCTCATGATTTACTTTTGAAGTCATGGGCTGAATAAACCAAATTTTCGGTGAATTGACAAGAAAGTTAGTTGCCTTACATAAGGCTGAAATAGATAACAACAGATTTTCGATTGAGAAATCAGTCGGGCCCTTTTCAAATAACGATTTTGGCCAAACAAAGAAAATGTCGTCAATAGTATTTTCACTAGAAATATCTTGAATAACTTGACTAAAGTGGCCTGCATTAGACAGGTTTAGGGTCCACAAAACATCCGATTTTTTTGAAAAATTGCTGCCAGAAATGATTTGAATACATGTGTGATTCAACTCATTTATCAACTCGGTTACTTGGGTATCTCCTGATGGGTCAAAAAGTATAATGTTACGTTTTCGAATAGGTGTATTTTGAAAATCTTTTTTCTTTTGTTCTAACCAAATAGGTTTAATATAAAAATTCTCAGTTATTTTCTTTGTCGATTGATAATCTTTTATCAGAATATTAGCGATTTTTTGAATGATCGTGTTATCGTTTTTATTAAAAGTGTCTTGCGTCATTAAAAAGTTAACTACTTGGCTTTCTTGACCAGACTTTATCAAATTCAACAAATGAGAAGTTGGGATTAAAGACTCTCGAGCAGTAATTAAACTATCATTAAACCAGTGCCGCTGCCTATTAAAGGCATAGGTAGGAATCGATATTTTCTCTGGCCGATAAGGCAAATCCCATGAGTTCCAATCAATGGGATGATTGTGCAAATGCAATTGGCATACCGTTTCTGTAATCGTATCCCAAGAGTTTTGGGTTTTAAAGATCGATGGTAATAATTGAACATGCTCAGTTTTTAGTGGGTGTGCTTCACACATCCCTATCAAAATTGGCTGAGGGCCAATCTCTAAAATAGTATTAATTGAATTTTTAAAAATGTACTCGATGATTTTGGAAAATTGGACCGTTTTACGCAGTTGATTAATCCAATAGCTTGAATTTGTTATCTCATCAAAAATTACATTTCCTGTTAAATTTGAAACGATAGGAATATTAGGACTTGAATACTTAACCGTATCAAGAATCCCTTGATACTCCTCAAGAATGGGATCCATATACTTTGAATGAAAAGCATGAGAAACTTTTAACACTTTAAACCTCATTTTTTGTTTCTCTAGGGCATAAATCAATTGTTTTATGCCTCCTTCATCACCAGAAATAACTGTATCTTGAGGGGTATTAATAGCAGCTATTTCTATGAAGTTTTCCAAATTTTCTTGGAAAATCAATTCTTGAATTGAAGCGGCACTAGCTACAATAGATACCATTGCACCCGGGTGTTGAATTGATTGCATGAGCCTTGCTCTGGCACAGATTAAATAGAGTGCATCATTTAAACTAAATACTCCAGCAATGCAAGCTGCAACATACTCTCCCACACTATGTCCAGCAACCATAGTAGGTTTAACTCCCCAAGAGAGCCACATTTTTCCCAATGCGTATTCAAATGCAAATAAAGCAGGCTGGGTATATTGAGTTTGATGAATTATTTCAGAGTCTGTTTTAAACAATAAATCTGTCAATGAAATATCTATCAAAGGTTGAAGAATTTTCGCGCATTCATCAATGGTGGCCTTAAATACAGGTTGGGTTTCATAAAGCTCTTTACCCATCCCAGAAAACTGCGAACCCTGGCCTGTAAAAAACCAAGCGACCTTGGAAGAGCGAAGATTCAAATCAGAATGATGATAGTTTTGTTGGGATGTTGTTTCATTCTGTAGAAAGTTTTCCATTTGTTCGATGAACTCTTCAATAGATGAGGCACAAAGAACCAGTTGATGCTCAAAATGGGTTCGGGTTGTATTCGCTGAAAAACAAAAATTGATTAATTCATCAGCTTGCAGATGAAGCAAGTGGGATGCATAGCGTCGCACTTGATCCTTCAAGGCAAAGAAAGATCGTCCACTAATGTGGAGAATATGCTTTGGCCGTAAAGCGATATTTGATCGAAAATCGAATGGCTGAGTCTTTTCTGGTGAACTCTGTTGAATAATAATATGGCAGTTTGTGCCACTAAATCCAAAAGAACTAACTCCAGCTATGTGTGGTTTTTCATCTGAACTCCAAGAAACACCCTCCTTTGTTACCTTAATTGGCATTTCATCCCATGGAATATGGGTATTAAGAGCATGACAGTGCAGGTGGGGGGGGATTTTGTTATGCTGCATAGCTAAAACAACTTTTATAAGTCCACTAACGCCTGCTGCAGCTTCACTATGTCCAAGGTTGGTTTTAACCGATCCGATCAGGAGTGGATTACTTTTGTCACGATCAATACATAATGTTTGATTGAGTGCGCCAATTTCAATAGGGTCGCCCAGGCTCGTTCCTGTCCCATGGGCTTCAATATACTCAATTTCAGAAGGACTAACTCTGGCATTTTCGAGAGCATCCAGAATCACCCTTTGTTGTGATGGGCCGTTGGGAGCAGTAAGGCCGCTACTAGAACCATCTTGATTTGTAGCAGATCCTTTAATAAGGGCAAGGACATGTTCTTTAGTAGTATCAACATCCGATAATCTTTTTAGAAAAACTAAGCCGCACCCCTCGCCTCTTCCAAACCCATTCGCTTCTTCAGAAAAAGCCTTGCATAAGCCATCCGTTGACAGCATATGGTTTCTAGAAAAATCAATGCTTGTTTCAGGACATAAAATTAAATTAACCCCTCCAGCAATCGCAAAATCGGACTCTTTATTTCTCAAACTTTGGCAGGCTAAATGAATTGCTACAAGCGACGAGGAACAAGCTGTGTCAACGGCTAAACAAGGCCCCTGAAATCCAAATATATAGGAAATTCGACCAGCTGCCACACTATGGGCCATGCCAGTGGTCATGTAAGCATCAATCGCCTCTTTCTCACGAGTCATTAATAGCGTACTGTAGTCTTGATTACAAATGCCAATAAAAACTCCTGTTTTACTACCTCGTAGAGTTTCTGGCAGAACACCTGCAGATTCAAGGGTTTCCCAACACACTTCTAAAAGAAGATGTTGTTGAGGATCCATACTTTTTGCTTCTTTAGGCGAAATACCAAAAAATATTGGGTCTGATTCTTGAACATTGGTGAAAAATGCACCTTTGGTTGTGACAATTTTACCTAGGTTATCGTAATTATTGTCATGGTATTCATGCGCATTCCAGCGTGTACTTGGTATGTCCCCAACAATATCTTTACTAGCATTTAGTAGATTCCAAAAGTCCTTTAAAGAATTGACTCCCCCTGGGTAGCGACATCCAATTCCAATAATCGCAATTGGCTCATATTTTGCACTTTCAACGGCAAGTAGTTGGCTTCTAGTGGACTGAAGAGCCAATAGTGCTTGCTTAACTGTCGATAAAGAAGAATTATTCGAGGTATTTGACATAGGAATGAGTGGGCTTCCTATTCTCTAACAATTTTATTAAATTATTATGTCAAAGTCACTAATACATAGGTTTAGGTACAAATAATTACCAACAATTTGTGTTAGTCCCTATTTCAACCGAACAAGGTTTTTAACTGAACACAGATAATTCTATTTTATTTTTTATGCTTTCAATGACCTCAGATTCGTGGGAGCGAAGAAAAAAATGCCCCCCTTTAAAGGTGGTGAGAGATGAGGAGTGATTTGTATGAATAGCCCACGGGCTCATCTCGTTAACACCAACCTCCGGGTCTTGTTCGCCAACAAATAGTTCAAAGTGAATATTTAAAGAAAGTTCTTTTTCTTCATACTGATATAAATCACATAAAGTCATATCTGAACGCATAATCGGTAGAATAAAATTCAAAAACTCTTGATTATTAAGAATTTCATCAGGAAAACCACCATATGCTTTCAATCGATCAATAAATTGATTTTCTGGCAATAAATATAGTAAATCTCTTTTACGCGGTAAATGGGGAGCCCTGTGGGCAGATAGAAAAACAACTTTAGGTAATACGTGTCCGCCCTCTTGTAAGGAACGGCAAACCTCAAAAGCCAACAATGCACCCATACTGTGCCCAAAAATTGCATAAGGTTTATTAATAAATGGAAGAAGTTCTTTCATTACTAAATTTGCCATCAATTTAGCATCGGTTATTGCAGATTCCGAGTACCGATTTTCTCTTGCCGGAAGTTGAATTGGACAAACTTCAGTGTTGGGGCTTAATTGATTTACCCAAGATCTATAAATCGAAGCGCCGCCACCCGCGAAGGGCAAACAAAATAGTCTCAGTTGTGCATGGGGTTGTGGCTTGGGGAATGTGACCCATTGTTTTACATTGTTAGTACTCATTTAATTTCAAAGCCCATTTCATTAAGGGTGATTCTTAAAGACTCCTCTGCTTCATCTTCACTTAGACCTAGGATGTTTTCCATTTCATTGGACAACATAGACGAACTCTGAATAGTCTGTGAAGTTGGATGTTGATTGAGCCGATTCAGCAAATAGTCTGAAAGTGTCAAAATATTTGGATAATCGAACACAATTGTTGCAGCTAAAGAAAGATTTAAACTCGAGCTCAATCGATTTTTAAACTCGACGGACGTTAAAGAATCCATACCCAAATCAAGAAAACCCTGTTTTTGATCAAATTGATGGTTTTCGTTGAATCGAAGAACAGACTTTAATGTATCTGATAAAAAATTATTCATTAAATAACTTCGTTCTGGCAATGGTGTTTGAATAAAAAGTGTACTGAATGATTCAGTTTCTTGAGACTCTGAGGCATCAGAAAATTGCGTTAAATTTTTATAAAAAGATCGGTGTAAATTATTTGCTAAATATCTTTTCCAATCAATCCGCATGACCCCGATTTGAGGCGTATCCAGAGGTAATAATTGAGCTAATGCATCAAATGCCTCTACAGTTGAAAGCATCTCTACACCCTGAAGTAAAAGCTTTTCTTTTAAATCTAGGCGCGCAGCAAAGCCAATATCAGACCAGGCCCCCCAATTAACCACTGTAGCTTTTAATCCAAGTGATCGCCTATAACAGGCAAACCTATCCAAAAAAGTATTTGCAATTACATAATTTGACTGACCCGGTGAACCAAGTAAGGATGCCGCCGATGAATAGAGTATAAAAAAATCCAGTGGCATAGCAAGGGTTTTTAAATGCAATTGCCAAGTTAGGTCAATTTTAGGTTGAAATACTTTGAGAAAACGATCCGGGGTCAATTGGGACATCATCCCATCATCTAAAACTCCAGCACAATGAATAATACCCCTTAAAGGATTTTGTTCAGTGTTAGTAACTTGAAGAACCTCTTGAAGTTCTTCAGGGTTATTGAGATCGGCAGAAATAATACGAACTGTAACGCCTTGCTTTTTAAAGCCATCTATAAGATCTAACTTATGTGGTCGAATTTCGCTTCTACCAAGCAGTGTTACATATTTTGCACCATGATTGATTAAAAATTGACAGGTCGCTAAGCCCAAGTCTCCAAGCCCACCAACAATTAGATAACTACTAGTAGCATTACATTGAAGGGTCGAATTTTCAAGAGTTAATACTAACTTGCCTGTATGCTTGGCCAATTGCATAGTTCGAAAAGCCTGTTCGATTTGACTTGCCGCAAATGTCTGAACAGGCAATGCTCGCAACTCATCTGTAGCCATTTGCTCCATAATATCGGCAAATAGGGACTCTAAAATTCCAGGATCATCCCGGTAGATCTGCATTAAATCGATCGGATAATACGCAATACCTGGTGCTATTTGCTCTAACTCCTCTGCCTGGCGAAGATCTGTAATCCCAATTTCTAAAAATCTTCCGCCTGGCCTTAATAATCTCAAACCAGCATCCGTGAGTTCTCCTCGTAAACTATTGAGTACCAGGTCAACCCCTTTGCCATCTGTCAAATCAACAATCGCAGATTCAAATTCAGCAGTCCGAGAATCAAAAATGTACTCAACCCCTAAACTCTTGAGTACACTCCACTTACCTAAACTCGCTGTAGCAAATACAATCGCTCCAGCTCGTTGCGCAATTTGAATCGCAGCTTGACCAACACCACCAGTCGCAGCATGAATCAGAACACGCTCACCAGCCTGGAGTCGACCAAGGCTGTGTAACGCGTATGCCGCTGTTAAAAATGCGATCGGCAATGCCGCACCCGTAGAAAAATTAATCTTCTCTGGCATGGGAACAGTTGTTTGGCTGGGCGCACAAACAAAACGTGCAAAACAACCAGGAACCATCGCAATAACACGTTGCCCAATTTGGAAATGTTTAACATCAGGACCAATTCGTGTAATTGTTCCAGAACATTCAACCCCAAGGAGCGGACTTTGCGAAGGTACTCGGTGCAGTGATAACAGGACGTCTTTGAAATTAAGCCCTGCTGCTGCTACTTCAATTTCAACTTCACCAAGGCCAGGTGCAGGACGTTCTTGTGGCTCCCAGATTAAGTCAGTTAAGTTCCCAGATTTCGGAATGGTAACGCGCTGGCTATAGTCATTGGAAATTTCATCTAGGAATAAGTTGGTTTGATGCATCAACCCAACGCTTGGATCAAGATCAATCAAATGACAATTAATTTCTAAAAACTCTAAGGAAATCGTTTTAGCTAAACCCCAAAGAGGTAGTTGCTGTAGTTGCTTTTCTGAACATATGTTATCTTGAATAACCTGACTTCCCTGGGTGATGACTGTTAGTTGCGTTGGTTTGTCTACCCCAGGAATACTACAATACTGCATTAAATTGAAGAGAGGTTTGCATGTCTTTTGAATTGTTTCTAAAAACTGCCCCGAATATTCTATTCCCCAGCCATAAAGAATATGATCAATCACACAATCTTGCTGTAATGAAAGAAATAGATCTTCATAACAACTTGGATTTAATGGGTTAATAAATATTTTTTCAATGTTTAGTACTTCAAAACCATCGGCAGGATGAATAACTATAACGCGCATCCCTAACATACGAAGTTTCGAAACAATATCTTCTACCCAAGAATTTTGGTATGCAAAAAATAAGAAGGTTTGAAAGTTTTTCACATCAAGATATTTACTTGGACTATGCTCCCATTGTGTTTCATATTTGAGAGAATCTTTTTCAATAGTCAATATCTTTTGTAACTCATTTATAGCTATCTCACGTCCCTCAATGCCCAGACAATTAAGGATCAAATTACCTTGTTCGTCAAAGATTACTATTTCGCCATTAATTTTTTGCGATTGGTCTAAATTGATTACGGCCCAAGCATAAAATTTATCGCCTGTAGGAATGCGCGATAAATGCATTTCTTTGATGGAAAATGGCAAGAAAGTTTTTCCCTCTCCAACAGGAACCAAATCTGCCAATAGGCAGAATGAAGCATCTAACAATCCTGGATGAATCGTATAAGAAAAATTCATATCCTGATGAATTCCAGGAGATTCCAAAACAGCTAAAGTTTGATGCGTATTCTTTTTGAATTCATGTATCCATTGATGCTGGGGACCTAAATTAATTTCTCTTTTTAATAATTGACCATATAAAAATTTTCCTGGTATCGAATGAGGTTGCTCTTCCCATAATTTAAGGAATTCTGAGAGTTTTTTTAACTGATGGGATTGTTTATGATGTTGCTTGAATTGACCTGATACATGAGTTTGTTTTTTTTCATTACTGCCTGAAAGACTAATCATTTCAAAAGAATTACTTTGGGATAATTCTTTTTCAATGGCTAATTGAATTGAAATAGTGCCAGATTCAGGAATCAATAAAGGTGCATAAAAAATCAAATCAAAAAGATGAAAAGATGCAAGCTTTGTAAACATGTTCTTATATGCTTGAACTATCAAATTAATGTGAAAAGACGCCGCCACAACTGTTTGATTTAAAACTTGATGATCGTGAAGAATAGTTATTTTTTGGGCATTCAGATAACTTGAAAAAATTACTTTATCAAAAAAAGGGGACTCCCATTTTTGGAGTTGTAAGTCAAAAGGTTCAATATTTTTTAATGGCTTTTGTAATGCAAAAGATTTCAAATGTATTTGGGAGGGGGATGTCCAAAATGATTTTCTTTGAAATTGATACCCTGGAATGTTTAGCCAGTTTTGTGGTTTATTGTTGAAAAATGATTGCCACAAAATCTTATGCCCTGACATAAATAGCTTACCAAGACTGCCCAACATTTGCTCTGTATCTACTGTTTGACGTTTAAGACTTGGTAAAAACAGGGTCGCCGGTGGTAATAATTTCTTTGCTAATCCAATGAGAGTTGGATCGGGTCCAATTTCAAGAATGGTATTGATACCTAATTTTTCTAAAGTTTGCACACCTTTTACAAATTCCACAGGTTGCATAACATGTTTTAACCAATAATCAACAGAAGTGATTGCATGATCTGCAATATCCCCTGTTAAATTTGAAATAATTGGAATTTTGGGACTTGAAAATCGAATAGTACTTAATATTTTTCGATAATCTTCCAACATGTCTTGCATCAAAAAAGAATGGAAAGCATGGGATACAGAAAGTAATTGTGCACTTAATTGTTGGTCATTGAGCGTTGTTTCAAGACGTTCTAAATCAACTAATTTACCTGCCAAAACAGTTTGATTGACACCATTAATTGCTGCAATATCAATCTTGTTTTCATAAGTTAATAAATAAGGTGTCAATTCCTCGACGCTTGCAAGAACTGCAAGCATTCCTCCGCCTTTTGGTAAAGCCTGCATCAATTGGCCTCGTTTTGCGATCAAATGAAGCCCATCTTGAAGACTAAAAACATCTGCAACACAAGCTGCTACATATTCGCCAACACTATGGCCCATCAGGTATTGCGGGTGAACTCCCCATGATTTCCAGAGTTGATATAAAGAATACTCTATTGCAAATAACAACGGTTGTGTAAACTCGGTTTGATGAATTAACTCTGAATTTTCCTCAAAAAGTAATCTTTTAATAGATTGTTGAATGATCGGTTCGAGAATATCATTACACTCAAGAAATGCATTTTTAAAGACCAGTTCGGATTCATATAAATCACACCCCATTCGATGATATTGGGATCCTTGGCCAGTAAATAAAATAGCTAACTGATTTTTATGATCGATGCCTTGTTTAAAGATTAAGTCGTGTTTTGACTCATTGATTAAATAACTTTGTAATTGATTTATTAAGTCGTTTTGACTAGACACGATAAATGCTAAGCGCTCTTGCCAATGGGTTCTTCCACAGGCCGTAGAAAAACTGAGGGCATCCAGATCAATCGCCCTTTTTTGCATTTCTGCTAGATATACATTCACAAGCTCTTGTAAACTTTTTTTGTCTTTAGCACTAAGAAGAATGACTTGGGTAGGCTGTTTGAGCTTGGTTAATGTGGGAAGAGGTAATGGCGACTCTGAAAGAATTACGTGTGCATTTGTACCACTAAAGCCAAAAGAACTAACGGCTGCATAACGAGTTACTTGATTTGTCAATGGCCATACTTCATTTTTTTGAAGTACTTCAAAAGGAAGTGTTTCCCACTGAATATGAGGATTTGGATTTTGAAAATGAAGATTTTTAGGGAGTATTTGATTGTTCAGGGATAAGATAATTTTGAGTATTCCTGCCATACCTGCGACAGGTTCTAGGTGTCCAATATTGGTTTTTACAGATCCTAAAAATAACGTTGAACTCCGATTCAAGCCATAAGTTGCACCTAAGGCCTCTACTTCTATGGGGTCTCCGAGGATAGTTCCCGTCCCGTGCGCTTCTAGGTATTGAACTTGGTTTGGTAAAATTCTTGCATTTTGCAAAGCCTCTGTAATAACTGCTTGCTGGGCTAAACCGTTTGGTGCGGCAAGACCGTTAGTTTTGCCATCTTGGTTGATTGCACTGCCTTCTACAACTGCTAAGATATGATCACGATTTTGAAGAGCGTCTTCTAGTCTTTTTAAAACAATCATGCTACATCCCTCACTACGTACATAACCGTTTGCTGAGGCATCAAATGTTTTACAACGACCATTTGGTGAAATGGCTTGTAACTTAGAAAAACCAATATGCATTTCTGGATGAATAATTAAATTAACCCCCCCCACCAAAGCCAAATTGGATTCATTTGCTTGTAAACTTCTACACGCTTGGTGCAGAGCCACTAACGAAGATGAACAAGCAGTATCTATCGCCATGCAGGGCCCTTGCAGCCCTAATATGTAGGAGATTCTACCCGCTGCAGTACTAAACGTAGAGCCGGTAATAGAGTATGCATCGATTGCGCATGGCTCATGAGAATGTCGGTGGTTCAGCGCATAATCATCGCCAGAAATCCCAATATAAACTCCGGTTCGAGAGTTTTTTAAACCTTCGGGAGGAATATTTGCGTTTTCAAGGGCTTCCCAACTTAACTCTAATAAAAGTCGATGTTGCGGATCCATGGCGCGCGCTTCGTTTGGGGAGATACCAAAGAATGCTGCATCAAATTCGTCAATCGGGATGTTTAAAAATCCGCCTTGGGCGGTATACATCTTGCCCTGCTCACCTAGACCATCCCCTAAGAACAGGTCTTTATCCCAACGCTCAATAGGAACTTCAGAAATGCCGTCTTGCGCATTTTTTAACATTTCCCAAAAAAGCTGGGGATTGTTAGCGCCGCCTGGAAAACGGCAAGACATTCCGATAATCGCTATCGGTGTTTTACTCTTTAAAGCGTTATTTTCTGCCAATAAATCTTTAATTACTTGAGATGCCTGACGCAATGCATCTTTTAGTTTGTCATTATTATTACTTGCAGCATTCTTTTCGGGGGATGGTATATCTAGCATATATTTTTTGAATGCATTTCATCTAATAATTCTTAGTCTAAAAGATTTTCAAAATCGGCTAGTAATGCTTCAGCGGTTTGACCAATAGAAATTGTTTTTTCTTCTAAAACTAAGTTATTACTCTTTTTTTCTGCAAGCAAAGCTTTTTCAAGTATTTCAAGAGTAAATTGTATTAATGATTCAATATTTGGGTAATTAAACGCTAGGCTTACTGGTAAATTTTGTGCAGTTAATTTATTAAGAGCATTTCGTAATTGAACCGCCTGCAGTGAGTCAAGGCCTTGATCTGTTAATGGCTTTAGATAGTCCGATGCAGTTAAATCACTTATTCCAAGTATCTTAACTACCTCCTGAGTAACCATTTTTTCTACAAAGGAATACCGCTCCTCTGAAGATAGATTTTCGAAGAGGTAAAGTGGCTCAATAACAGAAAGATCTTGAACAACTTCTTTATTATTTTGGATGATTTGATTTTTTAAATCTTCAAATAAAAAATTGGCGTGCTCAGAATTATCACTGTAGCGTTGCCAATCCCATTCAATAGCAATCAATTGCGGATCAAGATGGCTGATTGCGCGCTCAAATGCCATACCACCAAATTTGGGACTGAGTGATTTAAACCCTTGCCTTGCTAAATGATCTTTTCGATTGAAAACTTCCTGTGCCATACCAATTTCATCCCACGGTCCCCAGTTAATCGAAATAGCTGGTAGGTGCTCTTGATGCCGTAAATGAGCTAACTGATCTAAAAATGCATTTGCAGCTGAATAATTACTTTGACCTTGATTACCTAAAATTGAAGCTGCAGACGAAAAGAGCACAAAGAAATCAAGTTCCAAAGATTTTGAAGCAACGTGCAAATTCCAGGCCCCTTGGGCTTTAGCAGAAAAAGCTTTGGCGTAGGTATCACGGTTTTGCTGCGCTAATATACCGTCTGCAAGTTGCCCAGCACAATGAACAAACCCTTTTAAGGCAGGTAATCTTGATTGAATTTTTTCAAAACATTGAGAAAGTTGCTCATTGTTAGCAACATCACAAAGGACAGGAACTACTTCAACACCTGACTCTTGATAGTGGTTGAACAATTTTAAAACTTCATCTGTCACCGGATTTCTGCCTAAAACAACAATATGTTTAGCTCCTAATGAAATCAATTGTTTAACCATTTCAAGGCCTAAGCCTTTCGTTCCGCCAGTCACTAAATAAGAAGCATTAGAGTGAATACAAGAAATTTGATGATTAATTGGCAATAAATTGTGCTTTTTCAAACGCGTCACATAAATCGAATTATCTCGATATCCATGCCAAATTTCTGATAGCTGTGATTGAGCATTCGAGTCATGAAATTGGTCTAATTGATGGCAATCTTTACTTGGATCTAAATCAATTAAATGGAAATTTAGTTCTGGATACTCAGCAGCAATACTCAAACTTGCACCATACAAAGGCGCATATTGAGGGTGTATTAATTCTTCTTGTGATGCGATCTTGTGGGCGCTATTACTAAAAATAAGAACTTTTGATTTATTAGACCACTCCAATCGAACTAGCGATTGAATAAAATATAAAAATTGTTCAGACAAATCTAAGGCATGTGACGGAATTTCTTTTTTGGGGGGTGTTATTGGCCAAAAATAATAGATTTCGTTAAACCCTAAGTTTTGTGAGTCACAAACCTCAAAAAACTGAGCCCAATGGTTTTGATTAGAGGGATTAAAGGAAAATTCTTGGACAGATTTTTTTACAAAGTCTTGAGCGATAGATACTGTAACGTCAATTGCTTTTGGAGATGCAATCAACTGCGTCATTCGATCTGCAAAACCCATCTCATCTTTAAAGAAAATTCTGCGCTGGTCGAAGTCCTGTTTCTTTGGAGTAATTGGTAAATTCGACTTTTTCCAAACTCGATCATAATACAGATGTTGATCAGGCATCGTTAAATACTTTTCGATGCTGCTTGCTTCAGCAGGTCTTGCTTCTAGGCCGATGAATTCGATTAAAACATGCCCCTCTGCATCTGCTAAGAAAACATCCGCAATGGCACTGGTCTCCAGGTTTTCAGAGCGTAAAGTTAAATGCCCTCGCAGAAATGAAATTCCTTCTAACTTTTGATGAATATGGATGGCGCTAATCGTAAATGGCATCCAGGTTTTAGCTTGATCTAGAATGCCACAAGCGAGTAAAAGACCAAAACAAGCATCTAATAATCCAGGATGAAGTTGGGCGGGATCAAGCCCACCGATGTTTTGAGGTTGTTCAATCTCACAGATAGCCTCAAATTTACTTCGCTGAATCATAGAAAACCATTGATAACTTGCTCCAAGTTCAATTCTTCTCTCGGACTGCAGGCTCAAGTAATTTTCTATTGATATGACCTCAGAGCAATGCTTTGATAAATGATCCCAATCAATCACTTTAGAAGTTCTTGAGTGACTCTTGATTAAAGCTTGCGCGTGTGTTCGATAGGTTGATAAATCATTACTTGAAGGTGAAGCTTTGTCATCAATTTTCCTCATCGAGGTCAAATTAGCTTGATAGTTTTGGAATTCATCTTGGGTAAGAAGCAATTGAACTTGCGCTTTTGTATTTCGCTCAATAACCAAGGGCTCTGAAAAATATACTTCTTCTAATGATATTTGGGGTTGATTTTTTAAATGCATCGCCGCATCTAGCATGAGGACTACATGATAGGCTCCAGAGACAACGAACTGACCATAAATTTGATGATGCTGTAAAAATTCTTGTTCTTCAGGATCTAAGGTACTTTCAAAAACAACTGTCTTTAATGCAGGAATAAACGTATCTTTACCAAGTAGCAAACTGGAAATTTGCGAAATGGGTAAGCCCGATTCAGGTTCGGAGTTCTTTGGTCTTTCAATCCAATAGGGCTTGTGTTGAAAAGGATAAGTTGGAAGTGATAAACGGGATCTGTCTAGGTGACGATGGTATTGATCCCAACCGATCGGTCTATAGCATGCTAACTTGCCCAAACTGTTTGCCAAAGTTTCTTCATTCGCATTCAATTGGTTTACGCTTTGTAGCAAAAGTCGGTCTTCTGATAGAGTTTGTGCTGCTATACCCAGAAGAATGGGCTTTGGCCCTACTTCTATGACAATGTCAACTAAGCTGTCTAATGTTTGTAATCCTGTAAAAAACTGCACCGCAGAGCGCAAGTGATCAGTCCAATATTTAGTATTAAACCCATCATCAGGCATTAACTCGCCTGTGAGGTTAGAAATAATTGGAATACTTGCTTTGCCAAAATTAATCTGATTAGCTAGTTTCATAAAGTCAGCGAGGACATCATCCATCAACGGCGAATGAAATGCATGAGATGTATTTAATCGTTGTGATTTAAAACCCGCTTCATGAATCTTAACAAGACAATTTTCTAGGTCTTTGGTATTACCCGATATAACTACTTGAGTAGAACTATTTTCAACTGCTAAAGAAATGGACTCTTGATATAGAGCGACAAAGGGAGAAATATCTTGAACACTTGCGTTTATTGACCACATTTCACCGATTTGAGGTAGGTTTTGCATTAGTCTGCCGCGCTCAGCTACAAAGTATAAGCCCTCCTCTAAAGAAAATACGCCGGCAATACAAGCCGCAACATACTCTCCTAGGCTGTGCCCCAATAAATACTGAGGTTTTATCCCCCAAGACATCCATAACTTTGCGAGCGAATACTCAAAAGCAAAAAGACATGGTTGTGCATAGCGAGTTTGATCAATTAGTGAGGATTTGCCTTCTCCTGGATACAACAAATCAAGAAGTGGAATATCCAAATGGGGCTTGATCAAATTCGCACAATTTTCTATCGTCTCACGAAAAATAGGCTCTTTCTCAAAAAGTTGTTTCCCCATGTTAGTAAACTGTGAGCCCTGCCCTGTAAACAAAAAAGCAATATTTTTCTTTTGGGAATTACTAAGGTGATGGTGGTTAATTTGATCATTGGTTTCATGTCTTAACCAACTCTCTAAGCTTTTTTGGATTTCTTGAATCGAGGACTCTACAAGGACGAGTCGATGCTCAAATAAATGTCTCCCAGAATTGGCGGTAAAACAAAGATCACCAATATCGATGTTCGGGTTTTTTAATAAAAATGATTGGTATTTTTTTACTAAGTCAATTAAAGCTTGATTTGTTTTAGCACTCAATAGAAGTATCTGCTTACTTCGATCTCGCGAAATTTCTTTAGTAACCTTTTTTATTCGAGCAGGCGCTTCTTCAAAGATGGCGTGCGCATTTGTACCACCAATTCCTAGTGAGCTAACGCCAGCTCTCCTAGGATATTTAGTTGTTTTCCATTCGTTTACCTGGGTATTGATATAAAAAGGACTATTAGGAAAGTCAATACCTGGATTTGCAGTTGCAAAATTCAGCATGGGTGGTATGCGTTGATGGTGTAAAGAAAGCGCTGTTTTGATTACTCCTGCAATTCCAGAAGAAATCTGCAAATGCCCCACATTCGTTTTTACTGAACCTAAGGCACAAAATTCTTTTTCTTGCGTTTGACTCCTAAAAACTTGCGCTAATCCATTAAATTCAATCGGGTCCCCCATTTCGGTTCCAGTGCCGTGGGCCTCAACTAGTCCAATTGACTCAGCAGGAACATTCGCCATATGCAAGGCCTGGGATATAACACTTGATTGTCCTTCACTACTAGGAGCCATATATCCAACTTTTACACCGCCATCATTGTTAACTGCTGAACCTTTGATAACAGCATAAATCTGATCACCATCTGCTAAAGCTTCATCAAAACGTTTCAGTAAAACACATCCCACACCACTACCAAATATAGTTCCTTTAGCATTGGCATCAAAGGATCGAACATGTTCGTCATCCGAAACAATCAAACCCGGTTGATATAAGTGACCCGAATTTTCGGGAACTTGAATAGAAGAGGCCCCCGCTAAAAAGATATCCGCCTCCCCAGCTTGTAATGATTGGCAAGCCATATGAACAGCAACTAGGCCTGTAGAACAAGCTGTTTGAACATTTACACTAGGCCCTGTTAAATTGAGTTTATACGACACACGTGTGGTGAGATAGTCCTTATCGTTAGCCACCATTAATTGAAAGCCACCCATCGAGTCAAGAGTTGTAATGTTTAAATCATCATTAACATCCAACATATGTCGGTTGGGCAATACTTGATTCATTAAATAGGTATTCATCGCCACACCAGCATAAATACCGGCAACTCCTTGAAAGGCTATGGGATCGTAACCAGCTGTTTCAAAAGCTTCCCAAGCACACTCCAAGAAAATACGATGTTGTGGATCCATTAACTCAGACTCTTTAGCAGAATAACCAAAAAATTCTGCATCAAACCCCTTAATATCAGCAATTTTTGGACTAGCTTTAATGTAATTTGATTGTTCAGCTAAAGTCTTATTAATACCACCAGCAACAACTTCTTCAGCCGAAAAAGTCGAAATAGATTCAACCCCATTAACTAAATTATTCCAAAATGATTCAAGATCATTTGCGCCCGGAAAACGACAAGACATACCAATAATAGCGATGTCCTGACTCATGTTGAGTAATTTTTCAGAGCGTTTTTTAGCCCGATCCACTCCTTTTTGATGAGGTGGAACTTGGTCTTTGGCTAAACTCATTCCTTCAATCATGCTTTGAATTGATGGATATTTAAATAAATCGACGATATTGAGATTGGGGTATATCGCTAGCAATCGTTCATGTAACTGCACCAAAAGCAAAGAATGGCCACCAAGTTCGAAAAAATTATCATGTACGCTTACATCACTGATTTCAAGAACATCCTGCCACATTTTAATCAAAGCAATTTCGAGGGAACTCCCAGAATTATTGACTGTTTTTGGAGCTTTATCTTTAGCAAAATTGAGCTCGATATCGATCTCAGATAACAAATCATTAAATTTCCCTTGATGAAATTCTTGAATGAGTTTTTTATGCTGAATTTTTCCAATGGGAGTCTTCGGAATAGACTCTGGCGGCAAAGGGATTAAATAATCTGCCTTTGTACCTAAATACTGAATCAAATGACCTTGAATCAATTTAAAAATTTTATCTAAGGGAGTTGGTTTTAAAGCTTCTTCCAAACTAAAAAAGATAGCTAATTTTTGACCATGATTGTTAGCGCTATGAACACCGCATGCAGCTGTAAAAGAAGGGCAAATACCTGGGATCTGCTCAATTAAAATTTCTATTTCATTATTAGAAAGGTTAACTCCATTAACAATAATTCCCGTTCCAGAACGTCCGATTAAAGTTAATTCTTGATTACTAATGAAACCAGCATCTCCAGTATCAAACCAACCATCCTCAAGAAAAGCTTTATTGGCCTCTGGGTTTAAGTAGTAACCGATAGATAGTGGAGCGCCTTTCAATTGAAAACGGCCAATAGTATCTTCAGGTACGATTTGATTGTGCTCATCCACAATCCGCATTGCGATACCGGGAATGGCCGGTCCTAAATTTGCAAAAGCAATACTATCAGGATCATTTGAACTGAGCCGCTTGATTGGTCCTTGTAGATTTTTTCTGTCAATATGGTGAAACTGTATTGACGTTCCTGGTTTTGGTAAATGGTAGGAAACTCCAGAACAAACTTCAGCCATGCCGAAAGCTGAAGTGATTGAACTACTATCTAAGCCATAAGGACGTAAGGCCTCTATAAACTCTTCGATCGTATTTTGAGATATCACTTCACCGGCCGATAACAAACCTTTGACGCATGACAAATCCCAAAATTTCGGTCCTGAGGATTTTAAAGATTTAGTTACCAGAGCAAAAGCAAAATTAGGAGCCCATCCATGAGAAATTCGATACTGATCTATCAAATCCATCCACCGCAGGGGTTTTCCTAAAATGAACTCCTTGGGAGCGTATATTAATGAAGACCCCATTAAAATTGGGCTAATATGGTAGGCTGAAATATTGCCGATATGATCAAAAGGTAGCCAACTAAAAATAATATCTTGGGGAGTATTTTTACAATGCAAATTGGAACCTACACCACGTGATATCAGATTTTTGTGAGTTAAGGAAATTGCTTTTGAAATCCCTGTGCTTCCTGAAGAAAGGGAATAAAGAGCAACGTCATTTTCGTCAGCAATATATAAATTTTCAGATGGCGCGTTATCTCGAAGGAACTCTATACTGCAAACTCTAGCCTGTTGTAGATCAGGATAAATTGTGGATTGACGAATAGATTGATTAACAAAAGCATTCGTAATTGTTAGAGGCTCTTCAAATAAACGCCAAAGGTGATAAAACTGATCAAGGGCTTTATTTTCCTTAGCAAAACTCATAGTAAGTGGAACAATCGCAGGCTCAAACCCCCCAAGTTGGCAAGCCCAGAAACATGTGAGAATATCCTCATTATTTTCGATTTGGAAAATAATTTTATCTTTAGGGCGAGCTCCAAAGGCCTGCAGACCCGTTAAAATCTTTTTAGAATCAAGTAGTAGTGAGCCATAATTCTCATGGCGCGCCAAACCTTGCTTATCAAGATAAATAATACTTGTAAGAGGGTTAGCGTGACAGATTACATCTGACAGCAATTTAGGATGATTACCTTCATCAGGTAAATAAGGCGATGAAGAAATACTGAGATTCATAAAATTATATTACCTTATTTTCATGTCAGCCAAATTATGGCTTTCATCTTTTTTTAAACCGAGTTCGATTTTTTTAGATAGTTCTTGAACATTTGGCTGCATGAGCATTGTATGGTGATTGCCTGACACAAAATCTATACTTACCGTAGTTCTCGAAAAACTTTGCCATCCCCAAAAAGGGTCATCTACAATCGAATCGGGTATACCCTCTAAAAATTCGGGTAGTAGATCGTTTGCCCGAATAAGGTGAATTTTTGATACTTGAATCGGCTTGGGTGAATACAATATTTGCGCTTGAGTTTTATAAACTTCAACTAATTTTTTCGTTTCCACAGGGTCACTATTTACCTCAATTAACTTGAGAGAAGCTAGGGACTTATGTAGTATCAAAATTTGATCATCCCAATTTAATGCGTCTAATTTATTTTCATCAAGTTCTATTCGAGTTTTATAAGTTTGACCAATCACCTCTCCAATAGTAGTTAACCATCGACTATCTTTCCAATTTTTGATTCGATTAACATCCCGTTCCGTCGGAAGTGCGGTATCTAAAATACTGACATGTACTTGATGGCCTAAATTTTCTAATTGTTGAGCCATTGCTAATACGACCCAACTTCCAAAAGAGTGCCCACATAAATGAAATGTTCCTACCTGTTGAACTTTTAAAATTGCCTCTATGTTCATTGATGCAATTAATTCGATATCGTCTAACGGTTTATTTGTCTCCTCAGAATTCATGGCTTGCAGACCATAAATAGGGCGTTCATAATTCTTAAACTGTTCAGCCATATGAAGTAAATACATAACAGAACCGCCAGTTCCAGGAACGCAGAATAGGGGAGAATTAGTCCCCTTATCTTGCATTATGACAAGCGCAGATTGCTTCATACTTTTTTCTGAGGCGTCAATCTCAATGGCTAACTCTTTAATTGTGGGTTTATTCAATAAAATTGTTAATGGAAGAACTTTGTGAAATTGTTGCTTAATAGAGCTCATTAATCGAATCGCCAACATCGAATCGCCGCCAAGTTCAAAAAAATTATCCATTACTCCAACCGTTTGATACCCTAAAAATCCACCCCAAATTTCAGAGAGTTTTTTTTCTGTCAAAGTTAAAGGAGCAAAATAATCGCTGGAGAGCTCAGGTCTTTGGTGGTTAGCTGTCGATGGATTTTTTACCTGATCCTGCTGCCAATCTTCCCGTATTACCCAGTTTTTAAAGCGCGCCTCTATATCTCCCACAGCCACAATGATTCGGCCTTGATGCAAGGAAGACATAATTCTATCCAAGGCCTGATTCGACTCAGAAGGGCTCATCGTTAAGTCACTGGGCTGCTTTAATTGATCATCAGTTTTTGAAAATTCCCAAGCATCCCAATTAATTGACAACCAAGGAAATTTATTGGTCAATCTATTTTGATAACTGATGAAATTATCAAGATAAATATTTGCTGCACTATAAGCAGAGTAGCCTAAGCCACCCAAAATGCTAGAAGTTGAAGAAACTCCAAGGAAAAAATCGAGGTCGTAATCCTTAAATATCGAATTAAGAGAGTTGGTACCAGTTACTTTTGCCTGAAATTGTTCAGCACTTTCAGTTTCGGTCAATTTGATAAATGGACTGAGTTGAGAGGGTAATCCAGCCGCATGCACAACACCGTGTAATTTTCCAAATACTTGTTCAACCGTTTTAGTAATTCGCAAAATATCAGCCGGATTTGAAACATCGCCGCTAAGTACAATTACCTGAGAACCTTTCTGTTCTAATTGGATTAATCTGCGCAGAGTTTTACATAATAAGATGTTTTCATTCCTCTGCATGATGTCAAGCCATTGCGACTTTTCAGGAAATGGAGTTCGGCTAAATAAACATAGATTTGCTTCTACACGTTGATTGAAAAATTCTGCGAAAGTTAATCCAACACGACCAAGTCCACCAGTAATTAAGTAAGTTCCATTTTTTCTAAGAAGAGAAGTTACTTGTTGAACTGGTAATTGAATTCGTTGATAGCTTGGAACTAGCCGATGCGAATTTCGATAAGCAACCATCGGTTCGGTTGAACCATTTTCAATTTCACTAAACAGTTGTTGAATTTTCCTATCTAAATACTCAGGCGCATCACTTGTAAACTCGCCAAAGTCAAGGCAATGAATAGTGAACTGCGGCATCTCCTGCGGGATAACTAATGCCGGGCCTATGACAGTTGTTTTGGATGGGTTGATCGCCCCATTTAAATCTATATCGTGCAAATAGTTTGCTATCAATGTAATGTTAATGGGCTCTTCTTGAATCAGATTTGCTAATACTTTAGTTAGATATATCAAACTATAGTAACCATTCATTTGATGTTTTTGGAAGTCCTCTAGCGCGGTACTTTCCTTAAAATTTGTATCAAAACTCCAAAAATGTAAAACCTTGAAAATAGACTGAATATTTAAATTTTTGAAGGCCAAGCCGTAATCATTTTCATCCATAGGCTGAACATATTGATTTACGGTATCTGAAATATCATTTTTTGAATAGATTTCATAAACAATTTGACCCATTTTTTTAAGATAGGCAATACTGGCTTGGCAAAACTCAGAGTGATTTGCCAGTACAACCCACTTTTTTGGACTCTCAAAATCATTTTTCAACGCTATTGATATCGGATTTAATGTGGGTCGCCAATTTGGCAAGTAAAACCATTCTTCAAAGGGATTCCTATTCCCTTCGTTCGAAAGTTTAAGTACTGACCCGGGTTTTGGGGCGTCAATCCAATGGCGTTTTCTTTCAAAGGGATAAGTTGGTAAAGGTATCCGGGAAAGTTTTTCCTCTTCATAAAATGATTGCCAATTTACCTTAACTCCCTTTTCCCAAAGTTGACCTAAAGAAAAGTATATATTTTCATCGGTTTTTAAGTGCGCAGGATAAATGCAGCTCGTGATTGAAATTGATTGTGAGGCTAATTGATGTCGTTTAGCTAAACTGGAGAGTACATGGTTGGGCCCTACTTCTAACAAAACAATTTCGCTATTGGCGATTAGTAATTCGAGGCCCTGAT
>Ga0209400_1000805_pt1 | contig 27202 bp, 23 predicted proteins | sample M_130807_EF_Meta_FD_187313 | JGI IMG/M metagenome (GOLD analysis project Ga0209400, IMG submission 187313) | Freshwater microbial communities from Lake Montjoie, Canada to study carbon cycling - M_130807_EF_MetaG (SPAdes) (version 2) | ecosystem: Environmental > Aquatic > Freshwater > Lake... | reverse complement strand
ATTATGGATGCGCTCGGACACGGCATTCCAACGTGCCATATCAGGCTTGGGCGCAGGCTCAATGCCGAAGGCCGAGAGCACTTCGCGATCAAGTCCGGCTTCATGATAGGCGCGCGGCACGTCATAGATTGTGCCGACATCGCGCGCTTCAATCACAGCGGTCTCGCGCACGTTGCAGAACAGCGCGAGCTTGCGACGTTCTTCCACCGGTATTTCGCGGTCAGAACGGCAGAGCAAAATATCGGGCTGAATGCCGATTGAGCGAAGTTCCTTCACCGAATGTTGCGTCGGCTTGGTCTTCAACTCGCCTGCACTCGGAATGAATGGCAGCAGTGTCAGATGCACATAGACGGCGTGCCCGCGCGGCAAATCATTGCCGAGCTGGCGGATCGACTCGAAGAATGGCAGCGCTTCAATGTCACCAACCGTGCCGCCGATTTCGACGAGAACGAAATCAACGCCCTCATTGCCTTCGAGCACGAATTCTTTGATCGCATTGGTGACATGCGGAACGACCTGCACCGTGCCACCCAGATAATCACCGCGGCGTTCCTTGGTAATTATGTCCTGATAGATGCGGCCTGTCGTGATGTTATCGGCGCGTCGCGCAGGCGTGCCCGTAAAACGCTCGTAATGACCCAGATCGAGATCGGTCTCGGCGCCATCATCCGTGACGAAGACTTCGCCATGCTGATATGGCGACATCGTGCCCGGATCGACATTGAGATAGGGGTCGAGTTTACGAAGGCGAACCGTGTAACCACGGGCCTGAAGAAGGGCACCTAGAGCCGCAGACGCAAGCCCCTTGCCGAGAGAAGACACCACGCCGCCGGTGATGAAAATGTAGCGCGCCATGGGAGTCGAGACCTATTCCTCAAAAGCCGAATCGGAAAGCAGAAAAACCGTCCTGCCCGATGTTTCCACAGTGGTTGCGCGGAAAACCGGGGAGCAGAAATGAAAAGGGCCGGAAAATCCGGCCCTTGAGGTTGGTCTCTTACTTCGGCGCTGCGGGTGCGCGCTGGTCGATGCCTTTGAGCTGATCAAGCAGATCGCTGCCAGCCGGTGCGCTCTGGGCAGGCGCGACCTTGTCGATGACGGAGGTCGGCGCGCGGCCCCAATTGGCAAGAAGTGTCAGGCCAATCGAGGTGATGAAGAAGATTGTCGCCAAAACGGCCGTCGCGCGCGTCAGTGCATTCGCCTGACCACGACCTGTCATCAGGCCACCGCCACCACCAATACCAAGCGCCCCGCCTTCAGAGCGCTGAAGGAGGACGACGATCACGAGGGCAACCACCACCATCAGGTGAATGACGATCAAAACAGTCTGCATGACGAAAAACCGCTTCCGCTGGACAGGCGCGCACATCCGCACCTTGAGAATTCGAGTGCCTCATAGCCCAAAAGAGGCCCCGGCGTCCACTGTCGCCGGGGTTTTGGGAGATCACTTACTTATAAGCAGCCGCAATGCCGAGGAAGTCGGCCGCCTTGAGGCTCGCGCCCCCCACAAGAGCGCCATCCACATCGGGCACACCCATCAGCTCGGCCGCATTGGAGGGTTTTACCGACCCGCCGTAAAGCAGACGGACGCCAGCCCCGTCGGCCCCCGCAAGCCGCAGTGCTTCCTTGCGCAAGAAGGCATGAACCTCGGCCACATCGGCAGCCGTTGGGGTCAGGCCGGTGCCGATGGCCCAGATGGGCTCATAGGCGATGACGAGATTGTCCGCCGTGGCGCCCGCAGGCCAACTCTCGCTCATTTGCTGGCCAACGACCGTCAAGGTTGTTCCCGCGCGGCGCTCAGCCTCGCTCTCGCCCACGCAGACAATCGCCTTGAGGCCAGCCGCAATGGCGGCTTCTGCCTTGGCTTTGACCTGAGCTGAGGTCTCTTGATGATCGGTCCGGCGCTCGGAATGGCCAACAATCACATAGGTCGCACCCGCATCTTTCAGCATTTCAGCCGAAATATCGCCCGTATGAGCGCCCGAGACCTTGCCATGGCAATCCTGCCCACCGATGGCCAGAGCCGAGCCCTTGGCCAGATCAGCAGCCGCTGCCACCAATGTGGCGGGCGGGCAAACCGCCGCCTCGGCCCGGCCAAAGCCCCCAGCGGCGACGCCATCACGAATGGCGGCCATCTCTGTCAGAGCGGCCTTGAGGCCGTTCATCTTCCAGTTTCCCGCAACGAGGGGTGTTGGGCGGGTGCTCATGGGCGAATTCCTCTAAAATTGACGATCTCAACCGCCCAACTACCAGATGGCCCCAAACCTTCCAAGCCGCGCCTTCGGACCTGACAGGCCTGCGTTGCATCGCCCCCGCCCCCTCCCTATAGTCCGCGCCCGCGGCGCAAAAAGCGCCCAATCGCTCTAAACCGGATTGAGACAATGCTAGAGGGCATGCGCCGTGCGTCGCAGAATTGGCTGGGCAAGACGATATTGACGATCGTCTTCAGCATTCTGATCGGATCTTTCGCCATTTGGGGCATCGGCGATATTTTCAAAGGCATAGGCGTGAGCAATGTCGCTGAAGTTGGCTCGACCAATATTTCGACAGTGGAATTCCGCCAGAATTACCAGACGCAGATCACCACATTGCAGCGCCAGACGCGCCGCGCCATCACCAATGATCAGGCGCGTGCCTTTGGCCTCGACCAGCAAGTACTTGGCCGCATGATTTCAGAAGCAGCGCTCGACCAAAAAGTGCGCACACTGAGTTTGGCCCTGTCGGACGAAACCATTGGTCGTATGATATTGGATGACCCGACTTTTAAGGGCGGCAATGGACGCTTCGACCGCACGCGCTTCAATGACATTTTGCGCGACAATGGTTTTAACGAGGTAAGCTTCGTGCGCGAACAACGCAAAAACTATCTGCGTCAGGATGTGGCTGAAACCGTGACAGGCCGCGTCCCCGTGCCGATGGCTTTCCAAGAAGCTATTCATCATTACGCCAATGAAACGCGCGCCATTGAATATATTGTCCTGCCAGAATCGGCCGCTGGGACCATTGCCCAACCCAAGGATGACGAACTCAAAACATGGTTTGAAATCCGCAAGAGCAATTGGCGTGCGCCGGAATATCGCAAGATTGTCACGCTCGCTGTGGCGCCTTCGACTGTTGCCGATGCTGCGTCAGTCTCTGATGCCGACGCCCGTGCGCAATATGAACGCGTCAAGGGTGAGCGTTTCGGCACGGCTGAAACACGCCAAGTCCAACAGCTCGTCTTCCCAACCGAAGACGCAGCCAAACTTGCTCGCGAGAAAATCGCAAAGGGTGCAAGCTTTCTGGATGTAGCCAAAGAACAGGGCCGTTCAGAAGAAGATGTGTCGCTCGGCCAAGTGGCACGCTCGGCCATTCTTGATCCCGCTGTCGCAGAAGCCGCTTTCAGCACGCCAGCCAACGAAGTCAGCCAGCCGGTCAAAGGCCGTTTCGGTTTTGTCATTGTGAAGCTTGGCACTGTCACTGCGGGCCAGACAAAACCTTTCGAACAGGTCGTCGCAGAATTGAAGCAAGAGATTGCAATCTCGCGCGCCCGCTCGAAAGTCATGCAATTGCATGATGCGATTGAAGATGAGCGCGCCTCCGGCAAGCCGCTTGCTGAGGCAGCGCAGAAGGCAAATCTCAATGTCACGACAATTGACGCTTTGACTGCTACGGGCTCCGATAAAGCCGGTAAAATTGTCGAGCTGAAAGATGCTGATACAGTCTTGCGGGCCGTTTTTGCCTCTGACATTGGCGTCGACAATGAAGCGGTCAATACGCGCGACAATGGCTATGTGTGGTTTGAAATTCTCGGCATTGAACCAGCTCGTGACCGCAGCCTCGACGAAGTGAAAGACGAAGTGGTGAAAGCTTGGCGTGACGATGAAATGCGTCGTGCGCTGACAACCAAAGCCATTGATCTCGTCAAAGCTTTGGAGAGCGGCGAAGCCATTGAAAAAATTGCCAAGGACAATGGAGGCTTGAAAGTCGAAAGCGCAAAAGATGTGCGCCGTGGCGGAGCGGCAGATCTGGCACCCGGCGTTGTTGCTCAGATTTTCAATCTGCCTGTGGGGCGCGCGGGTTCTGCTGCGGGTGAAGGCCTGACGCGTATCCTCTTCAAGATCAATGATTCCGTCGTACCGGGTTTTGATTCTGAGAGCGAACAAGCCATTGCCATTGCGACGCAATTGTCACAAAGCCTCGGCAATGATCTTCTCTTGCAATATATTGCCAAATTGCAGGCGGATCTGGGCGTGAAAATTAATGGCGCTGCGCTCAACCTGGCGGTTGGCGGCGGCGACTCTTATTGAGCAAAACAGATGTTTGAACCCTCACTCGAGACGTTCACCAAGGTCTATGATGCGGGCCAGCCTGTCCTCGTCTCGACGAAGCTTGTCGCCGACCTTGAAACGCCAGTTTCGGCTTTTCTGAAACTGTCTTCTGGTCGTGCTGGAAATATCTTCCTGCTGGAATCGGTTGAAGGTGGCGCGGCACGCGGACGCTATTCGATGATCGGGCTAGACCCCGACATCATTTGGCGCGCCAATGGTGACAGTGCGGAAATTAATCGCACCGCTTTGACAGATGCAAATGCCTTCGAGCCTTGCCCCGGCAAGCCGCTGGACGCGTTGCGTGCGCTGATCACGGAATCCGCTGTCCCCGAATTGCAGGGCGTCAATCTGCCACCGATGGCGGCGGGTGTGTTCGGCTATCTCGGTTATGACATGGTGCGTCAGATGGAACGCTTGGCACCGGCCAAGCCCGATCCGATTGGTGTGCCCGAGGCGGTGATGATCCGCCCGACACTTATGGCTGTCTTCGACAGCGTCAAAGACGAACTCACGATCGTGACACCAGTACGCCCGCAAGCTGGCACATCGGCACGCGCTGCATACGAGAGCGCGCAAGCGCGGCTTGATGCGCTCGTTCATGTACTGGAAAGCCCGCTTGATCATGTCGCCCCAGAAGCTGACCCCCGCATGGTGGCGAAAGAGCCTGTCTCCAATACGAGCGAAAGCCGTTTTCTGGAGATGGTTGCCAAAGCAAAAGATTATATTCGCGCCGGTGATATTTTTCAGGTGGTTCTGTCGCAGCGTTTCACTAGCCCGTTCGACCTGCCGGCCTTTTCGCTCTACCGCGCTCTGCGCCGTGTGAATCCGGCGCCTTTCCTTTGCTATCTTGATTTCGGTGGTTATCAGATCGTTTGTTCCAGCCCCGAAATTCTGGTACGTGTGCGCAATCAGAAAGTGACGATCCGTCCGATTGCTGGCACACGCTGGCGCGGTCAGACGCAGGCGGAAGACGAAGCGCTAGCCGCAGAATTGCTCGCTGATCCGAAAGAACGCGCCGAACATCTCATGCTGCTTGATCTCGGGCGCAATGATGTCGGTCGTGTTGCTGAAATCGGTTCAGTTGATGTAACCGAAAAATTCTTCGTCGAGCGCTACAGCCATGTCATGCACATTGTCTCCAATGTCGAAGGCAAACTGGCGCCCCAGCATGATGTGATTGATGCTTTATCGGCTGGTTTCCCCGCGGGCACAGTATCTGGCGCACCCAAAGTACGCGCGATGGAAATCATCGACGAATTGGAAACCGACAAGCGCGGCATTTACGCGGGCTGCATCGGCTATTTCGGCGCATCAGGCGAAATGGATACGTGCATCGTCCTGCGCACAGCGGTAATCAAAGACGGAAAAATGCATGCACAAGCGGGTGCGGGCATTGTCTATGATTCCGATCCGGCGTCCGAACACCGCGAATGCGTGAACAAGGCCAAAGCGCTCTTCCGCGCTGCTGAAGAAGCCGTGCGTTTTGCCACAGGCGGAAAGCGGGGCCAGTGATGAAACTCGTCCTCGTCGACAATTACGACAGTTTCACCTGGAATCTCGTCCATTATTTCGGCTCGCTCGGTGCTGATGTTGAAGTTATCCGTAATGATGCGATTTTAACGCAAGAACTGCTCGCCAAAAAGCCGGAAGCCATTGTGCTGTCGCCCGGCCCATGCACGCCAAAAGACGCAGGCATATGCCTTGATGTGATCAAGCAAGCCAATGGCGAAGTGCCAATCATGGGCGTATGCCTCGGCCATCAATCGATTGGTGATGCCTATGGCGGCGATGTGATCCGCGCGCCAGAACCGCTGCATGGCAAAATGTCGATGATCACGCATCGTGCCGAGACATTGTTTAGAGGCATTGATGGCCCGTTTGAGGCTACCCGCTATCATTCGCTGATCGTCGATCGCAAAACCTTGCCCGATTGCCTGGCGATCACAGCGGAAGTTGATGGCCTCATCATGGCTCTGTCACACAAGACACATCCCGTGCACGGCGTGCAATTCCACCCCGAGAGCATTGCCTCGCAGCACGGGCATCTCATTTTGCAAAATTTCCTCGACCTTGCGGCTGCTTTCAACAAGCAGCGCGGTTGAGCGGAGACGACAGATGGATAGTTTCAAACCTCTCATCGCGAAAGTGGCCACGGGTGCCAGCCTCACCCGCGCAGAAGCCGAACTTGCTTTCGACAATATTCTGTCTGGTGAAGTCACTCCTTCACAAATGGGTGCCTTCCTGATGGCGCTGCGCGTGCGTGGCGAAACGGTCGACGAAATCACAGGCGCCGTCACCGCCATGCGCGCCAAGATGACACGCGTGAAAGCGCCTGATGGCGCAATTGATATTGTTGGTACCGGCGGCGATGGCGCGGGCACCTATAATGTCTCGACACTCGCCTCGATCATCACTGCTGCATGCGGTGTGCCCGTTGCCAAACACGGCAATCGCGCGGCCTCTTCGAAATCTGGCGCCAGCGATGTGCTCGGCGCTTTGGGCGTTGGCATTGGCGTCACGCCTGCCGCTGTTGAGGCCTGCATCAGTGAGGCCAAGATCGGTTTCATGATGGCGCAATCGCATCACCTGGCGATGCGTCACGTTGGCCCGACCCGCGTCGAACTCGGCACGCGCACGATTTTCAACATTTTGGGCCCGCTCTCCAATCCAGCGGGCGTGAAACATCAGGTCATCGGCACATTTTCGCAATCGCTGCTGAAACCGATGGCCGAAGTGCTCCGCAATCTCGGCTCCGAGAAAATCTGGCTGGTGCATGGCTCTGATGGACTTGATGAATTGACCACCACAGGCCCGACGCATGTTGTTGCGCTGGACAAGGGTGAGATCACGTCCTTCACCGTCAATCCGCAAGATGCAGGCCTTACAAAGGCCAAAGCAGATGATCTGAAAGGCGGCGATCCCGAATTCAATGCGCGGGCGTTACGCGGTGTGTTGGCAGGCGAGAAAAACGCTTATCGGGATATTGCTCTGCTCAATACAGCCGCCGCTCTTGTTGTGGCTGGAAAAGCCGCCGACCTTAAAGCAGGCGTTGCGCTGGGCGCAAAAGCGCTGGAAGATGGCAGCGCAAAGGCGACGCTCGAAAAGCTCGTTGCCGTTTCGAACCGCGGGTAAGACATGTCAGACATTCTGCACAAGATCGAAACCTATAAGCGCAAGGAAATTGCCGAAGCCAAAGTGCGCATGCCGCTGCACGCGCTGGAGCGCAAGATCGGCGAACAATCAATTACGCGTGGCTTTGTGAAGGCGATCGAAGACAAACTCGCGCGCAATCAATTTGCGCTCATCGCCGAGATTAAAAAGGCAAGCCCGTCTAAAGGCCTCATCCGTGCGGATTTCGATCCGCCGAAATTGGCGACAGCTTACGAGAAAGGCGGCGCTTGCTGCCTATCGGTTCTGACCGACGAGCCGTCTTTCCAAGGCAAACCGGAATATCTGACCGCCGCGCGAAATGTCGTGCGCCTGCCAGCCTTGCGCAAAGACTTTATGTATGACCGCTATCAGGTTTTCGAGGCCCGCGCTTGGGGGGCTGATTGCATTTTGATCATTATGGCGGCGGTCTCGGACGAGACAGCACGCGAGCTCAACAAGGTTGCGCATGATCTGCATATGGATGTGCTGGTTGAAGTACATAATGAAGAAGAACTCAAGCGCGCCTTGCCGCTGGAGACACGCCTTGTTGGCATCAACAACCGCGACCTTCATACATTCCACACCTCGCTCGATGTTTCCGAGCGTCTCGCCAAACTCGTCCCCAATGATCGGATCATTGTTGGCGAAAGCGGCATCGGCTCGCATGCTGATGCGATGCGGCTTGTGGCCTCCAACATTGGCACACTGCTTGTTGGCGAAAGCTTGATGCGCCAGGATGATGTGGTCAAAGCCACGCATGATTTGCTGCATGGCCCGGCCCTTGAGGCGCGCCACTGATGACTAAACTCTCGCATATCAACGCCTCTGGCGAAGCCCATATGGTCGATGTGTCGGAGAAAGCCGTCACCACACGCGTGGCTGTCGCGGAAGGCCGCGTGGTGATGAAGCCCGAGACTTTGCAGCTCTGCTTGTCGGGCAATGCCAAAAAAGGCGACGTGCTGGGCACGGCCCGCATTGCCGGCATTATGGCGGCGAAGAAAACGCATGAGCTGATCCCGCTCTGCCATCCGCTCCTCATTTCCAAAGTCACGCTCGATCTGACACCGGATGAGAAACTGCCCGGCGTGCATGTGCGTGCGGAAGTGAAAGTTGGCGGGCAGACAGGCGTCGAAATGGAAGCACTCACAGCCGTCAGCGTTGCCTGCCTCACCATCTATGACATGCTCAAAGCGGTTGATCGTTTCATGACCATTGAAGCGATCGGCATGACAGAGAAGCGCGGCGGTAAATCCGGCGATTGGCGCCGGGACGATCCGTGAGCCGCGCACCACTTCTCCCCGTCCAAGACGCGTTGATGCGCGTGCTTTCAAGCGCGCCTGTGCCGCTCTCCGTTGAACGCGTGCCGCTGGCAGAGTGCCGCGGTCGCACTCTGGCGGAAGATGTAGCGGCTTTGCGCACACAACCACCCTTCCCGGCTTCCGCTATGGATGGCTATGCCGTGCACGCAGCCGATATTGCGCAAGTGCCCGCCACGCTCAAAGTGATTGGCGAAAGCGCTGCGGGTCGACGCTTTCAGGGCGAAGTGAAAGCAGGCGATGCCGTTCGCATCTTCACGGGCGCACCTGTGCCCGATGGTGCAGACACAATTCTCATTCAAGAAAACACTAAGGCCGACGGCGCGACTGTCACCGCGCTCGAAAGCGAAACGCTCGGCCGTTATGTGCGCCGCGCAGGCCTCGATTTCTCAGCTGGTGATGTGCTGCTCAAAAAAGGTCAACGCCTCGGGCCAGCAGAACTCGCGCTGGCTGCTGCAATGAATCATCCGGCCCTTCCCGTCACACGCCGTCCGCGCGTTGCGCTTCTGGCGACAGGCGATGAATTGGTGCGTCCGGGCGAAGAGATCGGCCCCGACCAGATCGTTGCGTCCAACACATTTGCGGTTCGCGCTTACGCCGAAAATGCGGGCGCTGATGTGATTGATCTGGGCATTGCCGGCGATAATTTTGCAGCTATTGAAGCGGCCATCCGCTCCGCACGCGCTTATGGCGCTGATGTGCTGGTCACACTCGGCGGCGCCTCTGTAGGCGATCATGATCTCGTGCAAACAGCACTCGCACGTGAAGGCATGGAGCTTGGCTTCTGGCGCATTGCCATGCGTCCGGGCAAACCGTTGATGCATGGCCAAATAGGCGACATGCGCATACTGGGCCTGCCCGGCAACCCCGTGTCAGCCATTGTCTGCGGACTTCTCTTCTTGGTGCCGCTGGTGCGCGCTTTGTCGGGCGACCCTCATGCGGGCGACGACCGCACAGAAGTCGCGGTACTTGCCTCACATTTGCCAGAGAATGACAATCGCCAAGACTATCTGCGCGCCCGCATCACAGGCCAGAAAGACGGCCACCCGCTGGTCGAGAGTTTTACACGACAGGACTCTTCCATGCTGCGCATCCTGTCAGAAGCCCAATGTCTGATCGTCCGCGAGGCCCATGCGCCCGCGGCCAAGGCTGGTGAAACCTGCCGGATGTTGCGGGTTTAAGGGGCGGAATATAGGTCCATTTCTAGTTGGGCAGGCGCTCGAGTGATCCAGTGACATCCACCCATTGAATCGAAGTACTCGTAATTTTCTTCTAAGACCAAAAACGAAACGAAAAAGATTCGGCAGTTTATAAAGCGACAATTTTCAAAAACAGTCGCATTAAGCGGCTTTTCATCTGTGATGGGTTTGATGGCCACATAATCACATGTCACATATTTGCATTTCATGATCGTTGTAGCGATCGGGAATATATTAAGAGGCCCGACGATATCGCAATTTTCAAAAGTTTTCCCAGAAACACTAACATTTCCCGGCGGCAGCAAATCCCCTAGTGAAATCCTACGGTTTAGAAAATGAACGTCTTGCGGGTTAATCCGATCATGCTCCGCATGGAACTGCTTCTGTAAAGTCGCACAAATCCATTTGGTTCGAGCTACAGAAACAATGTACAGCGCAAACGCGATATTCAGTGATCCAATAAGACCACAAATCAGCCAAGCAATCGGACCATAGGAATCCAGCCAAATCGAGGCATACCCCGCCCAGGCGCTCAGGGAAAAACCTGCGACTAGTACGGTCCCAGAAATGAATTGCCAGATCGAGATTGAATTGCTGGCGTTAGACAGCCAACTCCAAAACTTTTTCATGAAATCACCTTAAGCTTGATTGTAATAATTTTCGAAACAAAAGACTATTGCGGAACAAAACAAAAACATGTTAGTTTGTTCACGCTTTGTTTAGTCGATTCCGTCTATCCAGAGAGCGCCCGCGTCATGGCGCCCTGGGAACGGGTTGGCTGGACGCCCAAAAATTCGGGGACGACGACCCATGCTGACCAAGAAGCAGAGCGAGCTCCTGCGCTTTATCAATGAGCGGCTCAAGGAGACCGGCGTTCCACCTTCCTTTGATGAAATGAAGGATGCGCTGGATCTGGCCTCGAAATCCGGCATTCACCGCCTGATCATGGCGCTTGAAGAGCGCGGCTTCATTCGCCGCCTGCCTAATCGTGCACGCGCGCTCGAAGTCCTGCGCATGCCTGAGAGCTCAACACCCGCGCCGCGTCCCGGCAAATTCTCGCCCTCCGTTATTGAGGGCGATCTCAACCGCGCGCCCAAAATGCCGACAATCCGCGTCGAAGAGAGTTTTGACGCTTACCAGATTCCGGTCATGGGGCGCATTGCAGCGGGTACACCCATTTCCGCGATCCAGACTGCCTCACACACTATTCCCATGCCGCCCGAGTTTCTGGGCATGGGCGATCATTTCGCGCTCGAAGTGCGCGGGGATTCCATGATCGAAGCCGGTATTCTGGATGAAGATACTGTCATCATCCGCAAGCAGGATACGGCCGAGACGGGCGATATTATCGTGGCCCTCATCGATGATGAAGAAGCTACTTTGAAGCGCCTGCGTAAAAAGGGCGGCTCCATTGCGCTTGAGGCGGCAAACTCCGCTTATGAGACGCGCATTTTCGGGCCCGACCGTGTGCGCATCCAAGGCAAACTTGTAAGCCTGATCCGTAAATATTGATCAGTCGGGACTGAACAGGCGCGGATCATCGGCCTCATCTTGCGCCTCACCACTAGCGATAATTGGTGCTCGCGTAAAACGTGCCTGTCTTTGCGGATACCAAGGACGCTCGGCTCCCTCAACGCGCGCCACGCGCTGCGCCCATGTGCCATCCGCGCGCAAGCGCAGTTCGGTCGCGCCATGAGCGGCAAAATGAGCGCCGTCTAAAATCAGCTCAGGCCCTTTGCAGCGCGTGCCAACATAAAGCCGCGTGATCACAACGTCAGCACGGGCGCAATCTTCAGCGAGAGCCTGCGGCTCGGTGATGAAAGCGATCACGCGGCCATCAAACCATTGCGTAATGCATCCAGACGAATCGCATAGGTTGGCCCCCTTGATATCCGGTGCATTGGGTTTTCGTGAATCCGCATCTGCCAAAAGCCATTGCGACACGGCAAAATCATTGCCCTTGCCATTGAGCACTTCAAATTTTCCAGAAAACCCGCGCACAGCCATACTGCGCGCCTGCGCATCCACGGAGAGATCGGGCGGACGGTCTTGCTGAGCAAGCCAAAGGCCGCCGAGCACCAGAGGCACACCGAACCAACGAATCTGGCTGCGCCACAGGCATAAAAACAAAAGCCCGAGCGACATCACCAGAAGCGCTACAAAGCCGAATGTTTCGACATAACGCGTCGAGCCCTGAAAAGCTGCGACAAGGCGCGACACATCCATCATCCCGGATATGCCGAGCCCCATCAATTGCCAGACCCAGGCATCGAGGCCCAAAGGGCCCAGCACAACACCGAGAAGTGCGGCGGGCATGACGATAAATTCGACAAGCGGCAAAGTCAGTGCATTGCCGATCATCGAATAAGGATTGATGCGGTGAAAATGAAAGCTTGCAAACGGGCCTGTGGCGAGACCGGCAATAAATGTTGTGAGCAGCATCAGAACCAAAGCCCGCCGGACGCGATGCAGAAAGGTGGGGTCGAACTCACGCGTTTCTTCCTGCGGGCTACGCTCGAACAAAGCGACCATGGCCGCAACTGCCCCAAAAGACATTTGAAAACTCGGGCCCATGACGCTTTCGGGTTCGCGGATCATGACAATCAGTGCCGCTACGCCAAGATTGCGCATGGAGAGAGCAGGACGATCCACCAGCACAGCGCCCAGCATGACGAGGATCATGATCAACGATCGTTCAGTCGCGACTTCGGAGCCTGCGAAAATACAATAGGCCGTTGCGCCCAACATGGCGAAAGCAGCCGATATTTTCTTGACCGGGTAATTGAGTGCAATTGCAGGAAACAGCGAAAGAAAAGCGCGCAAGCTCCACATGAAGAGCCCCGCCGCCAGCACCATGTGCAGGCCTGAGATCGACACGACATGATAAATCCCGGCACCGCGCAGAGCCTCATTCGCCTCTTCACTGATCAATCCACGTTTACCAGTAACAAGTGCTGCAGCGACGGCACCATCATCCCCGCCAATCACATGGGCAATCCGGCGCGTGAGTTCATTGCGCGCTCTGTCGATGGCGGCTTTCACATCCGTCATAAACGGCACAGCCAGCGGCTCTGCCATATCGACGCGCGAGACAATATTGCCGACAGCACCAATGCTCTGAAAAAAAGCCTCGCGCGCAAAATCATAGCCACCGGGCTCGGATGGCTCAGCTGGCGGAATGAGCCGCATCGTCGCGCGGATTGTGTCTCCCGCTTGCAAGCTTCCCAGCACACGAATGGTGACACGCAATTTCTGCGGGGTCGCATCGCGCGCCAATCCGTCAACTGCGCCAATTCGCAAGAGCAAGCGCCCGCCCCCGCCGCGCCGTTCATCGACGCTCTCAATATAGGCGGTCACTTTCGTGACCTTTGCGCTCGTGAGAACGGGCGCAGCGACGCTGCCACTACGCCAAACCGCAGCTGAAAAACCCGCAAAGAGAAAGGCCCCGGCACAGAGGATCCCGGCAAGCCGCAAAGCGCCACGCCGCTGCGCGACAGCCGCCAATAATCCGCACATCGTCAGGCCAGCCAGAGCCGCAAAAGGCGACGGCTCACGAAGAGCTGCAAAATAGCCCAACACGCCGATCAGAAAGCAGACCGGCATCCAGAGGAAGAAACGCCGCTCACGGGCCTCCTGCGCCATCTGGCGCGCCCACCAGCCCTGCAAGAGGAGCCCGCGCGGAAACAGGTTCAAGCGCGCGCTTGAAGCCGATAGGCCAAGCCCGAAGCCGCCAATTCCTGCTTTGCTCAATGGCCCGGCCATCAATGATCTCAAAATCAAGCAGCACGGGGCCAAACTGAAGGCCAAAAAACCTCCCCCCGTCCGCGTGCCTATGCTACACGGGCGACCAACTTGTTCCATTCCGAATTTAGGTGCCCTTGATGTCTTCTCCCGTGGTCACGCGCTTTGCGCCTTCGCCGACCGGCTTCCTCCACATTGGCGGTGCGCGCACGGCTCTTTTCAACTGGCTCTTTGCCAAACACCACGGCGGCAAGATGCTGTTGCGCATAGAAGATACAGATCGCGAACGCTCCACCGATGCAGCCATTGAAGCCATTATCGATGGGCTCGACTGGCTCGGCCTCAAATGGGATGGCGACACGATCTATCAATTTGCCCGCGCAGGCCGCCATGCCGAAGTCGCGCTCGGCCTGCTCAGCAAAGGCCTCGCCTATAAATGCTACGCGACTGCGGAAGAGCTGACCGAAATGCGCGAGCTGGCGCGCAAAGAAAGCCGCCCGCCGCGCTATGATGGCCGCTGGCGCGACCTTAACGGCACACAAGCCGAACAGGATGCCATTGCCGAAGGCCGCAAAGCCGTCATTCGCTTGAAGGCTCCAAAGGATGGCGAAACCGTCATCGATGACAAAGTGCAGGGCCGCGTGGTTTTTGCGAACAAGGATCTCGATGATCTGGTTCTGCTGCGCTCCGATGGCACGCCGACCTATATGCTCGCCGTCGTGGTCGATGATCACGATATGGGCGTGACCAATATCATCCGCGGCGATGACCACCTCACCAATGCAGCGCGCCAGAAGCAGATTTATGAAGCGCTCGGATGGAATGTGCCTTCCATGTCGCATATTCCGCTCATTCACGGGCAGGATGGCGCGAAACTGTCCAAGCGCCATGGCGCCTTGGGTGTTGAGCAATATCGCGCTTTGGGCTTCCTGCCGGCCGCTCTGCGCAATTATCTCGTGCGTCTGGGCTGGTCGCAGGGCGACCGCGAATTTTTCTCAACTGAAGAAATGATCGAGGCATTTGATCTCGCCAATGTCGGCCGCTCGGCTGCCCGTTTTGACCTGGTCAAACTCGAAAATATGAACGGCCACTACATGCGGGCTGCCCCCGACGCGGAGCTGACACAAATCCTTATTGAGACTTTGCCATATTTACCTGAAGGTTCGTGTCTCTTGTCCAAGCTCGATCATGTCCTGCGCGCCAAAATCGAAAAGGCGATGCCGGGCTTGAAGGAACGAGCCAAGACCTTGGTAGAATTGCTCGACGGGGCAAAATTTCTCCATGCCGACCGGCCGTTGGAAATGGATGGCAAGGCGCAGGAAATTTTGGGTAAAGGCCGAGGACACTTGGCGGCACTCATTTTGCGACTTGAGGGGGTGAAGAATTGGACGGCTGCAGAGACAGAGGCGGCAGTTCGCACCTACGCAGATGAAACGGGGGCCAAGCTCGGGGAAGTCGCACAACCCCTCCGAGCTGCGCTGACAGGACGGGGAACATCACCCGGCATTTTTGACGTGCTGGAAGTGCTTGGTCGCGACGAAAGTTTAAGCCGCTTACGCGACCAAGCTGTTGCGTAAGCAACTGATTAGGCAAGTACGGAACGCTCCATGTTTGCCTTTTTCCTGCCTTGAACAGCACTCGCGGATGGGTTAGCTGTTGTGCGGCGCAAGAAGAGAAAATCCGCCGGGCTTCCGCTCCAACTGGGGTCCGCGGCAGAGCAGAAAAAGGCAGTCACATGAGCGCGAAAACCGGCACAATTTCCATCGACGGCAAGACCGTCGACATGCCCGTCAAGTCGGGCACGATTGGTCCTGATGTCATCGATATCGGCAAGCTCTACGCCCAAACCGGCGCTTTCACTTACGATCCCGGCTTTACCTCGACCGCTTCATGCGAATCCGCCATCACCTATATCGATGGCGATGAAGGCGTTTTGCTGCATCGTGGTTTTGCGATTGATGAGCTCGCCGAACAAGGCGACTTCCTCGAGACATGCTATCTGCTGCTTTACGGGGAACTCCCGACCGCCGCGCAAAAAGCTGATTTCGATTATCGCGTTCAGCGCCACACGATGGTGCATGAGCAAATGGCACGCTTCTTCCAAGGCTTCCGTCGCGATGCACATCCGATGGCTGTCATGGTTGCCGCAGTTGGCGCGCTCGCAGCCTTCTATCATGACTCGACCGACATTACGGACGAGAAGCAGCGCATGATTGCCTCCATGCGCATGATCGCCAAAGTGCCCACACTGGCAGCCATGGCTTACAAATACACGATTGGTCAGCCCTTCGTGTATCCAAAGAACTCGCTCGACTATACGTCGAACTTCTTGAATATGTGCTTCGCTGTTCCTTGTGAAGACTACAAGATCAACCCCGTTCTCGCGCGTGCATTGGATCGCATCTTCATTCTGCATGCCGATCACGAGCAAAATGCGTCGACCTCGACGGTTCGTCTCGCTGGTTCGTCGGGAGCCAATCCATTCGCTTGTATCGCAGCCGGCATTGCCTGCCTTTGGGGCCCCGCACATGGCGGCGCCAATGAAGCAGCGCTCAAGATGCTCTCCGAAATCGGTCACGTGGATCGCATTCCTGAATTCGTCAAAAAGGCGAAGGACAAGAATGATCCGTTCCGCCTGATGGGCTTTGGTCATCGCGTTTACAAAAACTATGATCCGCGCGCCAAGATCATGCAGAAGACCTGCCATGAAGTGCTCGCAGAACTCGGCGTCAAGGACGAGCCGCTGCTCGAAGTGGCGATTGAACTCGAGCGTATTGCTCTCTCGGATGAATATTTCATCGAGAAGAAGCTCTATCCGAATGTCGACTTCTATTCAGGCATCACATTGAAGGCGATGGGCTTCCCGACCTCCATGTTCACTGTGCTCTTCGCAGTTGCACGCACGGTCGGCTGGATCGCCCAGTGGAAGGAAATGATCGAAGACCCGACGCAAAAGATTGGCCGCCCGCGCCAGCTCTACACGGGTTCTGCACAGCGCGATTACGTGCCTGTCGGCAAGCGCTAAGCGCTACAAGAGAGAAAAAGAAAAGCGCCCTTCGGGGCGCTTTTTTATTGAGATTTTTTCGCGTAGCTCAAAACGACCTCGGCCGCTTTCGCACTTGGCGACGCATCGCCTGACAAACGCATCAAATCTTCAACACGATCAAAAGCGGTCAGTTGAACAGCACGTGCGGCATCACGCTGCATCAGCGGGATCAAAGCCTCACTGATCTTCTGTGGCGTGCAATTTTCCTGCAGAAATTCCGGAACGACATTTTCGCCCAAAATAATATTGGGAAGAATGACGGATGGAAGCCGCACAACCCGCCGCGCGATGGCGGCTTCAACAGGATTGACTTTGTAAGCCGTCACCATGGGAATTTGCGAGAGTGCCAATTCCAGTGTCACCGTGCCTGATGCAGCAAGCGCCGCACGCGCAGTGCGGAAAGCACCCCACTTCTCCGCCTCGCCCCGCAAAATCTTCACAGGGATCGGCCAATCGCGCGTTTGACGCGTGATCTCATCGGCTAAGCGATCAACGGCTGGCAGCATGGCCTCAATCGGACCGATACGATTGACCAGAAGCGCAATCGCCTCACGAAAAACCGGCAGCAGGCGCGACACCTCAGATCGCCGAGAGCCTGGCAGGATCAGCAAGCGCGGCTTTTCACGCTCGATCCTTTCAGTATCATTCGGGCGCAGATCTGCATAGCGTTCAATCAATGGATGGCCGACATAGGTGCAGGGCGGACCGCCCAATTCTTCATGCGCACGCGGCTCGAAGGGCAAGAGCGCAAGAAGATGATCGACATAGGCGCGCATCTTTTTGGCACGCCCCGGCCGCCAGGCCCAAACGGTTGGCGAGACATAATTGATGATCGGGATTTTGGGATCGGCCTTGCGCACAATCCGCGCGACGCGATGGGTGAAATCGGGACTATCAATAATCACCAACACATCAGGCTTTTGCGCAACCACTGCCTCAGCTGTTTGCGCAATCCGCTTGAGCAGCAAAGGCAGTCGCGCAAACACCGGCAGAAAGCCCATGACGGCAATGTCATCAATCGCAAAGAGGCTGGACAACCCCACTTGCGTCATGGCCTTGCCACCGACACCGGAAAACTGCACGCCCGGCGCTTGGGCGCGCAGAGCCTGCATCAATTTAAATCCCAGCTGATCGCCGGATTCTTCTCCCGCGACGATAAAGATACGCAGGGTTGCGCGCTCGCTCACGCGGCAGATTCTCTTGCCTCACGCGGCGTGCAAATCGGACGATCTCCACCCTCGCGAATGAAATTCAGAATTTCCATAACCTGAGCATGTTTGGAAAATTCTTCCGCCACATCCTCAACGCGTTCTTTCAACGTGCCTTCATGCGCAAAGAGCAGACGATAGGCACGGCGCAGAGAATGAATTGCTTCCCGCTCAAACCCACGACGCTTCAATCCAACAAGATTGAGACCAGCGAGATTGGCGCGATTGCCGATGGCCATACCGTAAGGAATGACATCATTTTCAGCGGCAGCCATAGCCGCAATAAAAGCATGTGAACCAATACGAACAAATTGATGCACGGCGGCGCCACCACCCGCGATGACATAATCACCGAGTGAACAATGACCAGCGATCATGACATTGTTCGACAAGATAACGTGATTGCCGCAATGCACATCATGCGCAATATGCGAATTGGCGAGGAACGTGCAGTGATTGCCAACGACAGTCTTGCCGCCACCACCTTCTGTGCCCGGATTCATCGTCACGCCTTCGCGGATCATGCAATCCGAACCGATGGTGAGCGAATTTTCTTCGCCGTGAAATTTTAGATCCTGCGGCTCATGACCGATGGAGGCAAAGGGGAAAATGCGCGTGCGCGCGCCCACACTTGTGTTGCCACCAAGAGCAACATGGGAGATCAACTCTACACCATCACCCAAAGTGACATGTGCGCCAATATGGCAGAAGGGTCCGATCGAGACCCCTTCGCCAATCTGCGCGCCTTTTTCGACAACAGAACTCGGATGAATCCCGAGAGGTGTTATCCGGGGAGGACGGTTTTTTGAAATCTCGGCCAAAATCAGGCCCCCTTATTGTCTTCGACAATTAACATCGCTGAGACTTCTGCTTCGCAGACGATGTGCCCATCAACTTTTGCAATGCCTTTATACCACCAAATATTGCGGCGCTGATTGGTCTTGGTCATATGAAATTCAACACGATCGCCAGGTACAACAGGCTTGCGGAACTTCGCATTATTGATCGTCATAAAATACACGAGCTTCGGCTTGCCGATGGTCGCCGCATGAACGCACAGCGCTCCTGCAGTCTGCGCCATACCTTCAATCAACAAGACGCCAGGCATCACCGGCTGTTCAGGGAAATGTCCCTGAAATTGAGGCTCATTGTAAGTGACATTCTTGATACCAATACAGCTGTCATCGCCATTGCATTCGATAATGCGGTCGACGAGCAGAAAAGGATAGCGATGGGGCAGATAGGTCATCAGCTTGATGATATCTACTGTCTCAAGCGCTTTGGTATTGGCTTCGGTCATCTTCTTTATTCCCTATCATGCGTGCTGCGCAAAGGCGTCCAGCGCATTATTCTTTATTAACTGAACCAGAGTTGCGTTCGGCCATTTTGGTCAAAGTTGCCACTTCGCGCATAAATTCGCGCATGGGCTTAGCTGGCGAGCCGCCAAATTTTGCACCTGCCGGAACATCTGTCATGACGCCAGACTGAGCGCCGATCTGCGCTCCCATGCCAATTTTCAAATGGCCCGTAATGCCCGCCTGACCACCAGCTGCAACGAAATCAGCAATATCAGTCGATCCAGAAATGCCAACCTGCGAAACGATCACGCAATGACGGCCAATCGTGACGTTATGAGCGATCTGAACGAGATTATCGATCTTCGTACCTTCACCAATCACCGTATCGCGGTTGGCGCCACGATCAATCGTCGTATTGGCACCGATCTCAACGTCGTTCTGAACAATGACGCGGCCGATCTGCGGTACTTTGAGATGACCACGCGGCGACATGGCAAAGCCAAAGCCATCCTGACCAATCCGCACACCCGGATGGATGATGACGCGATCGCCAATCAGCGCGAAGAGAATGGTGGATTGTGGGCCAATGGAACATTGCCGGCCAATGCGCACATCAGGTCCGATAACGGCATTGGCGCCGATGACACTGCCTTCGCCAACTTCCGCACGAGGACCAATCACAGCGCCCGGATCAACCGTTACGCCATCTTCAAGGCGCGCGTCGGGGTGAATGTAGGCGCCCGGCGAAATGCCTGTGTTTCCGAAAACAGATCCTGGACGCAACGAATCAGGGAAGAGCCGCGCACTAACTTTTGCGCAGGCGGTATATGGCTCAGGTGTCACAAGAGCGATCGTTGTCTCTGGAACACGGTCAGCATAACGCGGCCCGACAAAGCAAGCCGTAGCGCGCGTCGTGCGCACTTCATCGGCATATTTGGGATTGTCGAGAAAAACGATAGTGCCGGGCACGCCTTGATCAAGCGGGGCTACAGCTTCAATCTGAGCCGACAGATCCACCTCGCGTAACGGCTTCGCCCCAGTCAGCTCGATGATTTCACCGATAGTCAGGGCTCCCGCGCGCCGGAAGAAGACCGGATCGCTCATGATTTACCTCATCACAGCGATGGCACGCGGATCAATCTGGCGGTCCATCTCGTAAAAGAGCCTGCGCCGTTGATAACAGCGCAGGCTTGATAAGAACTCCGGCAAAGGCCAGAGAGACGATTAGAACGAACTACCGCCGGAGAAGCGGAAGAACTGCGTCCGGTCGTATGTATCCTTTGTGATCGCCTTCGCAAAGTCGAAGCGGATCGGTCCAAGCGGCGATGCCCAGAGAAGAGACACACCAAGCGAAGAGCGAATCTGATGACTGTCTCGAACAGTTATACAATTAGCCTGAGTGTAATTAGGCGAGCCGCTCTGGGACGTACAAGTGCCAGCTGACCAACCCGAACTGCCAAACGTAGGGAAGTAAGTATTTCCCTTATAACCAAACAGCGTACCTGCATCCGCAAAAACCGCACCCTTCAAGCCGATTTCTTTTGGCAAACCAAAGATAGGAAATTGCGCCTCCAAAGTACCACCTATGAACTTCGTGCCACCGAGACCAGCGCCGACAAGATTATTTGGATCGGTGATATCACGCGGACCAATACCACCCGGCGAGAAGCCACGAACCAAACTCGGGCCCAAGTTAAAATTGTCGAGAATACGCAGCTCACCACCACCCCAAGCAAACATATTACCAGCTTGGAGGCGGGCAAAACCAACGACATCATCGAAGATAGGATAGTAGTAACGAACATCGCCGGTAGTGCGGACGAATTTAGCATCACCACCAAGGCCAGCTAAATCTTGTCGCACTTCACCATAAACACCCGACGTAGGGTTCTTTAAATTGTCCAAAGTATTATAAGAGAGCGAGAAACCAGCCAGAGAGGTCAAGCGCGTCCCAGCTGCTTCCTTAATCGCCAATGAAGCTTCCCCATTGATCAAGCAATTGTCCGATGCCGTTGGCGAGGGATAATTTGCGCAATCATTGAAGGGACGATCCGAATTGTTAGGGATCGTAATCTTCTGCTGATAAATAGAATAACGCGGAGCGAAAGTAATTTCCTCAGTCAGCGGCAAACCAAGACGAAGATTGGTCCCAATGATGGTGCTGTCATAGAGGGAATAACGCGAGTTGATATTGCGCTTGGCGAATAGATCAACGCCACCTGCCATACGACCCCAAAGATAGGGCTCAGTGAAGGACAGGTCGATACCGCGTGTTCGTGCACCAGCTGAGAGTGATGCACGCACAAATTGGCCACGCCCCAAGAAGTTCTGCTCAGTGATTGAAACTTCACCGATGATGCCATCTACGGTCGAATAACCGCCCGAGATAGCAAACGAACCGGTTGGCTGATCTTCAACGTCGACATTTACAACAACGCGGTCAGGCGCAGAACCAGGTTCATTGGTGATGCGAACATTCTTAAAGAAGCCCGAGCTCTTCAGGCGGCGCTCGGCGCGATCAACGAGAACGCGGTTATAAGCATCGCCCTCGCCCATATCGAATTCACGACGGACAACATATTCGCGTGTACGCGTATTGCCACGCACGTTAATGCGCTCAACATACACACGCGGACCTTCTTCCATCACGAAGCCAAGGGCAATCGTATGGGTGGAGGGGTCGCGATCACCACGCGGACGCGCTGAGGAGAATGCATAGCCGCTCTTGGCGACTTCGCGCGTCAGAGCGTCGACTGTCTTCTCGACCTTGTCGCCATTATAAACATCGCCTTCCTTGATCGTGATGACTTTGCGCAAGCTCTCGGCGCTGACATCGACCAGGCGGGATTCAACGGTGACTGAACCGATCTTATACTGCTGACCTTCATCAACAGAGATCGTAACAATCCAACCTTTCTTAGCTTCATCATAAACGGCGTCCGAACCGACAACGCGGAAATCGGCATAGCCGTTCTTGAGATAGTAACGACGGATCAATTCCTGATCGGCAGCAATCTTGTCGGGATCATAGACGTCGCTGGTCTTGAGCCAGGAGAGATAGTTCATCTCTGTGGTCTGCATCAGGTCGCGCAGGCGAGATGACGAGAAGGCCTTGTTGCCTGCAAAGACAATGTCACGAACGCCGGTCTTGGAGCCTTCATCAATCGTGAAGACAACATCCATACGGCCATTCGGCAGATCAACCGTGCGCGCCTTCACTGACGCATCACCACGGCCACCGCGACGGTAAATATCCTTGATGCGCTCCATGTCGGCATCAACAGTTGCCTGACTGTAAGCGCCACGCGACTTGCTCTGCACTTCAGAGGCGAGCTGGTCTGACTTGAGCTTTGAATTGCCTTCAAAGGCAACGCGATTGATCACATTGTTCTCGACGACGCGAACAACAACATTATTGCCCTGTCGAGAAACCTTCACGTCGGAGAAGAGGCCCGTTGCATAAAGGCTCTTCACGCCTTCATTCACGCCTGCCTGATCCGTGCTCGGAAAATAAGAACGGATCGTTTCCACATCAACACGCCGGTTACCTTGAACCGAGACCGCTTGCGCGAATGCGGGAAGCGACATCGCCAAAACGGCGGCGGCCCCGAATAACGCAGAAGTAAGGCGTGTGTTGAAACCACGAGTGAACTGCATGAGCAACCGTTCCTACAATACAAGGCGCAAAGAGCACCAGACACATCCAAACCAAAGCCCGGACAAAGGCGCGGCAGCGAGCCACAGCGCCACTATAACGTGAGTCTGTTTCTACCCTCTTTAACCTTACAAGCAAATCCCGAAATGCCCGAAAACGAGCGTTTTCAGCCTCAAGTGGCTCTATGGCCACGAAACATGGTGAATCAACCGTTAACCAAGCAGTTTCCGGAAGATATCATTAGCTGTGGCAAACAGCATCAAGGCCCCAACCATCGCAAGACCGATCCGGAAACCCACCTCCTGAGCCCGCTCGCTCAGAGGCCGTCCACGGACGATTTCGACAAGATAATAAAGGAGATGCCCACCATCTAGCAGGGGAACCGGCAGGAGGTTCATGAGGCCGATCGAGACCGAAAGGACCGCTGCCAAATTGAACAAAGGGGTCAGGCCCATTTTGGCGACTTCGCCCGCCATATGGGCGATCCCGATGGGTCCGGAGATATTGTCAGCCGACTCCCGACCCGCCACCAAACCCACGATAAAGGCTCCGGTCCGCTCAACCACGAACCAGGTCTCGCGAGCCGCAAGCGACAGCGATTCGGTGGCCGAATAGCGTTCAAGCCGCCAATCTGAAGGGCTTGAGGCCGCAGTCAGTCCAATCATTCCAATGCGCTGGGTACCGAAGGGGGTCTTCAACTCCCGCACTTTTGGCGTGGCTTGAAGCGTGACCTGTTTGGTGCCGCGATCCACGGTAAAGGTCAGCGGCACATCGGCCGAAGCCTGGATCACCCGCTGCATGGCAGACCAAGAGGAAACCGGCTTACCATCAATGGCAATCACAAGGTCGCCTGGCTCAAAGCCCGCAACGGCCCCCGCCTCACCCGCCCTGACCTCTTGAATGCGCGGGTTCAAAACCTCGCGACCAAAGGCAAAGAAGATCGTTGCAAAAATGACGATGGCTAGGATGAAATTGGCAATCGGGCCAGCCGCAACAATGGCCGCACGCTTCCAGACCTTTTGGGCAAAGAAAGACACCGCCCGCTCCTCAGCAGGCATGGTTGCTATAATCTCATGATCGGCCATGGAAGCCGCATTCACATCGCCATGGAATTTGACATACCCGCCGAGCGGTATAGCCGCGACACGCCAGCGTGTGCCGTGACGATCCGTCCGCGCGTAAAGCTCAGGGCCAAAGCCAAGGGAGAAAACGTCAACCTTGACCCCGCACCAGCGCCCGACGAGGAAATGCCCAAGCTCGTGGAAAAACACCACAATGCTCAGAACAAACACGAATGGAATGATGTAACTACCGTAAAAATATAGAGATTCAAAAATCGCCATAAAGCCTCCGTTGCCCTTTCCGCCACTCAGTTCAGCAGCGAACGGGCGCGCTCCCTGGACATATGGTCAATCTCAAGCGCCTCTGCAACAGTGACCGGAGCGCGGCCATTGGTCTCGCGCGCCGCCGCTTCACAACAGGCTTCGACCAGACGCGCAATTTCCATAAAGCTGATCTGGTGATTGAGGAACGCGGCCACAACCACTTCATTGGCTGCGTTCAAAACGGTGGGCATGGCACCACCTTGTTCAAGCGCCGACATGGCCACACGCAAAGCCGGAAAACGATCAAGGTCCGGCTTCTCAAAGGTCAGCGAGCCAATAGCCGCCAGATCCAAGCGCCGTGCGACTGTCGAAACCCGATCCGGATAACCAAGGCAATGGGCGATAGGCACTTTCATGTCGGGACAGGCGAGACCCGCCACAACCGCGCCATCGCCAAATGTTACCAGCCCATGAACGATGCTTTGCGGGTGAACCAGCACACCCAGCTTCTTCGCCGGAATTCCAAAAATATGATGGGCTTCAATCAGTTCGAGGCCTTTATTCATCAAAGTTGCCGAGTCAATTGTGACCTTCGGACCCATCGACCAATTGGGATGAGCCAAGGCCTCCTCAGGCTTGGCCGCCGCAATGCGAGAGGCTTCCCAAGTGCGAAATGGGCCGCCAGAGGCGGTCAGGATCATCTCTTCAACTTCATCGACGCGGCTCGTTCCCAGCGCCTGAAAAATCGCATTATGCTCGCTGTCCATAGGCAAGAGCCGCGTGCCCTGCTCGGCCGCGGTCTTCATGAAGAGATCGCCGGCACAGACGAGACATTCCTTATTGGCCAGCGCCACCAGCCGCCCGGCCGATAATGCTGCATGGGTGGGCTCGACACCTGCCGCCCCAGAAATGGCGCCTACGACCAGATCAGCCTCATGCAGAGCCGCCTCGGTAACAGCCGATATACCCGCGCCAGCGCGAATATTCGTGCCCGCAAGTCCTGCCTTTAGATCGTCATAGGCCGCTTCATCCCAAACGGCAGCAAAGCGCGCACCCAAACGGATGGCCATACGAGCCAGACCTGCGCCATCGCGCCCACCAGCAACGGCTTCAACTTGAAATGCGCCCGGAGCCCCGTCGATCACATCTGCCGTGGATCGACCGATAGAACCCGTAGCACCAAGGATGACCAAGCGCCGGGGAATACCCGCCAGCGCTTCAAGTTTTGGTTGAACTTGTTTTGTCATCCTTTTGATTTTCTTTCATTACCAGACAAACAAACCATGTGCGGCAGCCGCTGCTCCCGCATGCAGAGCACCAAAGAGTGCTGCGAATAAAGCGGCGGTGATAAAACCATCCAGACGATCCATCGCGCCCCCATGGCCCGGGATCAAATGGCTGGAATCCTTCACCCCATAGTGGCGCTTGATCGAAGATTCGAACAAATCTCCGCCTTGAGCAATAGCCCCGGTGACAAGCCCAAGCAGAACAACGGGCACGGGCTGTACCTGATCTGCAAAGACATGAAGTGCAGCGAGCCCCAAAAAGGCGCCCGAAGTAATACCAACGAGAAAACCAGACCATGTCTTTGATGGTGACACACGCGGCCAGAGTTTCGGACCGCCAATCAGGCGACCACCAAAATAGGCCATAATGTCCGTGCCCCAGACGATGGCGAACAACCAGAGAATGGCTTCAAAGCCTGAGAGGATCGAGAGCCGCAGAACTATCACGGAGAGAAGGAGCGCCCCCGCGTAAAGGATGCCCGTAGCATTCCAAATCCGAGACGGTCCTTGGATTGCAAAGAAGACCACAATCGCTGTCGCAAACAGAACGAGCAGCGCGGCGTCACGCTGTCCCATCGCCATGAGGCCTCCGGCAAGCGCAATGGCCAGTCCGCCGCCATAGACCCGAAGGGGCTCATGTGGCCCGCCGGTGATCTTCTGCCATTCCCAATGGACAGCAACGGCTGCCACTGTCCAGAAAGCCACAAAAACAAAGCCGCCTTGGACCAGCGCCCCCAAGGCCAAAGCGATCATCGCGACAGCTGAGACCAATCGTGGACCAAGATCGCCAAGGAGTGAGGACGGCTTGGCCGCACTCTTCTCCGCCAGTTGGGGCGGAAGGCTCATGACCCCGTCTTCACATTTTGAGAGGAATCCAAACCACCAAAGCGCCGCTCGCGCGCGTTATATTGACGAAGCGCATCTTCAAGCGCTGCCCGATCAAAATCGGGCCAATGCATCGGCAAGAAGACCAGCTCCGCATAGGCTGCCTGCCACATGAGGAAGTTGGAGAGGCGCTGCTCACCCGAGGTGCGAATGATAAGATCGGGGTCGGGAATCTCAGCCGTATAGAGATGATCGCTGAGCATGGTCGCATCAATGGTCTGCGGATCAATCTCCCCGCGCGCGGCGCGTACGGCTAAAATCTTGGCCGCTTCCGCAATCTCCTGACGACCGCCATAGTTAAAGGCGATAACAAGCATCAGGCCCATATTATTAGCTGTAATCTCTTCGGCTTCCTGCAGCAGAGCCTTCAAATCATTGGCGAGTTTGTCCCGTGAACCGATAATGCGTACGCGCACATTCTGCTTATGCAGATCGGCAAGATCGATGCGGATGAAGCGCTTCAAAAGGCCCATGAGATCATCGACCTCTTGAGAAGGCCGCGACCAATTTTCAGAGCTGAAAGCGTAAAGCGTGAGATAGGAAATGCCGAGGTCACCGGCTGCACGCACGGCCCGCCGCACAGCCTCAACACCACGCCGATGCCCCTCGAAACGGGGCAATGAACGCGCAGCTGCCCAACGACCATTGCCATCCATGATAATGCCAACATGGCGAGGCAAATCGACGGTCGATTGAATTTTGCGCGGGTCTGTGACGGGTGTCATAGGTGGCTCACTCCGAAGGCATGCGCAGTCACCACTTAGATCTGCATAATTTCCTTTTCTT
>Ga0209400_1000804_pt1 | contig 27228 bp, 30 predicted proteins | sample M_130807_EF_Meta_FD_187313 | JGI IMG/M metagenome (GOLD analysis project Ga0209400, IMG submission 187313) | Freshwater microbial communities from Lake Montjoie, Canada to study carbon cycling - M_130807_EF_MetaG (SPAdes) (version 2) | ecosystem: Environmental > Aquatic > Freshwater > Lake... | reverse complement strand
GGGGCGATACAGTCGACACAACGTTCGTGTCTATCGATCGGGCGATCATTGATGTTGCGCAATTGCGTGATAGATCGGCACAAGTGACCATGCGCTTCCAATCGAAACTGATTACAGCGACGCGTAGCAGCGATGGACGCATTGTCGATGGCAATCCTGATAAGGTTGTCGATATGATCGATGTGTGGACTTTTGCGCGCGAAACATCTTCGCGTGATCCAAACTGGCGTCTAGTTGCGACAGAAGTCGGCGCCTGATTTCGATGGTCGAAAGTGGTTTTCCTGGCGCTTATTTAAAGCGCCTCACTTTCGGCGATCTCGACAGTTTTGCAAAAGATGATTTGCAAGAGGCATGGCCTGCCTTTTTACTGTCTTGCGAAGCCATACTGAGTGAAACACCCCATCAGAGATTGGGGGTCTCCTATTCAGAATCTCAAAAAGATATAGCAAAAAAAGCTCTGAAAATTGGGCTGAATCTGAAATCCGAAGACATCCGATTTTTTCTTGAAGAAAACTTCACCCCGTTTTTGATTGTGCCTGAAGAAATCAAGGATGAGGCTCATCCAGCCTTCTTCACGGCTTATTATCGTCCAGAAGTAGCCGCCTCTCCAGTTGCGACATCAGATTTTTCGGAGCCATTATTCGCGCGACCGGTTGATCTTGTGACATTACAGCCAGGCGAAGATCCACCCGGGCTCGCTGGGCTTGCAGCTGCCCGACGTCAAGATGATGGCGCTCTTATGCCCTATCTCACACGCGGCGACATTGATTCTGGAAAGCTTGGCGCTTTGGCCGTCCCACTCGCCTATGTGGCGGATGCGATTGAAGCCTTTATGATTCACGTGCAGGGCTCAGCGCGCCTGCGTTTTCCTGATGGAAGCTGTGTCGATCTGACTTATGCCGGACGCAATGGGCGGCCCTATACTTCGATCGGGAAAATTTTGATCGCGGACGGGGCTCTTTCTTTGGAGAATATGTCCCTTGCCCGATTAAAGGCTTGGGTGCGGGCGAACGGACAGAAGCTCGGTGAAAAAGGCCGCGCGCTTCTTCATCGCAACGAATCTTTTGTTTTCTTTTCAGCATCGCCTGTTGAAGATCCGACGATGGAGCCGGTTGCGGCTGCAAATGTACGGCTTACTGCTCATAGATCGATTGCGATTGACCGCAGCCTTTGGCCTTATGGCCTTCCCTTCTGGATTGAAGCGGAGTTGCCGTGGCATGATGGGCCAATGAATCACTTTCGCCGCTTGATGATCGCGCAAGATACGGGTTCGGCCATTCTTGGCCCGGCCCGTGCAGATCTCTATTGTGGCACGGGTGATGAAGCAGGGGTTTTGGCAGGGAATATTCGTCATTCAGGGCGAATGATTGTTTTGTTGCCTCACGGTTTTGCGCCATGAAAACGCGCTCCCCCTCAAAGACCCGCGGTGGTCGCCTGTCGCGTGAAGATGTGCGTCTTTGGGTTGAAGTTGCAAAGACTGTGACACCCAAGCCTGATGCTGCTTTACCAGAGCAATCCGAAGATCAGGCCGAAGAGCTCGCTGTAGTACCGGCATCCCCCTCGGCAAAGATCTCGGCGCCAGTGATTCGGGCGGCCCCGCCTGAAAAGCCAAAGCCTCTGCCTTTGGCCCCTTTGGAAAGACGCTTACGGCAGCGTCTTTCGCGTGGGCAGATCGAAGTGCCGATGAAGCTTGATCTGCATGGATTACGGCAGGCAGAAGCACATTCGGTTTTGCGAGATTTCCTTTTGCGCGCTTTTCAAAATGATGTGCGCATCACTCTTGTTGTGACGGGAAAAGGAAAAACCGCCTCTCACGACGAGACGGGTTTTTCAGATCATCCTGGTGTTCTGCGGCGCATGGTTCCGCATTGGTTGTCGGAACCAGAGTTGCGGCACATTGTACTCGGCTTTGAAGAAGCTGCACCCAGCCATGGCGGAAGTGGCGCGCTCTTTGTCCGCTTACGGTCTAACCGCCGGTCTGGGGCTAAAAGCTCATGACACCATTCGGACAAAAATTGCGAACCATGAGGGCCGAGCGCAGTATCACCCTGAAAGATATGGCAGGTGCGCTGGGTGTATCGCCAGCCTATCTCTCCGCTCTAGAGCATGGCCATCGTGGCGCACCGGCTTGGTATCTCGTTCAGCGGATCATCACTTTCTTCAATGTGATCTGGGATGAGGCCGAGGAAATCGAGCGTCTGGCGCAAATCTCCCATCCGCGCATTGTCGTCGATACCTCCGGCCTTGGGCCCGAGGCGACCGAGCTCGCCAATAAATTTGCTCGCCAAATCGGCACTTTGTCGGAAACCGATATCCGCGCTCTGCTTGGCCTTCTGAATGAGCGTGTTGCCGCTGCCTCCAAGCGGCCGCGCTCTTGACCCTTGATCGGGCGGGTGCGACACCGCCTGCGGAATGATGTGAGGAGCAGGATATGCCCGCTGAAAAATTTGAAGTCCTTGGCCTTGGCAATGCGATTGTCGATGTGATTGCTCGTACCGAGGATGACTTCCTGCTCCAGCACGGGCTCGCCAAAGGCGGCATGATGCTGGTCGATGAAGCCGCCGCACACCGTCTTTATGAGGCCATGGGCGCAGCCACTGTGATTTCTGGCGGTTCGGCCGCCAACACAATTGTTGGCCTTTCCTCGTTTGGAATTCGCACATCTTTCGTCGGCAAATTGCGCGATGATGAAACGGGCCGGTCTTTTGCTCATGACATTCGCAAAAGCGGCGTTCATTTCGAAACCCCTTTTGCCAAGGATGGCCCCTCGACCGCCCGCTGCCTTGTCCTTGTGACGCCTGATGGCGAGCGCACGATGAATACTTATCTCGGCGCCTGCCAAAATCTCGGGCCTGATGACATCAATGAAGAGATCGTGCGCAATTCGTCGATCCTTTATCTCGAAGGCTATTTGTGGGATCCGCCAGCTGCGAAAGAAGCTTTTAAAAAGGCAGCTGCGATATCACATGCTGCGGGCAATAAGGTTGCGCTGACTTTGTCGGATTCTTTCTGCGTTGATCGCTATCGCGATGAGTTCTTGGAACTCATTCGGAACAAAGTCGTCGATCTTGTTTTCGCCAATCAGCACGAATTGAAATCGCTCTATCAGACCGCTGATTTTGACACGGCTGTTTCTGCCTTCCGCAATGAAGGCGTTTTGGGTGCTGTGACGCGCTCCGAAGAAGGCTGCATTGTCGTGACACGCGAAGAGACGGTTGCGGTTCCGGCTTCACCTATTGAAAAGCTGGTTGATACGACCGGCGCCGGCGATCTATTTGCAGCAGGTTTTCTGGCCGGATTGGTGCGCGGCTGCGACATGCGCGATGCCGGACGATTGGGTGGTCTCGCGGCAGCTGAAATCATTCAGCATTATGGCGCGCGTCCCAACGTCAATCTCGCCGATCATGCGGCTGAAAATGGTCTGACGATTCCGGCCTGATTAGAGCTTTCTGAGCGCGACTTTTTCAATCTTGTGGTTCTGGCCTTTGGTCAGAACCAGACTGGCGCGCGCGCGGGTAGGCAAAATATTTTCGTGCAAATTGCGCAGATTGATCCGTCGCCAAATGTCGCGCGCGGTGCGCTCGGCATCTTCATCATTCAAATCGGCATATTTGCGGAAATAGGAACGCGGATCGCGGAAGGCTGTTTCACGCAATTTCATAAAGCGCGCGACATACCAGCGCTCGAGATCATCGTCGGGGGCATCGAGATAGACCGAGAAGTCGAAGAAGTCGGAAACGAAGGGAATGTCCTTGCCGGGCTTATTGGGGAGGAGAACATTCAACCCTTCGACAATCAGAATATCGGGACGGTCGACGACAATATTTTTGCCGAGCATAACGTCATAGACAAGATGCGAATAGACGGGGGCTTCGACATTGCGCTTTCCCGCTTTGATTTCCGAGAGAAAGCGCAACAGGCTCGTGCCGTCATAGCTTTCCGGAAAACCTTTGCGGTCCATAATCCCTTCGCGCTCGAGCACGGAATTAGGATGCAGAAAGCCGTCGGTGGTGATCAGCTCGACCTTAGGCGTGTTGGTCCAGCGAGAAAGCAAAGCTTTCAGCACGCGCGCAGTTGTGGATTTTCCAACAGCAACCGAACCGGCAATGCCGATGATGTAGGGCATTTTGCCGTCTTCTGCACCGAGGAAGCGCTGCGTTGCTTTGAACAGGCCTTGTGTGGCGGCGACATAAAGCGCCAGCAAGCGCGACAAGGGCAGATAAATGGCAATGACTTCATCGACCGAGATCGGGTCGTTCATTGATTGGAGTTTTTCTAGGTCTTCGATGGTCAGTGTCAGCGGCGTATCGGCGCGCAGAGCTGCCCATTCACTCCGCGTGAAATGGCGGTAAGGAGAAAGCTCTTGGGGAGGCATCGAGGGCGCTGCGGTTTTGTTTTTCATTTCTCATTCCCGCCCGGATTGTCTGGGGCTCAGCCCCGGGCGGCTTTTTCCTCATGTCCTGACATGCCGATGCGCCGGCCAAGTTCGTCCAGAACATCTTGCAACGGAATGCCTGCGGCCTGAAGCGCTACCAAAAGATGATAGAGCACATCGGCTGCCTCGGCCGTCATGGCGCTTTTGTCGCCTTGCGCGGCAGCAATGGCGAACTCAACTGCCTCTTCGCCAAATTTTTTGCCGCAATGGGTCACGCCTTTGTCGAGCAGCGACTTCGTATAGGACTTTTCGGCGCTGGCCGCGGCGCGAGCGGCAATGATCGCTGACAGGTCTTCAAGACGGAAAGTCATGTCTCGATCTCCTTTAATCCAAGCGAACGGGCAGACCCGCGTTCTTCATATGCTCTTTGGCCTGACGAATTGTGAATTCGCCAAAATGGAAGATGGAAGCAGCCAGAACCGCTGTGGCATGGCCATCCCGAATGCCATCGACCAGATGGTCCAGATTGCCGACACCGCCTGAGGCAATCAAGGGCACATTCACCGCGTCGGCGATAGCGCGCGTCAGTGTGATGTCGAAGCCGGACTTTGTGCCGTCGCGGTCCATCGAGGTGAGAAGAATTTCACCCGCGCCCAGCGCGACCACTTCTTTGGCATATTGGATGGCATCAAGGCCGGTCGGCTTGCGCCCGCCATGTGTGAAGATTTCCCAGCGGTTGGGTGCGACCTGCTTGGCGTCAATAGCCACAACAATGCATTGGCTGCCGAATTTTTCGGCCGCTTCGCGGACAAAGTCGCGGTTGTTGACCGCAGCGGTCATGATCGAAACTTTGTCGGCGCCCGCCAGAAGAAGATTGCGAATATCATCTGTGGTGCGCACGCCACCGCCAACAGTGAGCGGCATGAAACAGGCTTCGGCCGTGCGCTGAACCACATCGAGGATTGTGCCGCGATTTTCATGGCTTGCGGTAATGTCGAGAAAGCAGAGTTCGTCGGCGCCTGCCGCATCATAGGCAATGGCGCTTTCAACCGGATCGCCTGCATCTTTCAGATCGACGAAATTCACGCCTTTGACGACGCGACCGTCTTTCACATCAAGACAGGGAATGACGCGGCATTTAAGCAAGCCGCGCCTCCCGTGCCGCACGGATCAAACGCAGGGCCTGCGCAGGATCAAGGCGACCATCGTAAAGCGCACGTCCCGTGATCGCGCCTGCAAGCTTATTGCAGTCTGGCATCAACAAGCGCTCGACATCAGCGAGTGAGGCAAGGCCGCCGGACGCAATGACGGGAATGGAGATTGCATCAGCAAGGGCAAGGGTCGCTTCAATATTGAGGCCCTTCAAGACACCATCGCGAGAAATATCCGTGTAGATGATGGCCGCAACACCGGCATCTTCAAAACGCTTGCCGAGTTCGGGTGCGGTGACTTGCGAAACTTTCGCCCAGCCATCGACAGCCACCAAACCATCGCGCGCATCAATGCCTACAGCAATCTTGCCCGGGTAGAGGCGCGCAGCTTCGCGCACGAGATCAGGATCGCGCACGGCTGCTGTGCCGATGATGACGCGCGTCACCCCTTTCGCCAGCCAGCCATCAATCGTGCGCATGTCGCGAATGCCACCGCCCAATTGCACGGGCATTTTGATCCGCTTCAAAATGCCTTCGACGGCTTGCGCATTGCGCGGCTCGCCAGCGAAAGCACCGTCCAGATCGACCACATGCAAATATTCGAAACCCTGATCTTCAAAGGCTTGCGCCTGAGCAGCAGGATCTGTGTTGAAGACGGTTGCCTGATCCATATCGCCATGAATCAGGCGCACGCATTCGCCCTGCTTGAGATCAATCGCGGGAAAGAGGATCAAGGTGCCCACCTGAGAAAATTAGCAATCAGAGCCAGCCCAAGTTTTTGGCTCTTTTCGGGATGAAATTGGGTTCCAACAATATTGTCGCGACCAACCATGGCTGTGAGTTCACTTCCATATTCGGTCGTGGCGACAATATGCGCCGGATCAGCCGTTTTCAGATGATAGGAATGGACGAAATAGGCATGGAGGCCGTTTTCGCCAATCGGAATATCTTTCAGAAGCGGATGTGATCTGCGCGCTTCAAGCGTGTTCCAGCCCATATGCGGAACTTTGAGATCGGTTGATATTGGCTTGATTTCGACGACTTCGCCGGGGATCCAATTGAGCCCCTGCGCCATGCCATGTTCGAGGCCGCGGGATGCCAGCAATTGCATGCCGACGCAAATTCCCAAAAAGGGCTTTCCACCTTTGATGACGCTTTCTTCCAGCGCCTCAACCATGCCGGTCACATTGTCGAGGCCACGGCGGCAATCGGCGAAAGCACCCACACCGGGCAGGACAATGCGATCAGCACCACGCACAACATCCGGGTCGGAGGTGACGATGACGCGCACACCTTGTTCGGCAGCCGCGCGCTCCACCGCTTTATGTGCGGAGTGCAGATTGCCTGACCCATAATCAACAATTGCGACGCTCATCTCGTCAGGCTCCTGCCGATGGGAAGAGGCCAACGAGAGGGGATGATCCCGAGGTCGCTGCAGTGCGCATCACGGGCGCATGATTGTCCATTTCAAAACGCGCGAAAAAGCGACGCTCTGCATCAGCCAAGCGTCGGTCTTGAACGACATCAACAAGGCGGAAGCCTCGGCGGCGCAAAACATAACGACGGATGGAGGCCGCCTCAAAACCAAGCGCGAGCGCGAGGAGCAATTCCAAAAGGCCCTGCGCACCCATGTGAATGATGTGACTTTGCACAAGCAGGCCGAGAGCGATCTGGATCAAGCTCCAGATCACAAAGCCCAACCATGCGCGGTTCCACAAAAGCCAGAGTGGGCCCAAGAACAAAGCCCACCAGCCAAATCCATCGCGCACGAAAACCGCCCGCTCGAAAGCGGACGGTTGATCGGAAGTTTCCTTCATATGCACCGTATAGATGCTCATCCCTGCGATGCTCTCTGGCCTTAGAGGCTGCCCTTGGTGGACGGCACGCGGTCTTTCTGACGCGGATCAATTGCAATCGCCGCGCCTAGCGCACGGGCAAGGCCCTTGAAGCAGGATTCAGAAATATGGTGATCATTGATCCCATAGAGCGTCTCGACATGCAGCGTGATGCCGGCATTCATGGCGAAAGCCTGAAAAAATTCGCGCACGAGGTCCGTGTCGAATTCGCCGATCTTGCTGTGATGGAAGGTCGTGCGGAAGACGAGGAAGGGGCGTCCGGACACATCCAGCGCGACACGCGTCAGCGTCTCGTCCATCGGCAACAGGCAATCGGCATAGCGGGTGACGCCACGCAGATCACCAAGCGCCTGACGGATCGCTTGGCCGAGCACAATGCCCGTATCTTCCACCGTGTGATGTTGATCAATGTGCAGGTCGCCCTTGGCTTCGATCTCGATGTCGATGAGGCTGTGACGGGCGATTTGGTCGAGCATGTGATCGAAGAAGCCGATACCGGTCTTGATCGCAGCCTTTCCCGTTCCGTCAAGATTGACGGTCGCCTTGATCTCGGTTTCGCGCGTCTGGCGCGAAAGGGTGGCGCTACGCATGGATTTTGTCCCTGAATTGATGCTGCGGCTTCTAGCAAGCCCAGTGCCTTATGGCTACCTCGCTGCCTGATCGCATATGACTTTGGGCGCCGATGTTACTGCAAAGGCCCTTGTCAGTCTGTTACTGGCTTCATAAATGCGGCCTTTAACGCCTTCCGGAGCTTGTCCATGACCGAACCCGCACAGCATTCCGGCTCCGGCTGGCACGCGACCACTATTTTGATGGTCCAGAAGGGCGGCCGGACTGTCATCGGGGGCGATGGGCAGGTCAGCCTTGGCCCGACCATCATCAAAGGCAATGCTCGCAAAGTTCGTCGCCTCGGCAAAGGCGATGTGATTGCCGGTTTTGCGGGGGCGACGGCCGACGCATTTGCCCTTTTTGAGCGGCTCGAGGCCAAAATCGACCAATATCCTGGCCAATTGCTCCGCTCTTGCGTCGAATTGGCCAAAGATTGGCGCACAGACCGCTATTTGCGCCGATTGGAGGCTATGATGCTGGTTGCTGATGACAAGGTCGCCTTGGTGCTGACCGGCACGGGCGATGTTTTGGAGCCCGAGCAGACGGAGCATGGGTCTGTCATGGCCATTGGCTCGGGCGGCAATTATGCGCTGGCCGCGGCCCGCGCACTTTTGCCGACCGATCAGGATGCGGAGAGCATCGTCCGCTCGGCTATGAAAATTGCCGCGGAAATTTGCGTCTATACAAATTCAAGCCTCGTCCTTGAATCAATTGAGAAGCGCTGACCATGACCGAATTTTCGCCCCGTGAGATCGTCTCTGAGCTGGATCGGTTCATCGTCGGCCAGAATGATGCCAAGCGTGCGGTCGCCATTGCTTTGCGCAATCGTTGGCGGCGTTTGCAGCTCACCGGCGCGATGCGCGAAGAAGTGCTGCCAAAAAACATTTTGATGATTGGCCCGACTGGATGCGGCAAGACGGAAATTGCGCGCCGCTTGGCAAAGCTTGCGGGTGCGCCCTTTCTCAAAGTGGAAGCAACAAAGTTCACCGAAGTTGGCTACGTCGGGCGTGATGTCGAACAGATCGTGCGTGATCTTGTCGAGGTCGGCATTTCTCTGGTCAAGGAAAGCAAGCGTCGTTCGGTTTCAGTGAAGGCGCAGGCAGCTGCTGAAGAGCGCGTACTTGATGCACTCGTTGGTAAAAGTGCCTCTGGCGCAACGCGCGATACGTTTCGTAAGAAATTGCGACAGGGCGAATTAGACGACAAAGAGATCGAGATTGAACTGGCGCAATCAAGCTCTGGCATGCCGATGTTTGAATTGCCTAATATGCCAGGGTCTTCAGTCGGTGCAATTTCCATTGGCGATATTTTCGGAAAACTTGGCACAAAGACGCGGACTTTGCGTACCAGCGTGAAAGAAGCTTACGAGCCGCTCGTCACCGAAGAAAGCGACAAGCTTCTGGATCAGGATCAGCTGGTCCAGGAAGCAATCCGCGAAGTTGAAAATAACGGCATCGTTTTTCTCGATGAGATCGACAAAATCTGTGCGCGCGAAAATCGCGGCGGCGCGGATGTGTCACGTGAAGGCGTCCAGCGCGATCTTTTGCCTCTGATCGAGGGCACGACTGTTTCGACCAAGCACGGCGCAGTGAAGACGGATCATATTCTCTTCATTGCTTCAGGCGCTTTCCATGTCTCCAAGCCGTCCGACCTTTTGCCGGAGTTGCAGGGGCGTCTGCCCATCCGCGTCGAGCTCAAATCGCTCACAGAAGATGATTTCAAGCGCATCCTGACGGAGACCGAGGCGAGCCTGATCAAGCAATATACGGCCTTGCTGGCGACCGAAGGCGTCAAACTGACCTTTACGCCCGATTCCATCGATGTTTTGGCGCGGATGACCGTGCAGGTGAATTCCACGGTTGAAAATATCGGGGCTCGGCGGCTGCAGACCATGATGGAAAAACTGCTAGAAGAGGTGAGTTTTTCGGCACCCGACCGGTCCGGTCAGGAAATTGTCATCGACGGGCCATTTGTCGAAAAGCAGATTGCCGATCTAGCTCGCAATGCCGATTTGAGCCGCTTCGTTCTTTAAGATTGAAAGGCTTGCCAGAAGGTCCGCCCATTTGCGATAAGGCGGGCCTTGCTATCGGAGCCACGTTGCAATGCAAGCCTTCCCCCAGCTCGTTTTTTCCGGTGTTCAGCCCACAGGTAATTTGCATCTTGGCAATTACCTCGGCGCGATCACGAAGTTTGTGGCTCTACAGGATACGCATGATTGCATCTATTGCGTGGTTGATTTGCACGCGATCACCGTGGCCCAGAAGCCGTCCGAGTTAACCTCGAATATTCGCGAAGTCACGGCGGCCTTTATCGCAGCCGGCGTCGATCCCACGCGCCATATTGTCTTCAACCAGAGCCAAGTGGCTGAGCATGCGGAGCTGGCCTGGATTTTCAATTGCGTGGCCCGCATTGGCTGGCTCAATCGCATGACCCAGTTCAAAGAAAAGGCTGGTAAAGACCGCGAAAACGCATCGGTCGGACTCTATGCCTATCCGACATTGATGGCGGCTGACATTCTCGTTTACCGCGCGACGCATGTTCCGGTGGGTGAAGATCAGAAGCAGCATCTCGAATTGGCGCGCGATATTGCGCAAAAATTCAACAATGATTTTCTGGCAGACAATCCGGCTTATGTCGATGGCAAAGGCTTTTTCCCGCTGCCCGAGCCTTTGATTCAAGGCCCCGCTACGCGCGTCATGAGCTTGCGCGACGGGTCGAAGAAAATGTCGAAGTCTGATCCGTCTGACAACTCGCGCATCAATCTGGCTGATGATGGCGACACGATTGCGCAAAAGATTCGCAAGGCCAAGACCGATCCCGATGCATTGCCCTCCGCGCTCGAGGGGCTCGCGGGCCGCCCAGAGGCGGATAATCTGGTTGGCATTTATGCAGCACTCGACGGCAAGACGAAGCTCGATGTTTTGCAGCAATTCGGCAGCGGTAATTTTTCGACCTTCAAATCCGCTCTGGTGGATTTGACAGTTGCCAAGCTTGCCCCGATTGGCTCCGAAATGCGTCGCCTGCAGGCCGATACGGCCTATATTGACGGCGTTTTGCGTGATGGCTCCAACCGCGCGCGGGAGCGTGCGGCCAAGACGATGTCGTCGGTTCGCGACATTGTGGGCTTTGTGCGCTGAGGGCGCGACACAATCGCCATTGATCTTAGATGGGTTCACCCCTTATCTGGTGGGAGTCATCCGTCGCCGGCCTTGAACCGGACGCCGTGGAGAGAGCCATGTTCATTCAGACTGAAGCCACCCCTAATCCCGCAACCCTAAAATTTCTGCCAGGCCGCACTGTCCTGCCCATGGGGACACTGGAAATTCGCGATACGGACGCAGCTGCAAAATCGCCGCTGGCCAAAGCGCTTTTTGCCATCCCCGGCGTATCGACCGTGTTTTTTGGCTACGATTTTGTTTCGGTCAGCAAGTCGGACGGTGATGAATGGCAACATCTGAAGCCCGCCGTTCTGGGCGCGATTATGGAGCATTTTGTTTCCGGCGCGCCCTTGCTGGTCGATGGCGATAATAAAGAAGGCTCGGAAGATGGCGAAGAATTCTTCGCCCCCGAACATGCCGAGACGGTCGCGACGATCAAGGAATTGCTCGAAACACGGATACGTCCGGCAGTTGCGAGCGACGGCGGGGACATTACTTTCCGCGGTTTCCGGGATGGCGTAGTTTATCTTGCCATGAAGGGAGCCTGCTCTGGCTGCCCCTCGTCCACGGCCACGCTGAAGAGCGGAATTCAGAATCTTCTCAAGCACTTCCTGCCGGAAGTCCAATCGGTCGAACAGCTCTGAGCTCATGAAACTCCTCGCCATCGATACATCTCAGGCGGCAGTATCCGCCTGTATTATGGGTGATGACGGGGGTATTCTGGCGCGTGAGACGCTCCCTATGGCCCGCGGCCATGCCGAAGCGCTCTTGCCACTCTTGGAGCGCCTGTCCAAGGTGGCTGCCGTCCCTTTTTCAACGCTCGGGCGGATTGCTGTTGTGGTTGGCCCCGGCTCATTCACCGGAATCCGGATCGGTATAGCCGCTGGCCGCGCCATTGGTCTGGCCGCCGGCGTCCCCGTGGTCGGGGTCTCCTCTTTGGCAGCTTTTGCGGCCCCACTGATCGGGCGGGAAGGTGCGGGCGTCATTGCGGCGGCGGTCGATGCCAAGCATGGGCAGGTTTATGTCCAGGGCTTTACCGCCAAAGGGCAGCCCTTGGCGCCGCCTCGCATCACCAATGTGCGCGATGCGGTGCGAACCTTGGGGGCAGGCCCCCTCGTATTTGCAGGCTCCGGGGCGACCATGATGGCGATTGAGGCCTGGTCGCTCGGTGCGCAAGCCGAAGTGGCTGGCGAAACCATTACGCCTGACATTGGCTTTGTCGCTCGACTTGGCGTCCTTGCCGATCCTGCGACGGCCCCTGCCCGGCCCTATTATCTCAAACCCCCGGATGCCAAGCCGCAGGCCAATGGCGCCATTGCGCGGACTGCCTGATGCGGTTTTGGCCCTTTGCCTCCAAACCGCGCGAAGTTGCAGTCCACCCTCTGGAGCCGCGCTGGTTTGCTGATTGTGCCCAACTTCACGCCCGTTTTTTTGCGCGCAGCTGGGGCGTTGCTGATTTCGAGGAATTGACGCGAGACCGGCAGGTCATGGCCGATGGGGCTTTTGATGGTCCCGGAAAAACCTGTTTTGGCTTTGCCGTGTCGCGATTGGTCGCCCCAGAGGCGGAGTTGCTCTCGATCGCAGTTGATCCGCGCCACCAAGGTCGCGGTATTGGTCGTCAATTGCTGAATGCCCATTTTGCCCGCCTCGCAGCCCATGGCGCACGCGAGGTTTTTCTTGAGGTTGAACAGGGCAATAGCAGCGCTATTCACCTGTATGAGCAATTCGGGTTTGCAAAGGTTGGCGAGCGCGCAGGCTATTATCCGAAAAAAGACGGCTCCCGCGCCACAGCTCTCGTCCTGCGCGCACACCTGAGCTAAAGACTTTTGTTCTCAAAAGTCGAGGATGGCACTAGAACGTCACAGAACTTCGCCTATCCTGCAGGGGTGGTTGAAGCATGATCCTGAGCTGAGGTGAAACCCGCTTGAGTACGCCGACATCCGTTCAGGTCGATAAGACTGAACGGCGAAAATTGTTCATCAAGTCCTACGGCTGCCAGATGAACGTCTATGATGCCACACGTATGGCAGACGTTCTCGCGCCGGAAGGCTACGAAGAAACAACCGATATGGCTGAAGCCGATCTGGTTGTGCTGAACACCTGCCATATTCGCGAACGCGCTGCGGAGAAAGTTTTCTCCGAGCTTGGAAAAGTACGCGTTTTAAAAGAAGAGCGCGCGAGCCGCGGCCTCGACATGAAAATAGCCGTCGCGGGCTGCGTGGCCCAAGCTGAAGGCGCGGAGATTCTTCGCCGTCAAAAGGCTGTTGATCTTGTGGTCGGCCCACAAAGCTATCATCGCCTGCCTGACATGCTGCGCAATGTTCAAAACGGTGTGCAGATTGAAACCGAATTTCCGACCGAAGATAAATTCGATCATCTGGTTGCGCCGGCGCGAGCCAAGGTTGCGAGTCGTGGAATATCCTCTTTTCTGACCATACAAGAAGGCTGCGATAAATTCTGCACCTTCTGTGTTGTGCCCTATACGAGAGGCGCTGAAACATCGCGTCCTATTGCAAAGATCATCGATGAAGCGCGTCATCTGGTCGATGCTGGCGTGCGCGAGGTCACATTGCTGGGTCAGAACGTGAACGCGTTTCATGGACTGGATGAAAATGGCCATGTCGTTTCGCTGGCCGGATTGACAGCGAGGCTTGCTGACATCCCGGGCCTTTTGCGGGTGCGCTATATGACAAGCCATCCGAACGATATGGCGCAGGATTTGATCGATGCGCATGCGCAGCAGTCAGCTTTGATGCCCTTCCTTCACCTGCCTGTTCAGTCAGGATCAGATCGCATTTTGCAGGCGATGAATCGCAAACACACAGCCAAAGACTATATTGATCTGATAGATCGGGTTCGCGCAGTTCGCCCCGACATCGCCTTGTCGTCGGACTTTATCGTGGGCTTTCCGGGCGAGACGGAAGAGGATTTTCAAGCTACGCTCGACTTGGTCCAAAAAATCAATTTTTCGAGCAGCTATTTCTTCAAATATTCCATGCGTCCGGGTACGCCCGGTGCGGAAATGGAAGAGCAAGTTTCCGAAGAGGTCAAAAGCGAGCGGCTCTATCGTTTGCAAGAACTCGTGGACGGACAGCGTCACGCCTATAATGATGCCTCTGTCGGCAAGGTAATGCCAATTCTCTTCGAGAAGAAGGGGCGCGATCCCGGACAGATTTCGGGTAAGTCGCCTTATCTTCAAGCCGTACAAGTTGATGGACCTGAATCATTGATTGGTTGCGTTGCGGATGTGTTGATTACGGACGCCCTCACTAACTCGCTCAAAGGCACTCTCGTGGGAGAGTTTCGATGAGTTTCGCAGGGGAGATCATCGCTTGAGATCATCCGATAAGACTGGCGCAGTTGCTCCCGTTCATGCCGCACCCGAAAGGGCAGGCGGTGTGGATGTCGCGCAGGCCGAGAAAACCGAAGTCACCATCGCTTTTGACGACAATCGTCATGCCTCGCTTCTTTTCGGTCATTACGATCAGAATCTGGCACGCTTGGAGCGTCGTGTTGGTATTTCAGCTCATGCCAATGGCAATCATGTCACGTTGAAAGGTGCGCCTGAGGCTTGTGAGCAAGCACGTCGCGTTCTTGAAGCGCTTTATGCCCGCGTCAAGAAGGGCCAGACGATATCTCTGGGTGATGTCGACGGCGCGGTTCAAGAAGGCGTTTTGCAAGGCAATCTCTTCCCGAAGGAAGAGGCTGGCCGCGCGGTTTTTGAAAGCGTGAATACGCGCAAGCGTGGTGGCGTGCGTGCCCGCAATGCGGCGCAAGATTTGTATTTACGCGCCTTGAAGCGCAACGAGCTTGTCTTTGCTGAAGGGCCAGCGGGCACGGGCAAGACATGGCTTGCCGTTGGCCATGCGGTGTCTCTGCTCGAACAAGGCGTCGTTGAAAAGATCATTCTGTCGCGTCCCGCCGTTGAAGCGGGCGAGCGGATCGGCTTTTTGCCCGGTGATATGCGCGAAAAGGTCGATCCCTATTTGCGGCCTATTTACGATGCGCTTTATGATTTTATGGATGGTCGCATGGTCGAGCGCGGCTTGCAGACCGGCATGATTGAAGTCGCACCTCTGGCTTTCATGCGCGGTCGAACATTGGCATCTGCTTGTGTCCTTTTGGATGAGGCACAGAATGCTACATCCATGCAGATGAAAATGTTTCTGACCCGTCTGGGCGAAGGATCACGCATGATCATCACCGGTGACCCGACCCAGACCGATTTACCACCCAGCCAAAAATCCGGCCTCAGCGAAGCCGTGAATCTGTTGTCGCATCTTGAAGGCATTGGTCATGTGCGGTTCCGCGATGCGGATGTGGTGCGTCATGACCTTGTCCGCCGGATTGTCAGCGCTTATGAGGCCGCTCATGCCGGAGCAGCGGGGCTGAAATGAGTCTTCAATCTGACATCAGCATCGAATGCGAGCATTGGTCGAAGCTTGCTGATTTGGACGCTCTGGTTGAACGGGCTTTGCAGGCCGCATGTTTGGAATCGGGCAGGACTCTTTTCGATGACGCAGAAGTCAGCCTGCTGTTTTGTGATGATGCACGTATTCAAGAGCTCAATCGCGATTGGCGTAGCTTGGATAAGCCGACCAATGTTTTGTCTTTTCCTGCCGTTCCAGTGGAGCGCCTCGCTTCCGCACCTCTGCTTGGTGACATAGCGATTGCATTTGAAACGGTCACAAAAGAAGCATCCGTGGAAGATAAGACTTTCTCTGATCATACGTCTCATATGATCGTGCATGGTTTTCTGCATCTTCTAGGCTATGATCACGAAAATGAAAAAGAGGCTGAAGAAATGGAAGATCTCGAACGTCGCTCCCTTGCGCGTCTCGGGATTGCCGATCCTTATGCCGCCAGTGAACTTGTGAACGGAAAGAAAGCATCATGAGCCTGCCAGACACATCCCATGGGGAAAGTCGCGCGGAGCCTCCCAGTCTGATCGAACGCATTCGATCCCTATTCGGGCTGAACAATCCATCAATCCGCGATGACATTGAAGACGCACTTGAGGATCACTCGGTCGAGAGTGATTTCACGCCGCAAGAGCGGACCATGCTCAAAAATGTTCTCGGCCTGCATGAATTGCGAGTGCAGGACGTAATGGTGCCGCGCGCTGATATTATTGCGGTTGGCATTGAAGATTCTCTGGCTGATGTTCTGTCGGTTTTTCGCACTGCAGGCCATTCGCGCCTTCCCGTGCATGGCGAATCTCTCGATGACCCGCGCGGCATGGTTCATATCCGCGATTTCGTAGATTATATCGCCGCTGCCGCTGAAGATTTCTGGAAAGGCCGCAGTACAAAGAGCGAAACTTCGGCCAAGCGCGACGCGGTTATGCGTTTGCGTGGGCTTGGTGAATTGGATCTGTCTTTACCCCTTTCTAAAGCAGGCATTATCCGCTCCGTTCTGTTTGTTCCGCCCTCCATGCCCGCCCTCGATCTTCTCGTGAAGATGCAATCAAGCCGCACACATATGGCACTGGTCATTGATGAATATGGCGGGACTGATGGTCTGGCTTCGATCGAAGATATTGTTGAAATGATTGTCGGCGATATTGAAGACGAGCATGACGAGGATGACAGCCCACGAATGGACGTTCAGAGCGATGGGACCTGGCTTGTTGATGCGCGCGCCAGCCTTCAAGACTTGGGCGAGGCCATGGAGTTCGATTTCATTGCGATGAGCGGCGAAGAAAAAGTCGAAACCTTGGGTGGCCTTGTTACAACTTTGGCTGGTCGTGTTTTGGCGCGTGGCGAAACCTATGAGGCAGAAGGGCTGTTGCGCTTTGATGTGCTCGATGCTGATCGTCGTCGGTTGAAGCGCATTCGCATCACGTTGCTCTCGCAACCAGTTTCAGCTCAGGGCAAATAACCTGATCGGAGCCCTATGCTGTCGCTGGTTCACGCCATCACATTGTCTTACGGCTGGCGTCGGAATGTGATTGCCTTTTGCGCAGGTGTTGCGGGTGTGTTGGCGCTCGCACCCATTCATTTTTTCCCGGCTGCTGCTATCCCGTTGGTTATTTCAGTTTGGCTTTTAGATGGGCTTGAGCCTACAAAGCAGCTTCATTCGTTTCGGCTCGATACATCCGCGCTCAAACACGCAGCTTTAATTGGCTGGTGTCTCGGCTTTGGATATTTTGTTGCAAGCCTGTGGTGGCTGGGTGCTGCCTTTCTGGTTGAAGCGGAAGAATTTGCTTGGGCCTTGCCTTTTGGGGTTGCGGGACTGCCCGCAATTCTGGCGTGTTTCACCGCGTTTGGTTTTGTTCTCGCTCGTCTGTTTTGGTCGGATGGTTCAGCGCGGATTCTTGCCCTAGCATTCGGGTTAGGCGTGAGCGAGTGGTTACGCGGTACCCTGTTTACGGGTTTTCCGTGGAATACATTCGGTATGGTATTGGGCGGCAATCTTGTGCTGGCACAAGTCGCAAGCCTTGTCGGCTTACATGGCCTGACTTTTCTTTCAGTGTTTATTTTTGCAAGCCCTGCTGTCTTGACCAGCCGGGTTACGGCGCGGCGTTCATCAGCCGCTTTTGTCGGTGCTTGTGCGCTCTTTGTGGCTATCACCTTGTTTGGAAGTTTGCGTTTGTGGACGGCGCCTGACGAATATCATCCGGCTTTACGCATTCGCATCATGCAGCCCAATGCGTGGCAGGATGATAAATTCAGGCCCGAAAATAAAGAACAGATTCTTTCTCATTATATCGCGCTTACTGCGCGCAAAAGTGTTCTGGCGCCAAATGGTCTTTCTGACATTACGCATGTGATCTGGCCCGAATCGCCCTTCCCTTTCATTTTGTCGCGCGATCCGGAAGCTTTATCTCGTATTGCGCAATCTTTAGGACGCAGCGTTTTAATCACCGGATCAGCGCGTGCTGAAACAATCGGCTCGTCCTATCCCGGCGAAATTCGCAAAGTCTCCTATTTCAATTCGATTCAGGTTTTGACGTCATCGGGCATGATCGCCGATACATATGACAAAGTTCATCTTGTTCCATTTGGGGAATATTTGCCGTTTTCTGGCTTTCTTGAAAAACTCGGCCTTCGGCAATTCGTGCATATTCCAGGCGGCTTTGAGCCGGGGATTACACGCAAGCTTTTGCAGGTTCCGGGTCTTCCACAGGCTTTTCCACTGGTCTGTTATGAAGCCATTTTTCCGGAATCTTTGTCTCCGAATTTACGAAATTCCGCGGGTCTCATGATCAATGTGTCCAATGATGGATGGTTTGGGCCGACCTTCGGTCCCTATCAGCATTTGGCTCAGGCACGTCTTCGCAGCATTGAAAGTGGATTGCCATTTCTTCGCGCAGCCAACACGGGAATATCAGCGATCATAGATTCTTATGGCCGCACTATTGATCAGCTAGCTCTCGGAACGGAAGGTGTTCTGGATGCGCGCTTGCCATTGGCGATAACACCACCACTCGTATCACGCTTTCCTTTTTTGGCGCCCTTCTTTTTGGCGCTCATCGGCCTTCTGGTTCTCGTCGGGCTGCGTTTGCGGCGTTAAGCACAAGCGTAAGTTGCTGATTGGCTCTCTTGCCCTCAGCTTTGACGAAGCGTTACAATTGAACATTGTTTTATGAATTGCTTAAGTTTGAACGGAATGCGGCACCGTTCAGGTTTCGAGCGTGGAGACATTGCGAGTGACCAAACCGCCGAATCCCATCGACCAACATGTTGGCAGCCGTGTCCGGATGCGCCGTGCTATTCTTGGCATGACGCAGGAGAAATTGGGCCTCGCGCTCGGGCTGACATTCCAGCAAGTGCAAAAATATGAAAAAGGCACGAACCGCATCGGTGCAAGCCGCTTGCAAGCCATCGCCAAAATTCTGGATGTCCCGCCGTCTTATTTCTTTGAGGGTACGTCCGAGATTTTGGGTGACTTGTCTGGATTTGCCGATGGCTCCCGGACCTTTGTTCCCGATCTTGTGACTACTGCCGAAGGCCTCCAGCTCAATCGAGCCTTTGCCAAAATCACAGATCCTAAAATCCGCAAACGGCTGGTGGACCTCATCGTACAAATTGCCGAGAGTCAGGCTGACGGCATGGACGAATCTGTTGCGGAAAGCTCTGTCTGATCGTTCTTTAAAAAGAACGAAAACCCCCGTCTGGCTTGACCTGACGAACGGCCGATGGCACAAGTTTCAGCCCTAAAGGGGGGTTGAATCGGGTTGTCCGGTCAATCCTCAGCTTCTTCACGAGAGCAGCGGAGATGAGTGTGACCAGACAGAATTATTTGTTCACCAGCGAGTCAGTTTCTGAAGGTCATCCGGACAAGGTCTGTGATCGCATTTCTGATGAAGTGGTCGACCTGTTTTTCCGTGAAGGCGCAAAAGCCGGCATCAATCCTTATGACATTCGCGTGGCTTGCGAGACGCTTGCGACGACCAATCGCGTTGTGATTGCTGGCGAAGTGCGCGGTCCGGTCTTCACGGAAGACACAATCATTCACCTGGCTCGTCAGGCGATCCGCGACATTGGCTATGAGCAGGACGGCTTCCATTGGGAACGCGCTAATATTGAAGTTCTGCTTCACGCGCAGTCTGTCGATATTGCACAGGGCGTCGACTCTGCAGGCAATAAGGACGAGGGCGCGGGCGACCAGGGCATTATGTTTGGTTATGCCTGCCGCGAAACGCCGGAGCTTATGCCTGCCCCTATCTATTATTCGCACAAGATTTTGCAGCTTCTTTCCGAAGCTCGCCGCTCAGGTATCGAAAAGCATCTGGGCCCCGATGCGAAGAGCCAGGTCACCATCCGCTATGAAAATGGCAAGCCTGTCGAAGCCACGCAGATTGTTGTGTCTCATCAGCATGTGAAGGAAGATCTGACCTCTCAGCAGATCTCCGACATTGTGCGCCCGCATGTTGAAAAGGCTTTGCCGGCTGGCTGGATCACCAAGAACACCAAGTGGCACATCAATCCCACGGGCAAGTTCTACATTGGTGGCCCTGATGGCGACACAGGCCTGACGGGCCGCAAGATCATCGTTGATACTTATGGTGGCGCAGCCCCTCACGGCGGCGGCGCTTTCTCGGGCAAGGATCCGACCAAGGTTGATCGTTCAGCAGCTTATGCGGCACGCTATCTTGCCAAGAATGTCGTGGCTGCAGGTCTTGCGGATCGTTGCAGCATTCAGCTCGCCTATGCGATTGGCGTTGCTGAGCCGCTGTCGATCTATGCGGATCTCTACGGCACAGGAAATGTCGATCCTGCCAAGCTCGAAGATGTGCTTCGTGATGTGATGAAGCTGACGCCGCGCGGCATCCGCGAGCATCTGCAGCTCAATCGTCCTATTTATGCTCGCACCTCTGCCTATGGCCACTTTGGTCGTACGCCGGATGCAGATGGCGGCTTCTCATGGGAAAAGACCGATCTTGTCGATGCGCTGAAGAGCCGTTTTTAAGATCGCCTTTTAAGAGGACAAAACATGTGTGCGGATGAGGCTGCCGGCTCAACCGGTCCAATCAACCGCACACTTTATGGCCGCCGCAAAGGCAAGAAGCTCCGCACCTATCAAGCGGGGCTTGTGTCAGAGACACTCCCGCAACTTTCCATCGATTGCTCAAACCCTATTGAGCCTGCCGCGCTTTTTTTGGAGAAGCGTGACGAGTTTCGTATGGAAATCGGCTTTGGTGGTGCAGAGCATTTAGTTCATGAAGCCGATCACCATCGTGCCATCGGCTACATTGGATGCGAGCCCTTCATCAATGGCGTGGCAAAACTGCTGTCGCAGGTTGAAGAGAAAGAGCTCACCAATATTCGCCTTCATCATGGTGATGCACGCGAAGTTTTGCTGCGTCTTCCTGGTGCCTGTCTGACGCGTGTGGATGTTCTTTATCCAGATCCTTGGCCAAAATGGCGCCAGCGCAAACGTCGGTTTTTGTCAGAGCAGAATATTGATGAAATTGCCCGCGTATTAAAACGGGGTTCCGTTTTTCGTTTTGCGACGGATATTGACGATTACGCGGGCTGGGTTCTCGCCCGTGTTTTGAAATCACCACAATGGACGTGGCAGGAAGCGCAGACCGGTGCGCGGCCTTGGCAGCAAGCCTGGGATCATTGGCCGAGCACGCGCTACGAGGCTAAGGCTTTTCGTGAAGGCCGCAAGCCCGCCTATTTCACTTTCATTCGTAATTAATCTCCTGCGCCATATCGGTGCAGTGAAGATCCGTGGGCGTAAAGCCAAGCTTCGGCGTGATCTGTGCGCGGCGCGAGCTTTTTTGCGACGGCCCAAAACTCGTCTGAATGATTCATATGGACGAGATGGGCTACCTCATGAGCTGCGAGATAGTTCAACACGAAAGGCGGCGCCATAATCAGCCGCCATGAAAAATTCAAAGAGCCACTGGCTGAACATGAGCCCCAACGGCTTGTTGTATCGCGCAAGGACACTTTCCGCGGGGCAAAACCAAGCGTCGTGCAGTGGGTTTTGACCGCAGCTTCCAGATCTTTGCGCGCTTCACTTTTGAGATGGTCGTGAATCCGGCGTGAGAGATGCTCGCTGCTGCACGAGACACGTAAAATTTTTGCGTCTGTTAAAACTTCGATGCCACCGCGTAAGCGATCAATATGTTCGATCGCCAGCTCCTCGCCCCTGAATGGAAAGCGCGAACCGTGTTCAAAGGGAACTGCTTGCGGGAGACGGTGCAGGCGCGCTGCAATCCATGCCGCATGGCGTTGTGCAAAGTCTTGTGCTGCAGCCAAAGAGCCGCGCTTTGGTAGCGTGATTACCACGTCGCGAGTTGCATTGCGGACGCGCAAGGTGAAGCGACGCGCGGTTGGCACGCGCTTTAAAAGCACGCGATAGGATGCGCCCTCATGGACAACGTCCAGATGGTCAGGGAGAGGTGTGGGGTCTCGACGAAATAAGCGCAGCATTTCATCTGAAATCTAGCTGATTCCAGAGATCTTTTACCAGACCCATCAAAGTGATTAGCCGTTGTAGGCGGCCAATTTCAGCTTTGCACCCTTGGATCCGCGCGCCGCATCCTGTTCAAGATTTGAGATGAAATCACGGATGCGCGGTGCAATTTCCGAGCGGAAACGCGATCCGTTAAACACGCCATAATGGCCGACGCCATTTTGCAGGTAATGGACTTTCCGTTCTGCGGGGATATTCACGCAGAGCTCTTGTGCGGCATAGGTCTGGCCGACGCCCGAAATGTCGTCCTTTTCGCCTTCCACGGTCATCAGACCCGTGCGGCGGATGGCCGTCAGATCGACCGGTTTGCCACGATGCTTCATTTCGCCCTTGGGCAAGGAATGCTGCACGAAGACATTTTCAATAGTCTGTAAATAGTAGTCAGCCGAGAGGTCCATCACAGCCATATATTCATCATAGAAGTCGCGTTGCTTTTCGGCGGAATCGCCATCGCCTTTGACCAGATGATTGAACATTTCGACATGGGCATTCACATGGCGATCCATGTTCATGGCCATAAAGCCCGAAAGCTGAAGGAAGCCCGGATAGACTTGGCGGCCAAAGCCCGGATAGGGGAAAGGCACACTGAAAATGCAATTGCGGCGGAACCATTCGGTTCCGCGCTCCTGCGCCAGTACATTCACCGCCGTCGGACTGCGACGTGTATCAATTGGTCCGCCCATCAGCGTCATTGAGGCAGGTGCGAGCGGATGATTTTCCGCTTCCATGCGTGCGACAGCTGCGATCAAAGGCACGGATGGTTGGCAGACGCCAAGCGTATGCAGGCCTGCACCTGTGATGTCTTTGCCGAGCAGCTGATAAATTTCGATCAGGTAGTCGATGTAATCATCGAGATCGAAGGAACCTGCACTTAAAGGCACCATGCGGGCATCCGCCCAGTCGGTGATGTAGACTTCATAATGGGGTAGGAATGCTTCGACTGTTCCACGCAGCAAGGTTGCGTAATGTCCTGAAAGCGGCGCAACGATCAGTAGGCTCGGTTGCGTCCTTGCTAATTGTGCAGCGCGGGAGAAATGGATCAGACGGCAGAAAGGCTTTTCCCAAACGATCTCTTCTGTGACAGCTACTGTCACACCATTCACGCTGGTCGTTTCAAAACCAAAATTTGGTTTGCCATAGCGACGTGTCAGTCGCTCGAATAATTCAGCAGATGCGGCCATGTTGCGGCCAAATGGCGTGTGCGTGAGTGGGTTAATCTGGCTCTTGAAGAGCATCCTCGTTGCGTCTGAAACAGCGCGAGCAGGAACGAGAGCCGCATGGGCCATTTCATACATGTGATAGGAGAAACGGTTCATCCGATAGCCCTCGGCATGGGGAGGAAGCACGGCTAACGCCTTGGCGATATGAGCGTTCAAGGCGAAAAGTCTCTTTGCAGCATAAGCTTGTCAGGTCATTGTGCAAGTGCACAAAAAGCACAAGACGGTCTTTTCCCGGGAGTTGGGTGTGGTTTTTGACGATGGCATAGGTGGTCGGATCATGGTTTCGGCCCTAGTTTGGTGATCATGCGAGATTTAGCTGACCTCAACCTTGGTGGACGCGCGCGGCGGATCAGGGTCGATACGATCGTCCGATTGCGCTGGCTGGCCGTAGCCGGCCAGCTCTTGGCTATTCTCACGACCTATTTCGGCCTCGGTTTTTCCTTGCCGCTAGGCCTTTGTTTTCTCGCTATTTCTGCCTCCGCCTGGCTCAATATCGGGCTTCGGCTCAGGTTTTCCGCGAGTTATCGCCTCGGGGATCGGCTCGCACTTTTTCTGCTTTGCTATGACGTCTTGCAGCTCTCGGGTCTTCTCTATCTGACCGGCGGACTACAAAACCCATTCTCGATGCTTTTCCTCGCCCCGGTCATGATTGCGGCGGTCTCTCTGACGGCTATAGCGACCCTGCTTCTGGGCGCGCTTGTTGTCGCTCTCGCCAGCCTTTTGACCGTTTTTCACTATCCGTTGCCCTGGATGGGCGGACAACCGCTGACATTGCCAACGCTTTATGTCGCGGGAATCTGGATTTCCATCGTGCTCGGCGCCGCCTTTATCGGTATTTATGCGGCGCGCGTGGCCGATGAAGCCCGTCGCCTGTCAGATGCTTTGGCGGCCACAGAACTTGTGCTGGCGCGCGAACAGCATCTCACCCAGCTTGATGGCCTTGCCGCCGCGGCTGCGCATGAATTGGGAACCCCGCTCGCCACGATCACGCTGGTTGTCAAAGACCTTGCCAAGCTCCTGCCAGCAGACGGCGAAGCCGCTGCCGATGTGGCTTTGCTCACACAAGAGGTTCAGCGCTGCCGGACGATTCTTGGCAAATTGGCGTCTCTTGGCAATGACAGTGCCAGCATGCTCGACCGCATGACATTGTCGCACCTAGTTGAAGAGGTGGTTGCGCCCCAGCGGGATTTTGGCGTCAGCATCGATATTTCAAAATCGGGCGATGGTGTAGAACCGGTGTGTCAACGCAATCCGGGCATTCTCTATGGGCTCGGGAATCTGGTCGAGAACGCGATAGATTTTGCGACAACGCGTGTTGCGATCATCATTGGTTGGGGATCTGCGCAAGTGCGCCTTACCATCGAAGATGATGGCCCGGGATTCAGGCCGGAAGTTTTGGCGCGTTTGGGAGATCCTTATATTTCCACGCGAGGGCCTGACCGGCGTGCCAAATCGGAAGAAGGCGGTCTGGGTCTTGGCTTGTTCATCGCGAAAACGTTGTTGGAACGCTCTGGCGCGAGCGTGGCAGTTTCCAATCGCCCCTCGCCAGAGACGGGTGCCCGGATCAGCGTCGTTTGGCCGCGCCATCTCTTTGAACCAAATGAGTCCGGCGCAAAGACGGATGATGAAAAAACACTGATCGAGGCCTATATCCAGAGACAGGCCAAGGGTTGAACCATGAATGATCTGAGCAAGACGGCAGATGTGAGCAGTGAATTGGCAGGCTTTGAGGATCGCTCCTTGTTGCTTGCTGATGATGATCGCCCTTTTCTGACGCGCCTCACGCGCGCGATGGAGAGCCGTGGTTTTCAGGTGACGGCCGTTGATTCCGTGGCAGAAGGCCTGGCCACAATCCGTCGCACCGCACCGGCTTTTGCAGTGGTGGATATGCGTCTTGGTGATGGCAACGGGCTCGACATTATCTCAGAGCTCAAAGCCCTTCGTCCCGATTCACGCGGCATTATTCTCACCGGCTATGGAAATATCGCCACCGCAGTGACGGCGGTAAAACTCGGCGCCTTTGATTATCTGGCCAAGCCCGCTGATGCGGATGAAATTTATAATGCGCTCATGGCCATTCAGCATGACAAGGCGGAGCTGCCCGAAAACCCCATGTCGGCGGACCGTGTGCGCTGGGAGCATATCCAGCGCATTTATGAATTGTGCGGTCGGAATGTTTCCGAAACAGCGCGCCGTCTCAATATGCATCGGCGTACGTTGCAGCGTATTCTCGCCAAGCGTGCGCCGCGCTAACCCTCACAGGCAAGTCGTCTCTGAAGGCGTCTTGATCTTCTAGATGCTGAAAACCCGTGCTAGGAAGCTTGCAGAGTCAGGCTTTTGAGGACGGCGACCGGCCCGATGAACCCGCTTTTTGCTGATCTTCCCACGACTATTTTTGAAATGATGTCCTCGCTCGCGCGAGAGCATCAGGCCATTAATCTGGGTCAAGGTTTTCCCGATGATCCGGGCCCTGAAGATGTGCGGCAGAAGGCGGCAGAGGCCACTCTATCCGGTTACAATCAATATCCGTCGATGATGGGTATTCCGGAGCTGCGCGACGCTATTGCCAGTCATTACGGACGCTTTCACGGGCTGACCATCGATCCGCAACGCGAGACAATGGTCACGTCGGGTGCGACCGAAGCACTGACTGCTGCCATTCTTGCAACGGTGAAACCGGGTGATGAGGTCGTTCTCTTCCAGCCGGTTTATGATTCTTATCTGCCGATGGTGAGATTGGCGGGCGGCATCCCTAAGCTGGTGACGTTGAAGCCGCCGCATTGGCATTTCACGCAAGAAGATCTGGATGCGGTTTTCAGCCCCAAAACAAAAGCTGTCCTGATCAACACGCCATTGAATCCAACAGGCACTGTTCTGCCGCGCCCGCTGCTCGAAATGCTTGCGGCTTATTGCATCAAATTTGATGCCATTTGCATCAGCGATGAAGTCTGGGAGCATGTCGTTTTCGAGGGCCACCAACATGTGCCGCTCATGTCGATTCCGGGCATGCGGGAACGCACCATCAAAGTGGGCTCTGCCGGAAAGATGTTTTCGCTGACTGGTTGGAAAGTGGGTCTCGTTGTTGCGGCGCCTGATCTGCTGCGTGTGGTCTCGAAGGCCCATCAATTTTTGACCTTTACAACGCCGCCCAATCTGCAGGCTGCGGTCGCTTATGGTCTGATGAAAGAGGCCGACTATTTCAAAAATATGCGCGATACGTTCCAGAAGAGCCGCGATCGTCTGACAGATGGTTTGCGGACATTGGGATTTGATGTGATTCCAAGCCAAGGCACATATTTTCTGAACATTGATATTTCGAGCCTCTGCGCAACAGATGATTTCGAATTTTGCAAAAAGCTGGTTGTTGAACAAAAGGTTGCTGCCATTCCTGTCTCCACTTTTTATGCGCAGAATCCGGTCAAGAATGTGATCCGCCTGTGCTTTGCCAAGAATGACGAAACATTGGACGAAGGCTTGACGCGGCTGGCGCGCGCCATCGGAAAGAAATGAGGATAGCTCCCATGATGAAGCGCTTTCTCACAGCCTGTTTGTTGAGTGCTGCATTCTTTCAGCCCGTGAGTGCGCAAGAGCGCGTCGTCAATGTCTATAATTGGACAGATTATATCGATGTGAAGTTGTTGGAGGATTTTACCCGCGAGACAGGAATCAAGGTCGTCTATGACACCTATGATTCCAATGAAATGCTCGAAGCGAAACTGCTGGCGGGCAAGACGGGATATGATGTTGTCTTTCCCTCGGGCACATTTTTGCAGCGTCAAATTCAAGCCGGTATTTTTCAGCCGCTGGATATGAGCAAGATTCCCAATGCAAAGGCGCTTTGGCCGGAAGTCACCGCCCGTTTGGCCGTTTATGATCCGGGCAACAAACATGCCGTGACCTATATGTGGTACACGACGGGTCTCTCTT
>Ga0209400_1000803_pt1 | contig 27228 bp, 18 predicted proteins | sample M_130807_EF_Meta_FD_187313 | JGI IMG/M metagenome (GOLD analysis project Ga0209400, IMG submission 187313) | Freshwater microbial communities from Lake Montjoie, Canada to study carbon cycling - M_130807_EF_MetaG (SPAdes) (version 2) | ecosystem: Environmental > Aquatic > Freshwater > Lake... | reverse complement strand
TAATAAAAATCAATTTTTCTTTTTTTATCTTCACAAAAAACAACGCATGATTCCATCCATTGATTTAGCCGATTTTTTAAGCAATGACGCTGAACGAAAAAATGCCTTTGTTCAAGCAATAGGTAAAGCTTATGAGGACATTGGTTTTGTTGCCTTAAAAGGACATTTTTTAGCAGATAAAACCAGTGACGATTTATATACGGCTTGCAAAGATTTTTTCGCATTAGATGATGCCATAAAATCAAAATACGAAATACCGGGTTTGGCTGGACAAAGAGGTTATACCAGTTTTGGAAAAGAGCATGCTAAAGGCCGCAATGAAGGAGATTTAAAAGAATTCTGGCATTTTGGACAGGAGGTTGTTGGCGATGACCCCATCAAAAATGAATACCCTAAAAACATCATGGTTGATGAGTTACCTGCTTTTGGTAAACTAGGATTACAAGCCTACAAAGATTTAGAAGAAACAGGTAAATACATGTTGCGCGCCATTGCTTTGTATTTGGGTTTGGATGAGATGTATTTTGATAAAAACATATTCCATGGCAACAGCATTTTAAGGCCAATCCATTACCCACCCATTACCAGTGAGCCTAAATCAGCGGTTAGAGCTGCAGAACATGAAGACATCAATTTAATTACTTTGTTGATGGGTGCAAGTGCAGAAGGCTTACAAGTATTAAACAAACAAGGTGAATGGATTGATATTACGGCATTGCCAGAACAATTGGTTGTGAATGTTGGCGATATGTTGCAGCGTTTAACAAACAATGTGTTAAAAAGTACCACACATAGAGTCATCAATCCGCCTAAAGAAAAATGGCATACATCAAGGTTCTCCATTCCTTTCTTTTTACATCCTAGAAGTGAAATGCGTTTAGATTGTTTGCCTAGCTGTATCACTCCTGAAAATCCAATTCAATACAGTGCCATTTCAGCAGGTGAATATTTAGAAGAAAGGCTTAGAGAGATTGGCCTGAAATAAATTCATGTGTAAACAAATTTCATTTGCAAAGTATCAATACATTTTATTTCATGTATTGTTCTTTGCATTTTTTTTAGGGCAATCTTTGCTCAATTATTGGAACTTCAGGTTGCCAGCTTTAGATCAAGGCATAGCCAACCAAGCCTTGTATGGGTTTGCGCATTTAAAAAACAATCCATGTACTTTGTTAATTGGTCAAGCGAATGCGCCTTATCTTTCATTGCACATGAGTTTATGGGTGCCACTTTTGTCTCCATTTTATTATTTGTTTGGCTTTTATACCTTGTTTGTTTTTCAGGCTTTATTTGTAGTATTGGCTGGTTTTTTTATTCAAAAAATTGCAAGAAATTACCAGCTTACAGATCCCATATCTTATTTATTAGTTGCCCAGTTTTACTTATGTTGGGCTTGGATTCCAGCCTTCGCAGATGGGTATCACGAAAATAGCATAGCAGCGTGTTTGGTGCCAATGTTGTTTTGGGCATTTCAAACCCAGTACAAAAAATTCATTTGGCTGGCATTTGTAGGCATGATTATTTGTAAAGAGAATGTTTCAATTTGGCTGTTTTTTATGTTGCCTTCTTTTTTAGTACTTACAAAAACTACCAAAAAACTTGGAATATTCACTTTGTTATTGATGCTGATTTGTGTGCTGTATTTTGCTTTTGTATGCATGGTTTTAATGCCCTTAATTGATACGCAACACCAATTTCAACAACTCAATAGGTATAGTTATTTGGGAAGCAATTTGACTGAAATTTTGCAAAGTATCTTGTTGCATCCAATTAAGATGCTGGTGCTGTTTTTTAAAAGCCATGTGCAACCAGATGATTTGGAAATCATGAAATGGGAATTATGGCTTGTGCTTTTGTTTTCTGGATTTTGGACGGTATTCTTTTCGCCAATTCTGTTGCTGGCATTCTTCCCTTTATTGGCACAGAAATTATGGAACAAAGAGGTCGTGTTTTGGGGAATCAACCACCATTACAATGTGGAGTTTGCTCCTTTATTGGCAATTGCCTCCATCATTTTTATTGCGCAATTACAATATGCTAAGCGTCAAAAAATAGGAAGTATATTGCTTTTGAGTAGTACACTTTTCATGACTAGTTGGGTCTTGTTCAATAGAAAAAGTATTTGGTACGATCAAAACAAAGAAAACTTTTTATTGCCTTCACATTATAACAGTGTATTCAATAAAAATGAGGTCAATTCTTTGATAAACTTGATACCAGCCCAAGCTAGTTTGAGCACCAATTCTTTATTGGTTCCGCATTTTTGTGACAGAGCGGGTATTTATTTATTTCCAAATGATGAACATGCAGCATATTTGTTATTGCTCAATACAGCTCAAGATTGTTATCCACTCGACCAAGAGGCTTACCTAAACAAATTGGCTGCATTGAACAAAAAAGAAAGCTCAAGTTTTGAGTTGGTGGCTGCCAATCAAAGCTTGAGCTTGTATCGTAGAATTAAAAATTAAACCTAGTCTTTGTGTAAATGAAATTTTACCAAATCTTCTAATGGAGATTTGATCACTCTGCCTACTTTCATGTCAAAACTAATGGCTACTTCTTCCAAAATTTCCTTGAAGACAAAGCCAACAGAACCCACACAATTGAATTCGTATTCTTTGTAGTTAGGGTATTTACTTACCAAGTTTTTAAAGAAATCTCTGAATCCATCTCTTACTTTATTTTTGATATAAGGATGGCTCACATATTCATCGGCAAATTTGCAGAAACTGGCCAAATACCTATTGGGAAATTGTGTGGTATAAAGCGTATGAAAAATTTGTTCGTTGTCTGTAATTTGAAATCTTTCTTTGAAACGCGTTTGCAATTCTGGTTCCAATCTTCCCCTCATGAAATCTCTCACAATCTTTTTGCCGATATAACTTCCACTTCCTTCATCTCCCAATAAATAACCCAAAGAATCGATATTGTGAGAAACGTCATCTCCATCATAAATACAGGTATTGCAGCCTGTTCCTAAAATGGCAGCAAAACCAGTTTTTTTACCCAATAATGCTCTAGCAGTTGCTAATAAATCATGGCCTACAAATATTTCTTCAGCTGTTGGAAAACACCTGTTCAATGCTTTTTTTACAATGTCTTTCTTTTCAGGTGTACTGCAACCTGCTCCATAAAAAAATACTTTTGTTACCAAACTGGCATCCAAATTTTTTAATAAGTTTTCAGAAAGCGAATAATAAATGGCTTCGGTATCTATAAAATAAGGATTGTAACCAATGGTATGATAAACTTGGCTTTGGTTTCCTTTTTCATCGGTCAAGCACCAATCTGTTTTGGTGGATCCACTGTCGGCAATTAAATACATAATAATCTGTTTTTCTTCGATTTTACCGAAAAGCAGGCAGAAATCAAATAATTCTTACCTTAATTTCAATTCAACATCCCTCTTTTGTACATAAATACACAATTTTAAAAGCCAAATAACCAGCATGTTTAATAAAGTGTTTAAAACTATTGAAAAGCATTTAGTAATGTTGGATACTTTCAGAACAAATTATGCAATTTTCAGGATCAATTAAAAGCAAATTACCAGGTGTAGGCACTACCATTTTTTCTGTGATGAGTGCCTTGGCAAACGAGCAGCAGGCCATCAATCTTGCGCAAGGTTTTCCTGATTTTAATTGTCATCCAACTTTAATTGATTTGGTAAGTAAGGCCATGAAAGCTGGTTATAACCAATATGCGCCAATGCCAGGTGTGCTCTCTCTCAGAGAAAAAATTGCTATCAAAACTCAAAACTTATATGGAGCGATTTACCATCCTGAAAAAGAAATCACAATAGTTCCGGGTGGCACCCATGCTTTGTATGCTGCTATCAGTGCTATCATTTCTGAAGGTGATGAAGTAGTTGTTTTGGAGCCTTGTTATGACAGTTACGTACCAGCGATTGAACTGAATGGTGGCAGACCTGTTTTTTATGAAATGAAATATCCCGATTACAAAGTTGATTGGAATGAAGTAAAAAAATTGATCAATTTCAGAACCCGTATGCTCATCATCAATACCCCTCATAACCCAACAGGAAGTGTATTGGAGGCTGATGATATGTTGAAACTTCAAAAAATTCTTGACAATACTGATGTTGTTGTATTGAGTGACGAAGTGTACGAGCATATTTTATTTGATGGATACCAGCACCAAAGCGTGGCGCGATTCCCCGGTTTAGCAGAGAGGAGTTTAATTGTATCTTCTTTTGGGAAAACCTACCATACAACAGGTTGGAAATTGGGTTATGTTTTAGGTCCTGAAGCGCTCATGAAAGAATTTAGGAAAGTACATCAATACATAGCTTTTAGCGCCAATACCCCAATCCAACATGCAATGACTGAATTTTTAGATGACCCTTCACATTATTTAGAACTCAGTGCATTTTACCAAGAAAAAAGAGACTATTTTCAGAAATTAGTGAAGGCTTCAAATTTTAAAATACTGCCTTGCAAAGGCTCTTATTTTCAATTGCTCAATTATGCTAAAATTACCCTTGAAAGAGATGTTGATTTTGCTGTAAGATTGACCAAGGATTATAAAATAGCGTCTATTCCAACTTCTGTTTTTTACAAAATGAAAACAGACAACAATGTACTGCGTTTTTGTTTTGCCAAAAGCAATGAAACCCTTGAAAAAGCAGCAGAGAAATTAATGAAATTATAGAGATGCTAAACGATTTATCAATTTGTTTTGTGCAAACAGATTTGGTTTGGGAGAATGTAGATGCCAACTTGAAACATTTTGATGCGCTTTTAAAGACGATTTCAAAGCCTACAGATGTAATTGTATTGCCTGAAATGTTCAGTACGGGTTTTTCAATGAATCCATCAAAATTTGCAAATGAACAACATAATCAGCAATGTATTCAACAAATGATAAACTGGGCTGCCCGCCATCAATCGGTGGTTTGTGGAAGTATCATGTTTGCTGAGGATGGGAATTTTTACAACCGTTTTTTATGGGTAAAGCCTGATGCCTCTATTCAGCATTACGACAAAGCCCATTTGTTCAGAATGGGAGAGGAAAACAAGCATTATACCAGAGGGAAAAAGCAATTTTTAGTTGAATTGAAAAATTGGAAATTGGCTTGTTTTGTTTGTTATGATTTACGCTTTCCTGTTTGGCTTCGCAGTACAAAAGAATTTAAATATGATGCCATGTTATTTGTGGCCAATTGGCCAGCAAAAAGAAATTTACATTGGCAAATTTTAACCCGCGCCCGCGCCATCGAAAATCAATCTTATGTTGTTGCGGTAAATAGAATAGGAATGGATGGAAACCAAGTTGAACATCTTGGAAACTCAGCTGTTTTTGAACCAAACGGCGCTTATTTAGTAGATGCAGAAAGTAAAAATGGCTTATTTTATGCAATATTGTCTGCTCAAAATTTAACACAATATAGAACAGCGTTTCCCGTTGAATTAGATGCAGATTCATTTCAGTTGAATTTCAATTAAAATGAACCTAAATTGGCAAATTCTCAGAAACAAAGTTTCAGGGGAATTGTAAAAAAAGATTAGAATCAAACATGAAAAAAATATTTTTAGTACTGTTTACCATTTGTACAACAGTTTTGGTTTGCGCTCAAAATAAAAAAACTAAAGCTTTAGAGCCAAAGCCCAAATTTGCGCAAGTTACATTCCCTTCCATGATTTGGGATTTTGGCAACATCAACGAAAGGGGAGGCTATGTAAGTCATGATTTTGAATTTACCAATACGGGTACCATTCCTTTGGTAATTGAAGATGTAAAAACAAGTTGTGGTTGTACCTCTACACAATGGCCTAGAGAGCCTATTGCACCAGGCGCAAAAGGTGTGATAAAAGCGGTATTTCAACCACTAGGAAGACAAGGCTCTTTCAGCAAAGAAATTACTTTGGTTACCAATACTTCCCCATCAGGTAGAATATTAAAAATTACAGGTTATGTCATTCCTAATAACAATGATGTTGGAGAAATGTACAAATACCAATATGGCAACGTAGCAGTCAATACCAATGTGTTGAATTTTGGTAGAATACCTGATACAGGCTACGATTCGTCTTATATAGGAATTTTCAATATAGGCGTAAAAACCATTGATATTTTAAAAATTGTTGCACCTGAAAATATAGTGATTACTAAAAATACAAGTCGCATGGTTCCTTATACCGATTTAACTTTATATGTTAATTTCTATCCAGTTAAACCTGCCGATTATGGTCAAATCAAACAAGAGATTTTGGTGTATACGAACGACGATACATTGCCCATTAAAAAGTTTTATGTGAATGCGGATGTGTTTCAAGATTTTAGTAAACTCAGCAAGTCGGATTTAAAAAAGGCACCTAAAATTCAAGTAGAAAAAAATGCGGTTGATTTTGGTGATGTTCATTATTTTGAGTACCCTGAAAGAACCATTCAAGTAAGTAATAAAGGAAAAAGAGAGCTTGTCATTAAACGTTTGGTACGCTCATGCAATTGTATTTACCCAACCATTGATAAAATGGTGCTGAAAAAAGGAGAAAAAGCCAATTTGAAAGTGAAATGGGATTTGAAAAATATTGTTGGCCCAGATGAGAAATCATTCAAAATTATTACAAACGACCCAAGCCAATCAGAGATTGATGTACAATTAAAAATCAATGTTACCCCATAAAGGCATTGTTTTTGAATATTGTATTTGAAACATAAAAGCATAGTCAAATGAAAAAAGGACTGACAATTTTACTCGGTTTTACCGGCGGCATCATTGGAGCATTTATTTATGGTAAATTTTATGCTCCTGCAATCATTACGCAAATAGCATCAACTGAACAAGCTGCAGCGGCCTCTTCAATTAAATACCAAGGGCAGGCCATTGCGCAGGCTAATTTTGTCAATGCTTCTCAGGTTGCAACTCCCAGTGTGGTATTTATTAAAACCCTAAGCAACCAACAAAGAATCAACCAAGATCCCTTTTTTGATTTCTGGAATAATTTTGATTTTTTCGGACAAAGAGGGCCTGTCACCAGTTCAGGTTCAGGTGTAATTTTGACAGCAGATGGGTATATCGTTACCAATTTACATGTGGTAAAAGACGCCAATCAAATAGAGGTAATCTTGAACAATAACAAACGCTCTTACCAAGCCAAAGTTATAGGAACAGACCCCTCAACTGATTTGGCACTGATAAAAATACAAGCCAATGGTTTGCCTCATTTAACCATGGGCAATTCAGATCAAGTGGAAATAGGCGAATGGGTGTTAGCTGTTGGTAATCCTTTCAATTTAACATCAACTGTTACAGCAGGTATTGTAAGTGCCAAAGGCCGAAATATCAATATCGTCAACAACCAATTTCCAATAGAATCTTTCATCCAAACAGACGCAGCCATTAACCCTGGAAACAGTGGTGGCGCTTTGGTTGATTTAGATGGAAAATTAATTGGCATCAATACCGCTATTGCTTCCAATACGGGTTCGTATAATGGATATGGGTTTGCAATTCCTGTCAATATTGTTGCCAAAATCATCAAAGATTTGATTGAATTCAAAGAAGTGCAAAGAGGTTTCACGGGCATGGAAATCAAAGATATTGATGCTGCAATGGCAGAAACTTTGGCCATCAAAAACAACCATGGCATATTGGTAAATGAGGTGTTGGAAGAAGGACCTGCCCATAAAGCGGGTATGGAAAAAGGCGATGTGATTATTGAAATCAATACCAAAACCATTGACAGCAAAGCCAATTTTGATGAACAAATAGCTTACAAAAGACCAGGAGATAAAGTAACAATTAAGTATTTAAGAAAAGGTGCTGAACGCATAACCCAGTTGTCTTTATTGAACGAAGAAGGTACAACGGCCATCATGAAAAAGGGGACAGTGAGTTCAAATTCATTAGGTGCCGATTTTCAATTGTTATCTAAAGCAGAGAAAGACAAATTTAGGGTGCAAAATGGCGTGAAGATTTCCAATATCCGAAATGGCAGAATTGCCATGATGGGCATTCAAGAAGGGTTCATCATTCTTAAATTTAACAGAAAAGAATACGACAAAGTAGAACCCCTCATTTCGGATTTAGAAAATGCCAGAGGGCAGATTCAAATAGAGGGCATGTTCCCTAATGGAAGCCGGGCAGTGTATTCGTTCTATAACTAATTAAAACAAAAACGCTTGGCCTTGGCCAAGCGTTTTTGTTTTTATAATGATTGTGTGATGGCTTCTTTATGAATTTTCTTCACCAAGCCTTGTAATACATTTCCAGGTCCACATTCAATAAATTCAGTGGCGCCGTCTGCAACCATTTGTTCAACAGTTTGGGTCCATCTGACAGAGCCGGTAAGTTGGGCAATTAGATTTTGTTTGATTTCAGCGGTATCAGATACGGCCTTGGCTGTTACATTTTGGTAAACAGGGCAAATGGGATTGCTAAAATGAGTAGCTAAAATGGCTGCTTCTAATTTTTCGCTGGCAGGTTGCATCAAAGGTGAATGAAAGGCACCACCTACAGGTAATACCAATGCTCTTTTTGCACCAGCTGCTTTCAATTTTTCACAAGCCAAATTCACGCCTTCAATACTTCCAGAAATAACCAATTGACCCGGGCAATTGTAATTGGCAGGTACCACAACTTCTTCGGTAATGCTTGCACAAATCTCTTCAACGGCTTGGTCTGCCAATCCTAAAACAGCAGCCATAGTTGATGTTTTAATTTCGCAGGCAGCTTGCATGGCCAAAGCCCTGGCGTATACCAATCGAAGGCCATCTTCAAAGCTCAAAGTTTTGTTAGCTACCAATGCCGAAAATTCTCCCAAGCTATGACCTGCAACCATTGAAGGTGTGAATGCATCTCCAGCACAGATTGCTTTAATAACGGAATGCAAGAAAATAGCAGGCTGGGTAACTTTGGTTTGTTTGAGTTCATCATCAGTCCCCTCAAACATTATTTTTGTGATATCAAAACCCAAAATGTCATTGGCTTGATGAAACAATTCTTTTGCTTGTACATTTGATTCATACAAGTCTTTGCCCATGCCAGAAAATTGAGCCCCCTGACCTGGGAATAAATAAGCTGTTTTAGTCATAATTGATTTTTAGGAAGAGAACAATTGGGCTTATTCGCCGTAATATTCTACAAAATTATTTTCAGTCTCGATTAGTTTGATACAATGTAAGTTTGCGTTTTCAAGCAAGGGGGTTAGAATATCCCAAATAGCAATGACTACATTTTCTATAGATGGAATTTGCCCTTTTAACCAAGGAATATCTTCATTCAAATTTCTGTGATCCAAAGGCTCTGTTACATGTTCTTTGATGATGGCCTTTAATTTCTTTAAGTCCATGACCATCCCTGTTTCAGGATTGCTTGTACCTTTAATGGTTACCAATAATTCGAAATTGTGGCCATGGTAGAATTTATTGGAACATTTGCCAAAAAACGCTTCGTTTTCTGCTTCTGTCCATTTTGGATTGTACAATTTATGAGCTGCATTGAAGCGCTCTCTTCTGGTTATATATACCGTCTTTGCTTTGTCTGCCATGTGTTTAACACAAAAGAAAGCTCAAATATAAGTCAAAATTTTGGCTACAAACAACAAAACTGCTATTTTAAACAGTTGACGTATATGGTTTCTCAAATAGCCTGCTTTTTATTAATTTCGTTGCAATATGATAGTTATAACTGGAGCTGAAGGTTTTATTGGAAGTTGTTTGGTTGCAAGATTGAACCAAGAAGGATACAATGACCTTGTATTGGTAGATGATTTTGATGCTGTTCAAACCAGAGAATTGAACCTGATTGGGAAAAAATATACAGCCAAAGTACACAGAAAACAGTTTTTTGAATGGCTCGAGAACAATACAAACGAAGTGGAATTTGTATTTCATATTGGGGCAAGAACGGATACCACGGAAACTGATGAACAAATATTCAAAGAGCTCAATTTAGATTTTAGTAAAAAATTATTTCAGATTTGCAGCAATGAAGGAATTCCTTTGGTATACGCTTCAAGCGCGGCAACTTATGGAGAAGGAGAACATGGTTACAACGACAATACCGACGCTATTTCATTGTTAAAACCAATGAACCCTTATGGTCGTTCTAAAAATGATTTTGACAAATGGGCTTTGGAACAAGAAAATCAACCCTCTTTTTGGGCGGGATTGAAGTTTTTCAATGTATATGGTCCAAATGAATACCATAAGGGAAGAATGGCCAGTGTTGTTTTTCATGCCTATCATCAAATCAAAGAAAAAGGTGAGGTACAGTTGTTTAAATCACATCGTCCAGATTACAATGACGGTGAACAAAAACGCGATTTCATTTATGTAAAAGATTTATGTGATGTGTGTATCTTTTTGATGCATCACCGCAAACATTCTGGCATCTATAATTTAGGTTCAGGTAGCGCAAGAACCTGGAATGATTTGGTAAAAGCAATATTCTATGCTTTAGACAAACCCGTTCAAATTAAGTATGTTGATGTTCCAGAAGACATTCGAGAGAAATACCAATATTTTACTGAAGCAAATATGGAGAAGCTCAAACAAATTGGTTACTCCAAAGCCTTTACAAGTATTGAAGATGGAGTTAACGATTATGTCACAAATTATTTGGTTCAAAACAAGTTTGAATAAGTTTGACAGCATTTAAAAAATACTTGATTGGGTTAGGGGCAGGATTGTTGATTTTGCCCTTCATTTTTTTATTGGAAATTAAGCTTATTCAAGATACTTCAAACCAAATTGAAGAGGCCTATGCCAAAACAAGTTCATTGGTTCGTTACAAGGAATACAAATTCAAACAAATTGCCAAATCAGCCTTTGCAGATACAGCCAATTTAAGAAAACGTTGGAATGCAATTGATGAAAAAGTAAGCCAAGAAGGAGCCGCCTTGTATCTGTTCAGAAACGATACCATGGTATTTTGGAATAGCAATCAAACAGAAGTGAGTCGCTTTTTCAAAGTATTAGAGCCGGGCTTACATTTTTTAAATACAAAATCGGGTTCTTATCTGGTGCATTTCGAAAAATTAGGATTACATCAGTTGATATTATTGTATCCCATCAAATTCAATTACCAATACCAAAACCAATACATACAAAATCATTTCAATGATGAATTGAGTTTCATTGGCAATGCGCTCTTGAGTCCTTCCAAATTGACAGATTTCAAAGACATTCAAGACACCAAAGGAAACTACCTTTTTTCTATCCAGATTTTTGGTGCTGAAAATGCCACCTCCAATTGGTTGAAATTGTTGTTTGTTCTTGTGATTGGAATTTGTATCGTTTGTTTTCATCAATTGTTGAGGATGTCCATCAAACAATATCTACTCTTATCAAGCATTGGTTTTTTTGCGCTTACCATAACCGCAAGAATGGTATTTTTAGGGCTTCGTATTCCAGTTTTCTTGTACAATCTACCATTGTTCAATCCCGAAATTTATGCTTCTTCAAAGTTAATTCCCTCCCTTGGCGACTTTCTAACACTTGTTTTTATTTTACTTTGGTATTTGTGGTTGATTCGAGATGTGAATTTTAAGCGCATTCAAAGTAAAAACTTGAAAGTTATTTATTTGTTCATGTTTTCTTGGCTTTGTATGACGAGCGCAGATGCTGCTGTAGATGCCATGAAAAGCTTGGTTTTCGACTCGCAAATCTCTTTTGATATAAACAATATTTTTGCATTGAATCAGTTTACTTTTATTGGTTTATTGCTTGCTTTTTTGATCCTGGTTCTTGCCTATCAGATCAGCAAAATGTTTTACCGATTTTTGGTATTTGTTGATTTGAATAATTCGGTTAAATTTTTAGCTGTTGGGATGGTTTTCTTTTTTGTACATCCTTATTTTGTCATTTATCTATATGAGAGAAATGCCTATTTCCCCATTGGAAGTTTGCTGTTGATAGGTTCGTTTTTTAGCTTGAAACATTTTGTATTCAAAAGAATCAACAGACTAAAAAAATACATGAGCTTGGTCTTGATTTTTTCGGTCTTTACCTCTTGTTTTATTTATTACTGGAGTTACAAAGAAGAACAATTGAATCAGGTGCTTTTTGCCGGAAAATTAACAGCTCAGCAAGACATCAATACCTTGTATTTTTTGTCATCAGCTGAAAAGAAAATTGCCAAAGATCCTTTTTTCAGAAAGTACCTCGAAAACAATGCATCTCTTAAATCTCAGTTAATAAAATACATTCGACCGCTTTATTTCAATGCGTATTTGAGTAAATATGATATCACAGTCTATGATTTTGATTCTTTAGGGAATTCGTTCAGTTCTAGAAATGCTTTTACTTACCACCAACTGAATTATGTATGGGAATCAGAATCAGCCCAAAGTTCGCAAAGTTATTTTAAATTCTTAAGCTCAAATGCCAGTATCAAAGGCTATTTAGGAAAGTTTCCAATTGCTATCAATGGTAAATTCAAAGGGGTATTGTTTGTTCACTTAGAACCTAAATTGATTCAGGAAGAAAATAGGTTTGAAGAATTATTGGTGGAAGGGTTTCAAAGTAAAGGCGTAAAAAAAAGAAGTGAATATTCTTTTGCAATTTACAGAGACAGACAATTGTTGAGCCAGTCGGGAAGATATGCCTACAGAACTGCTTTTACCTTTCCTGATTTACATATTGGAACCCATCAATTTGTAACCGAAAATGGCTTTGATCACTTGGTACTAAGAGAAAGTGAGCAAGTATTTGTGGTTGTAAGCAAAATAGCTTCAACTTGGTATGAACCTTTTGGATTGTTCTCTTTGTCTTTCACATTCTTTACGATTCTGCTTATTGCTGCTATTTTCTTGTTTATTCTTATCAATAATCCTTTGATAGAGAAAATCCCTTATTTGAATACTTTCTTTGTAAATAAATTGAGGCCCTTGCTCAATAGAGTATTGTTTTTTGATAAGGCTGATTTAAGTTTATTGCGCTCCAGAATTCAATTGGGAATTATCATCATTGTATTTGTTACGCTAGCATCTACTGCCTATTTTACAATTGATTTAATCAAGAACCAGAACAATAGTCAACAAACAGAAAAGTTATTAAAGAAAATTAGAAGTGTAGCATCTGCAATAGAAACAGAAGCTTCATATCAAAATCTTTCAAGTAAAAATCCGAATGAATTACGCGCTTTCTTGAATCAAATTTCAGATTTTTATGAAACAGAAATTAGTTTGTTTGAGCCTTCTGGTGTTTTGTTAAGCTCTACCTATTCTAAACTATTTGATGACCAAGTTTTGGCTCCTTATATTCATTCAGAGGCTTATTACCAGTTGAACTTGTTGAAGTCATCATTGTTTATTCAAAATGAAAAAATTGCAAATTTCTCATATTTGGCCGCATATGTTCCTATTCATGGGAAAGACAGAAAAGCAATAGGCTTTATTCAATTGCCTTATTTCAATAAATATGCAGATATGTATTCTGAAATATCATCAATTGTGGTAGGTTCAATTAATTTATATGCCTTATTGTTTATCATCATTGGTATCATTGCTTGGGTGTATTCAAGAAATATCACTTTGCCTTTGTTGCTCATACAAAAACAAATGTCAGCTGTGGCCATTGGCAAAAAAAACGATACCATTACCTGGTCTAGAAAAGATGAAATTGGGGAATTGGTTGCTCAATACAATAAAATGATTGAACAACTTGAGGAGAGTGTTCAAAAATTGGCGGCCAGTGAAAGGGAAGGCGCATGGCGAGATATTGCCAAACAAATTGCACATGAAATTAAAAATCCATTGACGCCCATGAAGCTGAGTATTCAGCACTTAGAAAGGGCATGGAACGACCAAAGTCCAAAATTGCCAGAGACCTTTAAAAAAGTAACGCAAACACTCATTACCCAAATAGATTCTTTGAGTGAATTGGCAACAGGTTTCAGCAGTTTTGCAAAAATGCCTTTGCCCAATTATGAACAAATACAATTACACGAATTGGTATCGCAAATTGTTGCTTTACATGCCCATCAATTTGATGGTGACATTCAATTTGATATTCCAGAAACTATCCATGTTGAATTTGACAAAGGCTACCTGAACAGAATTTTAGTGAACCTCATCAAAAATGCCATGCAGGCCATTCCTGAAGACAAAAAAGGAAATATTTTTATCCGAGCTAAAGCTACCCATGAAACCGTAACGATAGCTGTACAAGACAATGGCTCAGGTATTTCAACAGCGCAAGTAGAGAAAATATTTACTCCTTATTTTAGTACCAAAACAGTGGGCATGGGATTGGGTTTGCCAATCGTTAAAAGTATGATTGAAAGTGGGGGCGGGCATATTTATTTTGAAACAGAAGAAGGAAAGGGTACTACATTTACCATTGAATTGCCCTTGCAAAGAAATGCATGAGAAAAAGTAATTGTTTGATTTTGTTGCTGATTGTTTGGACCAATCCTGTTTGGTCGCAATGGGTACATAGAACAATTTCATTTACCTCAGATACCCTGTATTTGGACGAAGCTTTCATTCAAGTTCAGAGTTTACAACTCAAATCAAAAGACCATGAATATAAACAGCCTTTAGATTATATTTACCTTCCTTACAGCAAACAATTGGTAAACAAACGAATCCAAAAATCCCTATTGCTTGAACTCAGTTATTTAAAAAGCACCTATCCCTTGAATCAAAAATTGAGCAAAAGAGCTATTGATTTGATTCAACCTGAAATTCAAATCAGTAAAAATCCTTTTTTGATTGAAGATTCAAAATCAAATTTATTTTTCAATACGCAAGCAGAAGGCATACAAACAACTGGAAGCATCATGCGAGGATTTGTTTTTGGGAATGGCATGAATGCCAATGTAAATTCAAATTTGAACTTACAATTGAGTGGTAAATTACAAAATGAGGTGAACTTGTTGGCTGCAATCAGTGACGACAACAATCCAATCCAACCCGAAGGCAATACACGTGATGTGCAAGATTTTGACAAAGTATTTGTGCAGTTTTCTAAAGATGCACACCAAGTTTTATTGGGTGATTATTTAATGGCCAAAAATGATAACGATTATTTTTTGAATTATTATAAAAAGTCGAGGGGTTTACATGTTGGTACTTCATTTTTTTTGAACAAGAAAACAACTGTAAATGCGCAAACTGATTTGGCCATTTCACGAGGTAGATTTGTAAGGAACAATATCAATGGTATAGAAGGAAACCAAGGTCCGTATAGATTAAAAGGGCCCAATGGAGAGCTTTTTATCATTGTTATTTCAGGAACAGAAGCTGTTTATTTAAATGGAGAGAGATTAACCAGAGGAGAGCAAAACGATTATACCATCGATTACAATTCAGGTGAAATTACGTTTATGCCCAAACGCCTGATTCAAACATTCTCAAGAATTGTAGTGGAATTTCAATATTCAGACAGAAACTATGCAAGAACATTGTACAACCAGTCTCTGCAATTGGTAAAAGGCAATTCGAGTTATTCGTTGAAGTTTTATACTGAACAAGACAACAAAAATCAACCTTTTCAACAAGCACTATCTGCATCAGATATTGAGGTGCTTAAATCGGTAGGCAATCAAACCGAAAATGCATTGGTATCAGGGGTGAGTGGTCCATTGGCATTTAATTCTACAAGGATACAATATTTGAAAAAAGACAGCTTGGGTAATTCGGATATTTACTTGTACTCTAATACAAGTTCCTTAGATACGCAATTTTATGAACTAAAATTTAGTTATGTAGGTGCCAATAAAGGCAATTATGTTCAAGGTAAATCATTGGCAAATGGAAGAGTGTTTCAATGGGTTGCTCCTATAAATGGAATTCCACAAGGTGATTTTGAACCAGTGGTTCAACTTATTGCTCCCAATCAAAAACAACTATTGACGGCTGCTTATCAATATGCAGACGCAAAGGGCAATCGCATTCAATTTGAAATGGCTGGAAGCAATGATGACAAGAATACCTTTTCGGATAAAGATGAAGCGAAAAATTTAGGCCTGGCCATGCGCTTGAATGCAATACACCAACCCATTCAGTTGCTAAAAAAGATTCAATTTAGTCAGCAAATCAATGCCGAATATACCAGTGCAAATTTCAATGCCATTGAAAGATTTCGCTCGGTAGAGTTTGCCAGAAATTGGCAGCGACAATTGTACAATTCAACAGCCAATCAAGTTTATGGAGACCAATTATTTGCCTATTCATTTGGGTTAGATTTGAAGCAGTTTGCTCATTTGTCATACAAGTTGTCTTCCTATCAAAAAAATGAAAATCAATTCAAGGGTTTACAACATGAAATTGCGTCCAATATGAAATACCAAAAATGGGTTTATGTAGGAAGAGCAGAATGGATCAATTCTTCCTTACTTTTCAATACCAATAACAATTCAGTCAGTATTGAATCCTCGCTTAAAAAAGAATTCAAGCCATTTACAATCGCTTATCAATTGAGTCAAGAGAAGAGTTTATTTACCTGGAAAAATGATTCATTGGCAGCCAATAGTTTTGGCTACACGCAACACCAATTCTTATTACAAAGCAAAGATACTGTTGGCATGAAATCAACATTTTCAGCCAATTTCAGAACAGATGAAAGCCCCAAATCAAATCAATTGAGATACAACGCAGAAGCGCTTGATCTGAAAACCAATTTTACTTTTGCTCAAAGCAACAGCAATCAGTTCAACATGGATGTTTCGTACCGCTCATTTAAACAAAGTTTATTACATAAAAATGAACAAACTTTATTGGCTCGGTTTGAATACGATTACGGTTTTTGGAGGAGATTGGTAACTGCGAATTCTTATGTTCAAACAGCAGGGGCCAATGAACTCAAAAGAGATGATCAGTTTGTGGAAGTTCCTATTGGACAAGGGGTCTATGTTTGGAAAGATTTCAACCAAAATGGTTTGGCTGAACTCAATGAGTTTTTATCGGCGGGAATGGCAGAGAAAAATATAGCCAATTATATCAAAGTTTTTTTACCTAGTAGTTCTTTGGTTCCGGTACAAAGTAATTTGTTTAATCAAACACTCAATATTCATCATTTTACCCCAATTAAAAATTATTGGTTTTATAAGTTTAGTAACCAAACAGCTTATAAGTTTGACCAAAAAAAATTAAATACTGGAGATTTTACTTTGGCTCGCTTTTTACCCATTTCAGCACAAGATACGCAGTTGATGAGCATGAATACTTTACTGAGGAATACGCTTTTTTACAACAAAACTACTGGCGTATTTGGAATGGATTACACCTATATGCAAAACCAAACCAAGTATTTACAAACCAATGGTTTTGATTACCGAATGAAGCAAGAACACCAGTTCAATGTTAGGTATAACCTAAATGAAACCTGGACACTTCAGGGTGTTTTTACAAATGGAAATAAAAAATTCCAATCAAACTGGCAGAATGCTTCCAATTATGATTACAACTATGTTGAATGCAAACCCAAACTCAATTACCAATACAAACAATATGTACGTTTAAGTATGGTGTATGCATTCACCCAAGCTCAAAATCAATATGAACAAAATAGGGATGCTGCTGTTTTTCATGATTTTTCTTCAGAAGCAAGATGGGCTATCCCAAAATCAGGAACAATTTTTTGTAAATATAGTTTCATCAATGTTACTTATAATGGAAATACTTCAAGCGTTTTAGCTTATGAAATTTTACAAGGTTTGGCCAATGGAAAAAATCAAATTTGGACCATGCAATGGCAACACCGAATAGGGAGCAACTTGCAAATTAATTTCATTTATGATGGTCGAATTTCTGCCAATTTACCAGTGGTACACATTGGAAAAATGGAAGCACGTTACATATTTTAAGATTTTATTGAACTAGCCATCATTTGATTTAATTGACTATCAATTTGTTATATTTGAATTTGAGTGCAGTTTAGTCAATGTAAGCCCTACGAATTAAATTTGCAGCCTAAAAAAAATACGCTTGACACTTATAAAATCTATTTCAGGAATTAGAGGAACCATTGGAGGTTTACCCGGCGACACTTTGAGTCCTCTCGATATTGTAAAATACGCAGCAGCTTTTGGCTACATGGTCAAAAGACAATCGGGCGCTGATTGCAAAATGGTGATTGGCCGCGATGCCAGAATGAGTGGCGAAATGGTCAATCATTTGGTTGTAGGAACTCTTGTTGGGATTGGTATTGACGTAATTGATTTGGGATTGAGTACTACGCCAACAGTTGAAATGGCAGTAGTTATGGAAAAGGCCCAAGGTGGTATTATTTTAACAGCTTCACATAACCCAAAACAATGGAATGCATTGAAATTGTTAAATGCGAAAGGTGAGTTTATCTCAGAAGAATTGGGTAAAGAAGTTTTACAGGTTGCAGAATCAGGTTCAATAGAATTTGCTACGGTTGATAAATTAGGGAAAATCAAGACTGATGATACCTATATCCAAAAACATATTGATGCCATTTTACAATTGGAATTAGTAGATGTGGAAGCCATCAAAGCAGCCAATTTTAAAGTGGTGGTTGATGCTGTAAACTCTACAGGTGGTATTGCAGTTCCAATGTTGTTGAATGCATTGGGTGTGAATGAAATAGTACCAATGTACTGTGAACCAGATGGCAAATTCCCTCACAATCCAGAGCCTTTGCCTGAAAATTTAACAGCCATCTCTGGTGAAGTAAAAAGACATAAAGCACATTTGGGTGTAGTGGTAGATCCTGATGTTGATAGATTGGCATTGGTTTGTGAAGATGGCAGTATGTTTGGTGAAGAGTATACTTTGGTGGCAGTTGCAGATTATGTGTTAAACAACATCAGCAAAGAACATTTGGAACGATTGGGTTTTGAGAAAAATACGGTTTCTAATTTGTCATCAACCCGAGCATTGAGAGATATCACTGAAAAGCACAAAGGCTCATACAGTACCAGTGCAGTTGGAGAGGTAAATGTGGTGAAGTTGATGAAAGAAAGCAAAGCAGTCATTGGAGGGGAAGGAAATGGAGGGATTATTTATCCTGAATTGCATTATGGAAGAGATGCCATGGTTGGTATTGCTTTGTTCTTGTCTCATTTGGCTAAAACCAATAAGATTTGCTCTATGCTCAGAGAATCTTATCCCGATTATTTCATTGCAAAAAAGAAAATCGAATTGACTCCTGAAATCAACATAGACAGTTTAATTGAAAAGGTAAAAGCCAAATACGAAAAACAACCATTGAATACCATCGATGGTTTGAAAATTGAATTTGAAAACGAATGGGTTCATTTGCGTAGGTCAAATACAGAACCCATCATTCGTATCTATGCTGAAAGCCGAAGCGAAACAACTGCCAATAATTTGGCCGAAAAATTGATTTCAGACATGAAGCAATTCATTAAAAACTAATTACAATTCTTACAAATACAATATGGCTTTACAATGTGGTATAGTAGGTTTACCAAATGTAGGTAAATCAACCCTTTTTAACTGTTTAAGCAATGCAAAAGCACAAGCAGCCAATTTCCCTTTTTGCACCATTGACCCTAATGTTGGGGTGATTACTGTTCCAGATGAGCGCATCAATAAATTGGCAGAATTTGTGAAGCCAAACAGAATTGTTCCAACAACCATTGAAATTGTTGATATAGCTGGTTTGGTAAAAGGAGCAAGTAAAGGAGAAGGTTTGGGCAATCAGTTCCTAGGAAATATAAGAGAAACCAATGCCATTATCCATGTTTTGCGTTGTTTTGAAAATGACAATATCATTCATGTGGATGGATCGGTTAATCCTATTAGAGACAAAGATGTAATTGATACTGAACTGCAATTGAAAGACATCGATTCTGTTGAGAAAAAATTATTGAGGATAGCAAGAGCAGCTAAAACTGGAGATAAAGATGCAGTAAAAGCAGAACAATCTTTGAACAAATTCAAGGAGCATTTGGAAGCTGGACACAATGCCAGAACTTTAGAAGCTACAGAAGACGATTTAAAACATGTTGCCGATATTTTTCTATTGACACTGAAACCCGTTATGTATGTATGCAATGTGGATGAAGCAAGCGTGAATACAGGCAACAAATACGTGGAACAAGTAAAAGAGGCTGTTAAAGTTGAAAATGCTGAAGTAATCGTAATCAGCGCGGCCATTGAAGCAGACATTGCTCAATTAGAAAGTTACGAAGACCGTCAGGCCTTTTTACAAGATTTAGGATTGGCAGAATCAGGTGTAGCTAAACTCATCAAATCTGCATACAAAATGTTGAATTTGATTACTTATTTTACTGCAGGAGTTCAAGAAGTAAGAGCTTGGACAATTGAAAGAGGTTTCAAAGCGCCGCAAGCCGCAGGGGTTATCCATTCAGATTTTGAAAGAGGTTTTATCAAAGCAGAGGTCATTCATTACGAAGATTATGTGAAGTTTGGTTCAGAATCTGCCTGTAGAGAAGCGGGTAAATTAAGCATGGAAGGCAAAGAATATACTGTATGGGATGGAGATGTCATGCATTTTAAATTCAATGTGTAACAAGCGGGGCTTCCCGCTTTTTTTATTTAAATGAATAAGCAATGATTAAACTTGGAGATAAGGTTCGTTTTGTAAATGAAAACTTAGAAGGTTTTGTAACCAGCATACAAGGCAAAGGCCTTTTAGGTGTTACTGTTGACAGTGATTTTGAAATTCCAGTTCAATCCTCTCAAGTAGTGAAAATTGACTTTCAAGAAAAAGCAGGAAACAATGAACCTGTTAAAGCGAATCCTCAATTAAGACCTGTAAGTTCCAATCCAATAGGTATTTTCATTGCCTTTGAACGTATAAACGACCAATTGGTTCAAGCGTATTTTCATAATAATTTTTCGGAGCAGGTTATTTTGGTCATTCACGAAAAAATAGAAGGGGTATACCATTTTGTTCAAGATTTGAAATTAGACAGAGACGAAACCAAACTATTCAAGAAATTGGATATGGAACAATTTTCAAATTGGCCAGCATTGTCTATTTCTATTTTGCCAATCGAGTTTCATACCATCAAACTTTCAATGCCCATAGTGAAAGAACTGAAGTTTCATGCCAAAACCTTTCATCAAACTTTAAAATTCAGTTTCTTTCTTCAAAAGCAAGCTTACCAATGGCGTATGGATGAAAAAGAAATGCCCTTAGATTTAAAAGCTTTGAAAGCACATGATTTTTCTTCAAAAGCTACAACGCTTGCCCCTAATTTAAAAGACAGGCCCTCAGAATTAATAGACTTACATTATGACCAATTGTTACAAAAAGGCTTTTCGCCAAGTAACGATATCGTTGGTTTACAAATGGAAGTGTTTACGAGCAGTGTAGAAGCTGCATACATCAACAAAATGCAAAAAATAGTTTTCATACACGGAATCGGTAACTTGTACTTGAAAAATAAAATTCATACTTGGTTGACCAAACACAAAGAAATGGTGCAAGCTTTTCAATTGGCGGATACCATTCAATATGGCGCAGGAGCAACTGAAGTCATCTTGAAAAACTAATTCTAATAAAAAAATCTTATGAAAAAAATAGTAAAAATTGGCGCAATTACCCTTGTTGTTTTGATGGCAATCATCATCATTATCCCATTTGCCTTTAAAGGGAAAATAACCACCTTGTTGAAAGATAAAGCCAATGAGCAGATCAATGCAAAATTGAGTTTTGATGACAATATATCTTTGAGTTTGCTCAGCAGTTTCCCTTATTTCAATATAGGGATGAATGATGTTTGTATAACAGGTATCAATGAATTTGAAGGTGATACTTTGTGTGCCATTCAAGAATTACAATTGAGCCTCGACTTGATGAGTGTCATCAAAGGCAATACCATTGAACTCAGAAAAATTAAATTATCGAGTCCAAGAATTCATGCCATTGTAGCAAAAGGAGGGAAGGCCAATTGGGATATTGCAAAAATTGATAGCAGTGCTGATGCTTCCAATACCCAAAATCAAGCTGCGTTTAAAATGCATTTAAAATTGTTTCAACTAGAAAATGCTTACATCAAATACGATGACAAAGATGGAAATATCAATGCTGAATTGGTGAATACCAATTATACTTTGAATGGAGATTTTACTTCTGCCTTGTTTGAATTGAACCAGCAAATGGACATTGAGCAATTGACTGCTGGTATGTCGGGTATCAATTACTTAAACAAAGTACATGCAAAAGCAGACATGAAAATGGATGCCAATATGAATGATTTTAGTTTTCAATTCAAAGAGAATCATTTTTCATTGAATGACTTGGTCTTTCAAATGCAGGGCTTGGTACAATTAAAAGACGAAGCCATTGTGATGGACCTAAAATACGAAGCCAAAGAAAATGCTTTTAAAAACTTTTTGTCTTTGATTCCTGCATTGTATGCCAATTCGTTTAAAGATTTGGAGTCGAAAGGAACGCTTCAATTCAATGGTTTTGCCAAAGGAAATTATACCGATAAAACTTTACCAGCATTTGAGTTCAATTTGGCAGTCAATAAGGGCTGGTTCAAATACCCAAGTTTGCCCGCTCCAGTTGAAAAGGTGCAATTGGCTTTTCAATTGTCTAACCCTGATGGCGATTTGAATCATACCAAAGTTTCTTTGAACCAATTGCATTTTGAAATTAAAAATGAACCGGTTGACATGCATTTTTTGTTGACAGAGCCAATTCAAAATCCTACCATTGACATGGCCATGAAAGCCAAATTGGATTTGGCCAATATTTTAGAAATTGTTCCAATGAAAGACATGGATTTGAAAGGAACCATTCAAGCCAATGTAGAAGCCAAAGGTCAAATAAAGCATTTAGAAAATAAATTATACGACCAGTTCAATTTCTCTGGAAATTTAGTGGCACAAAACATCAAAGTAAAAACTCCTACATTACCTGCTGTTTTTGAATTGAACAATGCCAGTTTCAGCTTTTCTCCTAAAACCATGGAGCTAGCTGCTTTTGATGCCAAAATGGGTAGTTCTGATTTTAGATTAAACGGAAGTATCGAAAATCCAATTTTATATTACATGAAAAAAGGGGTCTTGAATGCACACTTTAATTTACTCAGTTCACGTATCAATGCCAATGAATTAATGGGTTCAAATACAGCTGCTGCAGACGCAAATAAAGCAGCAGATACAGCCCAAATAACAGCGCCAGAAATTCCAACAGATGTGAAAATTTCTTTTAATGCGGCCATTCAACAATTAGATTATTCCGATTTGAAAATTGAAAATTTCAATGGCATGTTAAATATTGAAAATGGGAAAGTACAGCTTCAAAAAATAGCCTTTAATACCATTGGTGCTGCCATGCTTATGAATGGATTGTATGATGGAGCAGACCCAAAACATCCTAAAATGGATATGGATTTTGGCATTCAACATTTAGATTTTAAACAAGCATTCAAACATTTCAATACCGTTAAAAAATTGGCGCCAATTGCAGAAAAAATGGAAGGCACTTGCAATGCCAATTTTAAATTCAATAGCCCATTGAGCAATCATTTACAACCCATCATGGCAGAGGTAAATGCAGCAGGTTCTTTGTTTATCAATTCTGCTCAAATAGGACAAATTGCAGTTTTAGATAAATTGGCGGAACAACTGAAAAATCCAGCCTTAAAAGAAATTGGCATCAAACAAGTGGGTATTGCTTTTGAAGTGAAAGATGGAAAAGTTTTTACCAAACCATTTGATTTGAAATTTGCCAACAAAACCATGCGCATGAGTGGAACAACCAGTCTTGATCAAAAGATTGACTATACGGGTACCATGATCCTCTCTAAAACGGAATTGGGTTTCATTGCATCAGGTGCCGACGCATCATTGGCGGCTTTGAATAAACAATTAGGAACCCAGTTGAAAACAAATGAATTGATTCCAGTAGCATTGACCATAGGCGGCTCTTTTACATCACCAAGTGTTAAAAGTAATTTAACTGAAGTATTGTCCAATCAAACCAACAGCTTGAAAGACCAAGCCAAAGCGGAATTAGAAAAAAAGAAAGCAGAACTTGAAGCGCAAGCAAAGGCTGAATTAGAAAAGCAAAAGAATACAGCCAAAGCAGAACTCGACAAATTAAAGAAAGAGGCTGAGAACAAAGTGAAAGCGGAGACCGCTCGTTTAAAAGCAGAAGCCGATGCCAGAGCAAAAGCTGAAGCCGAAAAACTAAAAAAGAAAGCCGAAGAAGAAGCTTTGAAGCGATTGAAGGGATTGTTTTAGATTGCTCATGAAGATTTGATAATTTATTTTTCTTATATGTGATTCTTGATTTGGATACATTTTATAGGAAGAAAATCCAACAATCATCCAAAGCTAAAATTCCTCATCACATAGGCTTTTTTTCCTATTCAAATCAGATACAAATTAATTATTAAACTGATTCTTGTCATTTTAAACTACCAATTAATCTTGTAAACTTGCTATATAATTTTACAACTATGGAAACAAGATTGCATCAACAAGATTTGCATCAACTATTTACTCAATGGGTTAAAAATCTAACTTTTTACAAAGAAGAATTAGCCGTTTTAAAAAACAGATTATCTGAAATTGCTAAAGCGAACAACCAACCCGAAATTCTATCAATGGTAGAGCATTTTCAAAATGCGTTTATCAGACAATCAGAAATCATCGATATCCTTAAACATGATGTCAATGTTGAAGAAGATGCATTGATTCAAAAAATAAAAGAGCATCCTGTTGCCAGTGACCATGTATTGTACGAACATCCAACTGATTTGATTGAACGCAACAATACCTTTGATCAATTGTTCAAAGACTTAAAAACTGAATTTGAACATTTTTTGTCAAAAACACTTTAATTTAGTGGCTTGCAAAATAGCCATCTCAAATTTATAGAACAGATTCGTTTGCTTTATCCAGAGGCAAGCGAATCTTTTTTTGCGGCCTTACAGCAAGAGCCACAAACATCCATCAGAAAAAATCCCTTTAAACTTTCCAATCAATTCGAAACAGAAACAACATTGGATTGGTGTGAGTTGGCATATTTGTTAAAAGAGCGTCCCTCTTTTATTGCTGACCCTATGTTTCATGCTGGAACTTATTATGTGCAAGAAGCCAGCAGTATGTTTTTACATTGGGTGTTGAAGCAAGTTCTACCCTTGTTAAAAAAAGATTCACAAGCACTAAAAGTATTGGATTTATGTGCAGCACCAGGAGGGAAAAGTACCTTGATTGCTTCACTCTTACATGAACATGATTTTTTATTGGCCAATGAAATTATCAAATCTCGGTTGCCCATACTCAGAGAGAATTTACAAAAATGGGGAACATTAAATTTTGCCTGTAGTTCATCTGATCCAAAATATTTTCAAAATTTACCTGCTTATTTTGATTTGATTGTAGTTGATGCCCCCTGTAGTGGAGAAGGCATGTTCAGAAAAGATGAAGACGCCAGAAACATGTGGAGCCTAGATAATGTAGCGCTTTGCGCAGCGCGTCAGCAAAGAATTTTAGAAGATGTATTGCCAAGTTTAAAAGAGGGGGGCATTTTAATTTATTCAACTTGTACTTTCAATGAAATGGAAGACGAGGCGCAGATCAGAAATTTGGTAGCCAAAGGGTATGAACCAATTTTTATTGAATGCCCAAGCAACTGGCAAATGCAAGCTTGTGAAAACAATGCCTTTAAATTTCCATTTCACTTAACGCCAGGCGAAGGATTTTATTTGGCATGTTTACGAAAGCCAAGAACAGAAGAATCCTCAACAAAACACCTTAGAACAAAACCTCTTGCCTATTGTAACAAAGCACAAAGTGCTGTTTTTGCCCATTGGTTTCAACCAGATGTGGCATTAAGTTTTGTAGAGCACAATAAAGTTTATGCAGCAATTACAAAAGCGCATGAAATAATCTGGGAGCAATTGTTAGGTACCGGCTTTGTTCACCAAGTTGGTATGCCCATTGGGGAATTAGATAAAAACAAAAACTTGGTTCCGTCACACGAATTGGCTTTGAGTATATTTTTAAACAAAGAATTAACCAGTATCCATCTAGATTTAACGCAGGCAAAGCAGTTTTTAAGAAAAGACAAGCTCCACATTCCAGCAGCTCCATTGGGATGGCAATTGGTCAAATTCGATGGGTTTGCCTTAGGCTGGGTAAAAGTTTTGGGCAATAGAATCAACAACTATTTGCCTGCTGCATACAGGGTTTTAAAAGCCATTTAGCAATTGAACACATCCACCAGTCGTATCAAGTCTGGATTGAGTTCTTTTTTAGAGTTGATGGCATCATAAAATGAGGTTAAGCAAAATCTATTGTTCATCAAACCTGCCATTTTATTTTTCTCTCCTTTGAGCAATGCTTCTAAAGCTCCTGCCCCTAATCTACTCGCTAAAACCCTATCATAAGCAGTAGGGCTACCGCCTCTTTGAATATGCCCTAAAATCACCACCCTCGACTCAAAATTGGGTATTTCAGCCTTGAGCATTTCATCAATTTTAAAAGCACCACCTTCCACATTTCCTTCTGCAACAATTACAATAGAAAATGATTTTTTACTGTCTGTTCGGCCTTTAAAAAAGTTCACCACCTTGCTATGGTCTTCGTTCACTTCAGGTAACAATACCAATTCTGCTCCACCAGCTATGGTTGCTGCCAATGAGATAAAGCCAGCATGTCGGCCCATTAATTCTACAAGAAAAACCCTACCATGGCTATCAGCGGTATCACGAATTTTATCTATCGCTTCAACTGCGGTATTAATTGCGGTATCAAAGCCAATGGTAAAATCAGTTCCGTACAAATCATTGTCAATGGTTCCGGGTGCACCAATAGATGGAATGCCGTATTCGTTGTAAAAAGTTTCAGCACCTGTGAAAGTGCCATTGCCTCCAATACAAACAATCCCATCAATTTTATGGGCAACTAAATTATCATAGGCTTGTTTGCGACCCTCATGGGTCATAAATTCTTTACTCCTCGACGATTTTAAAATGGTTCCACCTCTTTGAATGATATTTCCAACAGAACGCGAATTCATTTCAACAAAGTTTTCTCCTCCCTCTATCATCCCTTTGTAGCCTTGCATAATGCCACATACTTCTAAATTATTGGCAATGGCTGTTCTAACAACTGCTCTGATACATGCATTCATTCCTGGAGAATCTCCTCCTGAAGTAAAAACGGCTATTTTTTTCATGCCTGACTAGTCCTAAATAACTGATACAGATTAATAAGGACAAATTTAATAATTATACGCTAGTAAACACGTTTTTACTAGCGTATTTGTTTTTATACGTTTTTATTTTGATTTGATTTTGTTTGTGCATTTGCATTGGGGTATTGTAAAAGCAAG
>Ga0209400_1000802_pt1 | contig 27231 bp, 20 predicted proteins | sample M_130807_EF_Meta_FD_187313 | JGI IMG/M metagenome (GOLD analysis project Ga0209400, IMG submission 187313) | Freshwater microbial communities from Lake Montjoie, Canada to study carbon cycling - M_130807_EF_MetaG (SPAdes) (version 2) | ecosystem: Environmental > Aquatic > Freshwater > Lake... | reverse complement strand
CGCAAAACCCGCGCCCGGCAGGATGCCGGGCGCAGCCTGCGGGACGCAGGCGCTCCCCGGGGAGAAATTTCCGTGCCCAGAAAGGCAACTTTTGCTGATCCATCGCATCCTCCTTCGCAAAAACCTGCGCCCGGCGAAATGCCGGGCGCAGCCAGTGGGAAGCAGGTGCTCCCCGGGGGTGACGAATGATTCCGTTTATTCCGATCAGGGATTCGTGGCTTTCAGGCGCGCGAAAATCCTGCCACCCACCGCATTGCCTGCGGGGATGTTGACGGTGACTTTGCCGACACTGGGCGCATCAATGTCCACCGTGGGATTGATCCCGCTGGGGCCGACATCCGCTACTCCGATGGGTATGGAATTCCAGGTGCTGTTGAAATTCGTATTCCATTCGCAGGTCAACGTGGTTTCCGGGATCGATGCAGTGGCGCGATTGAAAACAACGGTCAAACCACCGGTGGCGGTTCCCGTTACGGCAGGGAGGATCGATGAATTGTCGTTGACGGTCGGATTGCCGCCGAGAATCCATTCCATGCCGTTGGCGATGCCGTCCTTGTCGTAATCGAAGTCGAACGCCGCGTTGCCGCCCGCCAAGCCATAGGTCGTTGTCGCCCAGGCGAGATAGGCATTCACCGGTGGACTGCTGGTGACGTTCAGGACGCCATTGCCCGAGAAGGCGCTGCTGATCGTATGGCCTCGGTTCGTAAAGCGGCCTCCATTCCCCGGCTTTGAGACGAAAAGTGCGTGCCCCTTATTTTTTTCAAAAAAAAATCGCATTTTTTGCTTGAGCAAATACCCCCGATTGATAAAAAACCCTCGAACGCCCCCCCCGCGTTTCCCAGCGCCTCCTAACCCAAATCTTCACTACCCAAATGAAGCGCAATAAACCTATAAACCTCGCCGCTATGACACCATCAACCCAAATCTTCACTACCCAAATGAAGCGTAATAATCCTGTCGTGAAACCCGCTGCAAAACTAACGGCCGCCATTCTGGCTTTTATTTCCGCCACTCCTGCTGTGGCGGGACTTGTCGGGTATTGGAAATTTGATGAATACAGCGGAGCCACATCGCCAGACTTTTCCATTCTGAACAACCCAGCCACCCTTGTCGGCGCGGTGGGAACCCCGACCGGACGGCCGGGCGCGGGCACAGCAGTATCGTTCTCCCAGAATGCGAACATTTTCGTTTCCATTCCCATGGCGGGTGGACTACAGTCCATCGGCGGTGGCACTGGGAATGCGCGCAGCTTCACCGTCTCCGCTTGGGTCAATCCCACGTCTCAGTCAAATTATCCCGAGGTGTGGAGTTTCCAAAGTTCCGCGAGCCGGGGACTTTTCTATCAAGGCGGCGGCTCCACGAACTCCTACGCATGGTCTGATACCAATACCAATTTCCAAATGACGACTGGCGTCACCATTGGGAACGGGGCGTGGCACCATGTGGCAGTCGTCTTTGACGGGAACTCAACTTCTAACAATTACCGCTACTATTACGACGGGGTGCTGAAGACTCAAAAATCGATCGCTGCCGGTCAAGCAGTGAGCTTGCAAGCCAATGGGACGCTTCTCCTAAGCAAAGGGCACGGGAGTGGCAACGGCCAAAACTGGAATGGACTCATCGATGACTTCGTGGTTTTAAACAACGCTGTGGCCGGCGGCGCGCTCAATGCCGCTGCATCCGGGGACATTGCCTTGCTGATGAACGGCACCTATCCCGCGTTGCTCCGTTACTGGACGGGCGGCGGCACCTTGAGTGGCGGGAATCTGCTTTGGAGTGATACCAACGACTGGGGCGGAGCAGGCATGGCGGCGGGAAAGGTGCTGACATTTGATTCCAGCAACGGCCTTGCCAATAACTTAAATGATTTTGCCGCCAACACCCAATTTAACGGGATCGTTTTCCGTCCGACGGCAGGAGCATTCACCCTGAATGGAAATGCGGTGAACCTTACTGGCGACGTCGTCAATAACAGCACTAACACGCAGACCATCGGATTGACCGGTGGACTGGTCCTCCATGGCGGAGACCGGACATTCGATGCCGCTTCCGGCAACATTTCCGTGACCAACGGGATCGGTGAAGCCCAGGCGGGGCGAGGATTGATCAAGTCAGGTGCCAACACGCTGGCCTTGTCGGGCACCAGCAATTATTCCGGTGCCACTGCCGTCAACGCGGGCAAATTGCTGCTCAACGCCGGTGCCTCGCTCACGAATTCCGCTGTTACCGTTTCCGGTTCCACCTCGAGCCTCTCCGGTACCGGTAGCGTCAGCCAGGCAGTGACCGTCCAGTCCTCCGGTCGCCTCGCGCCCGGCCCCGATGCCAGCACTGTGGGGACATTGACGCTTGGAAACGGACTTGGATTAAATGCCGCCAATTTTGATGTTAAAATCGCAGCCAGCACGGATCTCGTGAGTGTCACTGGCAATCTGACCCTGACGGGAACCACGACGGTAAATTTCACCCCGCTGGCGGGATTCGCTTATGGGGACTACACCATCATTAGCTATACTGGAAGCCTGCTGGGAGCCGGATCCATCGTTCCTCCGGCGAACAACGCGACATACGGGTTCCAAGTCCTCACGAGCACGCCCAACCAGATCATCCTCCGCGTCTATCTGCCCCCGTCCCCCAAGAAATGGAACGGCCAGGTCTCCGGCCTCGACAACAGCACCTGGGACATCGCCAGCACGCAAACGTGGCTCTCGGGTGTCACCCCCACCACTTACAACCAATCTCTTCTCGTCGGTAATGACGGCGCGATCTTTGACGACAGTGCCGCTGGCACCACTGCCGTTTCACTCAACACCACAGTTGCTCCTTCGACCATCGCGTTTTCCAACAACACGAAAAACTACACGATTTCCGGCAGCGGCTCCATCGCCGGCACTACCGGACTTACGGCCAGCGGTTCTGGTACAGTCACGTTGAGTACCGCCAATGCCTTCTCTGGCGATACCGTGGTGAGCGGCGGAACGCTGGCTCTGGGCCATGCCAACGCTCTCGCTGGCAGCACCCTGAACTATAACAACCAGGGCGGAGTGGTGAGTTTTGGCAGCCTAAGCTCCGCCAATGTCGGTGGACTCTCCGGCGCACAATCCCTCGCGCTCGTCAACAATTCCGCCGCCGCAGTGGCCCTGACCATCGGTGGAAACAGCCAGAATCCCACTTACTCCGGCACTCTGAGCGGGGCGGGAAGTTTGGTGAAATCCGGCAACGGGACCACCACCCTGAGCACGGATGCCTCCTACGCGGGAACCACCACGGTGAACAGCGGGGTTCTCGCGGTAACGAATCTCACCGGCACGAGTGGAGTATCGGTTCTTGGCGGCACGCTCAACGCGCAAAGCTACAACGCCTCCGCCGCTCTAGGCATCTCATCCGGAGCCGCCGCGAGCATTTCCGGCACCGACCTCTCCCTCGCCGGCGTGACGAACGACGGAACTTTGAATTTCACCGGAGGCAGCGGCACCATCGCCCTGGCCAGCCTTTCCGGAGCGGGCACCACCACTTTTTCCGCAGGAGGATCGGTCGCCACTCTCTCTACCGGATCCGTTTTCTTCAACGGTTCCAGTGCTTCCGTGGCCACTCTGGGCGATGCGGCGGTAACCACCCAGGGGAACCTTACCGTGGATGGCGGAACCCAGACCACAGGATCCATCACGGGCAATGGCGGGCTGATTAAAAACACTGCCAGCACCCTCACCCTCAACGGCACCAATACCTACAGCGGCGCGACCGTCCTCAATGCGGGAATATTCAGCACCAACTACGTGCCCGCCGGAATTCTAACATTTAACGGTGGCACCTGGCAGTTTACCGGACTCTCCGGCACCAAAGCCCTCGGCGCTTCCGGAAGTTCATCCTACAAACTGGACGTCACCAACGCCCTCACCATTACCCGCCCGGCCAACACCTACATGAACACCATCAAGACGGGTGCGGGCACCCTGACATTAGCCAACAATAACGCGGACGCGGGCAATCTGAGTGTCGATGAGGGCACCGCCATTCTAGCGGGCGCGGGTAATCAGGGAATTGGCGTGGTTAATGTGGCCGAAGTCACCGACGTGAAGCCCGGAGCCACCCTGAAACTCGGAAAATACAACGGAGTGAATTTCAGCGACGGAAATATTTACCGCGCCTTCACCTTCCAAATGTCCGGTGGAACCTTCGACGTGAATGGAGATACCGCCAACACGGTCCCCGCCATCAACGGCAGCGGGTTCATCACCAATAATGCCGCATCCACCACATCGGTGGCCAGAATGTTCACAGCAGTCTCCAGCAAGACATTTTCTGGAAACATGGTTGATGGCGCGGGGAAATTGGGCCTCAACCTTGCTGGCAGCAATGCTCTTTCCTGGACCCTCTCGGGCAACAACACCTACAGCGGCACTACCACTATTGCCAATGGCGCCCTGAAAGCAGGCTCCGCCACCGCCTTCTCACCAAACTCCGCATTTACCGTCAACACCAACATGACGCTCGACCTGGCAGGCTTCAGCAACCAGATCGCAGGCCTCACCGGCGGCGGCACCATCACCAGCAGCGTGGCCGGAATAGCCGGTCTCACCGTCAACAACGACGCCTCCAACAATAACCAGGACTTCACCCTCACTGGCAAACTTCAGGACGGCGGGGCAGGAAAACAGGTCAGCCTCACCAAGATTGGATCAAAGTCACTTACCCTTGCCGGACTGAATACCTACACTGGCGACACCACAATTGATGGAGGCACCCTGACCTTGGCAGACAACGCAGGGCTGAAATTCGTCGTCAGCGATGCCTTCAGCAATCGCATTACCGGCTCCGCCACGGTCATCATCAATGGCGATTTCACCATCGACACCTCCGCCGTTACTGTTGCCACCGGGACATGGAATTTGGTGAATGCCGCATCCCTCTCGGAAACCTTCGGCTCCACCTTTACCATCGCCAGTCCCGGTTGGACGGAGACCGCTAATGTCTGGACCCGCATCGACGGTGCCAATACGTGGACTTTTACCGAAGCCACAGGAACCCTCGTCCTTGGCAACCCGCCAGGCAGTCCCTTCGAAAGTTGGATCAACGGATTCACTGCCATTCCCGTTGGCGACCGTGATCCTGGCGACGATCCCGATGGCGATGGCGCCACAAACATGGCCGAATTCGCCTACAGTGGTGTACCCAATGACTCGACCAACAACGGATTGTTCTATTTTGAACTTGCTGATCATGGAGATCCCGGCACATCTCGCGAATTGACCTTCACCTGCGCCATGCGCAAGTCTTCAACGGTAAATTTCGCACCCGATGCCAACAATGCCCAGTCTTCAGAATCGGCTATCGACGGAATCAACTATACCATCGAGGCAGTCACGGACCTGCTCGGCACTTGGAATGAAACCGTCTCCTACATTGGCAAGTCCTCCACCCCGCCTCCCGGTAGTGTCCTGCCCGATCTAACAGGACAGGATTGGGAATACCGCACATTCTCCGCATTCGACGGACTCCCAGGGCGTGGCTTCATCCGTGGGCGGATTTCGGTTGCGCCGTAACGAAACGTTGGGCGGGCCCGGCCAGGTAATAAAGCACTTTTCAGCTACACATTGACTTGGCTGACACACTCAGCAACTCAATGGTGTCATTTCCCAGTCCTTTAGGCCGCGCCCGTTTCTTGAAAATGATGTCGAATTTCTTTGATCCTAAAGTTCGCGATTGGAACTGCAGAATTTCTCTTAAAGCCTTGTACAACATCGGCTAGAGAGAAAATGCGATTCGTTTTTCTTTTCACCGAATGGATGAAAACGTGGCAAAAATGAAATTTGCATGTTGGTAACGCTGCATCAATGGTTTGAAGACGAAATCAATCGCATTTGAGCGTATTTTAGCGTTGTAACTGCGGTTTCTAGGATCATTTCGCATATTGCGCAGATTACGCTGATTTTCAGAGGCATTAGACGATCATGAACTTCATTCGCCAGGCCTGTCACGCCTGGTGGCTACTTTTGCTGTTTCTGTGAAATCTGAGTAATCTGTGGTTCACCTTAACGAATTTTCATGGTGTGACTGCGGATTCTGATTACATTGATTTTCCTGCATGAATCTCTGCGTCACCTTCTGCGACTTTTGCATCTCGGCGTTTCGTTTCATTCCTAGCTAGATCGCCCTGTACCAAATATCGCGTGGCCGGTCTACGCCAGACCGTGATATTCCTGGATCGAGCGTACGCTGATTTCGCGTTGTTGCAGGGAGCGGATGCCGCGCACGCTGGCCGCTGCGGCCGCGAGGTTGGTGGCGTAGGAAATTTTGTGGGCGATCGCACCCGAGCGGATCTGCACTTCATCGGCGCGCGATTCGTGGCTGCTCGGGGTGTTGATGACAAAATGAATTTCGTTGTTTTTCATCAAATCCACCACGTGGGGCCGGGCCCCTTCGAGGATTTTATAGACCCGCACGCTGGGAATGCCTTCCTGCATCAGCAGGTGGTGGGTGCCGCCGGTGGAGAAAATGGTGAAGCCCATCTCGGCGAGATCGCGGGCGATCGGAACCATGCGCGGTTTGTCGCGGTCGCTGACGGAAATGAACACGTTGCCCTTGGTGGGCAGAGGATTGAAGGCGCTCATCTGCGCCTTGGCGTAGGCCATGCCCGCGTCCTCATCGATGCCCATCACTTCGCCGGTCGATTTCATTTCCGGACCGAGCACGATGTCGATGCCCGGGAATCGGTTCCACGGGAATACGGCTTCCTTCACATTGAAATGCGCCGGCACGATGCGTTGGGTGAAGCCGAGTTCGGGCAAGGTTTTGCCGACCATGATTTTGGCGGCCAGCTTGGCCAGCGGCACGCCGATGGCCTTGGAAACGAACGGCACGGTGCGCGAGGCCCGCGGGTTGACTTCAATGACGTAAAGTTCGTTGTCCTTCACCGCGAACTGGATGTTCATCAGACCCTTGACGTTGAGTTCGCGGGCGAGGCTGATCGCGGCTGCCTCGATATTATGCTGGATTTCCGCACTCAGGGAAAACGGAGGAATCATGCAGGCGGAGTCGCCGGAGTGGATGCCGGCCTGTTCGATATGCTCCATGATCGCACCTACTACAGCCGTAGTACCATCGGCGATGCAGTCGACATCCACCTCGGTGGCGTTGTCGAGGAATCGATCCACCAGCACCGGACGTTCCGGGGAGGCGGTCACGGCTTCGCGCATGTAGCGGTCGAGTTCGGCGTCGTTGTAGACGATCATCATCGCCCGTCCGCCGAGCACGAAGGACGGCCTGACCAGCACCGGGTAGCCGATGCGGTTGGCGATCACGATGGCCTCTTCTGCCGAAACGGCGGTGCCTGCCTCGGCTTGTTTCAGGCCGAGTTTGTCGAGCAGGGCTGAGAAGTGCTTGCGGTCCTCGGCGAGTTCGATCGATTCCGGCGAGGTGCCGATGATCGGCACGCCATGGCGTTTGAGGTCGGCAGCGAGGTTGAGCGGGGTCTGGCCGCCAAACTGAACGATCACGCCGTCCGGTTTTTCCTGGTCGCAGATGTTGAGCACGTCTTCGAGGGTCAGCGGCTCGAAGAACAGCTTGTCGGACGTATCGTAGTCGGTCGAAACCGTTTCCGGATTGGAATTGACCATGATCGTTTCGTAGCCGAGTTCCTTGAGGGCGAAAGAGGCGTGAACGCAGCAGTAGTCGAATTCGATCCCCTGGCCGATCCGGTTGGGGCCGCCGCCGAGGATGATGATTTTCTTTTTGTCCGACTGCCGCGCTTCGTTCTCGTCGCCGTACGACGAGTAAAAATACGGCGTGTAGGCCTCGAACTCCGCGGCGCAGGTGTCGACCAGCCGATAGGTCGGCACGATGCCGGATTTCTTCCGTTCCGCGCGGATCTTGTCTTCGGTGGTGCCGAATGCCTTGGCGAGCTGGCGGTCAGAGAAGCCGAGTTTTTTCCAGCGTTTCAGCATCGCGGGTGGGAGGACAGGCGTCTCGCCTGTCTCGGCAGACAGGCTTCCAGCCTGTCCGGAGCAGACAGCCAATGCATGAGGCGCATGCAAGGTAAAGGAAGCCGCCGGCGTGTTTTTACCATTGCCATTGATATACCTGCGGCAATCCACTAAATCCTCTGAATGACGGATGATCGTATCATACGATTCTTCCATCCATACCTGCCCATCAACCTGTGTGACTTTGTTGATCTCCTTGGCAGTGAAGGATTTCCAAGAATGCAAGATATTGCTGAGCGTGTGATCGCCCAGAGGTTTGATGATCGCATGTACGTGATTTGGCATAATCACAAAGCTATCGAGCACATAGCGTTCACGATCAAAACGAAGCAGGGCATTTTCCACAATGGCTCTGAGCTCGGCATCGCGCATCAGGCAACTGCCGTGTCCGGCATCCAACCATGCTTCCAGTGTCTCGCGGAAGCGCAGAACGAACTGACGCTGCGTTTGGAAATCCCACGGTTGGGGGTGATTCTTGTGGAAAAGTTCCAATTCGTTTTGCCAGTTTTGCAGCATGTTTGCAGGCAAGGAATCGGCGAGGCGGAATGTGATGAAATAGCTGCATCCGTCTTGCTGCCAGTGAGGAAGATGGCGGAACGTTTTCTCTGTCGGGAGCGACTCCGCGAAGGGCAGGAATGTATCCGCCGGGAAAATTTGCGTGCGCTCGGGAGACTGGATGTTTTCCAGAGTTGGACAGGCGGGACGCCCGTCTGCCGAGACAGGCAGGATGCCTGTCTTCCCAAGTTGCATCCCCTCTTTGGCGATCTCTTCCAAATGCCGAAGGAACCACGGATCGATGCGGGAGGTTTCGAAAATTTCCTCAACCGTCCAGCCGTTGACGAAAGCCGTTTGCAACCAGAAAATCCGTTCGGCGTTCGGGACGCGAAGCATGCGCTCGATCTCGTCGCGGGTGACGTCGACCTTGTCCTGGTTGTCGAAGCCAAATCCCCAGCGCCCGGTTTCCAGCGAGCGCAGGCATTTTTGCATCGACTCCTTGAACGTGCGGCCGATCGCCATCGCCTCGCCGACCGATTTCATCGAAGTGGTCAGCACGGGATTGGCAGTGGGGAATTTTTCAAAAGTAAAGCGCGGGATTTTGGTCACCACGTAGTCGATTGTCGGCTCGAACGAAGCCGGGGTTTCGCGGGTGATGTCGTTGCGGATTTCGTCCAACGAATATCCGACGGCGAGTTTCGCGGCGATCTTCGCAATCGGGAACCCCGTGGCCTTCGAGGCCAGTGCCGAGGACCGCGAGACCCGCGGGTTCATTTCGATCACGATCATGCGCCCGGTTTGCGGATCGGTGGCGAACTGGATGTTCGATCCGCCGGTTTCCACGCCGATTTCGCGGATCACCGCGAATGATGCATCGCGCATGATCTGATACTCGCGGTCGGACAGTGTCTGGATCGGCGCCACGGTGATCGAATCGCCAGTGTGCACACCCATCGGGTCGAGGTTTTCGATGGAACAAATGACCACGCAGTTGTCGGCATGGTCGCGCATGACCTCCATTTCAAATTCCTTCCAGCCGAGCAATGATTCCTCGACGAGCACTTCGCTCACCGGCGATAAATCGAGCCCGCGGGTGATGATTTCCTCGAATTCATCCCGGTTGTAGGCGATACCGCCGCCCTGGCCGCCGAGGGTGAATGCCGGACGGATGATCAGGGGAAAGCGGCCGATTTGTTCGGCGATGACTTTGGCTTCCTCCATCGTGTGGGCGGTGCCGGAATGCGGCACATCGAGGCCGATTTTCAGCATCGCATCCTTGAAACGCTGGCGGTCCTCGCCCTTGTCGATGGCATCGGCGTTGGCTCCGATCATGCGCACGTTGTGTTTGTCGAGAATGCCGGATTTGAAAAGCGACATCGAGGTGTTGAGCGCCGTCTGGCCGCCGAGAGTGGGCAACAGGGCATCGGGCTTTTCCCGGATGATGATTTTTTCGACAACCTCGGGAGTGATCGGTTCGATGTAGGTGCGGAACGCGAATTCCGGATCGGTCATGATCGTCGCCGGGTTCGAGTTCACCAGGACCACTTGGTAGCCCTCCTCGCGAAGCGCCTTGCAGGCCTGGACACCGGAATAATCGAATTCGCATCCTTGTCCGATCACGATCGGCCCCGAGCCGATCACGAGGATTTTTTTGATGGTGGTATCTTTGGGCATGGGCAGGCTTGTCTTGTGTAAACTCGCAGGGATTTGGCAGGTGGTGGGCGTTTTGTAAAGAACAGGATGTGAATTTCGGCAATTTCTTCTTTCATTCGCGGAATCACGCGATTATTCCGCATCAATTCGCAACAATTTGCCAGAACTCGGTACAAATGTTGCAATCCGGCTCACATGAACGTCCCCACCACACACGCCGGACTCGAAAAATGGGTCCAGGAAATGGCCGCGCTTTGCTCCCCCGATGCCATTCAATGGTGCGACGGCTCCGAGCAGGAATGGCACGCGCTCACCGGGTTGCTCGTCGACAGCGGCACGTTCATCCGCCTGAATCCGGAAAAACGTCCGAACTCGTTTCTCGCCCGCTCGAAGCCCTCCGATGTCGCCCGCGTGGAGGATCGCACTTTCATCTGCGTCAAGCGCCCCGACGAAGCCGGTCCCACGAACAACTGGGCCGACCCGGCGGAAATGAAAGCCCTGCTTTTGGAAAAATTCCGCGGCTCGATGAAGGGTCGCACGATGTATGTGATTCCATTCTGCATGGGTCCGCTCGATTCACCGCTGGCAAAAATCGGCGTGGAAATCAGCGACAGCCCGTATGTGGTCGTCAACATGCGCATCATGTGCCACATGGGGACAAAGGTGCTGCGGAGGCTGGAGGAGGAAATTTCCGGCGCACTAACGAAACAGCGCGACGGCCACGGCCAGTTCATCCCGTGCATGCATTCGGTCGGTTGCCCGCTCGAAGCGGGACAAGCGGACTCGAGCTGGCCGTGCAACGATGACAAGTACATCTGTCATTTTCCCGATACCCGCGAAATCTGGTCCTATGGCTCCGGTTACGGCGGCAATGCCTTGTTGGGAAAAAAATGCCTCGCCCTGCGCATCGCCTCGAACATCGCGCGCGAACACAAATGGATGGCCGAACACATGCTGATCACCGGATTGAAAGCCCCGGATGGCCATGTCACCTATGTGGCCGCCGCCTTCCCTTCGGCCTGCGGCAAAACCAACATGGCGATGCTCATCCCGCCGCAGGAATATCTCGACGCCGGATGGAAAACGTCGGTAGTCGGCGACGACATCGCCTGGCTGTGGCCGCACGAGGATGGCAAACTGCACGCCATCAACCCGGAAACCGGCTTCTTCGGCGTGGCTCCCGGGACATCGGATTCGACCAATCCGATCGCGATGGATTCGATGAAGGAAAATACGATTTTCACCAATGTGGCGCTCACCGACGACGGCGATGTCTGGTGGGAAGGCATGACAAAAGAAGCGCCGGCCCATCTGATCGACTGGACCGGACAGGACTGGACACCCGATTGCGGCCGTACGTCGTCGCACGCCAATTCCCGTTTCACCGCGCCGGCCTCGCAATGTCCGACGATCGATCCGAACTGGCAGAATCCCGATGGCGTGCCGATCGACGCGATCATCTTCGGCGGCCGTCGCGCCACTACTATGCCTTTAGTATTTCAGGCCTTCAACTGGGGGCACGGGGTTTATCTCGGCGCCACCATGGGATCGGAAATGACCGCGGCGGCGGCGGGCACGCTCGGCAAGGTGCGTCGGGATCCGATGGCGATGCTGCCGTTCTGCGGATACAACATGGGGGCGTATTTCGGCCACTGGCTGGAAATGCGCCGCTACCTCACCCACCTGCCGCGATTTTTCCACGTCAACTGGTTTCGCAAGAACGACGAAGGCAAATTCCTCTGGCCCGGATTTGGCGAAAACATGCGGGTGCTCGAGTGGATCGTGCGCCGCTGCAAAGGCGAGGCCGCCGGCCACGAGACCGGGATCGGCTGGATCCCCGCCTTCGAGGATTTCCATGTCGAGGGACTGGAGGGTTTCACGAGAAAAAATTTCGACGAGTGCATGGCGTTCCATCACGCCGAGTGGAAGGCGGAATTGGTCAGTCAGTCGGAGTTTTTCATCGATCTCTACGACTCCCTGCCCAAGGAGGTATTGTTCCAGCGCGAATTGCTGACCGCGAGGTTGTCGTAATTTCTGGCTTGCCTCACGGCAGGATCAGTTTGACTCCCGCAATGACCAGCACGATGGCCAGTGTGCGGCAAATCATTGGCACCGGCAGTCGGCGGCTGCCGAAATGAGAGCCGATCAACGCACCCGCCACCGCGGCGATGACCAGGGTTCCGGCGAAGTCGGGCACCTTTTGCACGCTGCCGAGATGACCTAACAAACCGGCGACGCTGTTGACCAGGATGAACATCGTCGCGGTGCCTGAGGCCTGGCGGGCGTGGGCCCAGCGGGTGAACAACAGCAGCGGACTGAGGAAAATGCCGCCGCCGACACCGGTCAAGCCCGACAACAGACCGAGTGCCGCTCCCCACAACAGGGCCGCGTAGAGCGGCGCCGGGTGGGTTGCGGTGCTGTCGGCCGGTTTGCGAAAAAACAATCGCGCTGCCGAAAACAACAGGACGCTGCCGAGCAAGAGCGTATAATACTTCGTCGGCAAATGAATGGCGCCACCGACATACGCGAGCGGCACCGAGGTCACCGCGAAGGGCCAGAAGCGCGACCACTGGAAATGGCCGGCCCGGAAAAACTGCACGGCGGCGATGGCCGAAACAAAGATGTTCAGAACCAACGCGGTTGGTTTGATCGATGCCGCTCCGATCGAAAACAGCGCCATCACCGCCGTGTAGCCGGAGGCTCCGCCGTGGCCGACCGATGAATACAGCACGGCGATGGCGAAAATGGCCGCGCTGAGAAACAGCAACTGTGTTGCGTCCAGATTCATCCGCCATGCGGCTAGTGTTTCACCACCAGACGATAGCGCGCCTTGCCGGCACGGAGGTGATCCATCGCGTCGTTGATGTCCGACATCGCGAATGTTTCCGTCTGCGGATGGATCGAATGACGCTCGCAAAAATCGAGCATGTCCCGAACGGTCGACGGCGAGCCGAGTGGCGAGCCGCTGATTTTCTTGCGTCCGCCGATCAGCGAGAAAGCCGCGACCTGCACCGGTTCCAACACGGCGCCGACAAAATGCAGCGTGCCGTCGGCGGCCAGCAGGTTGATGATTTCATCCCAGGCTAGCGGCACGTTGACGGTGGAAAGGATGAAGTCAAAGGAGCCCGCCGCTTTTTTCATCGCCGCCGAATCCCTGGAGTTCAAGACCTCGTGGGCACCCAGAGATTTCGCCTCCGCCATCTTGTTGTCGCTGCTGGTGAATGCGGTCACGTGACAGCCCCATTTGTTGAGAAATTGCAGCGCCAGATGGCCGAGTCCGCCGATGCCGATCACGCCGACGCGCTGTGTGGGTTTCACCGCGCTGTCGGCGATGGGTGCGAACACGGTGATGCCGCCGCAGAACAAGGGCCCCGCTTTGTCGGGATCAATGCCAGCCGGCAGCGGTATCGCCCAGCTCCAGTGGCAACGCACGCGGTCGGCGAATCCGCCGTGGCGGCCGACGATGGTCTGCTCTCCCGCGCCGCACAATTGATGCCGACCCGACAAACAGGGTCGGCAGCTCATGCACGATCCGGCGAACCAGCCGAGCCCGACGCGGTCGCCGACCTTGATGCCTTTAACAAAATCACCAACGGATTCCACGATGCCGATCGCCTCGTGGCCCGCAATCAGCGGATAGGCGGACATGCCCCATTCGTTATCGATCATCGAAAGATCGGAATGACAAATTCCACACGACTCCACGCGGATCTGCACCTGCTCGGGGCCGAGGTCGGGCACTTTGTAGGAGAATGGTTCCAAGCGACCCTTCGCGTTCATCGACGCCCAACCATGAAATGTTTCCGACATGATTCCCTGATAGGTCAATCCTGCGAAGAAGCAAGTGACAAATGTGTCGCCGCACGATTTGCGGGAATCACGGCGACGATTTCGCCGCCGCTTTTTGCTGGAACAGCGGTTTGGATTTTTCGATCGATTTCATCACCCCCCAACCGAGCGGGACGATGACGAAAAGCCAGGCAAATGCGAGTTTCATGAGCGACGATGGTATTTGGGATCGACAGGGCGCACGAGCAGGTTGGCGATCAGGCCGATCATCAGCACGCCGACCATGACGTAAAACGTTCCGTTGTAGGCCTCGGCTTTCGGCACTCCCGCGGCAACGCGCCGGTCGTAGAGGCCGTTGATCAGGCTCGGACCGATGACCGCTGCCACCGACCACGCGGTGATGAGTCGTCCATGAATCGCGCCGACCTGATAGGTGCCGAACATGTCCTTCAAATAGGCCGGAATGGTCGCGAAGCCACCGCCATACATCGAGATGATCAGTGCGGCGGCGATGACGAAAATGGTTTTGCTCTGGCTGTGCTGCGTCCACGGCAACAACGCGTAAAGCAAGGCACCGAGAATGAAATAGAGGCAATAGACCTGCTTGCGACCGGTGAAATCGGACACCGACGACCAGAGGAAACGTCCGCCCATGTTGAAAATCGAAAGCAATCCGGCGAATCCCGCGCCGATGGCGGCATCGACGCTGAACATGTCCTGGCACATGTCGGCAGCGCGACCGAGCACACCGATGCCGGCGCTGACGTTCATGCACAACACGGTCCAAAGCAGCCAGAACTGCGGAGTTTTCCATGCGGTGTCGACGGCGACGTTGGCCGTGGTGATCATCGCGTTGTTGTGCGCCGATGGCACATAGCCGTCCGGCTTCCAGTTGTCGGCGGGCACGCGAATGAGGAAGGCACCGAAAACCATCGAAAGCGAATATAGCCCCGCCATCGTGACGAAGGTCATCATCGCACCGGTATCGGCGCCGCTGGCAAAATGTTTCATCAGTTCCTGACCGAGCGGGGAGCCGATCAAGGCACCGCCGCCGAAGCCCATGATCGCCATGCCGGTGGCCATGCCCGGTCGGTCGGGAAACCATTTCACCAGAGTGGACACCGGGGAAATGTATCCCAGGCCGAGGCCGATGCCGCCGACAAAACCGTAGCCGAAAAGCAGCAGCGGGATGGACTTGATCTTGACGGCCAGCGCGCTGATCAACAGGCCGCCGCAGAAGCAGAGACAGCTGGCGAGCATCGTTTTGCGCGGCCCGCTGCGTTCGACCCATTTGCCAAACACCGCGGCGGAGATGCCGAGCATCATCAGCGCGATTTGATAGGCCCACTGCACGTTCGAGATCGGCACCGCGAGTTCGGCGGCGAGTGGTTTGTTGAACACGCTGAAGCCGTAAACCTGGCCGATGCACATGTGCACCGCGATCGCGGCGGGCGGCACCAGCCAGCGCGGGAATCCGGGTGGGGCCACCGTTCGTTCACGGCTTAAAAAAGATCGATGCATGCTAACTTTGAAACGAAAGGGTTTTGTTGCTCCTGCCCGTCCGGCCGGTTGCGGAGCATTAGCGAAAATCATCGGCGAGGTCAAGCAAGGGATGCGGCGGACCCCTCTGCGTGGGACTTTGTGGAAAAAATTCCTCGACAATACGCGAGCCGTGGGTTATCCCGCTTTCGACGACCAGACGTTGAAATTCGCATGGCAAGCAATTCATCAGCCGGTCCGTCATGACGCCCACAAATGTTCAAAAGTGGACAATCGATTCCTCACCCCGGACCCCTCACATCATGAAACTACCCAACATTTTTGAAGACCAGACCCCGCCCGAAAACTATCCTGCGGGAGCCACGATTTTTGACGAAGGCCAGACAGGCGATTGCATGTACATTGTGAAATCAGGCAGCGTGGAGCTTCGCTGGCGGGGCATTCTGCTGGAAGTCGTGACCGAGGACGGCTACTTCGGCGAAATGGCGATCATCGACGGTGGGCCGCGCAGCGCCGCCGCCATCGCCGCGACCGATACCGTGCTCATTCCCGTGAACAAGAGACGCTTCGAGTACATGATTCACGAAATTCCCTTTTTTGCCGTTCACGTCATGCAGAACCTCTGCCGCAGGTTACGCGAACGAAAAGAGATCCCCCAGTGAGTGGGCGGGCGTCCCCCGACGCGCTGTGAAGTGGATTGTATCTTACGAAACCCCGCAGGCATTCCGCCCGCTTTGCCGCGTTCCGGGGACGATAACTGGCTGCACGCGATGACGGAGCGACGGAAAAATGACGACCGAAGAATACTCTCCCGGCAAAGGTTCACCGAAACAGCTCTCGGTCAACATCTGGCTCGACAGCTACGACGACGTATTCTCCGATTTTGATTCCCGCGCATTTTCCGAACGCTCGCTTTCCGACGACTTCATTGTCGAGGCCCGCAAAATGGCGAAAGAGAAACCCGCGGGCAGGATCGAACTGATCTTGCAGATGCCAGCGGCCAAACGGGACCAGCAAACCGAGGCCATCATCATCAAAAACCTGCACACACACTTTCGGCGGGTTGTTGCCATGATCGAATCGGAGGTCCGACAATCAAAGCGCAGGGGGTTCATCCTGAGTTCCCTCGGTTTTCTGCTGATGATCGCGTCGGCCTACCTCATCAGCATTTCCTCCACGAACTTTTCCTTTCACATCCTCCGCGTCATTCTCGAGCCTTCGGGATGGTTCATGGTCTGGTCCGGGCTTGAGGACCTGTTCTACGGCTCGCGCCGGAAAAAAGCGGAACTCGAATTCAACTTGAAAATGGCGCACGCGGACATACGATTCGTTTCACTGCCCATAACCTGACCCCGTCCTGCATGATGAAACAAAAATCCCGCTCCACCAAATGTTGCCGCATCGTTCTCACCGGCGGCCCCGGTGCCGGGAAAACGACGGCAGCCGACCTGTTCCGACGGGAGATCGGCGACCGTGTTGCGCTCGTGCCCGAAGCGGCGACAATTCTTTTCCAGGGTGGTTTCCCGCGTTCGCGGGCACCACAGGCCCAGCGTTTCGCCCAAACCGCCATCTTTCATGTGCAGCGCGACCTCGAGGACGTGCAGGCGGCGTTGTATCCCGACCGCGCGTTGCTGTGCGACCGGGGAACCATCGACGGCGCGGCCTACTGGCCAGGAGAAGTGCACGATTATTTCAAAGCGGTGGGCACCACCTTCGATGCGGAATTGCAACGTTATGATGCCGTCATTTTTTTCGAATCGGCCGCCTGCGGTGGTGGCAGCATCGAAGGCGGCAATCCGATGCGCAATGAAAGCATCGAGGCAGCGATCGCGCTCGACGAAAAACTGCGCGACTTATGGTCCCGGCATCCCCGCTTCGTGCTCGTGCCCCACAATCCTTCTTTTTTCAAAAAAATCAGCTTCGGCCTCGCCGCACTGGAAAGCATGGTGGCGCAGTTGCAGCAAAACGCCCCTCGTCCGCAAGCGCGCAAAACCCGCAGGTGATGCCGTTGCATCGCAAGAAGTGCGCCGCCACCCACGCAAATGGTCCGCCGGTTTTCACCAGCGGACCATGATGTGAAGGACCATTGTCCTGCGACGGCTCAGGCCAGCTCGCTTTGCGCGTGATGCGGCATCGGCTTGTCCTTTTTGCGCAGGGCATTGCGCATCTTGGTCAGCGCGCTGTTCTGCAACTGGCGGATGCGTTCGCGGGTCACTCCGAACTCGCGACCAACTTCCTCCAGGGTCAGCGGGCGTTTGCCGGTGAGGCCGAATCGCTCGTCAATGATCGCACGTTCACGGCTGTCCAAAATGGTGAGCAGACCGTCGAGATTGTCGTGCAGATTTTTGTCGGACAACAAATCGAGCGGATTCGAGGCGCTTTCATCGCCAATGATTTCGCCATAGGCCGTTGCTTCGCCCTCATTGATCGGGGCGTCGAGGGAGGTCGGACGCTGCGATGCCTGTTTCAGCATGGCCAGCTTGCGACGCGGGATGCCGGTTTCCTCAGCGAGTTCCTCATCGGTCGGTTCGCGGCCGTACGCTTCCGTCAGCATGTTGGTGATGCGGCGGAGTTTGGCGATCTTGTCGACCATGTGGACCGGGAGCCGGATCGTCTTGCTTTGATTGGCAAGCGCGCGCTTGATCGATTGCTTGATCCACCATGCCGCGTAAGTGCTCAATTTTCCGCCTTTGGCTGGATCGAAGCGGTCCACCGCTTTCATCAGACCGATGTTGCCTTCGGAAATCAAATCGGTCACGTGCAGACCGTAGCCCGAGTAGTCCTGGGCGATTTTCACCACGAGACGCAAGTTGGCTTGAATCATCAGCGTGCGTGCCGCCTGATCGCCTTTCTTGATTTTCTTCGCGAGTTTGACTTCTTCCTCGGGTGTGAGAAGGGGAGTTTTTGCAATCTCCTTCATGTAGGCTTTCATGCTGCTATCAAATTCTGATGCCATAATATCTCCTTTTTTGTTTACAATGTAATTAACGCTGCCCGCAGACTGTTTATTCTAATTATTCCGTCAAAACTTTTTTTGGCGGATCATCAGCAACTTGTCCATGACGACAAGTTGGTAAGCAGCAGTTACCATACCACGCTGATGAATAGTGGAAAAAGCCTGTAAAACATGAGAAATTTCACTTGTCGCACGAAACCACGGGCGAATTGGCTGCATCAGTTTGTCGTCAATCGCGTCATTATGTCATGGTTGGGATTTATTTTCCGGCATGGTTTTGTTGCACACGGTACAATTATATGGTTGTCATGTCGGGACAAAACGCGCAAGTTTCCACTGTTCAGATGATTACTCGAATATATTCAGCGGCGTTGCGCGGGGTGGATGCGCGGGAGGTCGAAGTGGAGGTCAATGCCTGGGGCTCGGAAAAACCGCAGGTTTTTGTGGTCGGGCTGCCCGATGCGGCGGTCAGGGAGTCGATCCAGCGGGTGACATCCTCGATCATCGCGTCGGCCTTGACGCTGAGCGATGGCAGCAAGACGGTCAACCTGGCGCCCGCGGATCTGAAGAAGGAAGGGCCGTCCTTTGATCTGCCCATCGCACTGGCCATGGCTTCCGCCTGTGCCGAGCTGCTGTTGCCTGCCGACGATGCCTATGTGGTTGGAGAGCTGGCACTCGATGGAACGGTGCGTCCGATCAAAGGAGCGCTGGCCATCGCCCTGGAGGCACGGGATCGCGGGAAGAGACGGCTGATCCTTCCCGCCGCCAATGCCGCCGAAGCGGCGATCGTCGACGGCATTGAGGTCATCGGTGTGGAATCGCTGCATCAGACCTGGGCGTATCTCACCGGCACGGCGGAAATTGCCGTTTTCACCTTGGATCGGCAGGCATTCTTCGAAGCGCACCGGAGTTACGAAGTAGATTTTGAAGAGGTGAAGGGGCAATATCAGGTCAAACGCGCCCTCGAGGTGGCAGCCACCGGCGGTCACAACATTCTGATGGTCGGCCCGCCGGGAACGGGGAAATCGATGCTGGCCAAACGACTGCCGAGCATTCTGCCCGACATGAGCGAGGAAGAGGCGATTGAAACCACCAAGATTCATTCGATCGCCGGGTTCCTCGACCCCAAACGCTCTTTTCTCACCACCCGGCCGTATCGGGCGCCGCACCACACGATTTCGGACGCCGGGCTGCTCGGCGGCGGCACCAACCCCGGACCTGGCGAGGTTTCGCTGTCGCACAATGGCCTGTTGTTTCTCGATGAACTGCCCGAGTTCCGGCGGCAAACGCTCGAGGTGATGCGTCAGCCTCTGGAAGACGGCCACGTGACGATTTCCCGCGCCGCCGGATCGCTGACTTTCCCTTCTCGATTCATGCTGGTCGCGGCGATGAACCCCTGCCCTTGCGGCTACTACGGCGATGCCAAACGCGAGTGCCGCTGCGGCTCGCGGGCGATTGAAAAATACCGGCAAAAAATTTCCGGGCCTCTACTTGATCGGATCGACATACATGTGGAAGTCCCCTTGGTCGATTTCAAGGAACTTTCGGCCACCGAATTGGGTGAAAAATCGGCTGCCATCCGCCAGCGGGTCGCGGCGGCGCGAACGATTCAATCGGAGCGCTTCAATAAAAACAAAGGCGTGAACACCAACTCCGCGATGTCGGCGAAGCTGGTGCGCGAACATTGCCAGCTCGACAACACCAGCTCGCAGTATCTGGAACACGCGATGGAATCGATGAATTTTTCCGCGCGCGCCCACGACCGCATCCTCAAGGTCGCGCGCACGATCGCCGACCTTGATTCCAGCCCGGCGATCCAGTCCCAGCACATCCTCGAAGCGATCCAGTATCGCAGCCTCGACCGGAAATTGTTTTCCTGACGGCTGATCGCAATCCCCAGGTGGTGGCATTGATCCCGCAAGGTTCAAGGAATCAGCCTGGTATCGAAGGCAAACGGCTCCGGTTTGCCAATGCGGATGGTCGGGAAATCCGGGTGGGAGGTGTTGAGCAGGTAGTTCGATTCGCCGGGAATGATGACACTGGGGAGTTGGAGCACGGCGGAGCGGGATTCCCTGGCCCAGGCATCGCCGATGCGTTTGGTGGAGGGAGGCGGCGGTTCGTCGCGCCAGTCGGAGGGAAGGTTGGCGGGCGCGATCTTTTCGATGAGTGCCACGTCGAACTCGATCGGATAGAGAAGGTAGGCAAAGCGCATGACCGGGTTGAGATGCACCAGCGTTTCGAGGGCGGCGAGCGAGGCCGTGGCGCTGCAGTAAACCATGCGGGTGCCGGGGGAATTCCAACGTCCGCCGGCGAGCGCCGCGCCTTCGCCGGTGAAGGCGGTGGCGGCGAATTTCTGCCGGACGATGCGATAGGCCAGGCTCATCAAGAATACACTCCGTATGCGATGCGGCCGAGCAGTGCTTCGACCTCGCGGGCACCCACTTCCGTGCGGGCATATTCCAAGGGCACCGCTCCACCCAGGCCTTGTTGGGGCGAGGTCAGCCAGGAACGGGCATTCTGTTGGGTTTCCAGAACTTCGATGGCGTGGCCCATCAGGCGGGCGAAGCGCAGGACGCGGTCGGACTCGGCGGGATCAAGTCGTCCGGCGGCCTTGCGACGGTGAAGCGTGGCTTTCGAAATGCCAAGCAATCGGGCGAGTCGCTCCATGGGCAGATTGAGGCTGGCGCGGAGGACCTCCAGCTCCTCGATGGCAAAACCCGTCTTCAATGCCTTGATCAGCACCGCCGCAGTAGGCGTCGTTGCGGAGGACTGACCGGACGGCCCGCGGATGCAGGATTGCACCACCTTGCCGCTCCGTTTGACGGGCGTTTTGACCTTGGTTGTTGGCGAGGAAACTTTCATTTGAAAAAATGGATAGTCTCATTTGATAAATGTGTCAAGATGGATTCCGAGATTTCCCAGCACTTTACCTGCAGGCAACCTACCTTCACCCCACGCTTTCGTTCGCAAATCGCGTCGGTGAGTCGGGAAGGATGATCGCTGCGCATTCACGAACCACTCGCAAAAACCCGCGCCCGGCAGGATGCCGGCCACAGCCTGCGGGACGCAGGCGCTCCCCGTGAAGATTTCCCTGACGGAAAGGCTGCACGCCACGACCCCCTCACGGCTCTTTCCCGTCCTCAATGCCGTCCAGCAGCTTTTTCAACGACTCATGCGATCCGGCCTCGCTCGCCGCAGCGGGCATGGCCTTGACCATTTCATACACCAGGGCCCCACCGCGTCCGTCGTACTGCTGGAGAAACGCGGAAAAATCCTGCTCCGCGCTTTCATCCGCATGATCGCTGATCACCCGCAAGATCAACACCTTCACCGCCCGACCCGCCACGGCGCTCACCAGCCCCTGCGCATTCATCTCCACCGCCCGCGCCCCGCTGTCCGCCGCAATCCGGTCGCGCATCTCCGCCGAACAAACAAACGCCTCACCCGATGCCAACGCGGCTGCGGGGAATTGTTGCCATGGGGTGCCGGGCCAGTCCTTCGCATTCAGCGTCATTGTTTGTGTGGCGTTTTCACCCGGAACGATTTTTCCGCCCGTGGCCTTGCCCTTCTGCCAGGCGATGACTTTGTTCACCGCGAACCAGTGTCCAATTTCTTCGCGCTCATGCAGTCCGCCCGCCGGGCCGGTGGAAATCACGTGGCTTGCGGGAAACAGCGCCAGGCAGGTGGCCGCCGTGTTGGCGGTGACACTGCAGCCGCTGCCCATTTTCGCCGCGCAGATTTTGTGCGGGCCGATTTGGTAGTGATGCATGGTGACGCTGCCATTGGTGACACTGCGCAGGGCTCGACCTGCCAGCTTTTCAAAAGCCGCGAGATCTTCTCCCAGCGCATAAAACCAGGCAATGTCAGCAGCATGAAGATCGCTGCAGCTTAATAGGGCGATAAGCAGAAATCTTTTTTTATGCAAAGTAAATTTTGATCTTTTCATGAAAAAATATTTTTAGGCAACTCAAAAAAAAACTCGACGGGCGGCAAAAAAATAACTAATTGATCACACGTGCGATTTAGTAAGTGTCAGCATGTTGAACGCAGTCAAGCACCAAGCTTGATCCAGTTTCAGGATCTTGGCATCGACTTTATATCCAGCACCAATTATCGCAACCGATCTTTTTGCACTCGTAGAAGCGACGTGCAGATCGATGGTTTGCTCCAAGCGCTGCTCCGCCAATGTGCGGGCAGCGCTTGTTTATTTTCCTAACCATTTAGCAAATATGAAAACCTGGTCTAGACGAAACTTCATCTATTCGGGCCTGGCGGGTGCCGCGATCAGCTCCATCATGGTGGAAAGAAACTCGCGCGCAACAAAGGGATCCATTTGCCTGGTTCCTATCGATGGCGTTGCGTATTCCGAATCATTCCTTCGATTCATGAAAAGAGCCCGGTTTCACAATGTGCGCGATGCGATGGCCAGCATTCGCGACGGCAGCCTTACCGTTGGCATCGCTCATGTGAAATACGCGATAAACCCATCCACTGCGCAAGAAACGCTCGCTTTCAAACCCGACCGCTGTCTGGATTTGCAAAGCGGGAAATTGGCACAAAATGAATCCGAGACCCGTGCCACGGGAGTTTGATCATGGTTCGGTAAATTCTCCATGGAATAAATCTTTGGACTCAGACTTATGAAAACAAACAATAGCAAGTTTCGCAAGCGTGCTAAGAGTACTACGAATCCCGCATCACCTTTTGCGCGATCATTGAGGGAAGCACGGAACTTATTGCGCAGTGGTGACAAAGAGGCTGGATATGCTCAATTGAATCAACTGGCAGCATCAACGAAAAATCCCCAACGACGCGGCAAGATCAGTCTTTGCATTGGCGAGGACCAGTTTTTGGCAAATCAATATCAGCAGTCGGCACGGACATTCGAGGTGGCAATGACTTATGCCCGCCAGGCTCAGGACCTGCAGAATGTTCTCAAGGCCGGCATCGGATCAATTCGCTGCGCGCTCCGGAGTTTGCAAACGGCCGAAGCGCTGCAGATGGCCGAAAAACTCATCGAGGAAATAAAAATAGCCAACCAGTCCCTCGACCAACTGTCGCAAATGACACCGGATCAGTTGCGCAACCAAGGAGTCGTGGCAGTACCGGCACGCCCCCCGCGTCTCTCGGTGGCGCTGACAAAACTCGGCCAGGCATTCATGGAGGCCGGCGAAACGGCCACCGCCGTGATGCTTCTGAAAAAAGTCACCACGCAAGCACCCAACGGCGGAGCACGAGCCCGGCAGTCACTCGCGCGTCTGGCGCTGGCAGCCGACAATCCAGAACTGGCTGAGCGCCATGCTCGCGAATCACTGCAAATGGGCCGTTTTCAAGCGAAAACCGTCGTCGCCTGGGAACAATATCTCATCGCCCGGGCAAGGCTTGGGAAAACTCCAATTCTTGAAAACGACTTGTGGGCCTCGTTCCAAGCCAATTCAAAAGGCCGAGTACTCGCCCGCAGCACCCTCATCGTTGTACAAGTGCTGCGCGCCTATGGCGATAGTTCTTGGAAGAATTTGGCGCGCGAATTTCTATCGAAGCAGGGGGCAGCGGATGCCATCATTGCCACGGAAATTGAAAAGATCCTTCATGCCGATGCAAAACTCACCCGCAGTGAGCCACCGGTAACCATCGCGGCGCGCTCCTTGAATCTGTTTCGTGCTGCCAGCTGCTCAGCGAATGAGCAAATCGCGCATGCGAAAAGCTACGTGCAGAATTCACTGCTCGCGGGAGAGGTCCCGAAATTCACAACGATCACCAACCTTGCAACAAAAAAATACGGCGGCGAACATGCGACAAAAATCATCCATGCCGCGGCTCTCGGAGCGATGAAGGCGCAACGCCACGATATCGCCCGGGTCATGCTGACATCTCAAATCAACGGGCTCACGGCGGGCGGCGAACAATGGGGCCGCGATCTTTGGGCACTCGCCCGCATGGAAGAAGCCGTCAACAATTACCCCGAAGCTGCATACCGGTACTTCGAGTTCGCAAAAAACGAAGTAGCGCCCGCCCGCTTCCGCATCCACGCCATGCTCAAGGGTTTCACGCTACTCGAAAAATCCAAACAACCAGTCAACACTCCAGAACTCGCCGCCACGATCAAATCATTGATTGCCCAAATGAACGACTATCAGGTCGCGTTTGACGCCGCCCGTCAGCTTTCATTTACCGGAGGGACATTTCCGGAGCTGAGGATCATCGTTTCCGAAAAAGCCCTGCAACTGGCCAACGAGGAACTGAAAAAAGCCACAACCGCAACTGCGCAATTGGCCATATTGGAGTATTCCGCCCGAAAACTTCACTTTGACATCCACAACGATGCCGCGGTGATACGCTACTGGGAAAATCTAACGCCTGTGACCATCAATCAATTTGCATCGGACGGCGGTTCGGTTTGGTACAATTACCTGGCGGTGGTGTTTTTATCGTACATCGACAACAAACAAGCCGACAAAGCATTGGCCCTGGCCGAACAGATCATCAACGGCGAGAGTTCCACACCTGAAGGATACGTGATCATAGGGACGGAATACGCGCTCTACAACATGCGGCAGGGTAATGTGAAAAAAGCCATGGAAACATTCGAGTGGATCGCCAAGGAATCCCCGACCCACCGCAGAGCCGCCCACGCACACTATTGGCTGGCGCTGCGGTACCTAGCAAGTGGAGATAAGGTCAAATCAAAACAGTGCGCCTGTTCCGTATCCCTGTGCTATTCAGGCAAACCTGCCTTGCTGGAAGAGTGGGAACTAGATGCCAAAGCACTTCTTATCAAAGTCGATTTGGATGTGGATACCGCAGCTTCCACCCAGCATTTTTTCGACACGAATTTTTTGAAAAAAAACCTTTCCCATCTATACGCAGAACTTCAACCATTGTGACTACATGAACGTCTATTTTTTTAATATTGCACTTCTAAAGGGCATGCGACTTCTATCCATAAGCGCGGCCATAATAATGATATTTTTGCAAAACCCATTGACTGCCCATGAGGCATCCAAAGCGCCAGCGGGGCATGAAAACAACGAACTATCACTCAAAATTATCCAATTGCCAGAATACATTTTTGGCAACGCGACCTATGCAACGCCGATCAAATTCGAAATTTTTGGCTGTCAAAAGGCGTTAATCACCAAGATAGAGGCAAAGTTTCATTGGGAGGGTCATGAAAAACTCATCGATATAAGTAATCGCTTTGTGGCATATGATGGTCCTCAACAAAATAATGGTGACAGTTCGATCTACACGGCATTCGTTCCATCCTCATTTTATAACAATGTCTTATGTTATGATTACCGCTCATGGTCAACAGAATATGAGTTGATTGTCACATTTCAACCAATTGATGGCAATCAGTCAAGTCCACCAGTTACGTTAACTTCCAGCCAAGGATCAGGAAAGATTGCTAAAGCCTTTGCTGATGAACGCATCTACTGCGCGGAATTGCCGGTGTCGGAAGATGAGACGAAAATACACGAAATACCTATCGAAGGAACCGAGACATATGTTGCCAATGACGGGGAGATACATTTCTACAACATGCAAACTAGAGAAGAGGTAATACCCCGTCAAAGTCTGATGGCCGCATCAGGAGACCCAAACACCTTGGCGGGGATTTCTGAGGCTGATGCGAACAACACGAAATCCGATCATTCGTTAGAAAGTTATGTAAAATTGGCTGACTACGAAGGTGGCGCATTTCATGGAACCGTCTACAAAGCAACTGCCTATGGCAACCGAATTGGCTCATATTTTTACATTTCCTACGGCGGAAAATTTGTCGACCCACTAGGCACAGAACCTGTTATGGATCTTAAACACAAGTCTGGGCAATTTAGTGCTGATTTCGCGAAAGGCGAGTGCGTTTCAATCATACAATCTAAATCAAATTCTGGTTTGAATCTCTTTGAGATCACAGGTACGACGATGAGCATATTGCTTGCGATAGTGCCCCCTACTGCCGCTGTGGCACCAGTTGTAAAATATTCGTTGGGTGCAGCTGCTAAAATAGCAAGTATCGCCGCATCTGTTGATTTTGATGATCCCCGTTACGCTAATGCATCAGAAACTTTTGTAATGTGGGGGTCTGTATATTGCAGGGAAGGTGTGGCACCGCGAGAGTACGTTACCTCCTCTCCGTGTGTATACTCTCCTGATGAAACCACGTCTATTGTCACTAGGTTAAAAATTTTTGTCGGTAATGACAGATTTACTGGATGCTTGGTCGGAGACCAACACGCATTTTTTGTTCAAACACAAGCTGCGTGTAGCATTGAAGCACAGAGTAATACATTCAGCAGATTCGGTGAAAGTCTTACAGTCTATGGTAAGTCAGGTTTCTATACAAGTGCACAGGGTTTAAGAGCTATGAAAGTATATACTAGATAATGAAAAAAGCCATAATTCTATTTTTAATTGCGATGACAGTAACTGTCGCATACTGCCTCTTTGACAGAAAAAGATCAACACCAACGTTGCAAGGAACTTACACGGATACGGGCGTTGTTGACATTGTCCATAGTCTAGAAAAATACACATATTTGGACATTCGGGATCCCGGCGAAAAGGGAAAGACCCTGCAAATTTTCATCATAGGAGAAGATGGTAATATTATCAACAATGCTTCCATAACGCTAATAAATAAAAAATCCACAATTGGAAAATTGGATAAGATGGAAGTTTTTGACTATGACACGGAAGGAAAAGACAGCGTGTTAATGCCGTTCTATGGTAGTGTAAAATTTTGTCTGTAAAAGTGAGGAACCGATGCCCACAGCGATTCACCGAGCGAGAGCCCGATGGAGCGTAGCGGAATCGGGCTCTCGCTCGGTGCCGCCCCCTCGCAGGTGGCTTGCA
>Ga0209400_1000801_pt1 | contig 27328 bp, 20 predicted proteins | sample M_130807_EF_Meta_FD_187313 | JGI IMG/M metagenome (GOLD analysis project Ga0209400, IMG submission 187313) | Freshwater microbial communities from Lake Montjoie, Canada to study carbon cycling - M_130807_EF_MetaG (SPAdes) (version 2) | ecosystem: Environmental > Aquatic > Freshwater > Lake... | reverse complement strand
CAGAATCTTTATGGCGCTTATCTGGTTTAGCTCAAACCGTCATTCATTTAGCGCCACCCCAAAATCAGGGAAGTCGTGATTGCCGAACCCGCAACCTCATCCGAATTTTAGCCCAAGGATCCCAAGCCGTCAGACGCCTCATCTATATCAGTACTACAGGCGTCTATGGTGATCATCAGGGTGCCAAAGTCAGTGAGAGTAGCCGAGTTAGCCCTCAGAGTGAGCGTGCCCAAAGAAGGGTCGATGCTGAGCTTGCATTGCGTTTGTGGGCACCTGCACATGGAGTGGCTTTAACCATTTTGCGTGTACCCGGTATTTATGCGGCGGACCGTCTACCGCTAGAGCGCCTGCAGTCTCAAACACCAGTATTGGTGCCTGAGGAAGATGCGTACTCAAATCACATTCATAGCGATGATTTAGCAAGGTTGGTTTGCGCTGCGGTGTATCACGGTAAACCACAGAGAGTGATCAATACGTGCGATGGTGGTGAGACCAAAATGGGAGACTATTTTGATGAGGTGGCGGATGCTTTTGGACTAGATCGACCACCCAGAATGCCAGCCGAGCAATTAGAAAAAATTGTCAACCCGATGCTTTGGTCGTTTATGCGCGAATCTAGAAGAGTGACTAATACTCGCCTGCATGAACTTAAAACGCCACTTCGTTATCCGAGCGTGACACATTTTCTGGAAACTATTTCCAAGAATCCTTAAGGCCAACGGTTCGGTTAAATACTAGCTTGCCAGGCTTGGAATCAAATTGATCGGCAACAAAGTAGCCGTGACGCTCAAATTGGAAGCGCTCTTCTGCTTTCACTTCTTTCATGCAAGGCTCAAGATAGGCAGTAATAGTTTGTTTGGAATGGGGATTAATTGCATCCAAGAAATTCTTATCACCGCTATCAGGGTGGGGATCACTAAACAGATGGTCATATAAACGCACTTCACTAGGAATCGCTTCGGCAGCACTAATCCAATGAATGTTGCCTTTCACCTTATAGTTATTTGAGCCAGCAGTACCACTCTTACTATCAGGGAAGTAATTTGCATTCACCGCAATGACATTACCATTGCTATCAGTTTCAAATCCCGTACATTCGATTACAAAACCATGGCGCAGACGTACGCGGCTTCCAGGCTGATCACCAATCGGTGGAAATAATCTAAAGAAACCTTTGCTAGGCTCTTTCATGAAGTCATCTGCTTCAATCCACAACTCACGTGTGAAATGAAATGCACGATTACCCCATTCGGGATGTTGTGGATGACGCGGAGCAGAGCAGGGCTCTTTGCTCGCAGCATCAAAGTTCTGAATGATGAGTTTGAGTGGTTTTAGTACCGCAGTAGCACGAGGTGCTACTGCCTCCAGATCATCGCGCAGCGCTTGATCAAGAGTGCTCATATCAATCCAGCTATCTGCTTTGGAGACACCAATACGTTCGCAAAACAAACGAATACTTTCTGGGGTGTAACCACGGCGACGGATGCCCACAATTGTTGGCATGCGGGGATCATCCCAGCCATCAACCCGTTTTTCTTCAACGAGCTGCAATAGTTTGCGCTTGCTAGTAATGGTGTAGGTCAAATTTAGACGGGCAAACTCATACTGATGTGGCACGGGGTCTTTGAAGACACCCAGATCTTTCAGTGAATTAACAATCCAGTCGTAGAGAGGGCGGTTGTTTTCAAACTCGAGAGTGCAAATAGAGTGGGAAACATTTTCTAGTGCATCAGAAATACAGTGCGTGAAGTCATACAAGGGATAGATGCACCACTTACTGCCGGTGCGATGGTGATCCGTATGTCGAATACGGTAGACCACGGGATCGCGCATCATGATATTGGGGTGAGACATATCAATTTTCAGGCGCAGAATATGTTCACCATCTTTGAACTTCCCGTCACGCATCTCGCGAAAGAGGGCAAGATTTTCTTCTGGACTACGTTCACGATATGGACTATTTTTTCCTGCTTGACCAAAGTTACCGCGATTGGTGTGAATATCATCGGCACTTTGGCTATCAACATAAGCTTTGCCATTCTGAATCAGAATTTCTGCAAACTCATAGAGGCGATCAAAGTAGTCGCTGGCGTGATAAAGATGGGTGCCCCAATCAAACCCAAGCCATTTGACTGCATCCAAAATACTATCTGCGTATTCAATATCTTCTTTGACAGGGTTAGTGTCATCTAGGCGCATATTGCAGCGCGCACCACCAGGCTGATTGTTGTAGTCAGCAGCAAGGCCAAAGTTTAGGCAAATACTTTTCGCATGGCCAATATGTAAATAGCCATTGGGCTCGGGCGGAAAGCGCGTAATGATCGATGGAATTGCCTCACCAGCTAAGTTGGTGCGCTTGGAAAAAGCACTACTTGCTAAGTCATGATCAATGATCTGACGTAAGAAGTTGGAGGGCTCAGCTAGGGCGCCAGTACTTGCTTTCGAGGGTTTGCTATCTTCTGACATAGCCTTATTGTAGAGAAACTCTTACCTAGAAAGAAAAAGCCCGCAAACTGCTGCGGGCTCGTTTCTGTAGAGACAAAGAGAATTAATCTTCCTCGGCAAATGCCTCTTCGCGAGTCTTCTTCACCGCCGGTAAGGCTACGATCACTACCAAGAGGGCTGCAGCAATCAGCAAGCCCAGTGAAAGTGGGCGAGTCAGGAAGGTGGTGAAATCACCGCGGGATAGCAATAGGGCACGACGGAAGTTCTCTTCCATCATTGGTCCAAGCACGAAGCCCAGGAGCAATGGGGGAGGTTCGCAACCCAGTTTGAAGAAGAGGTAACCAATCAAGCCAAAGCCTGCAGTGACATAGACATCAAATACGGTGTTGTTCACGGTATATACACCGATACAGCAGAACACCAAAATGGCTGGATAGAGGAAGCGGTATGGAATCTTCAAGAGCTTGACCCAAATACCAATGAGGGGCAAGTTCAAGAGAATCAACATCACGTTACCAATCCACATAGAGGCAATCAGACCCCAGAACAAGGCTGGGTTGCTGGTCATCACTTGTGGACCTGGTTGAATGTTATGAATAGTCATCGCGCCAACCATTAAAGCCATCACAGCATTTGGTGGGATACCCAGTGTGAGTAATGGAATGAATGAGGTTTGTGCGGCAGCGTTGTTCGCTGCTTCAGGGCCTGCAACACCTTCAATAGCGCCTTTACCAAACTCATGGCTGTACTTAGATGATTTTTTCTCAACAGAGTAAGCGCCGAAAGCGGCCAAAGCAGCGCCACCACCAGGCAGAATACCCAGGATAGAGCCAATAGTGGTACCGCGCAAAATCGATGGAATCATGCGCTTCAGATCAGTTTTGGTTGGCACCATGGTTGTCAGCTTATTGAGGAAGCCCTCATCATCGCCAGTTTTCTCAAGGTTGCCCATGATTTCTGCGAAACCGAATACACCCATCGCAACTGCAACGAAGCCGATACCATCGCTGAGTTCTGGAATATCAAACGCATAGCGTGAGACGCCAGAGTTCACGTCGGTACCAATGAGACCCATCAAAAGACCCAGGATGATCATGCCGATCGCTTTAATCAAGGAGCCAGATGCCAGAACAACCGCACCAATGAGGCCTAAGACCATGAGTGAGAAATATTCGGCAGGACCAAACTTAAAAGCGAGCTGTGAAAGAGGCGCAGCAAATGCAGCCAAAATTAAAGTTGCCACGCAACCTGCAAAGAATGAAGCGGTGCCGGCAGTAAATAAGGCAACACCAGCTCGACCATTGCGAGCCATTTGGTAGCCATCGATCGCAGTTACCACCGACGACGTCTCCCCCGGAATGTTGAGCAAAATCGCAGTTGTGGATCCACCGTATTGTGAGCCGTAATAAATACCAGCCAACATAATGAGAGCAGCAATTGGAGGCAGCGCATAAGTTGCTGGCAAGAGCATCGCGATAGTGGCAATAGGGCCAAGACCAGGCAATACGCCGATGAGAGTTCCCAAGACACAGCCAATTAGGCAGTACAGGAGATTCTGTAGAGTAAATGCGGTATCAAAACCGAGAGCTAAATTTGCAAATAAATCCATTTTGTAATGTCCCGGTTCTTTATTGTTGTAGGAATACTGGCAGGAGCGGGAACTGAAGCTTCAGTCCCACTACAAACACGGAATAAGTAAAGGTTACCAAGAAGGCAGCATTGATTGCAGTGCCCTTCCAGGTGAATTCTTTGCTAGCGCTAGCAGCGACAAAAACTAGCACCACCACAGCCACTAAAAATCCCATTCTAGGAAGCAAAAGACCATATAAAACAACCGCGCCCGTGATTTGGAGAATGATGCGCCAATTAAATTTGGGAATGGTCTCAATCGCAGCCTTAGCATTCATAGATCTGACAAGAACCAATAAACCGATAGCCGCCATCAGCATGCCCAGCCAGAATGGGAAATAACCAGGGCCCATCTTGGCTGCTGTGCCATATTGATACTGTCTTGCGATGATTGCGAAGAAGAGGCCAATGACCATATACATGATCCCAGCCCCAAAATCCCGTTGATTGCGAATTTTCAAGTTGTACTCCTTATTGATCGACTTAAGTGCCGATTTATTGATGTTGAGGGATTGTAAGGCACTAAGGGGGTCTCTTGTCTAGGGTTTGCCCTAGGCAGGTGCCAATGCGATAATTATCAGCATGAAAGTCTCTCAAATTCGCCAGGCATACCTAGATTTCTTTGCTCAAAAAGGCCACCAAATTGTTCCGTCCAGTCCGGTCGTCCCGGGGGATGATCCAACCCTGTTATTTACCAATGCGGGGATGAACCAGTTCAAAGACGTGTTTTTAGGGTTCGATAAGCGGCCTTATAACCGCGCGACGACCGCCCAAAAGTGCATTCGTGCTGGTGGCAAACATAATGATTTGGATAACGTCGGCTATACCGCACGTCATCACACCTTTTTTGAGATGTTGGGTAATTTTTCATTTGGAGATTACTTCAAGAAAGATGCGATTCAGCTTGCATGGGATTTATTGACGCAAGTATTTAAGTTGCCCAAAGAAAAACTCTTGGTCACGGTCTATGCTGAAGATGATGAGGCTTATGAGATTTGGAATAAGCAGATCGGCATTCCAACTGACCGCATTATTAGAATCGGCGACAACAAGGGCGCACGTTACGCTTCTGATAATTTCTGGATGATGGGTGATACCGGACCCTGTGGTCCTTGTACAGAAATTTTCTATGATCATGGTGATCATATTCCTGGCGGCCCTCCTGGTAGTCCAGATGAAGATGGTGATCGCTATATTGAAATTTGGAATAACGTCTTCATGCAGTTCAACCGTGATGAAGCAGGTGTCATGCATCTCTTGCCTAAGCCTAGTGTTGATACGGGCATGGGACTTGAGCGCATTGCCGCTATTTTGCAGCACGTTCACTCTAACTATGAGATCGATCTCTTCGTTAATTTATTAAACGCTGCTAAAGATGCGGTGGATGCTGCTGGTGGAGGGAACTGTGATGCGCAGAGCCCTTCGCTTAAAGTGATTGCTGACCATATTCGTGCCTGTAGCTTTATTGTTGTTGATGGAGTCATTCCGGGTAATGCAGGGCGCGGTTATGTCTTGCGTCGCATTGCACGTCGCGCGATTCGTCATGGCTACAAGTTAGGTGCACGCAAACCATTCTTCTATCAACTGGTTCCTGCGCTAGTGAAAGAGATGGGCGATGCTTATCCAGAATTGCGAGCTGCACAAGATAAGGTTGGTGAAGTGCTAAAGCAAGAGGAAGAGCGTTTCTTCCAGACGATTGCCAACGGTATGGAAATCTTGGACGGCGCATTAGCAGGTGGCGCTAAAGTGGTTGATGGTGAAACCGCCTTCCGTTTGCATGATACTTTTGGTTTCCCATTGGATTTAACCGCAGACGTCTGCCGTGAGCGTGGCGTGACAGTCGATTCCCCAGGCTTTGAAGTGGCGATGCAAAAGCAGCGTGATCAAGCTAGGGCAGCCGGCAAGTTCAAAGTAGCCCAAGGCTTGGAGTACAAAGGCCAGCCTACCCAGTTTCATGGTTATGACTCTTTAAAACATGTGGGCGCAAAGGTAACCGGTTTATATGTAGACGGATCTACGGTAACTTCAGTAAAGGCTGGTGATGCTGCTGTGATCGTGTTAGATAACACTCCTTTTTATGCGGAGTCTGGCGGCCAAGTTGGCGATAAAGGCGAGCTTCGTAATGAGACTGTCCGTTTTACTGTAGAAGATACCTTTAAGATTCAGGCCGATGTCTTTGGTCACCAAGGTGAGTTGCTTGAGGGCGAGCTTAAGGTCGGTGATGCACTCAATGCTTTGGTAGATGTTCAGCAAAGAACCGACACGATGCGTAATCACAGTGCAACGCATATTTTGCACAAAGCTTTACGTGAAGTATTGGGTGATCATGTGCAGCAAAAAGGTTCGCTGGTAGATGCTACCAAGACTCGTTTTGACTTTACGCATAATGCTCCGATTACATCTGAGCAAATTCGCAAAATAGAAGATATTGTGAATCAAGAGATTCTGGAGAACACTGCCACCTCAGGCAAGGTGATGTCTTTGGAGGATGCACAGAAGACTGGTGCCATGATGTTATTTGGAGAGAAATACGGCGAAGAAGTGCGCGTACTAGAAATCGGTAGCTCTAAAGAGCTATGTGGTGGCACACACGTATCACGTACTGGCGATATTGGTAGCTTGAAGATTGTTTCTGAAGGTGGCGTAGCAGCTGGCATCCGTCGCGTTGAGGCTGTCACTGGCAATAATGCGCTTCACTTCTTGCAGGGCATGGAAGATAGAATAAATGAGGCTGCAGCAATTCTGAAAACCCATCCAGGTGATTTAGTAAACCGCGTTACTCAATTACAAGAGAGTTTGCGTCAAGCAGAGCGTGAGCTCGAGAAAGTGAACTCTAAGTTGGCCGCAAGCCAAGGTGACGAGTTAGCTGGTCAAGCAATTGATGTCAATGGCCTCAAGGTACTAGCCGCTCGCTTAGATGGTGCCGACGCAGGGGTCTTGCGTGAAACCATGGACGCACTCAAGGCAAAGCTCAAAACTGCAGCAATCGTTCTGGCATCCGTACAGGGTGATAAGGTCAGCTTAATTGCCGGCGTTACTGCAGACTCTATTGGCAAGGTTAAAGCGGGTGATCTGGTGAACTTTGTTGCTCAGCAGGTAGGTGGCAAAGGCGGCGGTAAGCCAGAGATGGCGATGGCTGGTGGAACAGATCCTAGCAAGCTAGGTGAAGCCTTAGACGGCGTTAAAGGTTGGATAGCAAGCAAATGAGTGAATCAGTAAACATTGCTTTTAATGCAGAAGTAGATGCAATTGGTATGAATTGTCCATTACCTATCTTGCGAACTAAAAAGGCGTTGGCCACCATGCAGTCAGGTGAAGTCTTGAAGATCAAGGCAACCGATGCTGGTGCCGCGCATGACTTTCCTGCATTTGCCAAACAAACGGGTAATGAATTGATTCTGAGCACTACTGAGGGCGATGTCTTAATTTTCTTCCTCAAAAGAAGATAAGAGCCTTAGATCAAAGAGCGACCCTTTAAGTAGGCCGCAAAATCAGTTGCTACTTCTGGGTGACGAAGAGCAAATTCCACTGATGCTTTAAGGTAGCCAAGCTTGCTACCGCAGTCATAGCGAACACCATCGTATTCATAAGCAAATACAGGCTCTTGCTTCAGCAAGGAAGCAATTGCATCGGTTAACTGAATCTCGCCACCAGCACCTGGTTTGAGATTACGAATATGGCTAAAAATATCGGAGGACAGAACATAGCGCCCAACAACCGCTAAGTTGGAGGGTGCATCTTTAGGTTGCGGCTTTTCTACAATGCCATTGAGGCGATAGATGCCCTTAGCCACCTCATCACCGGATACGATGCCATATGAACTACTCTTGGCAGGATCAATTTTTTCTACAGCGATTACTGAACCGTTTTGCTCATTAAATACCTTGAGCATTTGCTTGAGCACGGGCGGTTGGCCATCCAGTAAGTCATCAGCCAAGATGATGGCAAAAGGCTCATCGCGTACTAATTTCTCGGCACACAGCACTGCATGGCCTAAACCGAGTGCTTCGGGTTGACGCACATATACACAATCAACATGACTAGGCTTAACGCTCCGAACAATTTCTAGCAGAGCTTGTTTGTTTTTAGCTTCCAGTTCAGCTTCAAGTTCATATGCTTTATCAAAATGATCTTCGATAGCGCGTTTGCTGCGACCGGTAACAAAAATCATTTCAGTAATGCCAGCCGCTATGGCTTCTTCGACGGCATACTGAATCAAAGGCTTATCAACCACATTGAGCATCTCTTTTGGGCTTGCTTTGGTTGCAGGCAAGAAGCGAGTGCCTAGGCCAGCAACAGGAAAGACGGCTTTGGTAACAGCTTTAGTAGTTAATGGCATAAGGGTTCCGATCGCTCTGGATTTGCTACTGCTTTATTTAAGACGTTCTAATTGTGCAACAAGCTTCTCATGATTCTGCTCAAAACTAGCAAGACGCTGTTTTTCTTGGGCAACCACTTCTTCTGGAGCGCGGGCTACAAAGCTTTCATTGGTCAATTTGCCACGGGCTTTAGTGATTTCATTAGCGAGGCGCTCAATTTCCTTGCCAAGTCGAATACGCTCTGCCGCAACATCAACCTCAATCTTCAGAAGTAGCTTCAGATCGCCAACGAGTGCCATCGGAGCGCCGGGAGCATCTTTTTCCAAGCCAGACTCATCGAGATAGATTTTGACCTCAGAAAGTTTGGCTAAGGCGAGTAAGTAAGGAGTCGCTTTTTGCAGGAAGGTTTCTGGTCCACTAATCCAAAGGGGAACCTTTTGACCGGGCGGTACTTGCATCTCGCCACGCAAGTTTCTACAGGCATCCACAATCGCCTTGATCTGTGCCACCCAAGCTTCACTCTTCTCATCAATCTTTTCTGGTTGAGAAACAGGATAGGGCTGCAAGGCAATGGTTTGCTTTTCTTGTTTTGCTAAATCTTTTCCAGATTTAGGTCCAACGGTTTGCCAAAGAGTCTCGGTAATGAATGGAATCAGTGGATGCGCCATTCTTAAGATCGTTTCTAGAACGCGTAATAGCGTGCGACGGGTGGCACGTTGCTGGGCTGGAGTGCCCGTTTGCAGTTGTACCTTGGCGAGTTCTAAGTACCAATCGCAATACTCATCCCAAACAAATTGGTAGATGCTGCTAGCGATATTGTCAAAGCGATAGTTCTCAAAACCTTTGGCAACTTCAGCCTCAGTTCTTTGCAGTTGAGAAACAATCCATTTATCTGCAGGTGAGAAATCCAAATAGCCATCTGGACCACATTGATCGTTGCAAGGTGCAAAGCCATTGTCTTCATCGGTGCCAGGGCAGTTCATGAGAACAAAGCGGGTGGCATTCCAAAGCTTATTACAAAAGTTGCGATAGCCTTCACAACGCTTCTGGTCAAAGTTAATATTGCGCCCAAGAGACGCTAAGGATGCAAATGTAAAACGCAAGGCGTCCGTGCCAAATGCAGGGATACCATCCGGAAACTCTTTCTTGGTTTTCTTGCTAATACTTTCTGCTTGCTTAGGGTTCATTAAGCCCGTAGTACGTTTGCCGACTAACTCTTCAATCTTGATCCCATCGATCAAATCAATTGGGTCCAAGGTATTACCTTTCGACTTACTCATCTTTTGACCTTCAGCATCACGCACTAAGCCGTGCACGTAGACAGTATGAAACGGCACTTTTCCAGTGAAGTGACAGGTCATCATGACCATGCGTGCCACCCAGAAGAAAATAATGTCAAAGCCAGTGACCAATACCGATGAAGGTAGGAAGTGATTTAAGGCAGGTGTTTTTTCTGGCCACCCTAGGGAGCTAAAAGGGACAAGTGCTGAGCTAAACCAAGTATCAAGAACATCAGGATCACGATTGAGTTTGCCTGCATAGCCAACTGTTACAGCTTTGACTTTGGCTTCTTCTTCGGATCGGGCCACAAAGATTTGACCATCATCGCCATACCAGGCCGGGATTTGATGACCCCACCAGAGCTGGCGTGAGATACACCAGTCTTGAATATTTTCTAACCACTGGGTATAAGTGTTAATCCAGTTTTCTGGAACGAGCTTAATGTCGCCCTTAGTGACTGCATCCAATGCAGCACTAGCGATCGACGAGCCAGGTTGATATTGGTTATCTGGACTGGGTTTAGACATTGCCACAAACCATTGGTCAGTGAGCATCGGCTCGATAATGGTTTGAGTACGATCGCCACGGGGCACCATGAGTTTGTGTGGCTGAACTTTTTCTAATAGGCCCGCCGCATCTAAATCAGAAACGATTTGTTTACGAGCAGCAAAACGTTCCATACCTTGATAAGTAGCTGGCGCGTTTTCATTAATCTTCGCATCTAAAGTGAGAATATTGATTAGTGGTAATTGATGGCGTTGTCCTACTGCATAGTCATTAAAGTCATGCGCAGGTGTTACCTTCACTACGCCAGTGCCGAAAGCTAAATCCACATAGTCATCAGCAATGATCGGGATTTGACGATTACATAAAGGCAGATTGACTGACTTGCCAATGAGGTGTTTGTAGCGCTCGTCTTCAGGGTTCACCATGACGGCAACGTCACCCAGCAGAGTTTCTGGACGGGTGGTGGCAACGGTCAGGTGGCCCGAGCCATCGGCTAGTGGATAGCGGATGTGCCACATCGAACCATCTTCCTCTTCGCTAACTACTTCAAGATCAGATACCGCAGTGCCTAAAACGGGATCCCAGTTCACTAGACGTTTACCGCGATAGATCAAACCTTGTTCGTGCAGACGAACAAAAACTTCCACCACTGCTTTGGACATCTTGCTGTCCATCGTGAAATATTCTTTACCCCAATCAATTGAAGCGCCCAAGCGACGAATCTGACGAGTGATAGTATTGCCGGAAGTTTCTTTCCATTCCCATACTTTTTCTAAAAACTTTTCGCGACCTAAGTCATGACGAGAAACTTTTTGCGCATCGAGCTGACGCTCAACTACGATTTGGGTGGCGATACCTGCGTGGTCGGTACCAGGCATCCACAAAGTATTTTTACCAGACATGCGTGCATGACGAACCAAGCCATCCATGATGGTTTGGTTAAAGGCGTGACCCATATGTAAGGTACCGGTGACATTGGGGGGTGGCAACTGAATGGAAAAATCATCCTTACCTTCGAGCATGGTGGCATCAGCAATACCCCTGCGCTCCCACTCTGAGCCCCAGTAGGCTTCGATCGGGGCGGGTTCATAGGATTTAGCGAGTTCGTCCGCTGAACTAGCTGCTGGTGAATTAGGGGTATTTGAGGCATTTGGCATAAGAGGCAAATTATAATTGGGGCGATGTACTCTGACCTGCTCGCCAACCTCAATCCAGAACAGCGCGAGGCAGTAACCCTCCCGCCCGTTAATGAAAACGGCCAAGCCCAATCAGCCATGATTTTGGCTGGGGCTGGCAGTGGTAAGACCCGTGTCCTCACCACCCGTATTGCCTGGTTGATCCAAACTGGCCAGGTGTCCCCTATAGGCGTCTTAGCGGTCACTTTTACCAATAAAGCCGCCAAAGAGATGATGGTGCGCTTAAGTGCAATGTTGCCCATCAATACCAGAGGTATGTGGATTGGCACTTTTCATGGTCTTTGCAACCGTTTATTGCGAGCACACCATAAAGATGCTGGCTTGCCATCCACGTTTCAGATCTTAGATACCCAAGATCAGCTTTCTGCTATTAAACGTCTTTTGAAGGGTTTGAAGGTTGATGATGAGAAGTACCCTCCAAAACAGCTACAGTACTTTATTGCTCATGCTAAAGAGCGCGGGCAGCGTGCCAAAGATTTATCAGTAGGGGATGATTTTCAGGCGAAGATGGCGCAACTCTACGCAGCCTATGATGAGCAATGCCAGCGTGAAGGAGTAGTAGATTTTGCTGAACTCCTCTTGCGTAGCTACGAACTACTAAAACATAGTGAAGCAATTCGTACTCATTATCAAGAGCGTTTTCGGCATATCTTGATTGATGAGTTTCAGGATACGAATGCTTTGCAATATGCGTGGCTCAAATTATTATCTGGCCATGATGCTAGTCGTATTAATGTGAGCGGCATGGGAAGTAGTGCCGTGTTTGCTGTAGGCGATGACGATCAAAGTATTTATGCCTTCCGCGGCGCCGATGTAGAGAACATGCGTCTTTACGAAAAGCAGTATCACCCCATGATGGTGAAATTAGAGCAGAACTATCGCTCACACGGACATATCCTAGATACAGCAAATCATTTGATTGCCAATAATTCAGAGCGGCTTGGAAAAAATCTACGAACCGATGCAGGCCACGGCGAACCCGTTCGCATCTTTGATGCACCGAGTGATCATGCAGAGGCTGCTTGGTTAGTTGATGAGATTAAAGCCCTCATTAGTAGCGGTATTAAGCGTACCGAAATAGCGTTGCTGTATCGAAGTAACGCGCAGTCTCGAATTATTGAACATGCTTTATTCTCGGCAGCCATTCCCTATCGCGTCTATGGTGGATTACGATTTTTCGAGCGCGCTGAAATTAAACACGCACTTGCGTATTTGCGTTTACTCGAAAATCCGAACGATGACACCTCTTTCTCGCGGGTAGTCAATTTCCCGACCCGTGGTATTGGCGCAAGATCAATTGAGGCATTACAAGATGCAGCCAGGTCTCAGCAATGCTCTCTGTACACCGCTGCCTCTTCCTTAGATGGTAAAGCTGGCGCTGCACTTGGCGGCTTCGTGCGCCTGGTAGACCACATGCGTGAAGCTACTCGTCACAACACTCTTCCTGAAACCGTTGAGTTTGTAATACAGCATAGCGGTTTGATTCAGCACTATCTCTCGGAGCGTGAAGGTCAGGATCGTGTAGAGAATTTACAAGAATTGATTAATGCTGCAACGGCCTTTATTGCTGAAGAGGGTTATGGACAGGATGCTGCTGCGGCCATGCTTCCCGGAGAAAATGCTCCTGGCGTAGTTGAGGTATCACCCTTAGCAGCGTTTTTATCCCATGCTTCCTTAGAGGCCGGGGATAACCAGGCGCAAGCGGGACAAGATGCAGTGCAGTTAATGACAGTGCATTCTGCCAAAGGCTTAGAGTTCACCTCTGTATTCATTACGGGTCTAGAAGAGGGTTTATTTCCCCATGAGAACAGTATCAACGAGCAAAATGGCTTAGAAGAAGAGCGCCGCTTAATGTATGTCGCAATTACTCGTGCTAAGGAGCGCTTGTATTTGTCACACACTCAGTCACGCATGCTCCATGGCCAAGTGCGCTATAACATGCCATCCCGTTTCTTAGAAGAGTTACCTTCCGAATCTTTGAAGTGGCTCACGCCGAAGGCAAAAGATGCACGATGGGGTGGCAGCAGTAATTCTGGAGCGACCTGGCAGGATGGCTATACCCGCCAGCGCGAATACGAATCCAATGATTTCTTTGACTCTGGTAGCGAACGTCCTAGACCTACAAAGCGAGTTGGCTCAGCTTCAACTGAAGTGAAAAGGTTGGCTTCGCCACCGCGTGGAAGTTATCCATTTTCAATTGGTCAAAACGTGTTTCATACAAAATTTGGTGAGGGGCGCGTTACGGGCTTAGAAGGGGTTGATACGGACGCGCGTGCCCAAGTAAGCTTTAAACGTCATGGCGTGAAATGGTTGCAGCTCAGTATTGCCAAGCTTGCTGCTATTGATTAGCTTGAAACCTCAGGGGATGCTCAAGCAGATAGAATGACTTCATCTTCTGTAAAGCAGGCTTTCCACGTTGCATAGAAAGAGCAGTGCATTACAGTCAAACCTGCCATAGAGATGGGCGCAATGATGAAAGAAGCAGCCTGACCTAGGTCCATTGCATCAAAAATCATGCCCACCGTTAATGGGATAGCAATCAAAACAACACTCCAAATTGTCAGGTAAGCAAAGAATGCAGCCTTATTGGTCCAGGAGGCTAAGAAGCTAGAAAAGAGCGCTTGAGCAACTGACATATCGGCCCAGGCTACCAGAACTGGTGAGAACCACATCAACATGGCCACTGGAATATAGAGAATTGCTCCAAAGAATAGTACCAAGTAAATTTGACGAAGAGCCTCGGGTGTAATCGGCTTATCGCTTGTCATTAATGGAATTAGTAATTCAAAATCAACTAAGAGACTTAAGGCAAAGCTGAGAAGTAAAATCAGAACCGCATATACGATACCCAATTGCAAGATACGTCTGCGTACGAGGGCGCCAGACTTCAGCGCGATCAAATACACCATCGGACTAATGTGTTCCTTTTGAATGGCCTGACGACAAGCAGTCATAAAGCCTATCGATAGTGTTGGCGTGAGAAGTAACACGGCAAACACACCAATCACCGGAATAATCACTGCCAATTGAGCTGCAAAGATATATAAAAAGACCAGCATCAAGAAGCCCAATGGATTCTGTTTGAAGAGCCAAATACCTTGTCTGATCCAGGTATAACCTTCTTTGGGTGGAACGGAGTTTAGTTTCATAGGGATCGGCGACTTAAAAGAATGCGTTCAAAGTGAGTTGGGTCGTGGGGCGTCAACATTTGCGCATCTCTGGGTAAATAAAAATCCCAAAGGCGGGATACCCAGAAACGCAATGCCGCTGCACGAAGCATAAGGGGCCAGCTTGCTTGCTCTTCTCTGGTGAGGGGTCGTACTGTTTGATACGCTTGCATGAGGGCATCAAGGCGCCCAGGATCTAAATCCTGTTTATTGTCGGCTAGACACCAATCATTTGCAGTCACTGCTAGGTCAAATAACCACTTATCAGTACCAGCGAAATAGAAGTCAAAGAAACCACCCATTTGATCATGGGAGGTATCAGCTGATCCGCTTGGATCAAATAAGACGTTGTCACGAAAGAGGTCGCAGTGGCTGGCACCTTGTGGAATCAAGTCATAAGCAGCTGAGCTGAAAAAAGCTTCTTGTATTGCTAGCTCGTGCGTCAGTAAATCTTTTTGTGATGTATTGACGTGCGGCAATACCAAAGGAATTGTTTTTTGCCACCAACTAAGGCTGCGAAGATTTTCCTGAGTTCTAGAAAAATCTTTGCCAGCTAAATGCATCTTGGCTAGTATCTCGCCAACCATAGCACAGTGCTTTGCTTCGGGTTGTAGTCTGGATAAGCCTGGCAACTTGCTCACAATTGCAGCAGGCTTACCTTTGAGTGAAAACAGAATTTCACCTTGACGATTCTCGATTGGCTTTGGAACGGGAATGCCTTTGTTTGCGAGGTGGCGCATCAATTCTAGGTAATAAGGTAGTTGCTGCGCAGATAATCTTTCGAAGATGGTTAAAACATATTCCTGTTTTTTGCCATCCTGCATGGTGTCGAGGAAAAAATTAGAGTTTTCAATCCCACCATGAATTCCCCGAATTTCGCTGGCTTGACCAATCTTGAAGTCTTCAGAAATCCAATGAGAAATATCTTGTAGTTCGATTGGGGTAAATACAGCCATAAAGCAGCAACTATTCCTTTTCTTTACTTAAGCGGAATACTAATGCTAGGTACGCTCAGTAAACTACCTTCTCCAGATTGCACGCCAGGCTTCACAGAATCTGGCGGAGACATTTCGTAGGTCGTGTACTTCGTTTTCACTTGAACTTGCGTTGGGCTATTAGTGTCTTTGTATTCAGTGATTTCAGTACCGTTTGCATCCTTGTATTTATAGCTAGGGTTGCGGCTCTGGGGTGAATTGAGGGCGCCCGATGGAGTTGCAACAGGTGCAAGTGGCTGATTGTTGATTCTGTTGAGTTCTGAGGGACTTAGGGCCTGGCTGTTATTCTGAGCATGTGCAGGTGCTGCTGCTAAAAGTCCAAAAGCGATCAAAAAGCTCATGAGAGCCAGGTTTTGACTGAAGGCGTGGCCAATTAAGTTAGTTAGTGCGTGCATCATTTTTCACCTTTTTAAGCCTACTCTCGGACGGTTCCTTAACCAGACCTGTAGGTAATTCACAACTAGATTGTACGATTGCGGTATGACTAAACATAGACTCTTGTTAGTAGACGGCTCTAGCTACCTCTATCGCGCCTTTCATGCCATGCCAGACCTCAGAAATGGGGCTGGGGAGCCCACTGGGGCCATCTATGGCATGGTCAATATGATGCGCCGAGCCAGGTCGGAGCTCAAGGCCGACCACATTGCCTGTGTTTTTGATGCCAAAGGCAAGACTTTCCGGGACGAAATGTACTCCGAGTACAAGGCCCATCGCTCTCCAATGCCGGAGGATTTGGTCAAACAAATTGAGCCGATTCATGCGATTGTCAAGGCATTAGGCTGGCCGGTATTAATGGTTTCTGGGGTTGAGGCTGATGATGTGATCGGCACTTTAGCTTGCCAAGCTACAGAAGCAGGTTGGGAGACCATCATATCCACTGGCGATAAAGATTTAGCCCAGTTAGTCAATCCATCGGTAACCTTGATTAACACCATGAGTAATGAAAAGTTGGATATCAATGGCGTAATTGAAAAGTTTGGCGTTCCACCAGAGCGCATAGTCGATTACTTATCCATTATTGGAGATACGGTCGATAACGTTCCAGGCGTTCCTAAGGCTGGACCAAAGACAGCCAACAAATGGTTAGCAGAATTTGGTGATCTTGATAATTTGATGGCCAATGCTGATCAAGTAAAAGGGGTAGTTGGAGAAAATCTGCGTGCCTCATTGGAATGGCTACCTCAAGCGCGACAACTCATCACTGTTAAAACTGATTGTGATTTATCGCCGCATTTACCAAGCTTAGATGATCTGCATGCGAAGTCTGAAGATGCGACTTTACTGCGTGAGCTGTTTGAGCGCTACGCTTTTAAGACTTGGTTGCGTGATGTAGAAAAGCAGCTGACAAGCTCGCCTGATGAGGCTTCTGCGGCTGAGGCTAGCTTTGACTTGGCGGGTAGTCTAATTGCCAATCAAGTAACTGATCAGTCTGCTCCTTCTAAAAAATCTACAGTGATTGCAACTTCGCCAACCAAAAATTTATCGCAAGATACGAAAGACTTGCAGGGCGCAATCACAAAACATTATGAGTGTGTCGTTGATGAGGCTGGCTTAGATAAGTGGTTACAAAAAATTGATGCTGCAGAATTAACTGCTGTCGATACCGAAACCACTAGTCTGGATGCACTTGCTGCAGAGTTAGTAGGTATTTCACTGTCAGTAAAACCTGGTGAGGCTTGTTACATTCCAGTGGCACATCGCAATGGAGAGGTGCAGCTAGATCGCGCTACTGTTCTTGCGCGTATGAAGCCTTGGTTGGAAAGTAAAACGCATTTCAAGGTTGGGCAAAACTTAAAGTATGACGCCCATATCTTTGCTAACTATGGGATTGCCTTGAACGGTATTGAATTTGATACCTTGCTAGAGTCTTATGTGTTGGAATCGCATCTTCCGCACAATATGGATAGCTTGGCTGAACGCCATCTAGGCATGAAGACAATTCGTTACGAAGAGGTTTGCGGCAAGGGTGTTCATCAAATTGGCTTTGATCAAGTCGATCTCAAAATTGCTACGGACTACGCAGCAGAAGATGCAGACATTACCTTACGTCTTCATTTAGAGCTGTGGCCACAGATTCAGGAAAATCGGGGATTATTGTATGTCTACGAAAAGATTGAAATGCCAGCGATGCGTGTACTGGGCATTATGGAGCGTAACGGCATTCGCATTGATTCTGCCTTATTGGCCAAGCAAGGCCAGCAGGTTGGTAAACGCCTTCTGGAACTAGAAGGCGAGATTCATCAGCTGGCTGGGCAACCATTCAATATTCAATCACCCAAGCAGATTGCTGAAATATTGTTCGGTCAACTGGAGTTGCCGGTCGTTAAGAAGACACCTTCTGGTGCACCCTCTACAGATGAAGAGGTATTGCAAAAACTTGCCGAAGATTACCCCTTGCCAGCACGTATCTTGGACTATCGCAGTTTAGCGAAGCTGATGTCCACCTATATTGAGAAACTTCCACGGATGGCTGATCCGAAGACGGGCCGTGTACATACTAACTTTTCTCAAGCAACTGCAGTCACTGGCCGTTTGGCCTCTAGTGACCCAAATTTACAGAACATCCCTGTGCGCACTGAAGAAGGTCGTCGTATTAGGGAAGCTTTTGTGCCGGCTGATGGTTGTCAATTACTTTCAGCAGACTATTCACAAATTGAGCTGCGCATCATGGCGCATATTGCTGAGGACGAAAACTTATTAACAGCCTTTAGAGATGGTAAGGATGTCCATCAGGCTACAGCTGCAGAAATCTTTGACATCCCCTTAGCTGATGTGAGTTCTGAGCAGCGACGTTATGCCAAGGTCATTAATTTCGGTCTGATTTATGGCATGAGTGCATTCGGTTTAGCTGGCAACTTAGGGATCGAACGCTCTGCTGCGCAAAACTATATTGCCAAATACTTTGATCGTTACCCAGGTGTTGCGCAATACATGGAGCACACTCGCTTGGAGGCCAGGGAAAATGGTTACGTGGAAACAGTATTTGGACGTCGTCTTTGGTTACCAGAGATTAAGGGTTCGAATGGCCCGCGCCGCCAAGGGGCTGAGCGGGCTGCAATTAATGCTCCGATGCAAGGTACTGCAGCAGATCTGATTAAGTTGGCCATGATTGCAGTAGAGGATTGGCTTGAAAAGGAGCAATTGAAAACAAAGCTATTGCTCCAGGTTCACGATGAATTGGTGTTTGATGTGCCTATGGATGAAATCGAGCTTTTGCAAGCTAAATTGCCTGGCTTGATGTGTAATGTTGCCGAGCTAAAGGTGCCTTTGGTGGTTAGTATTGGTATTGGCGATAATTGGGAAGAAGCACATTAGAAACAAAGATGAGGAGATAAAAATGAGTGAAAAAATACAAAATAGCAGAAGAGGCTTCATGAAGACCTCAGCGATAGGTGCTACGGCCGTAACTACTATCGGCGTTGGGTTTGTGACAGCATCAGAGCCAGTGATAGCTGCTGCGATTGAGACTGATTTCAAGGGTCTTAAAGCGGGCGAGCAAATGATTCCAGTGGGCAGCTTTCAGATGCCTGCTTATGTATCGCGTCCTGAAAAAGCCAAAGAATCCTTGCCAATTATTATTGTGGCGAGTGAAATCTTTGGTGTGCATGAATACATTGCTGACGTCACTCGCCGTTTTGCAAAGCTCGGTTATCTCGCCATTGCTCCGGAATTTTTTATTCGCGCTGGTGATCCCAACTCTTTTGGAACTGTGGCAGAGATTCAGAAGAATATTGTGGCTAAAACACCAGATGCACAAGTTATAAATGACTTGCAGGCTGCTTTGGTGTGGGCTGGAAAAAATGGCGGCGATCTTAAGAGAGTGGGCGTTACTGGATTCTGTTGGGGTGGTCGTATTACTTGGTTGTCCGCCACGTTGCCTCAAGTGCGTGCAGGCGTGGCTTGGTACGGTCGTTTGATTGGCGAGAAGACAGAAGGGAATCCCCGTCATCCAGTAGATATTGCGGTTGACTTGAAGGCACCAGTGCTTGGTTTGTATGGGGGTGCTGATGCTGGCATTTCTCTAGAGAGTGTTGATCAGATGAAAGCGGCCTTAGCGCAAGCAGCACCTAAGAATCCTGCTGCTAAAGCATCTCAATTCGAGGTGTATCCAGATACCCCCCATGCTTTTCATGCGGACTATCGTGCCACCTATCGTGAGGGTCCTGCAAAAGATGGCTGGGAAAAGTGCATCGCCTGGTTTAAGAAAATGGGAGTGGCTTAGTCACAATGACGGTTTTACAAACCATTGTCTTGGTTACCACCTTAGCAGGGGCTACTAGCGTATTGGTAGCTGCCACCTTTTCTGTAGCCTTGCTTGCTAAGATGGTCCATAACATGGTGAGTTTGTCGGTTGGTATTTTGTTGGCAACCGCTTTACTGCATTCTTTACCTGAAGCATTCAGCATGGGAGGGGCAAGCCCGCAACTGTTGTTTGCCACATTGCTTGCGGGTTTATTGGGCTTCTTCTTGCTCGAGAAAATTGCCCTTCTGCGTCATGACCACCATCATGAAGGGGATGGCCATTCTCATCACCATGGACATGATGCTGAGAATGCTGGACGTAGCGGTTGGATGATTTTAGTTGGCGATGGCATTCATAACTTTGTGGATGGTATCTTGATTGCTGCTGCCTTTATGGCTGACTATCAAGTAGGTATCTTTACTGCAATAGCAATCATCGCGCATGAGATTCCACAAGAGATTGGCGACTTCATTGTGTTGCTTAATGCAGGCTTCTCGAAAGCTCGGGCATTGTTATATAACCTGATTTGTGGATTGGCAGCAGTACTTGGTGGTGTATTGGCATACTTCTACTTAGAGAAGGCGCATACTGCGATGCCTTATCTGTTGGTTATTGCATCGAGTAGTTTTATTTATATTGCGGTCAGCGATTTAATCCCGCAAATGCACCGCCGCCCCCATTGGGTCGAATCCTTGCGACAAACCCTTTTAATTGCATGTGGCGTAGGATTTGTGATCTTGCTCTCAATGCTGCATTGAGAGCTTATTCGCTACTCATCAGTGGCAACCGGCCTTGTAGGGTCGGCGCACCATTCGCTCCAACTTCCTGCATAAAGACGTGAGCCTTTTAATCCCGCCACTTCCATTGCCAATAGGTTATGACATGCAGTAACGCCTGAGCCACACTGATGGATGATTTCAGATGGTTTTTTGGATCCCAGTAACTCTACAAAATCTTTAAACAGTTGCTCTGGTGTTTTAAATGCAGTGGCTGAAAGATTATTTTTAAAGAAGTGATTGATTGCACCAGGGATATGCCCACCAATAGGGTCTAGAGTTTCATTCTGTCCATGAAAACGATCGTTTGCTCTGGCGTCAAGCACGAGATTTTTGCGCGACTGAAGATTACTCACCATATCATCAACTGTTACTAGACCAACATAAGGCATAGGCTCAATCGCTTGAGATGTCGGTGTCGGTTCGCGGGGCATTGTGCCCATTGGACCATTCCAAGAGTCTAGGCCACCATCTAACACGCGGACATTGGCATGCCCCGTGGCTTTAAGCATCCACCACAGGCGGCTGGCATAAACCGAGCCTTGTTTGTCGTAGGCAACCACTAAAGTATTTGGACTAATGCCTAAACGGGCTTTGGTTTTTGCCCAATCTTGTGGAGTGGGAAGTGGATGTCGACCATTACTTCCTGTTTTAGCGCCAGACATTTCTTGATCAAGATCAACATAAATAGCGCCGGGGATATGACTTTCTTCATATGCTTTTCTACCGGCTTCTGGGTTGGCTAAGTCAAAGCGGCAATCGCAGAGCAAAACATTCTCACCAGTATTGAGAATTTCTTCTAGTTGGTTAGCGGAAACTAATGGAGTCATAAGGCTTCCTATCTTGAATGCAAAATGGTTTAAGAATGCGCCTTAATTATGCGCCTTGAAAATTCATGACGCGGCGGTACCATTCATGAAAATGTTGCATACCATCTTCCATGGGGCTTTGATAGGGCCCCACTTCATTAACACCACGCGCAAACAGGGCAGCACGACCTTGATCCATGCGCTCACCAATCTCATCATCTTCAATGCAAGTTTCCATATAGGCAGAACGCTCAGCCTCTACAAACTCGCGCTCAAATAAGGCAATTTCTTCTGGGTAATAGAACTCAACAATATTGCGAGTTTTATTTGGGCCCATGGGATGTAAAGTAGAAACACAGAGAACGCCTGGATACCACTCCACCATTACATTTGGGTAGTAGGTCAGCCAGATAGCCCCATGCCGTGGAGTTTTGCCTTGATATTGCCGCAAGACTGCTTCATGCCAGTTGCGATACACCGGTGAACCCGGGGTTTGCAAATCTTTATGAACACCAACAGTTTGTACGCTATGCCAGTCACCAAACTCCCAGCGCAAGTCCTCACAAGAAATAAACTTACCTAAGCCAGGATGAAACGGCACAACATGGTAATCCTCGAGATAAACCTCGATAAACGTTTTCCAGTTGTAATTGCAATCGTGAACTTCAACATGGTCCAGCATGTAGCCATCAAATTGAAGATCCTCAGATACACCCAGTTTTGCAAGATCAGCACGGACATCGCGCGGACCTTCAAATAACAACCCTTGCCAATTTTGCAAAGGTGACTTGCCTAAGTTAAGGCAAGGCTTATCTTCAAAATGGGGCGCGCCTAATAAATTTCCACCTAAATCATAGGTCCAGCGATGGAGTGGGCAAACGATATTATCTGCTTTACCTTTGCCATTGAGCATCAGTGCTTGGCGATGACGGCAGACATTAGAAAGTAGTTCTACACCAGAGTCGTTGCGAACGAGAATACGACCTTCGTTTTCTGCGGATAAGGTTTGATAGGAGCCAATTTCAGGCACCATGAGTTCGTGGCCAACATAGCCAGGCCCCTGCTTAAACAGCAGTTCAATTTCCCGCTGATATAGATCAGCGTCAAAATATGCCGAAACCGGCAGTTGTAGATTGGACGGCGCAAGCATCTGCGCGGCAGCCAGATTAGTCATTCTCCCCACCCCCGAAAACGTCAGCCGAAGCTAAGCGGAATAACCAATCCAACCATCGACGGATCGATATTGGAAAGGAAGGGATAGATTATACCCATCGGAGGGGCTTCTCGCTTTAATATGTAGGGCTATCCGAACGGGAAATAGGAAGGAAACAGCTTATGCCAGCCAAAAAGTTAGAGACTCAAAAACCAGGCCTTGAGGTCACAATTGATCCAGACCTTCGCTATGAGCAAGCTGTGAAAGAGCTCGAAAAGTTAATTTTGGATATGGAATCAGGAAAATTCTCTTTGGAAGAGACCCTTTTAGCTTATCAACGTGGCGCTGCTTTGTTAAAACATTGCCAGGGAGTGCTTGCTCAAGTTGAACAACAAGTGCGAGTGTTCGAGGCTTAATGACTACCATTTTTCAATTTCAAGAGTGGCTTACTAATCACTCTGAGCGAGCTGAAAGGGCATTAGATGGCTTGCTCGATTCCGCACAAACTACGCCAAATCGTTTGCATGAAGCAATGCGTTATGCAGCGCAAGGTGGCGGTAAACGTATTCGTCCCTTACTAGTTTATGCAGCAGGCTCTCTTGGTGATGCTAAAGCGCAAGCATTAGATGCTGCAGCAGTTGCGATTGAATGTATTCACGCGTATTCATTAGTGCATGATGATTTGCCTTGCATGGACGATGATGATTTACGTCGTGGTCGTCCAACAGTCCACAAAGCATTTGATGAAGCGACCGCTCTTTTGGTTGGTGATGCTTTGCAAACTCGCGCTTTTGAGATACTCGCCAATGCGCAATGTGAAGTTGATGTTCGATTGCTGATGATTAGCTCTTTAGCTGCTGCTTCTGGTTCGCGTGGCATGGCCGGCGGACAGGCAATTGATTTAGAGAGCGTTGGGAAAAAATTAGATCTAGCAGGTTTGAAACAAATGCATGCTATGAAAACCGGCGCCTTACTCTCTTGCGCTGTTGAGTTGGGCGGTATTGCAGCGTATCTCAATCCTACTCAAATGGCGCAACTCCAAAAATATTCAACAGCCCTTGGTTTGGCTTTTCAGATTGTTGATGATGTACTTGATGCAACGGCCGATAGCCAAACCCTGGGAAAAACAGCAGGCAAGGACGCAGCCGCGAATAAGCCTACCTATGTGACCTTGATGGGTTTAGACTACGCTCAAGAGCAGGCTAAAGGCTTGCAAGAAACGGCCATCGCTAGCCTTGTTGATTTTGGTAGCAAGGCAGATGCCTTAAAAGATTTAGCACTCTTAGTCGTTAACAGAGCTAAATAAATATAGATTAAATAGGTTCAATGACTTTACATTCCATCAACTCCCCCGACCAATTAAAAAAACTGACTCGTGAAGAATTACCAGCGCTTGCTGATGAGTTACGTCAGTTTGTCTTGGATTCAGTGTCGCAAACTGGTGGACACCTATCGTCTAATTTGGGAACGGTGGAGTTATCGATTGCTCTGCATTATGTATTTAATACTCCGGATGATCGTATTGTCTGGGACGTGGGGCACCAAAGTTATCCACACAAAATATTGACGGGCCGTCGTGAGCGCATGAATACCCTGCGTCAGTTCAAGGGATTATCAGGATTCCCGCAGCGTGCTGAAAGTGAGTTTGATGCATTTGGTACAGGGCATTCATCGACCAGCATCTCAGCGGCGATGGGTATGGCTCGCGCTTTCCAGACAAAGGGTGAGCATCATGTAGCTGTGGCGGTCATCGGCGATAGTGCAATGACTGGCGGTATGGCCTTTGAGGCCATGAACAACGCTGGCGTATATGAAGATCTGCCTTTAGTCGTTATTCTGAATGACAACGATATGTCGATCTCTCCTGCAGTAGGTGCACTCAATCGTCACCTGGCGAGATTGCTGAGCGGTAATATTTATTCGGCTACTAAAAAGGGTATCGATAGCGTTTTATCAATTGCACCTCCGCTGCGCGAGTTTGCTAAACGACTTGAGGATCATGCCAAAGGCATGGTGTCGCCTTCAACTATCTTTGAAGAATTTGGCTTCAATTACTTTGGCCCAATTGATGGCCATGATTTAGACGCTTTAATTCCAATGCTGCAGAACGTGCGCCGCCTAGCCCTAGAGGGCGGTGGCCCACAGTTCTTACACGTAGTGACTCGCAAGGGTCAAGGCTATGAGTTGGCTGAAGCCGATCCTGTCCTCTATCACGGCCCCAGTAAATTTAATCCTAAAGAGGGTGTCAAAAAAGCTGCGGCGACTAAAAAAACCTTTACCCAAGTATTTGGTGAGTGGTTATGCGATATGGCTCAAGCAGATCCGCGATTAATTGGCATTACACCGGCGATGCGTGAAGGTTCTGGTTTAGTGGAGTTTGAGAAAAACTTTCCGGATCGTTACTACGATGTTGGTATTGCTGAGCAACATGCAGTCACTTTTGCTGCGGGTATGGCATGTGAGGGTATGAAGCCTGTAGTCGCAATCTACTCAACATTCTTGCAGCGTGCTTATGATCAATTAATTCATGATGTGGCTTTACAAGATTTACCCGTCTTGTTTGCATTAGATCGCGCTGGTTTAGTTGGCGCTGATGGTGCAACCCATGCGGGCGCTTATGACATCCCATACTTACGCTGCATTCCGAATATGTTGGTGATGACCCCAGCAGACGAGGCGGAGTGTCGCGATCTGCTGACTACGGCATTTCATCAGCCCCATCCTAGTGCTGTGAGATACCCCCGTGGTTCAGGTGCTGGAATAGTTCCCTCTATAGAACTGCGCACATTGCCATTTGGTAAAGGCGAGATTCGCCGCAAATCCAATGCGCCATCTGGAAGCCGCGTAGCCATACTGGCATTTGGTACTTTGCTGTATTCGGCGCTAGAAGTTGCAGAGGGGATTGACGCAACGGTTGCCAATATGCGTTTTGTAAAACCACTCGATGTTGATCTCATCAAATCCTTAGCAGAGAATCACGATTATTTTGTCACTATTGAGGATGGCGTGATTGCCGGCGGTGCGGGAAGCGCTTGCTTGGAGGCGCTGGCGCAGCTTGGAATTAGCAAACCCCTGTTGCAGTTAGGTCTTCCTGACCAATTTATTGAGCATGGAGATTACAACCTGCTGATGACCAAGTGTGGCCTGGATGTAGAGGGCATTACGCATTCCATCAAACAACGTTTTCCGGCTATATTCACAATAAATTCAGCATTTGCGGGCAAATAAACCCGTTTTGCTTGAAAATAGAGTTATGAACGACATTAACCCCGCCTTTCTGAAAGCTAGCGCAATGCCCGATGTGCAATCCACATTGGATGAGCGCGCTTTGCCGATTGAGCAGGTAGGTATTCGTGGCGTGCGTCACCCATTAACCATTCGTAGTGCATCTGGAGACTTTCCATCCGTTGGTCAGTTCGAGATGGATGTTGCCCTACCTGCACATGTTAAAGGAACGCATATGTCGCGTTTCATGGCGCTTCTACAAAAACAAGAGATGGCCATTGATAGCACGACAGTTGTTGCAATGGTGTGCGATATGTTGCCTTTGCTCGACGCTAAAGAAGGCCATGTGCAATTTACCTATACCCACTTTGTAAAAAAAGCAGCGCCAGTATCTGGCGTAGAAAGCTTAATGGATTACGAAGTGACTTGGATGGCAACAGCCAAGCAAAATCCTGCAGGGAAGCTAGATATTGAGTTAGGGTTGCGCGCTCAAGTACCAGTTATGAGTTTGTGCCCTTGCTCTAAAGAGATTTCTGAATTTGGTGCGCATAACCAACGGTCCCATGTCACTATGGATGTCGTACTCGATTCACAAACGAAAATGACAGTAGAAGATTTAATTACCGCCGCAGAGAGCGAAGCTTCTAGTGAGCTTTGGGGTTTGCTAAAGCGTCCCGATGAGAAGTGGGTTACTGAGCATTCCTACAGTAATCCTAAATTTGTCGAGGATTTAGTGCGTGATGTAGCAGGCAATCTCAAGGCTGATGAGCGTATTCGCTCCTTTGTGGTTGAGGCTGAGAACTTTGAATCCATTCATAACCATAGTGCTTTTGCTCGCATCAGCCACAAGAAATAAAACAAGCTAAACCAAATTATTGCTTTGCAAATCCCAACGGGGTTTGATATCAAAGGCTCCAGAAGTGGTGGAGCCATTATTTTTAGCTAGCATGCGTAGTGCTCCAGCAAAGGCAATCATGACTCCGTTATCAGTACAGAGTTCTAATGGTGGATAGTGCACTTCAAAGCCATTTTTCTTTGCTTTGTCATTGAGCGCGTTGCGTAATTGCATATTAGCCCCCACACCACCAGCAAGCACTAAATGTTTGCAGCCAGTTTGTTTAAGCGCCTTTTCTGATTTACTCACAAGCACTGCAACGATGGCGTCAACAAAGCTGCGCGCGAGATCTGCATGAAATTGCGTCAGCTCTGCAGGATCTGTAATCTTCTTCTCTTCAAACTTTTTCACTTGATTCAGAACAGCAGTCTTGAGTCCTGAGAAGGAGAAGTCCAAATCACCAGAGTGCAACATGGGTTTGGGTAGATCAAAAATTCCAGACCGTCCTATTTCTGCCAGCTTAGAAATGGCTGCGCCACCTGGGTAGTCCAATCCCAGTAATTTGGCAGTCTTATCAAACGCTTCACCGGCAGCATCATCCAAGGTTTCACCTAAAAGCTCATATTGACCAATGCCAGAAACTTTCATCAGTTGGGTGTGACCACCAGAGACGAGTAGGGCAATGAACGGAAATTGGGGAGCACTTCGGCCTAAAAGCGGAGAAAGTAGGTGTCCTTCAAGGTGATGA
>Ga0209400_1000800_pt1 | contig 27335 bp, 36 predicted proteins | sample M_130807_EF_Meta_FD_187313 | JGI IMG/M metagenome (GOLD analysis project Ga0209400, IMG submission 187313) | Freshwater microbial communities from Lake Montjoie, Canada to study carbon cycling - M_130807_EF_MetaG (SPAdes) (version 2) | ecosystem: Environmental > Aquatic > Freshwater > Lake... | reverse complement strand
CCAGATCGTGGCCGAAGCACAGCAGGCGGCTTACAAGGCCGCCACTGACCACATCCAGAAGCATGGCGAAGATTGGTACTGCGGTTTCGCCTGGTGCACCGTGTATGAGAAAGGCTCAACCAAGTTGGGTCGCGCCCTGATCAAGGCTGGTTTCAGCAAGAGTTACTCCGGCGGTCTCCAGCTGTGGAATCCCAGCGGTTTGGGCACACAGAGCATGTCAGTCAAAGAAGTGGGCGCAGAAGCCGCGGCCCAGGTCCTGCGAGATCGGTTAGGCGTCAAAGCCTACGCCGGGAGCCGGGCAGATTAAATATTGACAGAGTCCCCGGACTCTGTTATAATACATTTTTAAACTTAGTTAAGGACACACATGGCAACCAAAGCCCTCCAGAAGAAGCCCAGCAAGGCCACCAGCAACATGATTGAATTTGACACAGACGCGATCCAGGCCCGGGAACGTGCCGTGGCCAAAGAAACGGACGAGCAGATCGACACCCGCACCGCCGAGCGGTTCAAGGTGCTCACTGACATGACCAAAGCGGTCAAGCAAGGCGATGTCCGCGCCATGATCGTATCAGGTCCTCCAGGCGTGGGCAAGAGCTTTGGTGTTGAGGAAGTACTGCAAAAGGACGGCCTGTTTGACACGCTGGGCGAGCGCAAACCCAAGTTTGAGATCGTCAAAGGCGCTATGAGCAGTATCGGTCTTTACTCTAAGCTCTACGAGTTCTCGGAGAAAGGCAACGTGGTTGTGTTTGATGACTGCGACTCAATCCTCATGGAAGACCTCAGCCTGAACATCCTGAAAGGTGCTCTGGACAGTTCAGCTCGCAGGTTTATCAGTTGGAACACTGACAGCCGTGTGCTCAGATCAGAGGGAGTGCCAGATCGCTTTGAATTCAAAGCAGGCGCTATCTTCATCACCAATATCAAGTTTGAGCATGTTCGCTCAAAGAAACTCAGAGATCACCTAGACGCATTGGAAAGCCGTTGCCACTACATTGATCTCCAGCTGGATACCACACGTGAGAAGCTGTTGCGCATCAAGCAGGTGATCCGTGACAACGGCATGTTGGACCGTTACGAGTTCGAGCCCGTGATCAAGCAAGAGATCATCGACTTCATCGAGGCCAACCAAGCAGGTCTACGTGAGCTGAGCCTGCGCATGGTGTTGAAGATCGCAGACTTGAAGAAGGCGTTTCCGCTCAACTACCAGGCCATGGCACGTAACACCTGCTTCCGTCGCGCATGACCCGACTCGCTCTGTGCTGTGCGCTGGGCCTATTGTTATCCACGATAGGTCTCAGCATAGACACATTGGACTACTGGGCTGTGTTACTCAGCTTCCTAGCCTGGGGCTGGTTGGAACGACACGAGGGCCGCATGGAAGGTGTTGCCCTAGTACTTGAGATGAGCATGATGAAGATCTCCAGGATCAAAGCGGGCATGGACCGAGTCCTCAAGGGCGACGCCACAATGACCCTAGAAGAGTTTGACAAACAACTGCACAAGGATGACGATGATGTTCAGAAATGATCTAGCCACAGGGTGCCAGTACACTGGATGCTCATGCCCTGACACTGTTGAGAACAAGAGCTACTGTGCTGACCATGTGTGGTTGGTCTACCAGAAGGGCACTGCCACACCGCGCCGTAAGGATGCACGCCGTGCCGAAGCAGTATGGGACATCGAAACCATGATGCAGGAAGTCATTGAACAACTGATCGAAGAAGGAGAATTTGAATGATCAAAATCATCGCTGTGGTACTCACAGCCTTAGTACTAATACTGTGTATACCTTTCGCTACCATATGGATGATCAATACCTTTGGCGCTTATCTTTGGCCTGGATTGGTCTTGCCCTACTCACTGGACACTTGGGCGGCCGCGGCCATACTAGGTGCCCTGTTCACTTCCAACTACACCAGCAAGCGTAAAGATTAACTGATTGATTGAGGTTCCTCCGGTGGAGCCCTGGGGGGTGGGGAGGCGCTTTTTTTAAACTGTTGTAAAAAAACAACAGCTAGCTTGCAAAAAGTTGGTGTTAGATTAGATCACCAGGGGCCGAGATCTCGAGACCACGCTTTTTTTGCGCGGCAATTTTTTTAGGCTACTATAGACCGGTCTGCCCGGGAAGTCTCCGCAAGTGAGCATTCTGCGGCTCAGACTTCAGTGCTTCCAGGGCTTCAGCTGTCAAAGGCTGTGTTGTATGATATTCTGGTTCCTGCTCCGTACCAAAATCCCACTCCGGCGCCAGCTGGCTTATACACTGATCCCAATCATGCCTATAGTAATGGTCAATGTCCATTAAGACTTCTCTAGTCCATTCTAGATTTTCTATCAGGTGTATTCGCTGATCACTGTGTTGATTATTGAATGTTTCTCGGGGTCCTCGATCAAACCATAGTGCATCACGTGTGCTCCAAGTCATTACCCTGCCTCTACTGGGATACCATCGTAGATGATTTTCTATCACTTCTCTGAGCAGTCTGATACTCAGTGCTGAAACTCGGACTAATGTACGATCAGCATTGACTATCTGTTCTTCTAGATAAAAACGATGTACCAATGCCAGTAGGAAACTCAGCATCTGTGCTCTGCGATCTTTACGCTCTATAACCACTAGATCCCAAGAGTCTGTATCTGCTTGTACATCTCTATACCAGTCTCTGGCCCAAAACGTAGTTTCAACCTGTACACCGTGTATCTTTACTGCTGTGCTGTCAGCCCTCATGTCTGATTGGCATTGATCTATTCGCGCCTGTGTCCATGCTGTGCGTGAACTCAAATAGGGCCAAACTTCAGGATTCTTGCCCGAAGGATACTTGCGGCACAGCTGATCAGTGTTAAATGGCTCACACATTCTATGGGCATGGTGTGTTCTGTACAGAGCGGCTGAGCCTCTGCTACGATGTAGGCTATAGATCAATAGGTTTTTCATAGGGCCACTCCTCCAGTTCTAGTGTAGTCAAAATAGTCTGATTCTGGTGCTGAAGGAGCTGAACAAAAGTCTTTTAAACTGAGTTGAACAGCTCGAGAGTGCTCTAGCCAGTCCCGGATTTTTTCAGCCAATATTTCGTTGTTTTCCCTGGATAAATGGCCGGGTCTGATGTCATAATACCAAGGATTCTTGTGTTTTTCTTTAATTTTGTAGTAGTCTATTTCCTGGGTACTAATGTCAAACAGTGAGCACTCATGTGGTGGTCTACGGCTTTCTTCAAAGCAGGGTAATATGCAGAGTTCTGTGCTGGGTCTGCTCTGTCGTAGGTCTTTCAGCATTAGATCGTGAGTTGACTGCACATACTCTGGATCCACATGCAGGAACCAATCCTCCAAACTGGTCAGAGTCTTGCGTTCTGACTCTGTTAGGCGGTCAGTGCCCTGTAGAGCCTGATTCAACCAACCCGGGCCCACATGGCGCCACCATCGATTCTCTTGAGGTCTTATGGCCATGCGCTGTGGAGTTGACGCTAGGAATACCACCTGCTCATAGAGATGTTGATGCTTACAGTATTCATTCCATGCCCACCAAAGTCCACTGCCCGGTTCAGAGTGTACGGTTACTGAATGCTGAGGCCCCAGCAGTTCATACCATGGCAGTTGATCCGGGGTGGGACAGCCTCTCCACGTCCAAGATGATGCGAAACTGTCCCCAAATATGCCTACTATCATGTGAGTATTTATTATCTGTGCAGTTAATGAGGGGAGAAAAATCTTTTTTTACCGCTCCGCGCTCCGCGCAGGCTAATCTGGCGGCTGGTGCCCGTAATCTCTGGGATCTATGCCCCGACTTCTGCACAGAGCCATCTGCTGATCGGGACCCAGTCTGCGCCAAGTGTTCTCACTGTTGTGCATGACCTGCACTCGGCCCCAGTCTCGGTCTGCCTGCTCTAGATTATCTGGGCGGGCTATGTAACTGGCCAAACTGCCCAGGTTCAGATTCAGATTCCATTCCCTTTGCGGTCGAGCATACAGCTCCTGGGCCAATATGTACTGACCCAGTCGAGAGGAGGGGTCCGTCAAGGTCTCTGGCGTCACGGGTTCTAGACCACGCTGGGCTAGGATCCTGCCAGCTTCGGAGCCGGCACGGCAATAAAAATCACTGGTGAGAGGTACACCCCCATGCAGTGAAGGATACCATCCTCTGATTTCTCGGGGTTCCAGGATGTCTGTGCATTCGGGGATGCTGTTGGGGCATAGCAGTAGATCCGGACGAGTAAACACCACATGTCGGGGATTCAGCTCAGATATCAGAGGCAGGGCCTGTAGGTCATAGTGGGCCAAACTGGTGTAGCTGTCACGAGAGTAAGAGTCCGATGTGGGTAGCCAAATGATCGAATGTGCCCTTGGGCCAAAATCTTCTGCTAGACTCTGTTCAGTCACTGTGTGAGTTTGAGGACTGACCCATAGCCAATGACTGGACGAACCTGCTACAAGATCCAAACTGGCCAGAGTTCGATCTTTGATCCAATTCCAAGTTCGTGCCTGGCCTCTGATTATGATCAGTGTTTCAGTCATGGGCGCCAATACTTACTGCGCAGAGACTGATTTAACATCAGGTATTGCTCGTAGACCCGTTCAATCTGATGGGGCAGTTCCCTGCCCAGCCACTGGCTCAGTGTGCGCAGAACCTGTTCAGGGCGATCATGAATATCTCTATAGGTGATCACCAGATCTTCCGGACGGTCTAATTGCACAAGGGGGCCTGCATCGGCCACATATTTTTTCAGCAGGCGCATGGTCTGATAAGTGTCTAATTGAGACCATCGGGTGATTTCCTGCATCAGGCCCTGCTCCCGAAACTGACTGTAGACATCTAGTAATTTGGGACAGGTATATTTCATGTCGTTCTCTCTCCAGTTTTTATAGTAGTGATTGAAAGCCAGTTCCAGCTGATCTTCGAGAGTTGAAGTAATTACCAAATTATAGTCAGTAACACATTCGTGGGTCAGCTGATCCCGTAGATTTAGGAGTGGGCAAAACACCAGCCAGGGATCTCTGCAGGCACTGACCATGGTGACCAGTTGATCAGTATCAGGGGGCCATTCCGGAATGAATCTTTTGATGTGATTGGTATACAGGTAATGAGCGTGGCCCGAAGGGCCAAATACCGGAGCATGTTGACCCCCGCTCAGTGTGTGGATAGCCAAGCTGGCGATGAAATTTCCGCCACTGCCGCCCTGATAATAGATAAAATAACTGGGTTCAAAACGCATAATCATATTTATTGAAAATTTACTAGTAATTAGTTAAATACAGGTTTAATACTGCCCTATGAACTCTACCGCTGAAATTTTTGTTATCCAAAATCTTGATCACTCACTGCTGGGACTGGTCAAAGACGATCCAGTGCGGCCCGAAATAGCTCTGGAACACAGGGTAACAGATTACTCGGAAATCTTTATTTTAGACGAAGAAAACCCCAGTGCTGTGGTCTGTGTGGCCTATCGTAACAGTGTGCCTGCATCAGTAGAGGAACTGTTAACACCTCCGGCCACTACTCCCTCAGTGGCAGTGTTCTATACTATTTGGAGTTATCGTTCTGGAGCAGGCCGAGACATGATCATGGCGGCTAGAAAATGGATCGAAACTAATAGGCCTCACATTACCCAATTTGTGACTCTGAGTCCGCCCACAGAAATGGCCCGCAAGTTCCATTTAAAGAATGGGGCCACTGTGTTTAGAATCAACGCTGATTCTGTAAACTACTTGTATCCTTGAACAGTTTCTCTAGTTCGGCCAGTGCTTGATCATAGTCAGCAGTGACCTGCACTGCTATGCCGCCGGCATTACGCCACTCTTGAATGTTACTGGGTCGATCATCTACTAGGATATCCCCCGGGCGAGCATGACGCCATTTGTCGTGACTGTATGGACCCAACCTTACAGGAATATCGGGCCAACGCTCATCTATCCACTCGTACTTGTCGGCCGCGGCCTCGGGATGGCTATCATCATGTGGCAGTGCAGTCAGCATGTTCAGCCGCCAGCCCAGCTCATCACGAAATCTACGGGCCAATGCAATCATATCCTCTGCACGAGCCATGGTATCCAGTCGGTAGTAAAAATGATCCACAGCTTTGACTTTTTGCCATTCTGCATCTGGCCATCGGCCGTTGATATCTTTGGGTTGATGTCCTAGAATGGAACGAGCTAGGGATTCCCAGTCAGCTACTACACCGTCCATGTCTATATAAATTGATTTTTTCATTAAATGCTCAGTTCCTGATCGTGTAAACGATTGATTAAAATTGTGATGCCTTCCAGGGTTTGATCGTTGCGCAGGCTCTTATAAACTAAATTTGGTATGCTGAATTCACCTGCTTCAGTATCAAGACCTTTACGTCTGTAGGTTCTTAACAATTTTACAGCCTTTCTGCAGGTTTGTAAATCCCCTGTTTGTGTTGCATGAGCCAAAATCTTTTTCCAAACACTGATCATGTGTTCAAGTTTATCCGAGTCATAGTCGGGTATTTCAGAACTAGGTTCATTGATCCACTGTTCTTTAAGTATGCTGAAACTGGCACTGACCGCAGGCTGTCTGTGGTCTTCTATGTAAAGCTCTACAGGAATTCCGTGAACATCGATATCGAAGTCTCTTTTGTATAACAGCCGTTTGGTATCAAATAACTCTGCAACTTCCCGGTCGCAGGCCACACTGTCAAAGTCTGCAATGATGTGCAGATCGAGATCGCTGTTGGATGTATAGGTATAATTGGCATTGCCGCCGGCTATAACGATGTCCAATACTTTTACCGGCACATCAACATATTCTAAAAAATCTTCTGCAATACGCATTAGGGCCCCGCGAACAGAACTTTTCAATCTGGTACCTTCCCAAAGTTTGGGATTAAGGGTAGGGTGTTTTTCAATGGGCGGTGCGAACTCAAAGTAATTCATGATTGATTATTTATTTGATTAAATACGCTATCATGACTAAGCAAAGATATCAAGGGCGATTACTGGTGGCAAATCCCAGTAACCCTAAAGACGAACTAACTCAAGCGGTGATCCTAGTGGTTACACATACCGATGCTATGGCTGTGGGATTGCAGATTAACAACCCCCACGAAGACCTAACTGTTGATCGAGTAGCAGAAAATTCTGGGCTGGATTGCCCGGAACGAGAACCTGTGTACTACGGTGGCAACATGAATCAAAACAAAATACATGTAGTACACAGCCTAGACTGGCAAGGACTCAGTACAGTAGCATTGACCAAGGATATAGGTATTACTAATGATATCAGTATATTGGCGGCTATCAGTCAAGGCGAAGGACCTGAGTTTTACAGAGCCTGCTCCGGATATTGGTTGTGGGAGCAGGGCAGATTAGACATTCAATTGGATCCCAGAAATACACTAGCACATGAGCCGCATAAATGGGAAACCCTACCGGCTAGTATACAGAACATCTTTAAAGTTCATCCGGACAAACAATGGGAACATTGCCTAAACGCATCTACTCGATTACGAGTCAGCGAATTCTTTTAATCTTTTTCTGGATTTAGATTGTTCAGCATGTTTCTAATTGATGGTGCCGAACTTTTAGGTTTAGACAGCTTTGGAGCATTGATCCCCTGAGTAGGATCAATAATTTCTCCAGTTTCCGGGTCCGTAGCCGTACTAACCACGCTGGTACGTTTGAAACTACTATAGATATTTGAACTACCATTTGAAGATTTGTTGCTGTAGTTACTATCATAGTCTTCACCGATATCTGTAATACGCAATGTATCTAAATTGAAATCTAATTCAACTTTTTGTCCTACACCACTTGAACTACGAGTCTTCATAAACTGGATTTGATACCGTCCACGCTCCTTCATAGCACGACTAGTAAAGATACCGATCACGTTGTCTGCTGTCATAATCTTTGACAAGCCACCCGAAATATGACTGTGATCAAACTCAATTTCTTCTACAGCACTACGATTCAGCTGTGATGCTGTGACTGTGATACACTGTGTTTCCATAGCAAGATTTCGAATCTCTTCTGACACATATTTGTCTTTTACAAACAGATCGCTGGGCGATACCTTCACACTTAAAGGCATCATCAAATCGAGGTAATCTATTAACAAAACGTCTGGTTTCACGCCTTTTTTGACCTGATATTCTTTCAAATAGGCTCGAATATCGTTACAATTTTTCCCCGAAGGCATATACTTAACTTGAAGGTTTCCTGCCTTCTTTCCCAGCATTTTAACCTTTAATTCTACATCGTCGATATTCTTAAAAATCTCTCTAGTGCTGATACCTGTGGTCATACTATCCAACCTCATTGACACTAGCCCTTCACTCAATTCAAATGTTAGATACAATACATTGAGTCCCTGCAATGCCCAGTTGACACCCAAGTTAGCCAAGAATAAACTCTTGCCGCCACCGGAGCCTGCACAGAAGATATTCAACTCTCCACGATTAAATCCACCATAAAGTTTCTTATCAATGCTGGGCCATCCTGTGCTGATCTGCCCATTGCCGTCTTTTAATTTACTCAACCTTGCTTTGGGATCTTCAAAATAATCTGTACCCATATCTTTGTTCAAACTGATTTGGATAGCATCTTTGATCAATTTTTCAACTGGTCCATAATCGCCTGCTTCAAGCAAATCACTAGATTCAATAATGGCCCGCTCTAGTCCTTTGTGTCGACTAAAGTTTTCAAATTCATTCATTAACCAATCATAGTGTTCTCTGGGCAGAGCAACTGGATTAAATTCACTATTAGTAGAAGCATTGACAATCGACGCTTCGGGCATGACCTTGTAGTCATCAACGTACTTGTTGATAAAATCGGCGGCGGTCTGTAATCGTTGATCAAAATTTAATGGATCAAAAATATTTTGACATCTAACAAAAGTTTCTGCATCGCTGAGAAACATTTCAATATATAATTTTTGTGTTTCAAAATTATAATTAGGTTTAGGTAGTTTTTCTTTTTTATTCATCTAGTGCCTCTAATTTTTTCTTCAGTAAATTTATTTTTATCTCTCCGCTAACTCGGTAATGTAAAATTGTGGTTAGCGTGTAGAGTCTACCATATTTCTTCACAGCATCAGCAACATCTTTAACGCCATCCTCCCAGGGAGGAAGACTGGCGCTCCAATTATTTGTGATTGCACTCTTTAACATCTTAGCACCAGGTCGATCTTTATCTGGAACAACGATTACTTCTTTGCCCAATGCATTTAATCTCATAATTTGTGCTTCATTAGGATCGTTATGAGATATAGCACATCCGTCGATGGCAATAGCATCAAACTGCCCTTCTACTACTATGACAAATTTTCTGTCAGAATTTTGTCTATCTAAATTAAACACATATCCCGGTTGTGCATCAGTAAGGTATTTTGGCTTACCTTCTGTTATCTTTCTTCCTGTATATCCTACCACTTTACCGTTGTGATAAAACGGAATTATAACTCTGTCGCGGTATCCATTTGCTGATGACCAGTGCCAATTGTACCAATCCCAGCCCACTTGGCGCTCTTCGACCAAATACGAAATTACCTTAAGTAGATCGGGCTCTTGGATCCCTTGATCTATCCAAGTGTTTATGGGAAAACATTCATCAGGCAATGGTTTTTCTACTAGCTCAAAGTTTAGAGGTTTTTTAGCTACAGGTTGGTCATCTTTTATTTTAAGAGCATACAGTCCTAATTTACCTGTATCGGAATCATTAAGACCCAGCCACTGGAATAGTTTTTTGGTATTGGTGCTTAACAGTTTGCCAGGGCCCCAACCTGCTTTAAAATTGCAATTAAAACAATGATATTGGAATCCTCCGTCGGCATTGGTCAATACACCTCCTCTTTTTCGGTCATCTCTGCTTTCACCTCTGTTATGGCAACAGACGGCGTCAAAACTAATCCACCCGCTAGGAGTAGGTTTGCGTTTTGAAGGCAGTAGAGCTAAAAGTGTATTCTGTATTTCGTTCACTACAACAGTTTAACTTCTATACAGAACTTTGTCAAGTGATCCAAAATAAGTAGGGTCGTCGTTGTTTGAATAGCCGGGCTGTACTGCCGGTACAAACATGATTCTTATATAATTAAAAATTCCGTTAAAGTTAACGTAATCTATGCCTGTAAATCCAGTATAGGTTTTGGAAAAGACTGTGGCATACCTTCCAAAGTTTCCGGGTGTATTATCCAGCGTAGCTTGGACATAGACTGTTCCGCGGAATCCTGTCATATAAATAGCCGCAGTATGCAGAGCAGAGTTTTTCTTATACTCTGGGTGTGCGTTAATATTTCCGCTCTTATGTTCGTATAATGATATACCGGAATTGTAGTTTCTTAGAAAGCTAACAATTTCTTGACTAGGCTGAAGCACAGGGTACACATCGTTATTAAGGTACATAGTACCGGCCATGCCATAATAGGTATTGGTGTACGCAGGTAAGTAAGTACCGTCAGTGTCCATATAGGTAACTGAGTATTGGTATGCAGATTTATCTAAGTCAACAGTGTCACTTTCGTCTAGAGAAAGCAAAGCAAGCCCTCTAGTGGTCACTGTACCAGTGTCTAGTACTTCCATAGTTTTTTGTGTTACTAACTTCTGGCTTTGGATGTCGAACATAGTGAACACATATGTACCAGTGCTGGAAATAGTAATACGCTTTTGATCGCTATTCTTGAACTGAACGCGAATTTGGTTTTTAATGCCTTTTTGTATTTTCAAATCTCGTTGGTACATAACCTGGTTAGCTCCCTTGATGGTGTCATCCAAATCTAGTATCACGTCGAGGGTATTTGGATATAAATAGACTGGTAAAATTTGCATATGAATATTTATCGATAAAGATGTCACTAAACACCAACTTCCAAAACAACTACCCTTTTATATCCTGCGTCAAGTCAAACGACGTTGAATACGTGGGAGTGATCATAAACTTTGATAGCTATATCGCCAGTATCTATGATATTTCTATGCTCAAAAATGAAGATGAGCGAACAATCTTTTTAGAGTTAGGCGAAACATGGTGGTGGGAGTCGAATCGCAAGATACCCATTAACATATTCCTCAAAAGAGAAATGCAAAGTTTCAGACATGCTATAAAAACATTTAATAGCAAAGATACTGAATTAATTTTTGGCCCACTGGTTAATCTCAGTGAAATTGCCGAAAAGAGAATTAAAAGAAAATCAATTCAATTGGTACGCACGGTCAAGAATATCCGTAGCTGATACTTTCACAAATTAAATTCATCTGTACCACAACAGCCATTGCATAGGCCACAGCATGAGCCTTCTTGAAAAAGTACTCATCCTTCTCTGGTTTCGTCCAAATCGTCTCCATCACTGTGGTCCAACTCTCCCCAATCAAATGTCTCTTGGCGGGACGTATCATAGCCAAAACGGCCGCTAGTTGGAGTACACTCGTCGGCTTCATCTGCCGTAATATGGCGCCATGTCCGTTGACGTGAAATAGTAAATTGCTGAAATCGTCCTGCTCTAAAAGGTCCCAAAGCGGTTCAGTCTCCATTAACGTTTTAAGATGATCCTCATCTCTGATATCTTTATATATGTTAACATTCAAAAAATCTATCTTAAAGTAGCCTCTTTCTTCGGCTTTTTTATATTCAATACTAGCAGTTTCAGTTAACGGATTATACGGAATAGCATGACAATATACACCGGTGTTATGTTTTTTAAAAATACCATTCTGTTCCATGGCCGCAGGTGTATGCTTGATGAGGTCAAGTATTTTTTTTCTATCAGCAAAATCAATATCAATATCCGGCAATTCTAATCTCGTCGTAAGTTGGTGCGTAGTTTCCGCGATGTTGTACTGTAATACTTGCCGCGGTGTTAGCAAACATTATAGCAATTTTTATGTTTTTTGTCAATAGGTATTGGTAAGTTAGCGCAGATAGGAAAGTATCACCTGCTCCGCAGACATCCGCTACTTCAATAGTGGGTGCAGGATATATTTTATCCTTATACTTGGCACCCCGACCCCCTAGAGTAACAATTAGTTCAGTTGGCACAGAATCAGCTAGGCTATATTCCAAACTGTTAATTTTTACATAGGCGCCTTGGAATCTTTCAAGGTCGGTTTTTTTCGTGTCAATAAACACAGGGCCATTATAATTTCGAATAATTTGTTCAATATGTTGATAGGTTAAAAATCCCTTGTTGTAATCCGAAATTATAATGGCATGAAATGATTCCCAAGGTGTATTACTAATTTGACCATCCCAAGCATCTATCTGCGGTTCATCATCGACTCTGATCAGATGTTGGCCAGACCGTTGATCAATGTATCTAGTTTTTGTAATAGTTTCCGTATTGGTAATAAATTTTATTTCACAATTTAAGTTAACTAAATTTTGATATACATTACTGGCCATGCCAGGTACCTGTACAGTATCTACAATTTTAATTACAGGTACAGGTGCCTCGGGACTCAACCGATCAACAGTTCCTATTTTATACTCGTCGACACAACTATCACCGATTAATAATATCTTGAATGGTTCTTGTTGTGGAGTATTCACCGACTCTATCATAATAAATTACCTTTTTACAAAACTGACCAGCAGTTGTGCTCTTGCCTTTCCAGTCACTGCCTTTAACCATAATATCTGGTTCGTAGTTTTTTAAAATTTGTTCTAACTCTTCTTTACTGTCAAAGAACGTAACATCATCAACAAATTTTAAACTCTCTAACATGTATTTCCTATCATCTTGATTATTGATAGGACGGTCTTGCCCTTTGAGCTCTTTGACTCTTCGGTCAGTGTCAATGACTACTAACAAATGGTCGCCGAGACTTCGAGCATATTCTAACATTTGGAGATGTCCCCTATGCAGTATATCAAAAGTTCCGTTAACTACTACTCGGGTCATAATATTTTTTCAACCTTGTTACATCTGCGCAGGTATACGTTTGATATTGATTTTTTATATTGTCGGGCATGGGGATATATTCAATGCGAGCATTATACATAGCCGCATATAAATCTGCCACATCTTTAAAGCTCATTGTTTCACCTGTGCCTATATTCCAGATTCCTGATTGATAGACATTTAAGAAAGTTTTATGCACATTACATACTGTTTCAACTGGTACAAAATCTCTAATGTAATTTTCACTACCTTCGAATAGTTTGATCACTCCAGTTTCCTTAGCCTGTTTTTCAAATTGATAAAATGGGCTTGCTTGTCCGCCTTTGTGATCTTCGTACCTTCCGTAGACATTGAAATATCGGAATCCTTGGACAAATATTCCCTTCCAATCATTTTCCAACATGTATCTATCAAAAAGATATTTGCTCCATGCATATGGACTCAACGGATTCACAGGAGCATCTTCTTTAAAATTTTGATTTAACCCATAGACACTGGCACTGCTAGCATACTGAAAGTTAACACCTTTTGCATGACATTCATGTATCAACCAACGACTGAAATCAAAATTTTGATTCATCACTCGTTCGACATTTTTTTCTGTTGTGGAAGTAATTGCTCCCAGATGGATGACCCAGTCAAGCCCGGTAACGTCGGGTTCAGATTCGCCCCATTCGAAATATCTTAGGTCATGCTCTTCTAGAGCGTCAACCATATTTTGTCCAATGAATCCGCGATCACCGGTGATCAAAATTTTCATTTTTGACTGTCGCCTTTCATTACACGGTAATTGTCTTCAACTGAGTCCGGTGTACTAACTTCTATTAATGCACCTTCCTCAATACAGATTACCTGATGAGGAAATAGCGGAGGGTTGTGCCAAACATCACCTTTGCTAATAAATTGACTGCCTTGACTAGCATCTTTGGTATTGATATATCTAACTTCAAACTTACCGTCTAGTACAAACCAAGTTTCATCTTTTTCACTATGGAAGTGCATGCTGAATCGAGCATCTTTGTTAAATTTCAATATCTTGCCACAATATTTGTCATTGGATGCAAATATAAATTCATGCCCCCACCCCTTCTCTACAAACCCATTTAATCTTGTCATAGTTCTCCACTTTCTGCTAATTTTAACATCAAGCTATAATGCTCGTATGCTTTTTTTACTGCTGGATATTTGTCTCGCAAATATTGCTCACGTTCTTTTTGTTCCATCAGTGTTTCGAACATTCTGTAGTGACCTTGTTTCTTCATGTTGTTGAACACCTCAGATTCAAAGTTTGCAATACGTTCTAATTCACTTTCTGCGATCTCTACAGTATACAACGGTTCACTATCAGTTACAATATGTTCATAGACTCTATTGAAATCCATTGGATCCTTAAAGTAGTTTATATTAACTTTGTGATACCTACTTGCTCTTTTATTCGTATCAAGCACACGAATGCTGTGATGATGGCAAAATTGTTTTACAGTTTCTTCACTCATCGAATTCCTACCTCACTACAGATTTCTTTGACTAATGCAACATCTGCAGGCAGTTCTTTAAAGCGTCTTACCCAATATGGTACATCAAACGCAGGCGCAATCATATCCAACTGGTCATCACTCATGTTTCGAATCATTGTTTGACCAGTGATTGTATTTAAAATCACCCAAGGACTAATATGTCCGTTTTTGATATCGTGTACTGCTCTATTAAGACTAGCATAATTAAAATAATGTGCAAATTCTGCACCATGCTCGTCAGCCCATTCCATCATAGTTTGTAAACTACGTTGTACTGCAGATTCTACTGGTTCTATTTTAACTGTTTCGTAAAGATATGTTTCGTACAATTCATCTCTGCACCAATGATCTAATTTAACTCCACTCTTGATCACATAATCAACAAATTTGTCAGGATATAACGGGTTAACATTGTTAATGAAACTACCAAATTTTACAAATGCATTATAATAGGCTGTATTAGAAAATTCTTCATAAGTTTTGTTTTTCTTTCCACCTTGAGCTAATTTCCAAAATTGATTGAACGCCATAAACCCGGCCTGAACACGTTTTTCATTTTTTTGTAGAGCACGCCTTTTCTTTTCACACATGTGAGCAACAAGAGTTTTTTCGTGCATAAAACTCTTACCGCAATGATTGCATTTATTAGGTTGGTCCACTAGCTGTATCATTAGAATTTATAAATTGGTAAACAATATTTGGGATCGTTGTGCATAGCAGGGCGTACTCTCATTTCCATTCTTTTTTTATTTTTAATCACAATGGTGTGTAGTAAACTAGGATCGGCTAATTGTGTGATTGTCCATGTGCCTTTACTTGCTCGTCCGGTTTCGGTTAAGAACGTGCCAAAGCTAGTTTCAAATGCGGGAATATCTCCCGCACGTTTAAAACCGCACATACTGCAATTATAATTTTTATCTTTAATAATCACAAGTAGATAATAGTCCTTAACTGTTATAACTTTTTTATACCATCCCTCTACAAATGTTTTCCAAAGCATAGCGGAGTCTTGAGTAGAAAATGAGTTATCAGTGTGCCCTTCATAGGTTTGAAACATACTGGCCTCTCCCGATTTATTTCCTAAACCTTTACCGACACTCTTAACATCAAATCCCACATCCTGACTAATCCTTACATCTATAATTGAGTTTCCGGCTCCTGCCCATTCTGCTCCTGGGATGCTGTCAGCAACTGCGTATTCCCATGTTTCTTTTCCAAGACTAAGTGGTCGGCCTAATGCAAGATGTTTCCGTAAAGGTGCCAACATTTCATCTATTTCTTTTTGGAAATTTTTTACAAAGTCCGGACCAACTAACTGATTGATCTCTTGTACTGACATAGGAACAAGGCAGTACTCACTCATACTCTTTCCTCTGTTTTTTATCAAACCCCATTTTATCAAACAGTTCGTCGCAGTCTTTTTTATCCATCATTTTAGCCAGCATCTTAATTTCACTCATTTTCATTGCAGGATATAGCTGTACTAATAGTTTTTCAATTTTGTTGGCTTTTTCTTTTTTGCCCGAAGCAAGATAAGGATGATAACAATTAACCCCAGTACCTGTGGCCGCAAACAGTTTCCACAATAACGCTTTATGATTTTTACTAAGGTCCCAGTGATTTTTATTGACCATTTCATTGGTCATTTCTAGATACCATTCTTGTATGTCTCGGTCATCCATTTTTACGTTACTGGTGTAACGCATCAGGATGTATGGACTAAATGCTTTCTTTTCTTCGTCGGTTAAATCCTCGTAGAAATGATAGGACTTTTGATCTACTGCTCTAAGTTCGCGTTGAATATCAAGTTTTGCTGTTGCCATGTTCTTTACTCAGATGATAGATAATTTTAGCACGTTCTAAAGCTTCTTGCAACATAGAATTGTTGTTAGAGGCATCAAGTATTTCTTTCCACAGATCAATTTTTAATTCTTCTTCGTCTTTCTTTGTTCGGTCATAGTCTCGACCAATTTCAAATCTAGTGTTCGGAGAAGAACCAAATTCTCTAGCGTAGGTTATACCGTTAGCTTTTTCATAAATGTAAGTAGCACCTGGCTTTAATTGTCCCATATATCACCAACATTTTGAATAATCTACAAGCTCACTTTGTCTGCTAACTTCTTTGACAAAATATGCACACACAGGTTTAGGGCCCGGTGTCAACGGAGTGCATAAAAGTTGTCCGGGGCGCATTTTTGGAAAATACCATTTAACGTCTTGATAGACATCAATAATGTCAATGTCTAAAAACTCTGGTCTAAAACTACTAAGAGGATTAAAACAAAATGTCCTAAATCCTCGGTCATTTAAACTGGTCAATGGTAAAACTTCCATGTCAGGACCTTCCGGATCTCCAACTATAGTACACCAATCTAATGGCATTGTAAGTTCATGGTTTCCGATCTTTAGTACCACTGCTGGTCCTGTAAAACTTTCTAAAAAGATTAGAGGAACAAAAAAGTGATCTGGATTAGAACTATCGCTGTTGTCAAGTACAGCGAATCTAAGATCCTCATCTATTTCATCGGGCAGTTCGTTAAGATAAAATGTCTTATCTTCTAGTGTTAAAATTTGCATTATTGATATTTTACCTTTTCAATCGTAAACGGATATTTGGCTTCTTTATAGAATTTTTTACGCTCTGTAAGATGCCTTTTTGCGTATTTGGTACTAGCGGTGAGGTCCCAGATTTGTACAAAGTCTTTGTCATCTGCTTTTCGAATGCCTCGCCCAATGCTTTGTATAACCCGTGTAAAGCTCTTTCCGGGCTCCACCATAACCAGATTAAAAATACGGGGGATATTAATACCCACAGCGGCCACACCGTAAGTCGCCACAATAATCTTGTTGTCAGCAGTTTTAACTTCGTCATATTCTGTCTTTCTATCTTTAGTTTTTACAGAACCTGAGATGAATACAGAATCTGTTAATTGTGTTTGTAAAAATTGTCCGCATTCAATTCTATCAACTAATACCAATGTGTTGCCTGATTCAGCAATGGTATTAATTAAGTTACCAAGGTAAGTCATACGATCTTTATCAGTGACAAGGAATTTTAATTCTTCGGCATACCCGTTAAATTCTTTCCATTCTGCAGTTTGAATAATGTTTACATGACAATCGCTAAGGATACCTTTTTCTTGTAATTCATGGGCGGCCACTCGGTGAACAACTTCACCTAAACTGGCACGTATGCTTTGAAATTCGTGGTCCGCTTTTGGCACAGTACCTGTCAAACCCCAACGAATAGGAGCATTGGCTAAATTGCGAGTTAGCAAAGTTTTTAGTACTTCTGCCTTGGCCATATGTACCTCGTCAACCATGACACAACTGACCCCGCCTAACAATTCTGTCAGTCTAGCCAACTGTTCTTCACCGTCAAATTCCTTGGAGCCTTTGTCTAAAATATTCAAACTTTGCCAAGTACAAATTGTGTGGGTTTTGTCAAGATTTTTTCTGTCGCCGTAGTACACACCTACATCTAATCCGCAGTTGACAAAATCTTCTTCTGTCTGCTCAACTAAACTCTTGTTAGGAACAATGGTTATTGTTCGACCGTATTTTTCACTGATTTTTGCCAAAGTTGCGGTGGTGATAGTTTTACCAAACCCGGTGGCAATTTCCTGAATACACTGCGGGTTTTCTAAAAATTTATTCACAACTTCGACTTGGTCATCACGTAGTCTAATCTTTTCCCCAGCAAATCTATGACCTACTGGCCATGTTTGATCACCCCAAAAATCTTCAGAAATTTGGTCAAAATCTAGTGTTATAGGTGTACGTAGATCTTCAAGTTCTATATAGAAATTCTTTGACTCGAGGTACTCAAGTACCTGTGGTAACATTGAAAGATAGGTTGTTCCGCCAAGGCCAAAAAAACTCACAGTACCGTCCCATCGACCTAGTTTATAGGCTGGTCGATACCTGGCAGTTGGGTCTTCATATTTGAATTTTTTAACCAAGGCTTTTCGTGTGTCAAGATCTAGATTTTCAATCTTGACATTAGTCTCATCTTTGATTATTACTTTAGCTGTGCTCAAAATTCAAAATTCCCGCGAGTTGATTTTTCCGAAAAATATATGGTGTTGTGATGATTTTCCACGTAATTTTTGATCGAATAATGAACACCACCGAAGCCTAGATTGATGACACTATTGAAATATACTTTTGATTTTAACAGAGGTTTTGGAAGTTTGCTACTGATAAAAACAATTTGTGTTTTTTCTGTTATAGGAGAGTTGAGTTTATTAGATTTCACAAAATCGTTGAATTTTTTATGGGTATCTGAAGGTAAACGAAACAACACACTCATGTGTGTATTCTCAATCCCTATAGACTTTAAAAAATTATAAGATTGCTCTAATTTTTCCAGCTCACTACCACCGGGTATCACAAACACACTCGGCCCTAGATAATTTATAAAATCGCACAATTCAAAAAATGGGGTATTTTTAGGGTCTACGTGGAATTTTTCACTGGGATCACTTTTTAAGAAATCTCTAACAATAGCCGGAACTTCGTCACTGTCCAAAAAATTGGAAATATTTTCATCCCATGTAAAAATTCCAATTTTTCTTGCTTCAAATACTGATTTTAAAATATCATTAGAAGCTAACTCTGGAATATTTTTAGGAATATTGATAAATTTTGGAGTATTGTTTTCAAGGATTAACATAGGAACATGTTTTTCCATATTTTCCATGACTGCGTTTATTTGTGAGATATAATTTTCAAAATTTTCGTCATATTGAAAATTTTCGTCTTTGGCAAAGGTTGCTAAAAATACCAAATTTTTCTCGCAGAGTGAAAAAATCCATGATTTTTCCTCTTTATCCCAAACTGCATGACCTAGGTCCTCTTTAACAGAACGAATTCTGTTAACATAGGCTTCATTGTAGGGAAATTCTACTTTAATAACAGACCCCATAGGATCTTTTTTAATAAAAGAGATTTTTTTCAAACTGCCAATTAACCTAAAAGGGTATTTGTATGTGGGATTTGTTAAAAAATTGGTGATATCGGTGGAATACATTGCTGACAACACAGCACTGTGTTTTTTTAACATTTTTAATGCTAAAGTTCCCTGCTTTTCTGTAAATCCAGAACCGCGATTAATTTGATCAGCAAAACTTCTTATAAGTTGTTGATCCCAGGCATTAATTTTTACCGGAGCACTGCCTAATTTAACAATTAAATCTTCAATATCTAACATAATTTAAATTATACACTCATAGTGTAATATCTTCAAGGCCTGCGGCTCTTAATTTAATAATATTACTTAATTGCCATTGTTTAATATCTAGACCTTTGATAATGCCCAACCATTGATTTCGCAACATGGCAAATTCGTTGATGATTTTTTCCATATCGACAACATCTGGCTCGCCTTCGACAAATTTTTCACAGTCGCGACTACTCAACGCTCTCTGATAATTTTCTAAATATTTTCTAAATGCTTTAGACTTTATTCTGCGATGTTCGATATTTAGATATTCAAGAACAGCTTCAATTTCCTGTAATTGATTAAATCTATGTTCAACAATACCCGGCAAGGCCGCAGAAGCCTTCTCTACGTTACCGTAGATTTTGACTTCTTTTCGGGCCTCTTCGAGTTCGTTGTAAAAATAATCTAGACAATTTGGAAGGTGTGCTATGTCCTTGCTGACTTTAGCATACCAAGACATGATCAGTCCTCGTCTTGATCATAATCCCAGTTATCTTCTTCATCTTCATCGTCATCAGTATCTTTAAATTCGTTAACCACAAGATTGATTGCTGTATCTAGATGAGGATCGTAACCTGTAATTCCTTCAAGGGTTGATATATCTATATCTTTTCCTACTAAGAAATCTACAAAATGGTTAGCCGCAACTTCTCGGCTTTTATCAGGGATGTATTCTTTAAATATATCCCAAACTTCAATAATTAAATCTTCTTCCATTATTCTTCTCCTGAATCTTCAATAATTTCAAGTGGCTGGGCAATTACTGAATTATCCCATTCCAACATAATTGACATCAATTTATCTTCAGTCCAATTCTTGCGAAATTCTGAACTGATTTCACCAGTTTTTTTGCTAACATATTGTAGCTTGTTTCCGCTTTTTGTCAAGATCCCCATTTTCTCGAACATATCAACCAATCCTGATGTAGGACTCATTCCTGTTGAATATGGAATCTTTACCTGTACAGTTTCAAATGGTTTTGCATATCTAGTTTTCATAACCTTACAGGCGCTACGGATACCTAATACATCGCTGACTTTATTGCCATCCTCATCCTCTTTGAGTTTGAGTTTTTTCATAGCAACAACAATGCTAGAAGCATATACAAAGCCTTGGCCACCGCTGATTTTATCATCAGGGTCAAACATATCTTGACTAGCATATGTGTGATTTGTACAAACCATGCCTACGTTCCAAGAACCGAACATGTTAACACAGTTACGAACAAGACTTGTAAGTGCTTTGGGTTTACGACCCATATCACCTTTCATTTCACCTGCTTCGAACTGATTTACATCAGTAGGAGTCAATAACATTCCAAGACTGTCAATAACAAACAACACCTTATGACGTTCTTCCTCCGGCATAAGTTTGTATTCTTTCATGAATTCAGAAATAGTTTTTGCCACATCATCAATCATGGCCATATTAAGTTTCAGCAACTTTTCTGCGCCAGTATCAACACCTAGATCCAACAACCATTTTTCATCTAAAGCATTTTCGCTATCAATAAGGATAACAAAAATTCCTTGTTCTTGTGCATGACGAATGATGTTTCCTGAACAGATATAACTTTTACCTGCTCCACTTTCTCCAGCAAACACTGTAACCTTACCCAGAGGAACTCCTTTAAAGAAGTCCCCTGAGATAAGATAATTCAATGCGTAGTTGCCGGTACTGATCCAATCAGTTGGATCATTAAACCCAATTCCTAAGCCATCAATACTTTTAGTGATAGACTTGCGGAACTTCGAAATATCGAAGGCCTTACCCATTGTCTATCTCCTTATTTTGCTTGACGGTTACGGATCATCGCAATGATATCTGCCGCACGATTTCCAGCGTCTCCACCGGCACTTTCTGCTTTGGCAGGAGTACTAGCCGGAGTAGGAGTTGTTTCGAACGGTGCATCATCTTCGTCTGCAGGAGCAGATGAATTTGCAGGTACTGCTGTGGTACGAGGAGCACTACCGGTACTTTGACCACTACCGCCCATGCCAGCTGGCTTAAAGTATTGACCCCAACGATCCATGTCAAATGCTTCACCATCTACTGATGCTTCGAACATTTCTTTGATGACCTTGAGCTCAACTTCACCTGGCTTCTTGGGCAAGAAGTCCGAAAGATTAAACAATCCGTACTGTTTAATAGCCGCATTTTCTGCTTCGCTTAGGGCACGTTCACGACGTCCCCAATTTGAAGTAGAGTAATCAGCATAACCACCTTTTGAAGTTTTAGTGATTTTGAAATCCAAGCCACGGACGTAGTCTGTTGGCAATTCTTCAATTTCACTGTCCATCAATGCGTTCTTAACAATGTTAAAAATCTGGCTACCGATGATGAATCGACGAATTGGATTCTCGGGAGTTTTATCTTCTTGATACTTGCTGTCTACCACAAAACCTTGGAACAAGTAACTCTTCTTCTTCCAGTACTTACGGCCCATATCTTCCAAAGATTTGTCTTTGAACCATGGACGAACTTCTGTAAGAATAGGACAGGTCTCGCCCCACATTTCCATGCAAGGAACTTGTACTTGTACAGGTTTAGAGTTGGTTTCACCTTTGACACCGGCGAATGGCAATTTGATCATTGCACGTTCAATCCAGAAAAAAGTGTTGTTTGCATCACCGTCTGGAAGGAAACGTACTGTTGCATTAGTACCTTCTGCGATATTCCAATGGGGATAAATTGCGTTGTCACCACCGTAGTTGGCGGTATTTGATTGTGCGCTGTTTTGAAGTTTTGCGCGGATTTCTGCTAAAGTGGCCATAATAATCTCCTTAATGTTTATGCCTTTGTTTTGCCATTTTCTTAAAGCCTACTGACTAAAAGAAAAACTGTGCATAGAGTTAACTATACACAGTTTTATTTATCATTGCAAGCGTTAACCTGCTATATTATGATTTTATTTTGCCAAACCTGATAATTTTATAATTGAGGAAAGCTCTTCACTTATGCCTAATTCTGCCTTCTTACGGGCTAGTCCTGCTGAGCTTGTTGGGCTATTGGTTTTTTCTTTTTCTAAATCTTTGGTGGACATTTTCCAGTCTCCGCCCTTTTCCTTACGCATAAACGCAGGAACTTGGCTTTTGTCTGGACCGTTGCCTTCTTCCATGCCTTCAACTTTGGTTTTGATGTTGCCTACTAATTCTTTCAATCGAGCTAGGCCGTCACGGTCATCAACTTTATTCACATGGCCGTGACGCTGTTGCCACTCATTAGATAATTTTTCAATTAATGCTTCTGCCATTTGGTAAGCCTGTTCACCTGCTTTGGAACCATATTGTTCTTCTACTGCTTTCTTAACATCCATTGCAATGTTTTCTGCTCCGCGGAAAGGTCCCACTTCTGGATTGTCGCGGTTATAAAAACTCTTGACCTTTTCTGCAATCATTTTGATCATGCCCTGCTTAGATCCTTTGACCTTTTCTGCTGTTTCAGCTGTAGGTTGCTCAGGTGCCGGCATAGCAGGAGCTGGTTCAGTAGAAGCTGGTTCAACAGGAGCCTGTGTATCACTCATGCCCAATGCTACTAAAATTTCTGGGTAATTTTCGTTGGCCCATACTTTGAATACTTCAATCGGAGGTACACGAATTTCTTCAGCCCGTTTCTTTTCATCCTGCATGGCATCTTTTAGGTCTTCATCGTCAATGCCATACTGACTAAAGAAATTATATGCAGTTTCAAAATCTAATTCAGGACCATCTTGCCCCTGTGGTAATTCTGAAAGTCCCTGTTTAAGTTCTTTGATTTGTTCGTCAGTTAATTTGCCTTGTTCAACTGCTTCGGCCCATTCGTTGAATGCATCAAATGCGCTTTCTTTGACATTTGAGTCGCATGCACATGGATCTTCTTTGCATTCTGGGCAAACATCAGTTTCTTCTTTGACATAATCTTCAAGATCAACCTTGTTTGCTTCCCCCATGATTCTGTGCAACAGAGGGAAATAACCTGTTAATTCTTCTTGGAAAGAACTTTGTGTAAATTTACTCTTATATTCTTCCATGGTAACTGCATCAAGCTCCATGATGTCGTCGTCCATGGGTTCTTGTTCATTAAATTCTGCTAACCATGATTGGTAGTGGTGTTTCTTTCCTAATGCGTCTATCTTTGCTTTGAGCTCGGTCAATCGGCCTACGGCCCTCTCAGTGATGCCCATAGCGTCGTCGTGTAAACTTGTTCTTTGTATTTTACGTTGAAATTCTTGTAGTTGGGCGATTTCTTCGCTCATACTGATGATTGCCTTGCCTGCAGGATCATGCGGAATACCGCCGTGATCTACGTGCTGGGCCATGGCAAATGCGCCTGCTGGATGGATGAACGGATATTTAAAACGCTCACCATCTCTATTTTGAATAAAAATTGCCTTGATGTTCTTACGTTGACTACGAGCACCTGCAAACATGTCGTCAACTGGTTTTGCATGCCTTACGATAACTTCGGTAGATCCTTTGATAGCGCGGCTAGTTTTTTTGGTACTTTTTTGGTTCCAACGTGATTCATTCATATTATTCATTTCTGGTTCTTCCTTAGGACCTTGTGTTGCGGCCAAATGTTGAAAATCATTTCGATCAAGATTTGTTTTGGCAATATCCCGAGTATCAAATCTCAACAGTCTGCGCATGGCAAAAAATCGCATTTCTCTTAAGAAATTATACCAATCTTTTTTGGCAGGGTCGTCTTGATTTTCAGTAATCCCCTGGCTATAATAAACTTTTAAACTGCCTAGATCATTTAAACTTAGACTTACACGGCCTAGGTTGTTACCTTCTACAACAAAATCAAAATCAAAAAATCTTGCTTGCGCAGGGTCAATAGTAACTGCACCCGTTTCATCACCCATTTCTAGATTGCTGAATCGGCTACGTATTTTGTCAAAAACATCTTGGCTGATTATTTGGATAGCTTTCATATTGTTATTTAGTAAGAACTGATGTAGATAGGTAGAGGCATGTCCCATTCGTCCTCTGCTTCTTCTCGAAGTTTATCGTAAATTGCAGGATCCCATTCTTGTAATAATATGGCCATGCGTAAGGCTAACAATACACTGCTCACTAAGTCGTCGTGACTGCCTGTTTTTCCGGCAAAACTTATACCCTTGGCCACATAAGTTTTAAGTTCCGAAATTAAAGATTTAGAATGTAATTTCATTCTATTACTTTCGATGAGATGTTTTAATTTGGCACATATAGAAATTTTACTAGTATGTGTTGTGTTGAATCCTTTACGGAATCTACGCACATGGCCTTTCTTAATTGGCTCACTTAAAAACAATCCCGGGATACTTTCTTCACCAATTTCACTGATCGATACCAATGCGGCTTCGCCTACTGTATTGTTTTCTACGCTGTAATATAAACTAGCAGTGGCACCTTTTTCTGCACATTCATTTTGTATGTACTGACAAATATCTCTTAAGATCCTAACTTGCCCCTGGATAGGGGTGAGGTTATGATGCCATTCTGCTATTTGTTCAAAGCTAGGTAATTCTAACACCTGTATGGCGGCCGGGTCGCCGCCTGTGCCTAAACTAGGGTCAAGTGCTACAATATAGGTGTTTTTAGGATTGATTTTTTTATACCAACGACATTGCCCCATTTTCATAATGGGTTCTTTACCGTCAAGATCGGCTAGTTTGATACTGCTGATTAATGTTTCATCAAATACTAAAAATTCACATTCGTGTTCACGTCGGAATCGTTCTTCTCCCACACGCGATCTTTCTTCGTTGGCCCATGTTTCGTCGCGATCTGGATGTTGGCTCCAAATGGCCGTATACGGAGAAAATCCGTTTTTACCCAACGGTGTAGTATTACCGAACTCGTCCGTTCTTTTATTAGCTTCTTTCCAGATCAAAGAAAATTGATCTTCGTCACTGTTAGGTGTTGATGTAATAATTGCCTTACCACCTGTAGCCAGTGTGGGTGAGATCGAAGTCCAGAACTCTGTAGCAATGTTAGGTTCTACGTAGGCAAACTCGTCACAGTATAGTAGTGATACAGACATACCACGACCTGTTGTTTCAGTTGTTGTCTGTGCAACGATACGAGAGCCGTTGTCAAATTCAATTGATTGCTTATTATAACTGGTAACACCAGCACGTATCCAGTCGGGGCAAGTTTCGTATGCATAACGTAATCGTTGCATAATTTCCTGCGCACCTGTATATTTGTGCGCCGAGATAAGAATTGTGCTATCGGGTACAAACATACCATACCATAGCAAATAGCCTACGGCCGTTGTGGTCTTTCCCATCTGGCGCCCTAGCATATTTACGCTGAATCTATTGTCGTTGTAGCTCTGCAATAATTCTTTTTGATATTCAAATGCTTGGTATTGCATCTTGCCCTTAGTAGGGTGCTGAATAAAGAAATAATTTTCAAGAAAGAAAGCCGCACCTGTCAACGGATCTTGACATTTCAACAAGTTCTCAATATCCTGCTCACTGAACTTTTGTTGTGTGTGAGCAGTTTTAATTAACTTGGCGTCGATAGTTTTTGTTACCATACCTTTATTTACTGAAAAAAATAGCCTCCGAAGAGGCTATGTGGATTAATAGTAGATTAATCGTTATCTGTCATAATGTCGTCTTCGTCACTTTTTGTAAGTTTGACCTTACCCTGTAACTCTGGTTTATTTTTAAGGATTGCTAGGGCGTAGTTATTAGCACCTTTCCTCCAATCAAAGACTTTAATTTCACCTCTGCTTCTAAGGATTCTTCCGTCAATCTTTATATACCATGGGCCGCGCTCTTTTTCTCGTTGTGCTCTTTGCCATTCTGGATCATCTTCGTGTCCTAGTTCATGCTGTAATTCAGCACGTTTAAATGCACGTTTCTCATAATCCATTTGACCTTGCTCACGACGCTCTTGATCCATTGGATTGTAATATGAGCTTCTGCGGCCGTAAACTTCACTTACTTTTTTTTTTGATTCAGCTTCGGCTACAAACTCTTTGTATTCGGCCATTAATGATTCATATGCTGTTGGATTAGCATTAGGTTGATTGGTGCGTCGACCAAAGCCCGCTCCGGGTTGATTTTCGTGGTGAGCAAACTCTTCAGCATCAAACTCAGGGACATCACGCGGATCATTAGGGCTGTTGTCATATTGTCCCTCGTCTGTTTCTTCTTCGTCACCTGTGTGCATACGATCGATAACACTACGCATTACTTCTGTATCACTGTCACCTTGCACAGGTTCTACGGATACCATTGGTTCAGCAGTCAATGCCGCTGGCTCTTGTCCAATGCCTAAATGACTTGGTTCTACCTGATGCACGCCTGCTAGTTGCATAATGTCTTTTAGCATGCCTGTTAATTCAGAGCCGCTGGCCGCTGTCATGTTAATGGTTGCAGGTGTGCTAGAACGATCTGTTCCCATCATACCCATTGGGCCGCATTCTTCAAGGTCGGCACTTTCTTTAACAATATTTGGATTTCCGGCATCTAGCTCAGATAATCTTTTCATTAAATCGATCATTTGCATAATTATTTCCTTAGGTCCTGTGCCTGAAACTTTAGAAGACTTTCTTGTTTGACTTCAGTATCAGTGTTAAATTTTGCGGCGCCTTCTGTAGGAATTTCTTCACCGCGGGCCTTGCGTTGTAGTTTTAAAATATCGTTAAGTTCTTTGACAAATCCTGTATTGTATTTGTCGCCATAATAATCTTCAAATTTAGCATTTGGTGATTCTTTGTAATCTGGGTCGTCTAACAATGCACCAGTAGGTTGCTCTTT
>Ga0209400_1000799_pt1 | contig 27336 bp, 27 predicted proteins | sample M_130807_EF_Meta_FD_187313 | JGI IMG/M metagenome (GOLD analysis project Ga0209400, IMG submission 187313) | Freshwater microbial communities from Lake Montjoie, Canada to study carbon cycling - M_130807_EF_MetaG (SPAdes) (version 2) | ecosystem: Environmental > Aquatic > Freshwater > Lake... | reverse complement strand
TTTTTTTTTTTTTTTAACTAAATTTTCAACATTTTTTTTTTTTTTTTTTATTTTGTTTTCCAATAATCCAATAGTTTTTATAATATTTTCTCTATTAGTAATTTTCAAATAAGTTTCACTAGCGTTTCTACATGAAGATATTAGTTTATCAAATTCCATATTTATGTATTCAGCATTGTGTATTTTTTCATTTTCATAATCACTTGAAAAATAACCGAGTTTATTATACCATGATTTACCTTCAGTTAATATTTTTAATATTGCTAAATCAATATTACAGTCATACATTTTAACTTCAGAAGTATCAAGCAAAGTAATATATTGAATATTTTTCATTGATTTTGCTAAATCTTCTATTTTATTCAATAAATATGTTCCGCTATTTTCCCCACATTTAGACAATTTTTCAATACGAATATTGTCTAATAAAAAATGTATAGTTAAACATTCTTCGTTGTTTTTGGTTTCTATTTTATATTCATTATCATTTATATTTTTCACATCATATAAATCGCTTGTGAAAAAATCATAAATATTATTTTCCATCTTATAAAATATAAGTATAATAAATTATAACCTTTTCTCATTTACACCTAATTTTTATGAAACTCATAAATAATTCTACTTGATTTTATTTTATTATTTTTTTTATTATAATATGGGCGTTTTAAATGAGAAAAGGTGTAAACCCTTGCTCGATTTTAGCAATATTCGATTGCGGATTATTGCTTATATGTTTAATGGTGTTATTATGTTTTGTCCAATCACTTAAATATCTGCATGAATAGTCACATATTTCACAATAAAATTTAGGCTCGATTTTTTTTATAAACTCGACAGACATATTGCTAAAATAGCAATATAAAAAATCGAGTAATTATTAACGAATCCATTTTTCGGGAAAATTTGTCGTAACAAATTGAAAATTATTTTTTTTGCGCCCTTACGATAATTTTCAATTATGGTCACAAAACACGTTTTTTTCGGCAAAACTTTTCTAGCATTTGAAAAATGGACAAAAAAAATGTCCATTTTTTGATTTTCCAAAAAAGTTTTGAAATTTTTTTTGTTGTTTTTACACCTTTTCTCATTAAAAACGCCCATTATATTATAAATGATTATCTAATTCATCAATACTAATTCCCATATCTAAATATTTTTGAATTCTTGAAGGATGCATTGTTTTTTGTATGAGTTCTTCTTTATAAATATTACACCGCGTTTTTATTTTTTCATAATCATAATCAAGCATACTTGGCACGCGTACTAACATACACAAATCAATTTTATATGGATTTTTTTCTAATAAATGAATAGCATTTGGATTTCTGGTTAATCGCCACCAACAATTAGAAGTTAATTTATCCAGATTTTGTTCTATTAAATGTATAGCATTTGGATTATCTACTAAACCAACCCAACAAATTTTATCTAGATTTTGTTCTAATAAATGAATCGCATTTGGATTATATGATAAATGATCCCAATAAATATTGGTTGGATTTGCTTCTAATAAATGAATCGCATTTGGATTTTCTGATAAAAACACCCAATCAATCTTATCTGGATTTGCTTCTAATAAATGTATAGCATTTGGATTGCTTGATAATGAAGGCCAATGTATTTTATCTGGATTTTGTTCTAATAAATGAATAGCATTTGGATTTTGTGATAAATTATACCAACTAATTTTATCTGGATTTTTTTCTAATAAATGAATAGCGTTTGGGTTAAATGTTAACCACCACCAATAAATTTTATCAGGATTTTTTTCTAAAAAATGTATAGCATTTGGATTTGGATTAAATGATAAATTGTTCCAAATATTATCATCTTTACTATTTTCAATATCAATCCAGCGGTTTATTTTATACATTTTCAATAAAAGTTTTCTTGTATTTTGCTGATAATGAATTGTTTATAAGATTAATTCAATTTTTTTATTATAAAATGGACGTTTTACATGTGAAAAAAGTGTAAATAATAAATTGGATTTTTAACTTAAAGAAGAAAAATAAAAAAGAATATTCACTATCTTTTTTTATTTTGTAAAATAATATAATAAACAAATTTATATAATATACATAACACACATTCAATGAATATATTTTTTTTATTTAGTTCAATTGTTTTGTTTTTCCCACTCTTTGAAGCGTTTTTAAATATAAAATTTGGTAATAAAATAGTAATAAAAGATAGAGAATATCATAAAGAAATAAAGTATAAATTACCCTATTATAAACAAAATATTGTAAACAAGATTAATGGATTTTACGGATTAATAGGTCCAGATGTAAATATTACGACCGTGAATAATTTATTTGATTTATTTGTAGGAGATGGAACTATTCAGGGTGTATTTTTTGATAATGGTAATGTTACGTTTGTAAAGCATTTAGTACGCACCGATAAAGTTTTATATGAAGAACAGAATGGTAAAATACCAAAGAATAATTTTTCAAAATTTATATTTACTGTTTTTAGTAAGATTGGGTTATTACCAGATGTAATGGGATTAGCGAATACTGCATTACTTAAAGTAAAGGATAAGTATTATGCATTATATGAAAGAGATAAACCCTACTTGCTTGATATTAATTTTGATGAAAAATATATAAAAACGATTTCAAAACAAGCGGTTAAAAATATATACCACATTTCAGGACATAGTAAATACTCAAATGATTTAATAGAAACGATAGATTATGATATATTAACAAATACAGTGAAATATTATCAATTAAATGAAAGTTTTGAGACAGTTAAAAGTAAAAACATCAAAACAAATTTTATGCCAGTTGTTCATGATTTTATGGTTACTAATGATAAAGTAATAATAATGGATTCACCATTATGCATAGATAATGAAAACATTTTTAAAAAAAAATTACCAATATTCTTAGATAATAAGAAGCAGACCTTTATTCATATATATGATAAAATAAATAACATAGTAGAAAGTTACAATACAACTAGCAGTTTTTACATGTTTCATTACGCGGATTATGTGGAAACATCAAAAACAATAGAAATATATGGATCTTTATACCATGAATTGGATTTTTCAAATTTAAATGTAAAGGGAAATTATCGCAAGATAAGAATAGATAAAATTACAAAAGAGGTTATAATAGAAAAAAATAAATTACTAGAAACATATAATTTGGATTTTCCAATAAAATATGATAATAAAATAGTTTTTCGAAATATTCATAATATGACGATAAATGGATTTATTATAGTAGAAAATATGAAATTAATAAAAGAAATTATTTTTGATGATTTATTTATATGTGGCGAACCCGCATTAACAAAAATAGAAGGCATTCCTCATCTAATATTTTTTGGATTTTCAAAAAGCAAAAATAGCATATATTTAATTAATTTGTATAATTATCAACGTATAGAAATTCCAATTCCACTGGAATTAAATATAGGATTTCATTCTATTTTTATTCCGAGTCCAAAATGATTTTTTGAAATTGTTGACATTGGTTAATAAGTAAAAATTATCATTTGTATTGTTACGGTAAAACGAATCTAAATGATATACAGTGGGTGAATGTGGTATATAGATAATTTAGACCAAGATAATTGTTTTGTAATCAATGTCAATTTTGGATGCAATAATATAATTATATAATTTTTTTTGTTGTGGTAATATAAACGGATTAAATAAAATGGATGCAATTAAAAATACTGGTAAAAATACAGGTAAATATAAAGAGGCATATAAATTTACAAAAATAGGAAATGCAATTACTAGTTTGGTATTTTTATCACCAATAATATTAATTTTTACTAGTTTATATATAATAGCATCCTATAATAGTAAAGCGATAATATTTTATATTTTATTTTTAGTATTAGGGTTATTTATACGGTACTTATTTATAAATCGTTCATCAAAAAATTATACGTTTAATCCATTAGATGATACAGTATGTTCTTCTATTTATTATAAAACATATTTCGGTAGTTTAACGATTACAGTATTTATTTTTGGATATACATTGTTTTATTTTTTATTACCGATGTTAATGAATAAAAAGGAATACAATGGTAATGGTATTAATTATATATTAATAGTTTTACTAATAGGATATTTATTAATAGATATTATGGTAAAAAAATATTATAATTGTTATAAAATAAATAATGTTAGTAATTTATTATTTTCATATGAATTGTTTACAGGTGCTTTAGTTGGTTCATTTGTAATTATATTTTTGAATTTAATAAAATTATCAGATTATATATATTATTATCCATATGTTAATAAACAAACAGTATGTAAAATGGTAAATAATAATACATATGGTTGTTATGCAAATTAGATGAATTACCAAAAATAATACGATTTAACAAATAATATTATATAATTATAATATAGTATATAATTATATAAACTTATCAAAATGAATAACGGTATGACTTTTAATGAAATGAGTAAAATAAAAAGACGTGGATCATTTAATGTATTGAAATTTGATAATTTAATGTTAGCATTAGTACTATTTTCCCCAATGATTATACCAATAGCATTATGTGCAATATCAATTGCACAACAAAATATGAATTGTTTGTTTTATTTATTTACATTATTATTTGCATTGATGGTACGTAATTATGTTATAGGTAAAGGTGATATAACAAACACATTGATTAATTCAGAATCAGAATCAGAATTATGTTCTTCTATTAATTATGGTTCGTTAAATGGAAATATGACATTTTCTATTTTTATTATAGCATATTCTATATTTTATTTATATACACCAGGATATGCAAAAATATCACAAAGTAATATTGGTTTATTAGTATTATTAGTTGTATATGCAATATTAGATATTATGATAAAGAAAAATTTGGGTTGCTTTAAATTAAAAACTACAAACTTTATGGGTTTATTCTTTAATGTTTTAGGAGGCAGTATAGCGGGTTACATAGCAGTTACAATATTATATACATTAAATTTAACAAATTTTTTATATTTCAACATGTTGTCAAGTAATGCAATCACTTGTAGTGTTCCTAAACAACAAACATTTAAATGTACAGTATATAAAAATGGTCAAATAATATCATCAACAACAACAAAATAATTAAGTTTCATTCATACCCATTATACATTTTCTAATTTTAGAAGATAAATTATAATTATCAATCATAATATCACCAATGGTTATATCAAAATATAATTTTTCAGAATCAGTTTTGTTATTCGTATTTTTTTTAAGAAAATCAGAAAATAACCAATCAGTAGTTTGTTCATTTAATCTTAATGAATAAATAACATAAATAATAACAGTATAAATATCATATAACCCTAAATTATAAAATGTGGTTTGGTTTTTGATAATATCTCCAATATTCATAATAGTATTATTATCATTATTACAATCAAAATTTAGAGTATCATTTTCTGGCTCATCAGTTGATGAATTGTATTCGTTTATGAATATATTATGAATCAATGATATTAAATCCGATTTTTCAGAAATATCCATATATATATTTATGTATTGAAATATTTAATATTGTTTAAAAACCATGATTTGAATTCTTTTACAATGAATTTTCTATGTAAATTATCTGCTAATAATTTACTATTTCTATTAGTATAAAATACTTTTATAAAATTATTATACACATCAAATATATTTTCATTATTATATTGAAATAATATTGCTTCTGGTGCAAGCGGTTTATCTTTACGTTTATTTACACTATTGTGAAATATAAACAATGTGACAATTAAATCATTTTTATTTTTTAGTAACATAGGATTAATTTTATTTAAAAAAAGAGTTGCATGTCTAGAACAATCAGGACAAGGAAGATTAGAACATATTCGTTTAATAAAATTGATTAAATCTCTACCTATAATATGAAATGATTCGTCTTTTATTCTACATGCTAAAACATGGAATAATTTCCATATATGTGGTCCCCATTGATCTGTAGTCATTAAAATTATTTTATTATTAATAATATAAAATATATTAAAAATAAAAATATAACTATAATAAATTATGATTAACGTTGAAGGAAATCTAAATTTTTTTGAAGAATTAAAAAAACAATTAAGTTCCAATAATGATGTTGTGGATGGATTAGATGTAAGTAATAATATAAATGATGGTAAATGTTTAATAACAAATGAAAAATTGACAGATGGATATGTTACGTTATTATGTAAGCATAGTTTTAATTATGTTCCATTATACAATGATTTGGTAAATCATAAAAAATTATTAAATTTAGAAACACAGTTTTTAAAAACTAATGAAATAAGATGTCCATATTGTCGTACTAAACAATCTATTTTATTACCATATTATGATATGGAAGGTGTAAAAAAAATTATAGGTGTGAATTATATTAAAAAGGCGGGTACGTTTGTTGGTAATTGTGAATATTATGAATTGAAAAAAATGATATTATTGAAAGATTGGTTAGATGTAAAAATGAAAATGTTGGATGAAAAATTAGACACAAAAATATGTTCGAATATAGTTTCTACTTTATCAGAAGATGGTAAATGTTATTGTAGTATTCATAAAAAATATGCAAAAATGTTATTTTATAAAAATAAAAAATATGAACAGAAAATGAAATTGTTAAAAGAGAAAGAGGATAAAAAAAATAAAAATGCAAATACTGAAAATGTTGTTATGAATTTAGAATTATGTAGTGTAATATTAGTTTCAGGAAAAAACAAGGGTACACAATGTTCGACAAAAAAATATAACAATGAGATGTGTAAACGACATTATAATTTACACAGTAAAAAAGATGTGTTTAAATTTTTAGATGAATTAGATGAATTAGATGATAATAAACATGAAAACACAAATGTAATAAATTAAATATAATATTTTTGTTAAAATACATAAATATAAATATAAATATAAATATAATAATAGTATAATAGTCTAAATAGTAAATACGATGGAAACAAAAGAAGAATTGATAGAAAATATTAAAGAGTGGATTAAAATAGATAATGAAGTTACAAAAATGAAAGCAGAAATCAAAAATAAAACAGAAAAGAAAAAACAAATAACCGAGAATTTATTAAATGTAATGAAAAAGAATGAAATAGATTGTTTTGATATAAATGGTGGATCATTAGTTTATAAAAAGAATAAAGTTAAAAAAGGATTATCAGGTAAAACATTATTAACTGCGTTACAAAGTTATTATGTAAATCAACCTAATACAGCAGAAGAATTGACAAAGCATATATTAAATAGTAGAGAAGAACAGATAAAAGAAACAATTAGAAGGAAAATATTAAAAATATAATATATATTTGATATGATATAAAAATAATTTAAAATTATATTTATATACAATGATTCCATCATGTATGAATACAAATTTAAAATTACAAAAGGAAAATGTTAATTACATAAAAGAATTTAAAAATATATCAAAAACATATAGTCGAGATGATGATTATGTTATTAAAGTAGAAGAGGTGAATAATTTAATAGAATCGTCTTTATATAATAATAATATAGAACCAAATAATATAAATAGTTGTGAACAATTAAGTAATGATAAATCCTATTATTATCAAGCGTTAGAATGTTTAAATACAAATATAAATGATGTATATGATACAATTTATGGTGGTAGAGTACATGTATGTTTATATTTTGTAAATACTAATGCAGTACATCCATTTCTTGAATTTTTATTGGTGAAAAATAAACACTGTGATATTGATCCAGATGTGTTAATGTTTCCGATGTTTTTATATTATAAAGATTTGAATATTGATATATTAGATGAATCGACACGATTGCAAAAATTATTATTGTTGAATACAGAAAACAGCATATTTAAAGGTTATTTAATGGAGGAAAATAACTTAATGAATGATATATATTTATTTTATGAATTAGATAGTAGACAAATAGATTATGGTCACGGTGAATTATATAGAAATAATTTATTGTGGAAAGTGACAATAGATGAAATGGTGAATAGTCGTTTAGTATGTAATTTTCCTGTAGATGATTCAGTGACGTTTTTCTTTGTTAAAAATATGCAATTTATGTTTTTGCATAAATATAACAATAATGAAAACAATGTAATTTATGAAACGCCCACAGTTGTATATCATGGAGTGGAAGAGTCAATGTTATATTTTAAATATTTATTTGGTGTATCGAAAATGTCTAGTGAAGAAATAATGGGTCCATTTTATTATTTTACGGATTATAATAATGCAATTAAAATGAGTATGGATAGTTTTATAAATAAATATAGTAATATTGAAACCGATAAAAAACTAGGAATCGTAAGATCTGTAATATTTTTAGGAATAAATAAAGTTCCCATGAATTATCCTGAAGATGAATACGATGAATCTTATTGCAATTCAATTTTGACAGCTATAGATAATAATAATGCAAATACAAATAGAATTTCAGATCATGATGGTGTATGGAGTAATAATTATGATAGTGTTTATCTGGGTAAATTATTATTAGATAATGGAGAATTTATTAAAGGAACACCACTATGGGTTGTAAAAAATTATGATCAACAAGTTTCGTTGTCATATCATTATTTATCTTCAAAAATAGTAAAAGATGGACGGTCTGAAAATGAAGAACATCATATTTTATGATTAAATTTACAGTATAAAATATAAAATAAAAGTATATAATTATGATTTTCTTTCTAACATAATTATATATTCGGATTTTAATAAATGGATACAGTAACGATATTAGGGAGTACATTAGTATTATTTTATTGTATTGTACAAGTAATGATGTTTTATAATGTACCAGCAAATGTATATATAATATATTTGATATTTTACATGTTTTTAGTTCTTACATATGTTATGATAGGTGATAAATAGAATATTATAGTTTATTATACTTTATTATCATCTACGTCGTTGTATTCAAATTCGGTATAAAAATCATTCATTGTAATCGTTCCTTTAATATCATTGATAATTTTTTGTAATAGTTCAACATCTAATTTATCTTTTAAATTATCAATGATTTCTGAATCAACCGGAAAACGATTATTTATGTCAAAAAATGTTTGTTTAAATGTTTGAACAAGTAGAATATTTTTTTCATCTTCTGTTTTAACTCTATTTTCTATATATCTTTGCTTTAATTCTTTTTTTTTGATAGTTTTAATTACATTTTCATCACTATTCCATTTGTTTCTAAATTTTTCTGTAGCAATTAAAACATCACATATTTCTGGTTTAGCGATATTTTTCACTTCTTCTGTATTTTTAAATGATGAATTGAATAATTTTATAACTTTTTCTGGAATAGTAGGACTGGTTTCTACTAATCTATCGTATTCTTCTTTATTCATTTTTATCATATGTGTAACATCCATTCTCTCATCAGGATGTTTAGCAAGTTCAATTTTAATATTACGATAAAATTTATCCCATGCAATTGCACTAACCCTATGCGCTTCATTCAGTTGTGTTATTTTTAAAAATTGTTGAACTGTGGTAATTATTCCTGCTAAAATATTGAAACCACCAACAATCATTGCAAAATAATTTTGATAAGCAACAGGTACGCGTTCTTGTGCAAAATTAGCAGTTCCTGTTACGGTTGATATAACAATAACTGGAATAGTATACCATGCGTTTAAATAAGAATAAAGTGCGTTTGATTTTGAATGTAGCCATCTATTACACATTGCTTTATCTGCCCATTCAATTAATATTGCTTCATGTTCTGGGGTCCAACTAAAATGTGGTGATTCATTTTTAATATTTGCTGTGGATTCGTCTGTATTATTCATAATTTAAATTAGAAATATATAAATATTTTTTCAAATATTTTACGGATTACTTTATTATTATTTAATTTAAAAAAATATGTAATTAATATAAATGAACTCGGATGCGGATGAACGATTGAATAATTTAAAAAATACATTTGCTTCGATTATAAACAAACGCAATAGTTTATTAAATATATTTGCACAACAACAAACAAAAATCCAATTGTTGAAAACTAATTATGCGGAATATATAAAAATCAACACCTCATCGGTTTTAATTTTTGGATTGGATTCATTTCATTTTCAATCTAAATTATTAGATATTGAATACGAAGAATTGAATAAGTTTTTTTTGATAATCAATAATCGTATCTATTGTGAATATTTTAAGTTATACAAATTGATAATTGATTATTTATTGAAAAATATAAAAGAACCAAAATTATTGGATATGACTAAAATGATTGAATCGTTCCCTGTTTATAAAGATTTAGAACCATATAAAGAATATGATATTCAAGTTGTAAGTGATATACACGAACAAATTATATTATTGTTGACTGGATTTAATATATTTATAACAAATAAAGAAACTATTTTAAAATCATATGTTCAGAAAAAAAATATAGGGTTTAATCTAGATAATTTTGTCAGTACATACAATTATGATATTATTATCATTCGACAAAAATTGTTGTTATTTTTTGATTATATTGATTTTTTTCACAAGATTCATTCTAAATATTTGAATACTTTTCATGTTAAATTAAGTTTAATGATAAATGAATTAAATAGGGATATTAAACCTGACGATGAAAAAACAGATGTTGATATTGCCGAATTGACTATAGATGAATCTATATTATTGGACGAAGATGTTGTTGCAGTAGTAGAAGAAGAGGTTGTTGCAGTGGAAGAAGAAGAGGTTGTTGCACTGGTAGAAGAAGAGGTTGTTGCAGTGGAAGAGGAACCGGTGGTTGCATTGGTAGAAGAACAGGTTACAGTGACAGAAGAGCCAATATTGATATAATAAAAATAAAAATAAATTAATATATATATAATATAAACAATTATGACTCGTAAATTAAATAATAAATTTAGAAAAATAAACAAAACACAAAATAAAAAAAATAAAAAATTAAAAAAATTACAAACACGAAACAGGAATGCCAAAAATGCCAAGAATAACAACAATAACAAAATTAAAAAAATGCGAAGCAAAAAACTAAAAGGTGGTCTGTCATTTGGTGATGTGTATAAATTTTCAAAAGGCAACGTACAAAGCATAAATGATTATCGAATATGGACATATTTTACTAAAAGATTTTTCAACATTGGTATTGGAATGGAAGATATATATATAGATAGATTTATATGTAGAAACCAAGATTTTAGTATTTTTATGAATCAAAAATTTGTAAAAGATATGGATGTTCGAGACAACGTTTTATTTATTTATGTAACCAGTGTGAATTATGCATTTAATGATAGTTATAATATTCCTTTTACGGAACCGATATTATTTGAATTATTTGATATGGCTAAATTTAGACTAAAAAAATTATATACAATTAGCTTGCCTATAATCATTAATTTATTTACTTCAACTGAAATTAATGGCTTAATAAAAAATCAAGATGAACAAATAAAAAACAATAAAAGCATTTTACCCGAAACTATTTCTAATTTTATCAACACATTTACAAATAATCCAGTAATGCGATTAATAAATCAAAAGAGAAAAATAATTACAGATAGGATAATTATATCTCCTAGATACAGATTATTTGTTTATTTTTTTACAGAATTACGTAAAATGTTAAAAACTGTTAATATAGATGGTGTTAGAATTCCAGAACAAACTAATGAGACATCTAATAAGACATCTAATGATAATATTAATATAATTGATAGTGATAATGATAATAATAAAGAATATATGAAACAAGCAAAGGGATTAGAAAATATTATAAAAAAAAATAATAACGAATCATTTGATGATGAAAACAAAAAAATAGTCATTACAGTAGATAATGCCGATGAAATTTTTGATAATGTAGACGAAATGATTGAGATAGAAAATAATAATGATGATAATGAAAAACCATTAACAGGAAACGAAGAAGCCGAAGTAAATAAAATTATAACAAATAATCCTGACTTACAAAAAATGGATAATACAGTTAAAGAGAATTCTAACTTTCTGAAAAGTCTTGTAGTATACGCATTAGGTAATAAAGCAAATGATTATATTATTACTACAAAAACTAAAATATTATCAAAATTGAATAAATATATAGATGTAGGTGATCTTATTTATACAAATTTTGAAAATAAAAGCCCATTTTATACAAAAAAAGAAGCAATTATATATTTCACTCGTTTATTATTGAAAAAAGATGAAAATATTGACTTATATAACGATGATATGCTCGTTGAGAAATTAAAAAGTATATTAAACACTACTATAGATGAAGCTGTTTTAAATAATAATGAAGTATATAAATTTTTAAATGAATATATAGCGAAAACAAAATTTGATAAAACGAAACCAGTTAATTTTAATGATGTATTATATAGTGAAGAAGGTAGATCAATATCAGAGGTAGAAAACGTAAAAAGAATAGACGATACAATCAACAACAATGATAATGTTTTTGATATTGTTGGTAATAATATGATATTATCAAAACAAAAAGAAATAATTAATCGTCTTCATACTATAATAGCAGATAAAATTGATAATCAAGAATTAAAATTAGATAGTTTAGAATATAGTTTCATGATTAGTTATAAAAAAATGATAGAAAATAGAAGGGTTAAAATGAGTGAAGAATTAAAGAATACCTATTTTGCATCAGAAGTATACAAATTCAGAGAAATAATTTTGTGGATAGGCATCAAATCAGGACATTATAATTGTTCATCACCAACAAATTTTCTTTCAGTGTTTATTAAACAATTAATATTTTTTCCTATAATAGGTCATTTTATAGGTATTTGTTATTTAGCATTAAATTGTAATGTAAGTGCTTTTATATTTTATACAATTAATTATATTTGGATAAAATATAGAGATATTTGAAAAGCATACCATATATCGTAACATTATACAGTAACAGTATACATAATTTACAAACAAACTTAAAGATATAATATCATATATAGTATTATATAATATATTATATAAATCGATCACATAATAATATGAAAGTCAAATCTACAACCTATGCTATTGATGACATTGAACATTCAACACCTATCATTGTTGAAGAAGAGATGTCGGCAAGAGATGCTATTCGTGAATTTGTGCAATGTCAAGCTATGCATATATTTGGTATGCCACAAGCTGAACACATTTTAAATTTAATTGTAAATGGGTTTTTTTTATTTAATTTACGTAAAGATAAATATATGTTAAATAGTAAAGATGATTTGTTAAAATATTATAAGGATAATAGTGTACCATTTGAAGAAAAAATGTATTTTGATGATATTTTTCTCTATAACCAAAGACCAGAATTTTTAACTCGTGATGAACATGAATATATTAGAGCGATGGGAGACCTTGATGATTATACACCACCACCTGAGAGAAAACCCAGTGGATTCTTAAAACCAATGCTTATTAGCGATGAACTTGCCATGTTTTTAGGTAAACCTCTTGGAACTGAAATGACTCGTGTTGATGTAAATAGAGATCTCAATGCATATATTAAAGACACCGATCTTCAAGATAAGGAGAACGATCGTAAAATAAATCCCGACGAAAAACTTCGAAAGATTCTTACATTAAAAGAGGGTGACGAATTAACTTATTTCAGTCTTCAAAGATATTTGAAACACCATTTTATCAAATCGGTGTAATATGAATTGATTACACAAACGCAAATAATATAAAATTGAAATGAATTTTATATTATAGAATAATAATTATATATTGATACAAATACATAATAATACAAACTAACAAACTAACAAACTACCAAACTAACAAACTACCAAAAATGGAAAAGCGCATTAATAAGAAATTAGAAAATTACATTACTGATTTTAAGAATAATTTACGAGAAAAAATCGATTCAACGTCATTTGTTGATATTGAAAAAGATAAAAATAATATACTTCAATATATTTACGACTATGAAAGATTACATATATCAAAAGAAGATTTTTCAAAAAGAAAACGCGTTAAAAATACGGTTCCATTATTTGACCGTTGTTGTGCAAAACGAGCAAGTAATGAACAATGTACTAGAAAAAAGAAAACGGGGTTTGAATATTGTGGAACGCATATTAAAGGAACCCCACATGGTATAGTTCTTCAAAATGACGAAAATATACAAACGACGAATAAAATCGAAGTGTGGGCACAAGAAATTCAAGGTATTATATATTTTATAGATGATAATGAAAATGTATATAGAACAGAAGATATAGCAGCCAATATATGCAATCCAAAAATTATCGCAAAATATAAAAAAAATGGAGGGGTTTATACTATACCAGAATTTGGGTTATAACATTCACTAACAAGTAATAATAAAAATAAAATCAATCCTTTTTAATTGTATATTTTTTATTTTTTTTATTTTTGTGACTCTTTCTTATTTTTTGTTTTTTTATAATGGATGAACCACCTCTTCTTTCTTGAGGATTAAACATAGAAGTATATAGTCTGCCTAGTCCATTACTCAGCATTTCAAATAAAGATTTTTTTTCTTGTGAATTTTCAATTCTATTGATAAGAGTATTTATTTTATTTTCGGCAACATATTGTTCATACGTAATTTCTTCTTTTTCATCCATATCGTTTATGTATTCTGTAAAATTTGTTTCTGGATTTAATGAAACAGATAAATAATCATTGATTTCAGTTTGCACTCGATCATCATCACCATCATTAAAAATATCAAATGTAGGTTGATCATTATTTGATATTGGTGGTGTATTAAGCATACTTGGTGATATAGTAAATGTTGCAATTTGTCCTGTCGAATTTTCTGGTGATGATTGTGATAATTGTGATAATGGTCTTGGTGGTGAAAAAGGATCTAATGTATTTAATGCAGTTGTTGCACGGGTTGTAGGAGCACTCGGGAACGCTAATTTAGCATTACCATATTCAGTTAAAAAAATATTAAAAAATATTTCACTGTATTTTATTAATTTTTTGTCTGTAAATTTTTCATATAAAGCATTAGCTCTACATAAGTATTTTAATATATTTAATGGTTGCTTTGCAATTTGTCTTTTTTCATATGGATTTATCATACTACGTGTAACATTTCCATATTTGTTAATAAATATTTTATACAAAATTTCATATTTTTCGACTATTTGATAATTATTAATAATTGTCCCGCCTTGTTCTAACTCTGTTTTTATATCTGGTATTTTTGCTATATAATCTACTATTTTATTGATATAATTTATTATAGGTCTATTGCCTAGTTTTTCGTTTTTAAATAGTAATAATAAATTAAATACAACGTGTTGTTTAATTATATTATTATTATTATCGTTATATATTGTTTGCAATTTTATTTCAATAGAAGATACTAATTTAATTAGCTCATCTATATGTATATCTAAATCAGTATTACGTATTTGAATTATACCTTCTGAAACATAATTATTTATAATGTTTGTTAAATTTTGTAATTCGTTCATGTAATCGTTAATTAGTTCTATGCATAAAACCTCAGGTGTTTTTTTTATATATGGACACAAATACATTTCTCTGATAAGTTCACAAATTGTATTTTTTTCTTCAGATTGGATAATTACAGTTAATTTATCATAATAATATTGATAATAATGATTCACATTTTTAATTATAAAATTTTTAAAATGATCTTTTACTGTTGGCAATAAAATCATTGATAAATATCTATTATTAAGATGAGGAAATGTATCAATATTTATGAGACTATCAAGTTGATTATGTAAACTTTGATTACCTGAACTTTGAATGTTGCTATTATTATACATATCAAAATAAAGTGTTATAAAATTATTATATTTTTCTATATCAAAAGTAGCTATTTCGATATTTTTATATATTTCAATTTTTCTTTGATTAGTTAAAAGTCCTGCACCCATACCAGCAAGTTTACTACTAGGATGTTGTCGAACTGCGAATCCAGTGTTATGTAATGCTCTATAGCAACAACAAATATCACTAGATAATACCGCAATATAATTATTATAAAAAAATGAAATTAGAATAGCTGATAATATACAAGTACCGTCACCAATAAGTTTTCCATTACTTACATGAGTATTTTTAGTAATTGTACTCATTTCACGAGATAATAATATAAGTGCACTAGTATAATCTTTAACTTTTGTATTACAGAATGCATTTTTAATAACAGAACTCAAATTACGTTTTTTTATGCCATATAATTCCATCGTAACCATGTCAGCTGTTACTGGTCCTTTTTGTATAGAAAATGTCCATCTGTTAGTATGTGAAATAATATCTCCATTTTGATCTTCATCTTTTTTATCATCTGAAAACATGTGTAACATATATATTGATTTTGAATTTGATTCAAAAAAATCTCTATTTAGTTCTATACTATTTTTTATTTCATTTACGTAACTTCTAATAATTATTGGATCTTTTTTAAAATTTTCATCTGTAATAGCATTATTATATGTGTTTAAAATTTGGTAAATTGTATAAGGAATGAAATTATAATCATTATCAAATAATTCATTGTGATCTATGAATGCAGAAAAAGCATTTGGAAAATAATTATTATAAAAACGTAATAAAGGAAATGTATTATTTTGAGTATTGGCTTTAAAATCTTCCTTTACTTTAGCTAAATAAATTCCAAATGGTTCATTATTTAAATTATCATAAATACGAAATACGTTCATCATACAATTATCAAGACTAGTGTTTAAATCAAAGATAGTACTTATTTGTGATTTGAACATTTTTGAAAATTCGTCATTGCCACGTGGAGGATGATTATTAGGTGAACCTCCTCTATGTGTTTCTATTAATGTAATATCTATGTTTTCTTTTTTTAATTCAACTTGTAAGCTCTGTAATGACTTTTCAATAGATTTTATATTACTATCACTATATTTTAATCTACCAAATGCAGTATTACAAGCAGAATTTTGTATAAGTTCTTTCATTTTATTTTTAACTGCTATTTGAGTTCTACAATTATCAATTTGTGTTAAATGATCGTGAATATTATCATTTAGTTGAATAATTAATCCATTTATAAAAATAATTCCTTTTATATTTAGAAGATAATATTCATATAATGGATTTTTTTGTTCATTATTTCGTTGTAAATCATGAGAAGAATCTAATATTTCTAAATAGTTGTTTAATTTTGCAAACTCAAGTAAATAATTATTATCAGTAACATCAGTAACATCAAACATATGTATTCGTGCAACATTATTTTCATTGCATTGTTTTTTGATTAATTTATTCACTTCATCAACTATGTCAAAATCTTGATTTCTTTTTGTTCCTGAGTTACTTCTCTTCAGCACTGGATTTTTTTCAGGATCTACAATTATATTATTGAGATTATCAGATTGTTCATTCGTATTTTCATCATTCATAATATCAATATTAGCAGTGCTCATAATAATATATTTATATATTACGTTTATATAAATATATGAATAATTTATTTTATTTAAAATAAATCGATATTATCTCGATATATAACAGTTTTATCAATTAATAAATCAGAAAAATATAACAATTTATCATAATGTTTTGTCAACAATTCAACAGCTGTTTTATATGCTGTTTGAACTAATTCTAATGATTCTTTGTCCATTACATATTTAGTATATTCAGAATATTTTTCACCCATAGATAAGCTTCTACCTAAAAATGGATTCGATTCATCGCTTATGTCTTCATTAAAAAAAACTTCTAAATCTTTACCCATACCAAAATTACCAATCATTCTTTTTGCTAATTTATTCGCTTGACGTAAATCTTCAATAGCACCTAATGATACGTGATCATTTCCATAATATAATGTTTCCGCCGCCTTTCCACCCATACTAATAATCAATCGTTTTTTCAATATATCTTTTGTATATAATCCACCTTCTTTAATTTCTGGTTTTTCATTAAAAATAGTATAACCACCAGCTCCATTATAAGTAGGTTGTATGGATGCCTTTTTAAATTCAAATGTTTCATTAAATAAAATTGCTAATATCGAATGTCCACTTTCATGTAAAGCAACACGTTTTTGTGTAGCCGGTGCAATCGTAGCATTTTTTCGTATTAACCCTACAATTGATTTTTCAAATGATTCAAATATATATTGTTCTTGTAATGTGGTATAATTATTTCGTGCGGATAAAATAATAGCTTCGTTGATTAAATTTTTAAGCTGTGCACCCGAAAATCCATCTGTTAATTCTGCAATCGACGAAATATTAAAATTTTTCTCGATATTTTTATGATTAAAATAATATTCAATGATTTTCTCTCTAGACTGCCTGTCTGGAAGTGGAATACGAATGATTCTATCGAATCTACCTGGTCTTAAAATAGCCTGATCCAATACATCTTTTCTATTTGTTGCAGCAATAACAACAATATTTTCATTATTATTAAAACCATCCATTTCATATAACAATTGGTTTAATGTTTGTTCTCTCTCATCATTTGCCATATTTATTCCAGCGCCTCTTTGTCTAGCAACTGCATCAATCTCGTCAATAAAAATAATAGATGGGTTATTTTGACGTGCATTAGCAAATAATTCACGAACACGAGATGCACCCATTCCAACAAATAATTCAACAAATTCTGAACCAGATATAGAAATAAATGTGGAATTTGTCTCCCCAGCAATAGCTTTAGCTAATAATGTTTTACCTGTACCTGGTGGTCCCTCTAATAATATACCTTTAGGCATTTCAGCACCCATTTTATTGAATATTTCTTTGTTTTCAATATATTGGATTATTTCTTTGCATTCTTCAATAACTTCTGGGCTACCAGCCCAGTTGTTAAGTGTAATATTTGAACGTTCAACTGTTTCATAAACCATATTTGGATTTGATGGCTGCATGAATGAGTTAAACATATTAGGTTGTCCATTTTGGCCTGGTTTAACATTGGGTCTGAAATTATTTTTAAACATATTGGATGCAGGACTTCTTGATATAAATGATAAAAAAGAAGACAATAATAGAAGTGGTATAAATAAAGAGAATGCTGTAGATAATAAATTACCACCATTTTCTAGTGCAATCATATAATTAGGACGTAAATCCGAAATAATAACAGGTGTATTTGTTTCAGACGATTTATCGATAATATTGGGTACTAAAATTGGATTAATGTTTGCTATATGATAATGATCATAATTATAAATAACGTCTAATTCGTCGTTATGTTCTAATGTAGAAACAATATCATTTTTATATGATTTTTCCGTATCAGAATCTACAGTGATTAATTCATTAAACTGTTTGTCAATGTATACTTTGGAAACTTTTTTTTCGATAATGTTATTTATTAAATTGTTATAATTATCGGATTTGAAATAATTTTTATATTTATATAAAAAATTACTATTAGCATCCGGAATTATGTTTAAACAAAGAGATACATTAAATTGTGTAATTAAAATTGCATAAAATATGTAAAAACTTTTATACATATTATAGGTGGATTATTTATGATTATTTATAAATATTTATAAATATATTTATATTATAATTTTATAATATAATATAATATAGTAAACAACTTTTATTATATTTATAAATATTACTTAAATATATACGTATAATTATATAAATGTTAATTTTAACACGATTAATGGATACAAAGTTTTATTTTAGTTTATTATTTTTATTCTTTTTATCTACAACTACAACGAGTTTTTTTACGAATAAATTAGTTAAAATAAATTATAAATATCATAAATATCATATAAATTTACAAGTTTTAACAAAAAAACAAAATGTAATAAAACTATCTAATAATATCAATGACCTAGATAATGAATGTAATAATGAATGTAATAATGAAAATAAACAACCTCAATCAAAATTTCATTATTTTGGAAGTTTTCCAAGATTAGAAGGAAAAAATGATAAAGGTCAATTAACATGGTTTCCAATAGGATTTGCAAAAGATTTTGGTAGAAAACCGCGAAGAATAACTATAAGAGATACAAATTATATTGTTTGGAGAGATAATAAGATGTATTATGGTTTACGAGATTCATGTAGTCATCAAGGATCATCATTTATGAAAGGTTTTACATGTAATAGTGCAATTACGTGTCCATATCATGGCTACGTTTTCAACGGTGAAAATGGAACATTAATGGATATTCCAGAATTAAAATACATAGAATCAAAATCGCATAATATAGATTGTTTTAAAGTAGTGGAAAAGGGTGATATGGTGTATTTAAACGTGGTTGCGTTATTAAATAGTACAATGAAAGATATGATTGATGAAACATGTATATTTGTGGAACCAGAATATTATTCAAATGAACAACGAGCAGTAATGCTTTCAGAAACATTTGATCATTATGCTAAATTTGTAACAGTAAATAGTTTGGATATATGTCACATTGGTTTTGTACATACATTTGGAAATAAGAAACATCCTAACCCAATAAAGAATTCAATGGTAATGAAAATGAATGATACGGACAATCATTTTAAAATAATATATGAATACATTGCTGGTGAAAAATCATTGGTGAATAAAGTATATAACATTGATAATATTATAGTAGAAAATGAATACGCATTGCCTCATTCAACTGTTGCACGAGTAAAATTTGCGGATTATACTTCAACAATCATAACGCATGCACTACCCGTATCAAAATTTAAAACGATATTATTTGTAAAGGCTTATCGGAATTATTGGAGTTATAGTAATAAAGAGAATAATTATTTGAATTTGTTTTATCCATTTGAATATATGGCGAATTTAATAGGTGATAAAATAACATATAACACTATGTTTACAACATTAAAACAAGATAAAGCAATTGTGGATTTAATTGATAAATCCAATTATCAAGATATGCATGGTAAATTCAGTATAGTTTATGATATTTTTTCAAATCATTATAGAAATAATTACAAACGATTTTATGAAGAAGAACATATGTTTTAGACCTGATGTTCCCAATTATATTGTAATTTTGCACAAATAAAATATAAAAACAATAAAATAAATATATTATTATATGAAAGTAATATATTTATTGTACCCATTATTTTTGTTTATAAATATTCCATCTATATATGGGTTTATTCGTAAACCTCATAATAACATAACCCCTACGTATCCAAATAATAAATATTTAATACTTAAATCGCAATTAGATCCGCAACCACCGCAACAATCAGATAATACAATTATAAAAAAAGTGAATAGTGTATTAAAATTAACAAGAAGTGTGAATGTACTACCCACCTTATTATTATCTTTTTCGGGTGGATTTATTGTAGAACCGTCATTGCATAATTTATTACATTCTAGTGCGTTTATTTCAACTAGTGTAATTAGTTTATTAATAATGTCATTAAGTATGGTTTTAAATGATATTTATGATATGGGGGTAGATAAAATAAATAATCCAGATAGGCCATTAATAACTGGAGAAATATCAGAAAATGAAGCATATTTATTGTCTTTTATTTTATTATTTTTAATAGAATATTTGTCTATCGTATATTTACATAATGATTTACAAAAAATAACAAATATTGCATTGTATGGAATCGCAATCTATACTCCAATACTAAAAAAAATGACTTTTATTAAGAATTTATTTTGTGCCGTAACCGTATCTTTTGCAATGTTATATTCAGGAATAGCGATGCAACCAGATTTGTATCAATGGATGCAACAACATGCAACAACATCAAACACATATATCATCCATTATGATATTTTACTAATAACTATGCGATATATATTTTTAGGTTCATTAACCACCGAGTTATTATTAGATATATGTGACGTGGATGGTGATAAATTAAATGATATTAAAACGTTGCCTGTTTTGTTGGGAAAAAATCTAACATTTGTATTTATAAATGGTGCATTAGCATATAATATTTACAATTTGTTGTCGTTAATAAAAATAATCAACAATAATGTCTTTATTGTAGGAGCTCCTATAGTATTGTTTTTACCAATGATGATAGATATGTATAAAATAAAAAAATCCAACTATGATAAAAAGATAATAGATAAAACGTTGAAAAATATGATGATTCCAATGTTTTTAATGTTATTATATATGTGTGCGTTGTCTTTTAATGTATAATGTATAATGTAAAATATATAATTTACATAAAAAATAATATATAAATTATATTATATACGTAAACAATAATTATATCCGTAATTAACATGGATGAAACTAGTAAAAAAATATTAAAACGACTCAATTTAGATCCAGATCAACTGAATGATTCACTCATTCAGAGAGAAATATTTTTAGATAGTAATAAATATGAAGAAATCAAACCGATAATACCAGAGCTTAAAAATACAATGAATTCTAGATTTTTTACTGCGTTACATAATGATGCAGATGAAAAACAGAGGTGGCCACTATTAAATTTAATAAGGCAGATATTATTAGTTTATAAATACAAAATGGAACCAATTCGCAAATGCGATGGTTATACAGCGGACAACAAAAAAAGATATAAACGATATTTTTTGCTGAAACAAATATCAATTTGATTCTTTTTCATTGTATAGATTTATATCATACCAATAAGAGGGCCAATGTTTTTTTTTTATTATATCCATATAATCTTCATTATATTTCATTATTCTATAATTATGTAAAGATATATATCTATTAGTTTTATTTGTGTACTCATGTATTAATTCCATACTGTTTATTTGTTTTTCTGAAAAAAAATATTTCATCATCATAGGACCTATACAAAGTGGATTATTACCATAATATTTGTTTTCAGTATTCTTACTAAATTGTTGAATTGTTTTATATAAAATTTTGTTTTTTGGTTTACATATAATAAAAGCATTATATATACCACTAAATGAGCGCGGAATATCTCTACAAAAATATTCTTTATCAGTTAAATATAATAATTTAAAATCATTAATGCAATAATATTTTACATCTAAATAAATACCACCATATTTATATAAGTAGCAATATCTAAACAGATCGGCTTTTAACGCATGTGCATTCAATGACTTCATTATATCAACATATTTTTCTGAATATTCTTTTCTTAAAAATGAAATGGCTTCTTTTTCATCAAAGAGTTTAAATTCAAATTCTGGATTTTGACTTTTTAATGTATTAATACTATTTTTAACACATGTGGGTATATTGGATTTATCATGCCAATATTGAATTATTTGCAATGGTATAACTGATTTTTTATTAATCCATTCGTGTTTTATTTTGTGGATGTATTTTTTAATCTGTGAAGATGATTTTTTAGTTTTATTTTTATTTTTATTTTTTACAGTCTTGATATGATTTAAATATTTATTTCTAAATGTATCATATTTTTTTTTACTTATGTTGCATATATTTTTTGGTATTTTCATTATTATAATAATAAAATATTATTTTCATAACAAAATTTTATAATTCAAGATAAAAATTGATGAATAATTTCGTGTATATATATAAAATGACACCTGTTAGAAAATCACATGGATATACAATAGATAAAAAGAAGAAAATTAGGCGTTATTTTTGTTTTGGATTGTCCAATATCATTTTTTTATTTTGAAACAATAATTCATTATTATAATCTACATGTTTCATTAAGTATTTGCGACTATTATGATCATACACATAATATTCAACCTTACCTATCTGTTTTCCATTTTCAAATTTTTGTTTAAATAGTTCTTCATACATATTACTACGTAAAGTACGGTAGAACCAAAAACCATCCTTAACTCCATTACTCCAATTACCTATGAAGACTGTATTACCATCGTTAAATCTATATATACCTATACCATGTGGTATATCAGTGTTTTTTTTATAGTATCCTTTATATGTATCATTATTATTAAACGTAATTTCTATAGGTTCTGTATTTTTATCATCATGATCTTTAAAAAAAAATAATTCTACGAAATCTTTATCAGGAGCATCTTTATCATCACCATGAAGAAAGTAATAAAAAAAAATCGGAATATCACTTTTATCGGGGTTAAGTTCATCCCTGAAGAAGTTATTACCATACCGCATAATATTTCCATTTTCTTCATCTATACGCACATCACCACCACGTAAATGTATTTTATTTTTGCTTTTTATTGAATGTTTTTTCTTATATGTATGTTTTTTCTTATATGTATGTTTTTTCTTAATGGTTCGTCGTTTATTGCAACTTTTTTTCGACATTTATCTTATATATAAGATATATAAGATATATAAGATAAATAAAATAAATAATTAAAATAGTTGAATAATTTCATCTTTTTCAATACTACCATAAAAGTCATATACTATTTTACTTTTATGGTTATTTATGATATTTTTGTGCAAAAATGATTGAATATATTTAATATAAGTGTATAAATAGTATGTTTTCTTTAAATCGCCATAGTTATATGTTATATTTTTCATATACTTAAAAATACAATCCATATTATCAGGAGTTTTATTTTTGGTGTTTTTATTTCTCTCTCCAATAGTTTTTATAAATAGTTTATTTAATTGATTATATGAGAAGTTGGTTGTTTTTTTGATAAATTTTTTACGTGTGAAATTTTTATTGATGTTTGTGTTTTGATGTGATGTTACGTATTTTCCAGTGTATAATTTATTTTTCAGATTGTTATTCAATAATATTTCAATAAGATAAACTATAATACATTCCATGTCTTTTGTGTCATCTTGATTGGTGATTATATATTCTTTATAAAAATTACGAATTAGATCATTGTCAATTGTATCATTAACAAGTTTATAATCATTGTTATTTATAATAAGTTTTTGAATATTAATATCATTTTGAAAATTAACATGATATTTGTCTTCGTCGTATGTAGTACCAAATAGATTTTTATCAAAATATTGTTTATCATTAGTCATCATTATAATTTTATTTTCAGGTTTTTTATTATTTTTAAATAAATAAACAAAAATGTTAAAACAAATAAAATGACCTAATAAATCATCAGAGCTAGAGGATATTTTATTTTTATTTTTATATTGTAAATTATAAATATTAATTTTTTCATTTTCAAAATATTTTTTTGGTATAATCAATGAAGTTAATTTTTTGCCTATATTAAATACAGATTGAATATTAAAATTAAAATGGATGTTAGATATTCTAACATCTTTACTAATAATAAATATAGTTTCATTTGATAATAAATGATTGTATATGAAAGTATAAAAATGCGATATTACAGTGTTTATATTGTGATATTTATCATATAAAATATGAATAACATTTGCATAATCTATAATATATATTTTTTTTGAATGAAGTAAATTGGTAAAATTTTTAGTTACATTAGTTTTAAATGATATAGTAGAATTATTGTTTATAATATAATAAGAACCATTATAATAGGTAAATATAGATGATAATATAGTTTGATTATTAGCATAATTAATGTCATTTATATTTAACGAATAATTAAAATGATTAATGTAATTATTTTTCATTATAATGCGTTTATATATATTATACTTATATAATATAATATATTAGATGGAAAAAATATTTATTACTGGAACAGGAAGATGTGGAACAACGTTTCTAATAAAATTATTTACTTTTTTAGAGTATAATACCGGATATGATAAAGATAATTATAAAAGATCAATAGCTAAAAATTGTAATTCAGGTATGGAAAGATTATATCATGAAAAGTATTATATTCTTAAAAATCCAACTTTTATACAAGATATAAAAAAAATTATAGAAGATAAATCAATAATTATTAAATGTGTTATAATACCAATACGCGATTTTAAATTATCAGCCATGTCTCGTCTAAAACATGGTAAGGGTAAAAACGGTGGGTTATGGTGTGCAACAGATGAACAATCACAAATTCAGCATTATGAAAAAGTAATATCAAATTATATTTATTATATGACAAAATATAATATAAATACAATATTTATAGATTTCGATAAAATGATAATTGATAAACAATATTTATTTGATAAAATTAAATATATTCTTGATGAAAAAAATATATCATTTGATAATTTTTCTACTGTATATGATGATGTTAGTTTAACTTGTAAATCATAAAATAAAAATTAAGTAGATGTTGTTATTTTCATTATAATGTGTTTATATATATTTAGAAATATAAATTTATATAATAAATGATGAATTTGATCAAATATTTACCGTTATTGTTTTTGTATAATCCAATTAAAATGAATGGTATGATAAACAATGGTAAAGGATATATAAGTTATTACAGATCAATGCGTTATATAAATATGAAAAAACAAAATATAGATAGTAAAAAGTACATTCCAATATATTATCCTAAAACTGATAATCAATTACGATATGTGGATGAATTATCAAATAGTAACAATACAATAGTATTGGCATTGGGACCAGCAGGAACTGGTAAAACTTTATTTGCTTGTTCTGAAGCAATTAAGCAATTGAAATTAGGTATGATAGATAAAATAATAATAACTAGACCATTGGTTACAGTAGAAGAAGATTTAGGTTATTTACCTGGAAACATAAATAAAAAGATGGATCCATGGACTCGTCCACTGTTCGATATATTTTTAGAAGTATTTTCACAGAGAGAAATAGACTTGATGATATTAAATAATGTGATAGAAATATCTCCATTAGCATATATGAGAGGTAGAACATTTAAAAATGCATTTATAATAGCAGATGAGATGCAAAATAGTTCTCCAAATCAAATGATGATGTTGACGACTAGAATAGGTATAAATAGTAAAATGGTAATAACAGGCGATTTAAAACAATCAGATAAAGGAGATAATAGTGGATTATATGATTTTATAAAAAGATATGACAATTATAAACGGTATAATTTAGGGAAAAATGAAGAAGAGTTCGAAGGAAAAAAGATAGAGGTAGTATATTTAGAAAACAAAGATATAGAGAGAAATCCGATAGTAAAAAAAATACTAGATATATATCAATTTAATATTACAGATGTAATAAATAATAAAAATAACAATGATAATACCAATGTTAAACCATTAAAAATATATAATTATGAGAATAGTTTTGAATATGGTGGTGGGTATGGTTATGAATATGATAATAAAAATATAATTAATCAAAATAATATTACTGTAAAACCTGATATAAATAACTATGACAATGATTGTGCGATGATTCCATTAAAAGATTTATGTAGAAAAAAAGATAAATAAATGAAATAAATGAAATAAATGAAATAAATGAAATAAATGAATTATAAAAAAATAAAATGTGAATATAATATATAAAATGCCAACAAGTTCAATGTCAGGTGGTCGTAGAATAAAATCTCAC